>Ga0137418_10004599_pt1 | contig 12658 bp, 9 predicted proteins | sample CZODoug3_1_2_16f_FD_122242 | JGI IMG/M metagenome (GOLD analysis project Ga0137418, IMG submission 122242) | Vadose zone soil fungal communities from Angelo Coast Range Reserve, California, USA - CZODoug3_1_2_16fungal (Hybrid Assembly) | ecosystem: Environmental > Terrestrial > Soil > Vadose... | reverse complement strand
GCGGCCCGCTGACGAGGGCGGCGAGGACGCCGATGGCGATGTAGTTGAGCATGATCGTGGTGACCACCTCGTGGGCACCCGAGATCGCCTTCAGCAGGCCAGGGATGAGGCCCGTCAGGCCTCCGATGATTACGCCCGCGAGGACAGCGGCCGGAATGGCGATGTACGCGGGCTGACTGGCGACCGCGACGCCCACGGCCACCGCGCCCAGGGCGCCCATCAGGAACTGACCCTGCGCTCCAATGTTGAACAACCCAGCCTTGAAGGCCACAGCCACTGCAAGGCCACCGAACACCAGCGGGCTGGTCGCGACCGGCTGGAGCCGCGTCAACGAGCAGTGGGGCGCGATATTGGCCGACATTCTGACAAGCGCCGTACTGCCGTTGTGCTACGGATTTCTCGGGGCCGGAGCGGCTGTCGTGCGTGATCTCTGGGGCAAGATGAGAGATAGTCTCTTGTCACCCCGAGATCTCACGCTTGCGCTTGGGCAACTTGCACTCGGTGCCGTCATTGGTGCTTGCATTGGGCTTTTCGTCACCACGCCCTCAAATGCAGCCTCCCAGGGGTCCGCCGGGCTTACCACTACCGTCGCGCTTTCCGCTTCCGCGCTGTCATTCATCGCAGGTTTTGGCGCGTAGTTTCTCTTTTTTAGTTCGCCTTCGCCGCCAGCGCGTATTTCACTCCTTGTCAGCGGCGAAGGAAAGGCCCCTGCGGTTGATTCAGAACCCGCATGAGCTCTGACTCGAAGAAATAAAATAAGGAGCATATCAACAGGATCGTCCATGGCACGAACCATTCGACCGACCGCCCTGATCGTGGATGACGATTCGCAGGAGCGCGAGTTGATCGGAATCCTCTTGGAGGAGACGGGCCTCGACGTCATCCCGGTCGCCTCGTCGGAAGAGGCTGTCAATGTCCTGCGCGTCGGCGCACGCAAGATCGTTTTGATCGTTGCGGCAATGAATCTGCCAAGCTTTATGGACGGCGCACGTCTTGCAATTTATGCGCAGCAATGGCCGTGGATCAGGGTGGTGGTCACGTCGCATGATGACGACGTGGTGGAACAACTGCCACACCCCGCCGTGATCATGCCCAAACCGTGGCTGCCTCTCAACATGTTGATCCAAGCCGAGAGGGCGATGGCGACGGGGCACCACGATCTGGTCCGTCGCGTGCCAAAACGGCGACCCTGGAATCCACCCTTTGCCCGTCACCCGCGGGCTTGACCCGGGGGTCGCTCCATCACGGCGGCGGGCCCAACCCGCATTGCTTCAAAAACGCCAGCGTCAGCTGCACGCACGCGTCCGGCTTCTCGATCTGCAGCATGTGGCCCGTGCCGGGCACGAAGCTGTAGTCGTATCCGTTCTCGCTGCCCAGCGCCTGATTGGCGCGACCGGTCGGTGATCCGCCCTTAAGTTCCGGGTCTGCGCCGATGAGCTTCACGGGTCCGGCAAAATCCTTTGCCTGTGGCCACAGGTTCATCGACAGGGCTTCCGCATAGACGCCGCCTTCGTTCGCCGGGTCGCACGCCAGCACGAAGCCGCCGCCGTCCGGGTTTTTCCGCAGCACTGAACGCGCCATCAGCTCATGCACGCCCGGCACCCAGGCCTGGCCGACACGCGACTTCGCGAAATCCGACGCCAGTTCCTCGACAGTGGCAAAGTGAGTGCGGCGGCTCCTTGTGAACGCCACGAGTCGCGCCTCGAAAGCTTCCATGGCGGGGAAGACCGGATGGTCACGCGGGGGCACGTTGGGCGGATCGAACAGGACGAGGGCATCGAAGCGGAAGCCGATCTCGAGCGCATGCTTCATCGCGGTACGGCCCGACATGGAGTGGAAGATCCCGGCCGTCCTTCTGTTTCCGAGTTTCGCCATCACGTGCTGATAGACCCGCTCAAGATCACGGCTGAGCTGCGCGTAGGTGTGGTTGGCGGGCGTCGCCGGTTCATTCTCGCCGTGATTGCGAAAGTCGAAGATGATAAGGTCGAAGCGATCGAGAAAATGCTGCCAGTACGGCAGATAGCCGTTAATGGCGTAGCCGTTGCCATGACTGAGGAAAAGCCGCACGCCTTCGGGATTGCCGTGCCGGCGCACGCGAATCCGCGCACCGTCATCCAGCGGAACGTCGAAGGTAAGGTGCGGCGTAGGAATTTGGAGAGGCATCGAGGGTCTCCTTATCCCTCCCCGTCTTCGGGGAGGGTGGCCGAGCGCAGCGAGGTCGGGTGGGGTTACACGGCACGGCCAAAGAGCCCCACCCGGCGCGCAAAAGCGCGCCACCCTCCCCGAAGACGGGGAGGGATTCTATCGCAACGGCTTCAGTCCAAATTCCTCCCACCGCCGCGCCACCGCGGCGATATCCGCGTCGCTCGGCCAGACCTTCGGCGGGAAGCGCGCGCCGCCGAGGTCGGGATCCGGGTCGTAGTCGAGATTCATGGTGGCGTCGATCAGCACCCGGTTCCACTTGCCGGTACCGAACAGCGCCGGATTGCGGTCACGGCGGCGGGTCGAGGGGTCAAGGCCAGCCCCGAAGGTCGCCGGCATGACGACGATGTCGTCCTCGCCGGCATTGACCCGGTAAGCGATCGCCCAATCCACCGCCGCATAATCGTGGATGTCGATGTCGTCATCCACCACCGTGATGTGCTTGTAGCGCACATGGGCCGCCGAGGAGCCCCAGACGGCGTTGGCGGCCTGCTTGGCTTGGCCGCGATAGGTCTGCTTCATCGCAATGAGCAAATTGATTCCGGCGTGGACCGGCGGGCACCACACGTCGGTGATGCCCGGCACGCCGGCGCGGTCCAGCACGCCCCAGGCCGTAGCCGCGCGCATGATCGACGAGCAGATCGCGTTTTCCGAAAAGCTGCCGGGCAGCGATCCCTCGATACAGCCGCGCAGGATCGGGTCGTGGCGGTGGGTGATGGCAGTGACCCGGATGGTCGGCTTCGGCGATTTGTCGCCCGCGAGGTAGCCGGTGAATTCCGCGAACGGCCCTTCCATCGCGTATTTCGCAGGGTCGAGTTGAAGATAGCCCTCGATCACGATTTCGGCGGTCGCCGGCACCTGCAAATCGACAGTCTCGCAGTTGACCAGTTCGACCGGCGCACCGCGGATCGAGCCCATGACATCGTATTCGCACACGCCCTTCGGCACCGGCGCGCCGCCCGTGAAGCCGAGCGACGGCTCCCAGCCGATCGCCACCGCAATCGGCATCTCTTTGTGCCCGGCGCGCTCCCAGGATGTGGCGTGCTGGCCGACATGCTGCGCCCGCCACATCAAAATCGGGATTTCGTTCTTGCTTGCCACCATGCCGCGATAAATGCCGACATTCGTTACGCCGGTGTCGTGGTCCTTGGTGACGCAGCCCCCGTAGGTGAGCAGATAGCGCCCGCCGTCGAGCCGGTTCCACCACGGCGACGGCAGCTCATAAAGGTCGATATCGTCGCCGGTGACGATGTTCTCTTTCACCGGGCCCGTGCTGACGATCTTCGGCGGAATGCCGCCGTTGAGCACGTTGCGACCGAGCCTGACCAGTTCGCGCGGATGGGTGTCAGGGGCGACGCCGAGCATCATGGCGACACGGCGATAGCTTGCGAGCCCGCAGCCGAACACGCGCCGGCAGCGCGCGTTTGCCCCGTAATCCTTGATGTTGTTGAACATCAGGGCCGGACCATCGCCGGTGCCCTGGGCGAGGCGCATCACGGTGCCGATCTCGATATTCCAATCGACCTCGGCGTCGATCTCGCGGATCTCGCCGGCGGCGTGCAGCGCCTTGATCCAGCCGCGAAGATCGCCGTACGCGACCGGCTTGCGTTCGATGTTCATTGAGCGTTCCTTGATCTCAGTCCTGCGGGGCGTTGCCTGCGCTATGCGTCGGGGCCGAAGTTATGCCCGCGGCGGCGCGGCACTTCAACGGCCGGGTGCGCTGCGAATGGCAGGTTTGTCTATTTCTGAGTTGTCGTGACCGGTGAAAGCGGGGCATTCAGTAAGCTCCGGTATCGGACACTATCGAGGCAGATCGGGCGGATAGAGCAAAAACACCCTGACCTCATCCTGAGGAGCCGTGCGCAGCACGGCGTCTCGAAGGATGGCCACTGGCACGATCTCGCCTGCGGCCGTCCTTCGAGACGCCGACCTTCGGTCGGCTCCTCAGGACGAGGCTGATGGATGACATCGATATGATTCGAACTTCGAGCGGGTGATTTCGTGTCGCAAACCTTGGGGACTCCGCTCGTTCGTAAGGAAGACCCTGCCCTCCTCTCAGGGCGTGGGCGCTATGCGGACGATCTCCCGATCGCGAACGGCACGCTGCATGCCCACGTGATCCGCTCGCCCCACCCACACGCGAAAATCCTTCGGATCGATGCGGCAGCGGCCCTGGCGCTGCCTGGCGTGGCCGCCGTGATCGCCGGCGAGGATGTCCGCAAGCTCACGGACCCGTTCCTGATCGCATTGAAACAGCCCGTGCATCAGTGGGCGCTCGCGGTCGAGCAGGTGCGCTATGTGGGCGAGGCTGTGGCGCTGGTGGTGGCCGAGAGCCGCTACGTGGCGGAAGATGCCGCCGAGATGGTTGAGGTGGACTACGAGCCGGTGCAAGCCGTGATCGATCCGCTCGCCGCCTGCCGCAAGTCGGCCCCGCTGTTGCATCCTGCCTGCAAGACCAACGAGATTTCAGTCCGAAAATTTGCCTATGGGGACACCGCCACGGCGTTCGCGGCGGCAGATCGCGTCATAGCTCTGACAGTCGACTATCCGCGGCTCTCCTTCACTCCGATGGAGTGCTACGTGGTCGTCGCCGCACATCAGCCGCACGACGACAGCTACGATGTGCTGGCGAATTTCCAGGGGCCGTTCAGCACCCACCCGGTGATGGCGAAAGCGTTGCGGGTGCCCGGCGCCAGGTTGCGGCTGCGCATTCCGCCCGACTCGGGCGGCAGCTTCGGCATCAAGCTCTCGGTGTTTCCCTATATCGTACTTGCGGCGATCGCCGCGAGGATTACGGGGCGTCCGGTGAAATGGGTCGAAGATCGCGTCGAGCACCTTGCGGCAGCGAGTTCGGGACCCAATCGCATCACTCGGATCGAGGCCGCCGTCACCCGCGAGGGCCGCATCCTCGGGCTGCGGCTCGATCAGCTGGAGGACTACGGGGCATTCCTGCGCGCCCCCATGCCGGGACCGCTCTACCGGATGCATGGCGCGGTGACGGGCGCCTACGACATTGCCAATGTGGACGTGACGAACCGCATCGTCCTCACCAACAAGATGCCGGCGAGCCTGATCCGCGGTTTCGGCGGGCCGCAGCTTTATCTCGCCGTCGAGCGGCTGATGCAGCGCATTGCGGTCGAGCTCGGCCTCGACCATCTCGACGTGATCCGGCGCAACCTCATTCCGACCGAGAAATTTCCCTACCGCGCCGCGGCGGGCGCGCTCTATGATTCCGGTGATTATGTGCGCGCCGTCGCAACCACGATCGGGGATGGCCGGCTCGACGATCTCCGGCGCCGCCGCGACGCGGCACGTGCCGCCGGCAAAATCTACGGCATCGGCTTTGCCGCCGTGGTCGAGCCCGGCATGTCGAATATGGGGTATCTCTCGACGCTGTTGACCGCCGACGCGCGCGAGCGCGCTGGGCCGAAGAACGGCGCGGTGTCCATGGTCACGGTCAACGTCGACCCGCTCGGTGCGGTGTCGGTGACGGCCGATGTGACGGTCCAGGGCCAGGGCCATCAGACCGTGCTGTCCCAGATCGTCGCCGATCGGCTGGGACTTGATCCCGCCGATGTCAAGGTCATGCTGGAGATGGACACCGCCAAAGACGCCTGGTCGATCGCGGCCGGCACCTATTCGTGCCGGTTTTCCCCCGGCACGGCGGTGGCGGCTCACCTCGCGGCGGTGCGCATGCGCGACAAGCTTGCCGGCATCGCCGCAAACCAGCTCAACATTTTGCCGGACGACATCGAATTCGCCGACGGCCAGGTGCGTAGCCGCTCCAACCCGGACAACGCCCTCCCGTTCGGCCGCGTCGCCGGCACCGCACATTGGTCGCCCGCGATGTTGCCGGACGGCATGCCGCCGGGCTTGTCGGAAACCGGCGTGTGGTCGCCCCCCGAACTCGAGCCGCCCACAACCGACGACCGCATCAACACCTCGCTCACCTACGGCTTCGTTTTCGATATGTGCGGCGTCGAGGTCGATCCGATGACGTTTTCGGTGCGCGTCGATCGTTACGTGTCGATGCACGACGCCGGGACCCTGCTCAATCCGCTGATCGCCGACGGGCAGGTCTATGGCGCCTTCGCGCAGGGCATTGCGGCGGCTCTCTACGAGGAATTCGTCTACGACGAGAACGGCAATTTCCTATCCGGCAGTTTCGCCGACTACCTCGTGCCGACGGTGAGCGAAATCCCGAAGCTCGAAATCCTGCACCAGGAAACCCCGTCGCCCCTGACGCCGCTCGGGGCCAAGGGCATGGCGGAGGGCAATTGCATGAGTACGCCGGCCTGCATCGCCAACGCGGTCGCGGACGCTCTCGGCGTCAAGGATATCTCCCTGCCGCTGACGCCGCTGCGGCTCCATGCGCTGATGGCGGGCGAGGAGAGGGAGAAGAGCCCCCCATGAAGCCGCGCCGGTTCGACTACGTGCGCCCGGACAGCGCGGACGAGGCGGTGGCCGTGCTGGCCGAATATGGCGAGGATGCGAGCGTGCTGGCGGGCGGACAGTCGCTGATGGCCATGCTCAATCTGCGCCTCGCGGAGCCGGCGGTGCTCATCGACATCGCATCCCTCAAGGAACTGGACTACGTCCGCGTCGCCGACGGCAAAGTCGAGGTGGGCGCCGCCGTGACCCAGAACCGGCTCAAGGACTGGCCGGAACTCGCCGGCAAACTGCCGCTGCTCGCGGCCGCGCTGCCCTTCGTGGGTCATTTCCAGACGCGCAACAAGGGCACTGTATGCGGCTCGATTGCTCACGCGGACCCGTCGTCGGAAATTCCGCTGGTGCTGGCGACGCTGGGCGGCGAAGTGGTGTTGCGGTCGCATCGGGGCACCCGCGTCCTCGCGGCGGCGGATTTCCAGCGCGGCACGCTGACCACCGCCCGGGAGCCCGACGAGTTGATCATGGCGGTACGTTTCCCGGCGCAACCCACGTCTCGGGTTGCGTTTCGGGAGGTCGCGCGTCGGCACGGCGATTTTGCCATCATCGCGGTGGCGGCTTGTGTGGACGATGGCGATACGGTGCGGATCGGCATCGGCGGCGTTGCCGACCGCCCCGCGGCGCGGCGCGCCAGCGCTGCGGCCGCCAAGGACATTTTTGAATCGCTCGCCTTCGAGCTTAAAGGCTACGATGACCTGCACGCGTCAGCGCGGCTTCGCCGCGATTTACTGCGCCGAATAGGCCCCATTGTGGTGGAAGAGGCCTTGCGATGCGCCGCGTGAACAAGGATGAGCGGACCAGGATCGGCTTCACGCTCAACGGCCGCGCCGTGGCGGGCGATGCGGAGTCCCGCATGCTGCTCACCGATTTCCTGCGCCACGTGATCGGGGCAACCGGAACCCATGTGGGCTGCGAGCACGGCGTGTGCGGCTGCTGCACCGTGCTGATCGATGGGGCAGCGGTGCGCGCGTGCCTGACGCTCGCCGTGCAGGCCGAAGGCCGCGCGGTCACCACGGTCGAAGCGCTGGCGTCGCCGGACGGCGCGCTCAACGCGCTGCAGCAGGCGTTTCAGCGGCATCATGCGCTGCAATGCGGATTCTGTACACCCGGCATCCTGATGTCGTTTACAGATTATCTTGCGCGAAATCCGCATCCGACCGAGGATGAAATTCGCGAGGTATTGAGCGGCCATCTTTGCCGGTGCACAGGCTATGCCGGCATCGTGGCCGCGGTGCTGTCCGTCTCGGCTGGCAGCTCCCGACAACGAAACGATTCTGCTTCGCCGGAGCCTACTCTAAAACTTGAAAGCCGGAGCTGATCATGGCCAAAGGGATCTTTCGCGAACTGGTGACCATCAACGGCAAGAACGTCGTGCTCGCCCACAAAGAATCGCCGGTCAGCAATGCCGGCGTGCTGGAGAACGCTGACTTGTTTCGGATGATCAACATCTTCGCCGAGAAATTCAGCCCCACCAATATCGACAAGGCGGACGGTACGCCGCTGCGGCTCTATACCTCGGACCGGGTCAAGATCGACGTCTCCAAGCGCCGCAAGCACGATATGGGCTTCTGGCATCGCAACGTCGACGCCCACGAAATCATCTTCTGCGTCAAGGGCGCGCTCAAGTGGGAAACCGAAATGGGCGTCAAGGTTATGCATCCTGGCGACATGCTGCTCATCCCCAAGGGCATCGGCCATCGCTCGATGCTGTGCGAAGATTCCACCGACGAAAATGTGCTGATCGAGCTGAAGATCGCGGACGAGCTGACTTACGTTGGGGAGAAGGAGAATAAGTAGCGTCCTATCCTCCGGTGTCATCGTCCGCGAAAGGCGGACGATCCAGTAACCCTCAGCTTTTCGGTTAAAATACGAGACGCGGTGGTTACTGGATGCCCCGCTTTCATCCGAAGTCGGGCTTGCCCGACTTCGGCACGCCATAAGATGCGCGAAATCAGAAACATCTGATTTCGCGGGGCATGACAGGCTGAAAGCTGGGTAACGCTGTCGCAGGAGCACCCGTGCAATCCGTTGATCTCATCATTACCGACATCCCGTGGCTGATCACCATGGACCCCGGCCGCCGCGTCATTCGCGACGCCGCGGTTGCGGTTGACGGCGGCAAAGTCGTTGCGGTCGGCAAGTCAGGCGATATCAAGGCGCGCTACACCGGACGGAGGAGCGTCGACGGCCGCGACACCGTGGCGACGCCCGGTTTCGTCGATTGTCATTTGCATTCTTCCTTTCAGCTGTCGCGCGGGCTCGCGGACGAAGCGAACGCCCAGTCGTTTCTGTTCGACCGCATGTATCCGTATGAAGCCGCCCTCGATGGCGACGACGTGCGGATATCGGCGACGCTCGCGGCGACCGAGCTGCTGCGACACGGCGTCACCTGTTTTATCGATCCCGGCAACTATCATCCCGAGGCGTCGGTCGAAGGCGTGATGGCGACCGGCATCCGGATGATCGTGTCGCGCTCCTCGTTTGACTTGACCAAGTCCGTGCTCGGCATCCTGCCCGAACGCATGATCGAGAACACCGCCGTCGCCATCGCACGCGCCGAGGCGGTGCTCGAACGCTACGCCCATTCGGGTCACAAGTCGGGACATCCACGGCTTGGCGCCAGCGCCTCGTTCCGCGGCCTCAACAACGCCTCGGACGAGCTCATTACCGGCCTCAAAAAGCTCGCCGACCGTTACGGCACGCTGCTGCAGACCCACGCGTGCTTTTCCTATTCGACCCACGATTCAAGCGTCGCCCGCACCGGATTGGCCGAGATCGAGCGGCTGGAGGCGCTTGGCGTCATCGACAAACGCATGCTGATCGTCCATTCAGGCTGGCTCGAACCCCAGGAGGTCGAGATTCTGACGCGGCGCAAGCCGTCGCTGGTGTGTGCGCCCAGCTCCAGCCTGCACAACGGCTACGGCAACTTCCTGTTCGGCAAGCTGCCCGAGCTTTTGGCGCTCGGCGTGAACGTGGCGGTCGGTTCCGATCACGCGAGCTCCGGAATCGTCGACATGACGCAGGAAATCCGCCTCGCCTGCTGCTGCTACAAGGAGACCCGCATCAATCCGCGCGTGATGCCGCCCGAGACCGGTCTCGAAATGGCGACCATCAACGGCGCCAAGGCGGCGCTGATGAGCGAGCGCATCGGCAGCATCGAAGTCGGCAAGGAAGCCGATATCGTGCTATTCGATACCAATCGCCCCGAGTGGCAGCCGCTGATCAATCCGGTGTCGAACCTCGTCTACGGCGCCACGGGCGATTCGGTGCGCGACGTGTTTGTGATGGGGGAGCAGGTCGTGGCCGGCGGACACCTGACCAGGATCGACGAGGCAAAATTGTTCGCCGAGGTCCCGGTGGCAGTGGGCCGTTTCAAGCAGCGCCTCAAGTTCGACCAGATGGTGCAACTCAAATGGCCGGTTGAGTGAAGACAACAAGGGCCTACCGGACCATGAATGTGGCATGAGGCTATCATGGCGAACGTATTCGGCGATCATATTCCCGGCATCCCGTATCGCCCCATTGGGGAACTGTTCGCCCTGTATCGCGACCGCGATCCGGCCAAGACCGCGATCGTCGATCTGGATTCCGGATCCGCCGTCACATTCGGCGAACTCGATCGGATCACGACCGCGATCGCGGTCCTGCTTAGGAGCCGCGGCGTCGTGAAAGGCAGCCGCGTGTTGCTGCTGTCTGACGAAAACCTGGAAAAACTGCTGCTGTGGTTTGGCATCTGGCGTCTCGGCGCGGTCGTATGCCCGCTGAACATCGAGATCAACACGAAGGTGCTGGCTGACCTTGTCCCCGTGGTGAATCCGGTGCTGGTCCTGTGGCATAAGGAGCTCGATGTCGAAGCCTTAGTGGGCGATTTCCGGGCGCCGCGCATCCGCTTCGGCGCATATTCGGCGGCGGGCGACGCCGATCCGCAGGATGAATTGTTTTCTGGCCTGTCGAAGCACGATACGGCTGACCTGCCTGAGCGCAATGACCCCGAAGACATCGCGTGCATCGTCTGTACTTCGGGAACAACCGGCCGACCCAAGATGGTGGTCTATGACCACTGCGCCTATTGGCTCAACGGCCTTTCCGCCCTCGAATTCCTTGGCCTCACCGAGAACGATCGCACGCTGGAGTACCGCTCCTTCGGCTGGAACTCCGCGCAGGTGTTGAGCCTGATGCCGTTCTTGGAGAAGGGGCTCACCCTCCACATTGCCAGGCGCTTCTCCCACAGTCGCTTTTTTGATTGGATCCAACAATACGGCATTACGTTTGCCGCCGGCGTGCCGACCGTCCTTAATATGCTTCTGAACAAGCCTCCTCCCTCCCGGGAGCGCGGGCGTCTCGCCCGCATCGAAGAAGGAAAGAGCGGGCGGGACGCCCGCGCTCCCACGGAGGAGGGTCGGGACTTCCCGACCTTGAGGCTGATGAGTTGCTCAACGGCGCCGCTCACGGCGGAGCAATGGTTGCAGTTTGAGGAGATGTACGGCGTCAAGCTCTTACAAATGTACGGCATGTCGGAAGCCGGCTGGGTGTGCGGCAATCGCACCTACAAGAATCGCATCGGCACGGTCGGAATCCCGGCGCTGCACCAGGAATTCGCCATCGTCGACGCCGACGGCAAGCCATGCCCGCCCGGCGTCGAAGGTGAAGTAACGGCGGGCGGGCCGCACACGGCGGTCGGCTATTTGCGGGATGACGGAACGATCGAACCCATTCGCCCCAACCGCATCAAGACCGGCGACCTCGCCATCGAGGACCCGGACGGATTCATCCGCATCACCGGCCGCATCAAGGATTTGATCATCCGCGGCGGCGTCAATATCGCGCCCGCCGAGATCGACGAAGTCCTGCTGAAACATTCCGGAATTCTCGAGGCTGCCGCGGTGGGGGTGCCAGATAAAATCTATGGGGAGGAAGTGGTATGCTATGTGGTTGCCAAGCCGGGCAGCGGTCTCACAGAAACCTCGGTGAGCCGACATTGCGAGGCCCTTTTGCCGCCACCAAAGATGCCGAAGCAGATTTTCATCGTTGCGGATCTTCCCAAGAGCGACCGCGGCAAGGTGTTGCGCGACCGCCTGCGGGAGGATTGGACCGCGCGCATGAGGGTGTCCGTATGAGCGTGTATCTGTCTATTCTTCGAAGAGTGACGTCTGCCATCAACATCGGCGGCCTTTTCTCGGCAGTCGCACTCGCGCTCGTATCGGCGACCACCCTTCACGCCGAAGACCTCTGGCGCCACGGCACCCTCGTGCCAAAGGGCGATGCCGGCTTTATCTACATGGCCGCCGAGGGAGGGTTCGCCAAGGCCGAAGGCCTCGATTTGAAGATGCAGGCCTTCCAGAACGACACCCTGATGATGAAGGCGTTGATCGCCGGGGAACTCGACAGCTACGAGGGCAGCCCGATCAGCCCGTTGATCGCCGGCAGCAAGGGCGCCGACGTGAAAATCCTCGGCTGCACGTGGCCGAAGCTCACCTATTCGCTGTTCTCCCATGATGGCATCGGCGCGATCGCCGACCTCAGGGGAAAGAAGATCGGCATCTCGGCGCCCGGCTCGCTTCCCGATGTGGTCGCCCGTGCCCTGCTCAAGCAGGCCGGCATCTCGCCATCTGAAGTGAGCTTCGTCGCGGCCGGCAGCGATCCGGAGCGGGTGCGGGCCCTGATGGCGAAGACCATCGACGCCGCGATCTCGACCAGCGACTTTGCGGCTCGCCCGGAGCTCCCGTTGAAGACCCTCGCGGTCGCGAACGAAGCGCTGCCGCAATTCATCCGCCAATGCGTCATCACGCGCGGCGATCTCATTCGCTCCAAGCGCGCGCAACTCATCGCCTTCGTTGCGGCAGAAATGAAGGCCTATGGATTTGCGTTGGCGCATCGCGACAAGGTCGTCTCCTTGACGCGCCGCATTGCCGGCCTTCCGCCCGGGGACCCGGTTGCGGAGGTAAGTTATCGGGAGGTGGTCGAGCAGCGGGCCGCGTCGCCGGCAATAGAAATCGACCTGGAGAAATTG
>Ga0137418_10004597_pt1 | contig 12660 bp, 9 predicted proteins | sample CZODoug3_1_2_16f_FD_122242 | JGI IMG/M metagenome (GOLD analysis project Ga0137418, IMG submission 122242) | Vadose zone soil fungal communities from Angelo Coast Range Reserve, California, USA - CZODoug3_1_2_16fungal (Hybrid Assembly) | ecosystem: Environmental > Terrestrial > Soil > Vadose... | reverse complement strand
CCTTGCGGGCGCGGGCGACGACGAGCTTCTGGTCTTCGCTGAGTTCATCGATACCGAGGATGGCGATGATGTCCTGCAGGTCTTTGTACGTCTGCAAGGTTCGCTTCACCATCTGGGCGATGTCGTAGTGTTCCTGGCCCACGATGAGCGGGTCGAGAATGCGCGACGTGGACGCGAGCGGGTCGACGGCGGGGTAGATGCCAATTTCCGTCAGCGCGCGGGAGAGCACCGTGGTTGCGTCCAAGTGCGCGAAAGCCGTGGCTGGCGCGGGATCGGTGAGATCGTCGGCGGGCACGTAGATGGCTTGCACCGAGGTGATCGAACCTTTTTTTGTGGACGTAATGCGCTCTTGCAGTTCGCCCATCTCCGTGGCGAGGTTGGGTTGGTAGCCGACCGCGCTGGGCATACGGCCCAGGAGGGCGGAGACTTCCGAGCCTGCTTGCGTGAAGCGGAAAATGTTGTCGATGAACAGGAGCGTGTCGGCACCTTCGACGTCGCGGAAGTATTCGGCGACGGTGAGGCCGCTGAGGGCGACGCGGAGACGGGCGCCTGGCGGCTCGGTCATCTGGCCATAGATCAGAGAGGCCTTCGACTTCGACGGGTCGCCGGGCTTGATGACGCCGGACTCGGACATTTCGAGCCAAAGGTCGTTGCCTTCACGGGTACGTTCGCCGACGCCGACAAAGACGGAGAAGCCGCCGTGCTGTTTGGCGACGTTGTTGATGAGTTCCTGAATGAATACAGTCTTGCCCACGCCGGCGCCGCCGAACAGGCCGATTTTGCCGCCCTTGAGGAACGGTTGGACCAGGTCGACAACCTTGACGCCGGTTTCGAACATTTCGGCGCGGGTCGACTGCTCGTCGAAGGCCGGGGCCTGGCGATGAATGGGATGGCGTTCCTTGAACTCGATGGGGCCGAGTTCATCGACAGGCTCGCCCACCACGTTCATGACGCGACCGAGGGTGCCGCGACCCACGGGGACGGTGATCTGGGCGCCGAGGTCGATGGCCTTCATGCCGCGGACGAGGCCGTCGGTGGCCTGCATGGAGACGCAGCGCACGCGGCCTTCGCCGAGGTGCTGTTGGACCTCGAGGATGAGGCTGATGGGTTCCGGGGTCTGGAAGCCGTCGCTGACGACGCGGACCGCCTGGTAAATGGGCGGCAGCGAGCCTTCGGCGAATTGCACGTCGACGGCGGGACCGGAGATTTGAATTACCTTGCCAATGTTTTCAGCCATAAAGTCTTCTCTGTTCGAGCGCTCATTGATTTATTTACTGCGCGAATTTATTTACTGCGCGGCAGCGCCGCTTACGATTTCGATGATTTCCTTGGTTATTTTGGCCTGACGGGCGCGGTTCATCACCAGCGTCAGCCGTTCGATCATGTCGGATGCGTTGTTGGTGGCCGAATCCATGGCCGTCATTCTAGCGGCGTGTTCTGCCGCGACCGACTCGAGCATGGCGCGGTAGATCTGATTGACAACGTACTTGGGGAGCAGGGCGCCGAACAGACGCTCGGGTGTTTGCTCATAGATGTAGTCGACGTTGGCCGTGCCGAAGGCGGAGGCGGCTTGGGCGGCGGCGCCCTCTTGCTCGCGGAGCGGGATTCCAGCGGTTTTCGCGGCTTCGGCGCGGCGGAGGCGCTCTTCTTCGCTGGCTTCTTCGGCCATGCGAACGACGTCTTCGCCGATTTGTTCGATGGGCAGAATCTGGTCAACGACCAGGCGCTGCGCAATCACCGATTTGAATTCGTTGAAGACGACATAGACGGCGTCGATTTCGGCGTGGATGTAGCGGTCCATGATGCTGTTCGCAAGGGCATGGACCTGCGCGTATTCGACCTTGGCCAGAACGCCGACGTGCTCGCCGATGACTTCAACCGGGGCCAGGCGATTTTTGGGTTCGGCGGCCGGCGTGGTCCCATCCGGGACATCCAACGCGTGTTCCAAAAGCTGCTCGAGCTGTGCCGTCTGGACGGTCGCGGCGGGAAAGCGGCGACGCAGGAAGTCACGGCCTTTGCGGCCTACGCACTCGATATCGACGTTTTTGCCGGCTTTGGTTTCGAGGAAGCGCGTGGCGGCCTTGTTGATATTGGTATTGAAAGCTCCGGCCAAACCTTTGTCGCCGGTTACAACGACGACCAGAACGTTGTTTTCTTCGCGCCGGATCAGGAGCGGGTGGTGCGACCGGCCGGTGACCGGGTCGTAGAGTTCGGCGCGGGAGACCAGGCTTTTGAGGACGTTCGTCATCATGAGCGCGTAGGGGCGCGCGGCCATGGCGCGTTCCTGGGCGCGGCGCAGCTTGGCGGCCGAGACCATTTTCATGGCCTTGGTGATCTGCCGCGTGTTAATGACGCTGCGGATGCGTCGTTTGATGTCGAGAACGTTGGGCATTTTTCCTAACTGCTTCGAACTGTTACGGCCTGCCTGAAGGCATGCTCGGATATGAAACCTGCACTACCTCGGTGGCTCCAACCTTTTTCTTGGGACAGCATCCGGTGAGAAAGATTGAGAAAGTTTTTTCGCACTCTGCACCCCGGGGATTCATCGCTCCGCCCAGAATGACGGCCCAAGAACTCACTTTGCATAGAATTGTTGCTTTGCCTCTTTGATGACCGTCAGCATTTCGGCTTTCAGGGCATCGTCCAGGGTTTTCTTCTCCATGATGGTGCGGAGCAGGGCTGGGTTGGCGGTGTCTACGTACTTGTACAAAGCGGCTTCGAAGTCGCGGACTTTGTTGACTGCCAGGTCGTCGAGGAAGCCGCTGGTGCCGGCAAGAATCACGAGAATTTGCTTGGCAAATGGAAGCGGCGAATACTGGCCCTGCTTCAGGACTTCGACGAGACGCTGGCCGCGCGTGAGCTGGGCCTGGGTGGCTTTGTCGAGGTCGCTGCCGAATTGGGCGAAGGCGGCGAGTTCGCGGTATTGGGCGAGTTCCAGCTTCAGCGTTCCGGCAACCTGGCGCATCGCCTTGATCTGGGCAGCGCCGCCCACGCGGCTGACGGAGAGCCCGACGTTGACAGCGGGACGAACGCCGGAGTTGAATAAGTCGGTTTCGAGATAGATCTGGCCGTCGGTGATGGAGATGACGTTGGTCGGAATGTAGGCGGAGACGTCGCCGGCCTGCGTTTCAATGACCGGCAGTGCGGTGAGCGATCCGGCACCCATTTTGTCGCTCAGTTTGGCGGAGCGCTCCAGCAAACGGGAGTGGAGGTAGAACACGTCGCCGGGGTAAGCTTCGCGGCCTGGGGGGCGGCGGAGCAGGAGAGAGATTTCGCGGTAGGCGGCGGCGTGCTTGGAGAGATCGTCGTAGATGACGAGCGCGTGACGCTTGCTGTCGCGGAAGTGTTCGCCGATGGCGCATGCCGTGTAGGGCGAAATGTAGAGCATGGGCGCGGGCTCGGAGGCTGACGCGGCCACGACCACGGTGTATTCCATGGCGCCGTTGTCTTCGAGAATCTTGACTACCTGCGCGATCGACGAACGCTTCTGGCCGACCGCGTTGTAGATGCAGATTAGGTCGTTGCCTTTGGCGTTGATGATGGTATCGATGGCGACGGCGGATTTTCCGGTCTGGCGGTCGCCGATGATCAGTTCGCGCTGGCCGCGTCCGATCGGGATCATGCTATCGATGGCTTTGAGGCCGGTCGCCATGGGCTCGCGGACCGGCTGCCGGTCGATGACGCCGGGAGCGATGCGTTCGAGCGGATTGAACTGCGTGGTGGCGATGGGGCCTTTGCCGTCGATGGGTTGCCCGAGCGAGTTGACGACGCGTCCGATCATGGCGTCGCCGACCGGCACGCTCATGATGCGACCCGTGCGCTTGACCTCGTCGCCCTCCTTGATCTCGGTGTATTCGCCGAGAAGGACGACACCGACCTGATCTTCTTCGAGGTTCATGGCGATACCGGCGAGGCCGTGCGGGAAGCTGAGAAGTTCGCCGGACATAACCTTGTCGAGGCCGTGGACGCGGGCGATGCCGTCGCCAAGGGAGATGACGGTGCCGACTTCGTCGACAGCGATTTTGGATTCGTACCCTTCGATTTGGTCGCGAATCAGTTTGGTGATTTCGTCTGCTTTGATCTGTGCCATATCAACCAGTTCTCGGCGCGTGCCGATTGTTTTTCAGCGCCTCGAGGCGCTCCTGCAAGCCTAACCCTTACCTCGGGGGCTCAAGCCCCTCTGTTTTGTTGCCCGAGCGCGCCGTGGAAGCCGCGCTCTGCCGTTTCGTCGATACCGCGGCATCGTAATGGTAGACGGCGGTCCTGTTCCCTGAAATCTTATCCTGCCGCGATTTGTTCGCGGAGGCGTTTGAGTTGGCCTTGGATTGAGCCATCGTAAATGGTGCTGCCGACTCGGACGACTGCTCCGCCTAAAAGGGTTGCGTCCTGAGCGTAGCGGGCGCGAAGGGTTTTGCCGGTCATGCGCACGACTTGCTGTTCCAGATATTTCTTTTCCGCGTCACCCAGCGAACGGGCGCTGGTGATTTCGGCTTCGGCGAAGCCCAGGCGATCGTTGATTTCCTGCTCTACCTGGCGAACGATGGCGGCGAGATCGTTGCTGCGGCGGTGGTCGATGACTACGGCTAGGAAGTTGCGAACTTCCTTCGAAGCGCCCAGGCGGGTGATGATCGAATCCAGAACGGCGTGCTTTTGCGGGGCGCTGATGGAGGGGTTGTCCCAGGTTTTGCGCAGGTCGGAGCTGCTCTGGACGAGACTCGTCAAAGAGTTGAGGTCGGCGACGGACTTGACGGCGCTGAGCTTACGCTCGAACACAACATCGGCGAAGGCGCGGGCGTAGCGGCTGGCGATGGCGGCCATTTACTGGACCGCCTTTCCCAGAGAGGTGGCGAAACCGCTGACCAACGCCTGGTCGGCGGGGACATCAACCTGAATGCGCTGGCGGGCCAGGTTGACGGCAAGATCGGCGGCGTAGGCAGCGAGCTCGCGGCGCGCGGACTTGGCTGCGACGTCGATTTCCTGCGCGGCGGCTTCGACGATCTTTTGCTTGTCGTCTTCAGCGGCGGCGCGGATGCGGGCTTCTTCGGCGGCTCCATCCTGTTCAGCCCTGGAGCGCATGGCGGCAATGTCGGAATCGAGGCGGCTCAAGCGGGACTCGATGGCGGCCAAGCGGGTTTTGGCGTCGTCGCTGGCTGCCTTGGCTTCGTCCATGGCTTTGCGAATGGACTCGGTGCGGTTGCGGAACATGGTGGGCAGGTGCAGGCGCGACAAATAAACGACGCCGAAAGCGATGATGGCGAAGTTGATGACGACGGCAAGCCAGTACATGGCGCCGCTGCTGAGACCTAAGTGCTTGCCAAGCCACCGAACGCTAGGGGATTGCTTGAATTGGGCGGTGCCGTCGTCTTCAGCCGCTTCTTTCTTTTCGGCGCCATTGTCGCCGGCAGACTTGTCAGTGGAATCGGAGGTGCGAATGCCGGCAGCGGCATCGGCGGCCCGCGCGTTGGATTGGGCACTCGACTGGGCGGCGGCCGATTCCCAGGCGGTCGTTGCGATGCCGACGGCGAGCGTCAAAAAGGCAGCGAAGAAATACCTCCGAGCAATATTCTTCATCGCCCACCTCTGGCGGAAGTGGAAGGCCCGAAGCTCATGGGCTGGAGAACCCGGCGGATGACGTCGGTGGCCAGGCGCTCGCCTTCTGTTTGCAGCTGCGACTGGGCTACGGCCTTGTCTTGTTCGAGAGCGGCCTTGGCGGCATGGACCTGCTGCTGGGCCTGGGTGCGCGCTGCTGCGACGGCGGCTTCGCGGGCCTGGACGATCGTCTGGCGGTGCTCTTCCTGGGCCTTGAAGACGGCCAGCGCGGCCTCGCGAAATTTGTGTTCGTACTCGGCGGTTTTGGCCTCGGCGGCGGCGATATCGGCGCGGGCGCGCTGAATGGCGCCGTCGGTCCGGCTGTGGCGCTCGGCAAGGACTTTGGCGAGCGGTGCGTGCACCAAGACACGATAGAAAAAATAGAGCAAAACCAGAAAAATTATGGTCGGGATGGACCCGAGCAGTAATTCGCCTAGTTGTTTGAGCGTCTGATCCATGTTGCAGAGCTATAGTTATGTGACGGAGCTTTACCGGAAGAAAGGCAGTAGGAAACTAGTTAGGGTACCACCGTGAAGGGGTGCTGTCAAACGAAAATGGCCCAAAAAGGGCCGTTTTTCATGTATTCAGGGCGGAAATGGACTGTGGAAAAAGTCGAATAAACTCTTGACTTCGGTCTCGGCAGGACTACCATAAAGGTATCACCTCCGATCCAGACCGGATCGAATGGGCCGTTTGCCAAGGAAGAGTCACCGCTCCTTGGCAGACGGCCTGTTTAAGTTTTGGGCTTATTTTCCGGCTCAGTTCATGGCAAAATCCTTGGGCGTTCCGAGAATATGCTGAGGACTCCGGTTCATGATCATTCGCGACAATGAGTTTGTCGACCTTCCTACGGCCACGGGGCCGATGCGGACCGAGATCCTGCGCCCCGTGGCGCCGGGCAAGTATCCGGGCTTGGTGCTGTTTTCCGAAATCTTTCAGATTACGGGACCGATTCGGCGCGCTGCCGCGCTCCTGGCCGGGCACGGCTTCATAGTGGCGGTGCCGGAGATTTTTCATGAACTGGAGCCGGCGGGGACGGTGCTGGCCTACGACCAGGCGGGGGCGGATCGCGGCAACGAGCACAAGGTGGGCAAGCCCATTTCGGCCTACGATGCCGATGCCCGGGCAGCGCTCGATTTTCTCCACGGGCACGTAAACTGTACGGGTCGATTGGGCGCAGTGGGGATCTGTATTGGCGGGCACCTGGCGTTCCGGGCGGCGATGAACCCTGAGGTGCTGGCGGCGGCGTGTTTTTATGCAACCGATATTCATTCGCACAGCCTGGGGCAGGGGAAAAGCGATAACTCCCTGGAACGGGTGGGGGAGATTCGCGGCGAGCTGTTGCATATTTGGGGACGGCAGGATCCCCACATCCCGCCGGAAGGCCGGAACCTGATCAAGGCGCGGCTGGAAGCGGCCGGGACGCGGTTTACGTGGCATGAATTCAATGGGGCGCATGCGTTCCTGCGCGACGAAGGTCCGCGCTATGATCCGGCCCTGGCGTTGCAATGCTGGGGATTGGTGCTGGAGCTGTTCCACCGGCGGCTCGGGTGGGGAGACTTAGCGGAGAAGTAGCCTACCCTGAGAAGGCGCCTGGGCCGGCTCCTCCGGATCTGCCGGCAGCCCCCCATTTGCCTGCCCTGATTTGCCTGCCTCTGATTTGACTTCTTCTGACCGCTCGAATCTGAAGAAACATTCACGCGCTGTTTACTTTCGATTCATATTCACTTCATAAAATCCTCGGTTCCGACAGACTGCTGTGCATCTTGCGCGCGCAAGGCCCGGGTGCGTCTGCGGAAGAACGCTGAACGCGGAGGGTGAAATGGCGAAGACTTCCCTGTTGGTGGCGGTTTTGTGGACAGCAACGCTGGGCGTGATCGGGCAGGCTTGGGGACAAGGCGGCACGGGCTCGATCGGCGGACGGGTTACGGACGCGTCGGGGGCCGTGCTGCAGGGTGCACAGGTGGGGTTGGAACCGAAGGCAGCGGCTCCGGCCGTAACGAATCAGCAGGGTGAGTTCACCCTATTGAATCTACCTTCCGGCAACTACAAAGTGACCGTTTCCTACGTCGGATTCGCCCCGTTCACCAAGGATGTCCCCGTGACTGCGAGCGCTGCCGCTCGCCTCGACGCGGTGCTGGGAGCGGCCTCCGCGACCCAGGAAGTGGAGGTCTTCGCTGAACGCGAACACGGAGAGGCCGAGGCCATCAATCGCCAGTTCACGTCGCCGAATATTTTGCAGGTGCTGCCGGCGGAAGTGATCACAAGCCTGCCCAATACGAACATTGCGGACGCATTGGGGCGGTTACCGAGCGTGACGCTGGAGCGCGATGAGGGCGAAGGCAAGTACGTACAGATTCGCGGGTTGGAGCCGCGGCTGAGCAATGTGACCGTGAATGGGGTCGATGTTCCATCTTCGGAGGCCGGCGTGCGGCAGATCAAGCTGGATGCAATCCCGGCGAATCTGGTGGAGTCGGTGGAGATCAACAAGACACTTTCCGCGAACCAGGATGGTAATGCGATTGGTGGTTCGGTCAATCTGGTTACCAAGACGGCTGGCGAAAGGCCCACGCTCTACATTAACGGCATCGGCGGCTACACGCCCATCGTCGGCGGGCGCACTTTGACTGAGATGGATAGCACGGTCGGTCAGCGTTTTGGGGCTCAGAAAAAGCTGGGCATTCTCTTTGGCGCGAGCTACGACTGGAACGGGCGGGGGATTGACGATATTGAACCCGGTATCGATACCAACGACTTCGGCACAAACGGGGGCATTCAACCGGTGATCCCTGGAATTGATCTTCGCGAGTATCGCTACTATCGGGAACGCCTGGGTTTCGCAGGAAGCGCAGACTACAAACTAGCGGATGGAGGTGGACTGTATATCCGCGGCCTATACTCCCACTTCAACAATTTTGGCGATCGCTGGGTGTACAGCCCTACGGTCAATTCTTATCTGACACCGACTCTAAACGGACCTGATGGAACGACGGAGTTCAACGCGCAAATTCGTCGCCCTGTAGAAATAATTGGGAGCTTGGCTGCCGGCGGGAAACACGTCTTCGCGAAGTCCTGGCTGTCCTATGACCTCTCCATTTCCCGCTCCACGGAGGGTGACAAGGGGTACTCCACAGCGACGTTCGACCCGATTCAAGCCTCGCCGCTCAACAACATCACCTACGCGGTGGACCGGACGAATCCGCATACCCCAAAACTGATTGCACAGGGTGGCGTCAACATCTTTGATATGACCAAGTACTACATGACCAGAATTAATGTCAGCAACAACTTCGCTGCCCAGCTGAACTTGCAAGGGGCTGTCTCGGCGGCACACACTTACTCGCTGGGAGGACACTTCGGGATTTTCGAACTCGGCATTAAGGTACGCAACGCGCACAAGTTCGAGGATGCGCACGAATCGGACTACAACACGACGTTGGACCCTGCAAATCCGACTCCAAATCCCGTTTTTCAACTCTCGAGTTTCCAGAGCAGCTTTCGGAACCCCGACTACTACGACAAGATCTACGCCTTTGGACCAACCGCTGACTATGGCAAGGTGCGATCGTTCTTTAATGCGAACGTAAACGATACCAGCCTGTTCAAGCCGGATCTCAACCGGATTGCTGGTAATACCTTCCCCAACAACTACGACTTGATCGAGCGGATTACTGCTGGATATGTGATGAATACGCTGGAATTTGGACGCGTGCGCCTGCAAACCGGCTTACGCTTCGAGAACACCTCAGAGAACATTCTGGGAAACAAAGTTACGTTCGACATGAACGGCGACTTTCAGCCTCCAGTCACTCCGGTGCGGGTGAATTCTTCCTACCTCGACCCACTGCCCAGCGTGCAGGTGCGGTATGCCCTGAGCCATAATGCGGCAATCCGAGCGGTGTACGGTCGCGGCATTGCCCGGCCAAACTTTCAGGACCTCCCTCCATTCTTCAACTCCGACGCGAGTGCAAACGCGGTCGGTGCTGGGAACCCGACTCTGAAGGCTACTCACGCCAACAATTATGATCTGCTCTTCGAACAGACACTCAGACCACTCGGTCTGATCCAGGCGGGTTTCTTTTACAAACAGCTCTCTGACCCGATCTATCAGACGAGGACTCTGATCACCGATCCGGCGCAATTCGGGTCGCAGTACGTCGGTTTCGAACTCGATAAGCCGATCAACGGTACGAGTGCCCGGCTTTACGGTTTCGAGATCGCCTACCAGCAACACCTCTCTTTCCTGCCCGGCGCTATGCGAGGCCTGGGACTCTCCGCAAACTACAGCTATACCAATTCAGATGCTGGGCATATTCCATTTCGCACCGATGTACCAACTCTGCAGCGGCAGGCGCCCAACACGTGGAATATCAGTCCGACCTATGATCGCGGGCGGCTGTCCATGCGCCTGGGCATCTCGCACAACGACGCGAATCTGTGGCAATACGCCTACTCCGATCTGACTCTTGATTCCGCGGGAAACATCGTGCCAAACCCGCAGGACCTAGGTAAGAAGGGGCCTCACGGCGACATCTACCTCTACGCTCATACCCAGGTCGATGCTCAAGGCAGCTTCCGCTTGCATCGCGGCTTGGAACTCATCGTCTCTGGTCTGAATCTGACGAATGAAGTCTTTGGGTTCTACCAAGGCAGCTCACAGTTCCCCATTCAGCGCGAGTACTACAAACCGACATACTCTTTCGGCTTACGCTTCAACTTATCGAACGAGACGAAGTAGAGTCCGACGAACCGTGCGGGAGCCGTGCCGATGTGGCTCCCGCGCGGCTTCATGCATTCTTCAGAAGTGAGTTGTAGAGTCTGTTTGAGGTTGTGGATGAAGATTCGAAATCTGTTGTTAGGTATCGCTCTTTCTTGTGTCGCCCTATGCTTCCCAACGTCGGTTCTGGCACAAAAGAAATCTGAAACGGCTACTGCGTCCGACCCTGTTTTGGTTGGAGCCGGCGACATTGCGACCTGCGGGCAATTGGATGGTGCAGAGGCTACGGCGAAGTTGATCGACATGATTCCGGGAACGGTATTTGCGGTGGGGGATTTGGCGTATCCGGACGGTTCGGCCGAGCAGTTTGCCAATTGTTATGGGCCGACTTGGGGACGCTTCAAGGATCGTACCCGGCCCGCGGTTGGAAATCACGAGTATCACAGCGATGGAGCTTCCGCATACTCAAAGTATTTTGGCTCGGCGGCGGGAGATCCGAAGAAGGGGTATTACAGCTACGAGCTTGGGGTGTGGCACATCGTTGTGATTAACAGCGAGTGCGAGGAGGTGGGCGGATGCGACGCCGGGTCCCCAGAGGGTAAGTGGCTGAAGGAAGATTTGGCTGCGTCGTCTGCTAAGTGCACGCTCGCGTATTGGCACAAGCCGCTGTTCAGCTCTGGAGGGAAACATGGGAACGATCCCCTGATGAAGCCATTGTGGGACACGCTCTTTAAGGCTAAGGCGGATGTGGTGATTAATGGCCACGACCATGACTATGAGCGTTTCGCTCCGCAGGATCCTGATGGGAAACTCGACAAAGACCGCGGCATTCGGGAATTTGTGGTTGGCAGCGGCGGAAAGGATTCCCACCGGGTGTTTGGTCCCGCCAAGCCTAACAGCGAAGCGCGCAACGACGATGCTTATGGCGTTCTGAAGCTGACGCTGCATGCCAAGAGTTACGACTGGGAGTTTGTTCCGGAAGCGGGTAAGACGTTTACTGATACTGGGAGTGGAACTTGCCACTAGAACCGTACATCGCATAGTTAATGGCGCGCGCTGCAAGCCAAGATTGCCGCCCCTTCGACTTGCTCAGGGTAGGCTCTCGCGCGACGGACGCGACAAGGACGGGCACCCCTCGAAAGTATTTGCAATTCTGAAAGGATTCGCTTATGTCGATCGTTCGCAGTAACTCTTTGCTTATTTTGACGGCGGTTTGCTGGACGCTGCTCGCCGAGCCAGCCTTTCCCCAGGGCGGCTATGCCATCACGAAGAAAATCGCGATTCCAGGCCAGGGCGGCTGGGATTACCTCACTGTGGATGAAGGCGCGCGCCGCCTCTACGTTTCGCATGGGACACAAGTTGAAGTATTGGACCTCGACTCGAAGAGCGTCGTCGGCACCATCCCTAACACTGCGGGTGTTCACGGAATCGCCGTCGCGCCAGAGCTGGGCCGTGGATTTACCAGCAATGGCCAAGCTTCGACGGTCACGATTTTTGACTTAAAGACGCTGAAAAAGATTGGCGATGCGCCTACGGGCAAGAAGCCCGACGCGATCATTTACGATCCGGCAACGTCACAGGTATTTGCTTTCAACGGCGATAGCGACAGCGCAACCGTGATTTCCGCGGCCGATGGCAAGGTTGCGGGAACTATTGCGCTCGGCGGAGGCCCGGAATTCGCAGCCGCCGACGGCAAGGGTTACGTCTACAACAATCTTGAGGACAAAAGCGAAGTTCTGAAGATTGACGCCCGTAAGCGAACCGTGGAGCAGCGGTGGCCGGTTGCGCCGTGTGAAGCGCCTTCCAGCATGGCTATGGATCGCGCCAATCATCGGTTGTTTATTGGTTGCCGCAGCCGGATTATGGCGGTGATTGATTCCGAGTCCGGAAAGGTTGTCGCGACCCTGCCCATCGGCGACCACGTCGATGCGACAGCGTTTGACGAAGACTCCCGCTTGATCTTTTTCTCGAACGGTGAAGGAACGATCTCGGTGATTCATCAGGATAGCCCCGACAAATATTCCGCTGTCGAGACGGTTAAGACGCTGCCGCGGGCGAAGACGATGGCGCTCGATCCCAAAACGCATCAGCTCTTCTTATCCACGGCGGAAGCTGGGCAGTTTGAGGTTCTGGTGGTTGGGAAGTAGTTGACTCCGTCGCGGAAGCCGCTGTTTAGCTCCTAGGCACCCGCAACGATACCCGATCGTTCCCAGATACCCTGCCGGTTCCCCGCAAAAGAATATGCAAGACTCGCGCCCCCTCCCCGTTCTACTATTGGGATCGCACGGCCACGCAACTATGGGAGAGTGCCCTTGGCGGAGCTTGTACTCGTAATTTTTGGCTTCATCCTCCTC
>Ga0137418_10004596_pt1 | contig 12660 bp, 11 predicted proteins | sample CZODoug3_1_2_16f_FD_122242 | JGI IMG/M metagenome (GOLD analysis project Ga0137418, IMG submission 122242) | Vadose zone soil fungal communities from Angelo Coast Range Reserve, California, USA - CZODoug3_1_2_16fungal (Hybrid Assembly) | ecosystem: Environmental > Terrestrial > Soil > Vadose... | reverse complement strand
ATCATCGGCATCGTGGCCGACGTGAAAAATAACGGCCTGCAAGATCCCGTGCAGCCCGAAATCTAGGTCCCCTATACGATGACCGGCTCCGGCGCGCGCGGCGTCCTCGTACGCACCGGTCCCGATCCGATGACGTTGATGAACGCGATCCGCCAGGAAATCTGGGCCACCGACAGCAACGTCGCCCTCACCTTCACTGGCACGCTGGAAAGTTTTATCGCGTCCTTCTCCTACGCCGGTCCCCGCTTCGGTTTCCTGCTGATGACCGTCTTCGGCGTCATCGGCTTAGTCCTCGTGACTATCGGCGTCTATAGCGTCCTGGCGTACACCACCGCGCGCCGCACACACGAGATCGGCATACGCATGGCGCTTGGTGCAGAGAAGGGGCATGTCCTCAGCCTCGTAATCCGCATGGGCCTCGGCCTGGTTGGCGGCGGCATCCTTCTCGGCATAGTCGCCAGCCTCGCGGTGGCCCGCGTAATCGCCACCCAACTCTGGGGCGTCTCCGCCTACGACCCGATCACGCTCAGCACCGTAGCCGCGCTCCTCCTGATCACCGGAATCGTAGCCTGCTGGGTCCCAGCCCGCCGCGCCTCCTGCGTAGACCCGCTAGTAGCCCTCCGCTACGAATAATCATTTTTCACGCCGTAGGGGCGCAGCACTGCTGCGCCCCAGCTTGGCAAAGCCACAACGCAACAGTGCCCGTCCCCGTAGCGCCGTCCCTTCAGGGCGGCATCTTCGATGTAGCCCGCCCCGCCGCACGTCTCCCCATTTTCGCCCAGCCCCGTTTTAGCGTACGCAATCAAGTCCCCCGTAGCGCCGTCCCTTCAGGGCGGCATCTTCGATGTAGGAGCATCTTCGATGTAATCCCCCCGCCCCCCCATTTTGGCCCGCACCCCTTTTCGCGTAACCTTACTAGTTCAAGGACGCGTTCCCCAATGATGCAAAGCGGCGGCATCCACGCAATCCAGATCGTCTTCCTCATCCTGCTTCTGTTCGTGGTGATCTTCGCCGCACTCGCGCGCAAACTCCAAACTCCGTATCCCATCGTCCTCGTCGTCGCAGGTCTTCTCCTCAGCTTCATCCCCGGCATTCCCAAAATCTCGCTCGATCCCAACGTCATCTTTCTCGTCGTCCTGCCCCCGCTCCTTTACGCCGCCGCATGGCTAACCTCGTGGCGCGATTTCAAATTTAATCTTGTCAGCATTCTTCTCCTCGCTTTCGGACTCGTCGGTTTCACCGTTCTCGGCGTGGCCACAACCGCCGAATGGCTGTTCCGCGGATTCGACTGGCGCCTCGGTTTCGTCCTCGGCGCCGTCGTCGCCACCACCGACGCCATCGCCGCCACTTCCATCGCCAAGCGCGTCGGCCTCCCCCAGCGCATCGTGGACATTCTCGAGGGCGAAAGCCTCGTCAACGACGCCACTGGCCTACTCGCGCTCGAATTCGCCATCGCCATGGTCGTTGAAGGCCGCACGCCCACGGTCGCGGAAGGCGCTCTCCGTCTTACCTATCTGATCGCCATTGGCATCGGAATTGGACTCGTCCTCGGCCTCGTTGTCGAATGGTTCGAGCGCCGTATCGACGACGGCCCCATCGAGATTGTCGTCAGCATTCTCACGCCCTACGCTGCCTATCTCGCCGCAGAATCCGCCCGCGCTTCCGGAGTTCTCGCCGTGGTTGTCTGCGGCCTGTACCTCAGTCGCCAAAGCTCCGAATTCTTTTCCGCCAGCGTCCGCATCCAGACCTGGGCCGTCTGGGATTCCCTCACTTTCGTCGTCAACGGCCTGGTCTTCGTGCTGATCGGTTTGCAGCTTCCGCACGTCCTCGCCGGAATTCGCGGTTATAGTTTGTGGGACTTGGTCCTGTACGGCGCGCTGTTCAGCGCCATCGTCATCGTCTTGCGCCTGCTCTGGATGTTCCCCGGGACTCACCTCGCCTACTTCATTCGCACACGCATCCTCGGCCAGAAGTACGCCATACCCGGCGCCAAACAAGTTTTCGTTGTCGGCTGGACTGGCATGCGCGGCGTCGTAGCCCTGGCCGCCGCAATCGCTCTTCCCGAAGCCTTGCCCGACGGCAGTCCCTTCCCACAACGCAATCTGATTATCTTTCTCACCTTCTGCGTCATCCTCGTAACACTGGTACTGCAAGGCCTGACTCTGCCGCCGCTAATCCGCGCCCTGGGACTCGCAGGCAAAGGAGGACACGAAGACGAAGAAGAAGAGGCCCGGCGTATCATTACCAGCACCGCGCTAAGCCATCTCGAGAGCGCACGGAGCGAAGACCATGAAGATTTCGCCGCCGTTTATGACGATCTCTCCCACCGCTACACTCGCCGCCTCGCCAGCCTGAGCAAGGAAAACTCCGATGAAAACGGCATGAGCAACCAGGAGCTTTCCCGCTATCGAACAATTCTGGGCGAGCTACTCCGCCTCGAACGAAGAACCGCCGTCCGCCTCCGCAACGAAGGCCGCATCAACGACGAAGTCTTACGCAAAATCGAACACGAACTAGACCTAAGCGAAACCCGCCTAACCCTAAGCTAGGCACAGGTTCTCGACGCCGTCCTTTCCAGCCGCCGCAGAGTCTAATCCCTGCCGCTCCTCGGAGCGGGTACTGTCTGTGCCTTCCCAGCACCGGCTCTTTCACTGTGACCAATTTCGCCTCCAAGACTTGGGACATGCTGCGTCTCATCTCCCGCGGCGGCCCGGCGCTCTGCAATGTCGCCGTAACCAACGCGTGCAATGCCGCCTGCGACTTCTGCAATTTCGCGCGCGGCAAGGTCGGCTCCAGCAATCTTCGTTGGATCGACGCCGACCAGTTCGGTCGCGCCCTCGACATCCTCCGCAAGCGCGACATCCGCTATGTCAGCTTCTTCGGCGGCGAACCGTTACTGCACCCGCGCCTCGCGGACATGATCTCCATGGTCGTTCAGCGCGATATGGGACCCGCGCTAATCACCAACGGCTGGCTACTCCCATCCCAATTGGAAAAACTCGCGGCCACCGGATTGAAGTCCGTCTACATCTCCATCGATGCAGCCACCATCACCAAGCACGAAGCCAATCGCGGCCTCGAAGGACTTGGCCAGCGCATTCGCACCTCCACCAAGCGCATGCGCGAACTCGGCATGACTCCGCTAGCCCAAGTCACCATGAGCAAACTGCTGGGCGACTACCGCGAGCTTGCGCCCCTGCTTCGCGAACTCGGTTTCGACGCGGTCGCCTTCTCCTATCCGCAGACCGCGCGCCTGGGCTCCTCCTCCCTCGCATGGTCCAGCGAATCGCAGCTCATGAATTTCGCAACGCAAGAAATGATCGCAGCCTTCGATTCGGTCGACGCCATGCGCGCCGAATTTCCCGTGAACAATCCCAGGGCCTCCGTCGCGGACATGAAGCGCCACTTGCGCGGTGAACAGGAAACCTTCGAGTGCTACGGCGGCTTCAAAAGCTTTTATATGGACTGGAACTACGATATGTGGCGCTGCGATTCCTGGACCAAAAAGATTTCCTCCGTCTGGGATTTCGCGGACGCTCCGGCAATCCGGGATGGTTGCACGGCGTGCGTCGCCGACTGCTACCGCGACTCCAGCGTCATGCTGCACTTCGCCGTGTCGTTCGGCGACACGCTGGACCACTTGCGAAACGGTCGCGTACGCGCTGCAGCCAAGACGTTAATGGACCGGCGCAACTTCGTTTCACTAAGCGCCGTCCTGGAAAATGCGCACGTGCTGACCCGTCTGGCGCGCCTGGGTTAGCCAGGCTTTGGCGAAGCAAAGACAGGCTAGCGCTGAACTCTCGAATGCGAACTCGAAACCTTCTTCTATTCATCATGCCGCTCGCGATTATCGGATGCCGCTCCGTCGCCCAGTCGCCCATCCGCACAAATGCCCCGGACATCCGCAGAATTCACCCCGCCGAAGGCACGCATCTAGTCCGTTTCCAGGAGTTGGACGAAGGCGTTTACAAAGGATCGAAGCCGAAAACCTCTGCCGACTACGAATTCCTGCAAGCCAAAGGAATCAAGTACATCGTGAGCCTGAAGTTTTTTCCCTGGATCAATAATTGGGAGAAGCACAAAGCCAAAAAATACGGCATGACATTGCTAACCGGCACAATCAGCGCGTCCCCCATGGAGCCATCCGAACAACACGTGAACGCCGTTCTGTGTCTCCTGCGTGACAAGCGCTATCACCCCATTTATATTCACTGCGACCTCGGACGCGATCGCGCCATGCTCATCGCCGGCCTCTACGAAATGTATTACAAGGGTAAGTCCAAGGAAGAAGCGTACAAAGAGATGAGGTACTACGGATTCAAGGACGATTGGACTCTCGCCGGTCTGAAGGACTATTTCGCGAAGCATTCGCAGCAACCGGTCGGCAGGTACGTGCCTCACTGTCCCGAGCAACCGTTAAAAGGTAAGCCGATACGCTCCGAAGCGGACGACTCGCATGAAATGGACTCTGCCACTTTCTCCGATTCGATAGCACCGTGCCCTGAACCGAGCGAGGAGCTTGAAGTACAACTCAAATGATCATGCGAATGAAAAATAGACTCACGCTGGAAACAGCGGCGATGTTTGTGGCGCTTTTCTGCGCATCCGTTTCCCGAGCGCAAGTGCCGCGCTTCGATCATGTCTTCATCGTGGTCGAAGAAAATCAAGACTTCAGTTGCGTCATCGGCAATTCGACCATGCCCTTCCTGAATGGCCTCGCCACCAAGTACGGCGTAGCGACTTCCTACTACGCAAACGGGCATCCCTCCATCAGCAACTATTTCGTCCTCACCACGGGCCAGGCCATCTACAAAGGCCGCTTTGGCGACACCCGCACGGATCCGGTCGACGTCGATAATGTCATTCGCCAGCTAAAGCAAAATGGAAAGACCTGGCGCGCCTACGTCGAAGGCGTGCCCGGCCCAGGCTATATGGGTGGAAACATCGAGAGCATGGGATACGTCAAGCGCCACAATCCGCTCGCTTATTTTCAAAGAGATATTTCCCCGGAAGAGCGCGCCAATCTCGCCCCCTTTTCGCAATTCTCAGAAGATTTGGCGCAGAACCGCCTCGCCAACTACACCTTCTTCGTTCCCAATCTTTTCGACGACGGCCACAGCATCAAAGGCACCAACGGCCGCAACCAGGGTGACGCGCGCTGCGCAGACCCAAACGCCCTCAAGCAATCCGACGACTGGCTGAAGAATGTCATGAGTCCACTCCTCGCCAGCAAAGTTTTTCAAGACACCGGTTTGCTGGTCATTACCTACGATGAAGCCTCGGGCGACGACCAAAGCGATAGGCGGGCTTGATTTTCGAGCTGACCAGAAGTGTTGGCACGCGGCCGCCACTTCTGGTCAGCTCGAAAATCAAGCCCGCCTATCGCTCCATCGTGCTCTTTCATCACGAGAGCACGCTGCGCCTGATGCTCGAAGCGCTAGGCGTCGATGAGAATCATTGGCCCGGCGGCGCAAAGAACGCCCCCAGCATGTCCGAGTTTTTCTTAGGCTCGAAGTAGGGAAATGTGTGCCTCAATCAAAAAGGTCCGGCTGTTCGCGAGTGATGCGCTGCCACAGCGGCTGAAACTGGAACCACCCCGCCATGTGCGTCCCAACTTGCCCCCGGGTGATCAGCGCATTCTCTTTGTCGATCGCAATCGGTTTGCCGGCCGCCTCCGCCAAAAGCTGCGCCTGGCAACTCCGGTCCATAGTGATGAACCACCACACCGCCTCGTCCACCGTTTCGCCCACGGTGAGCAAGCCGTGATTGCGCAGTATCGCCGCTTTGCGCGTGCCTAGCGTACGCGCAATGCGTTCGCCCTCACTGGTGTCGTACACGACGCCGGTGAAATCGTCGAACACCACGTGATCCTCGAAAAAGGCGCAAGCATCCTGCGTTATAGGATCGAGCAGCCGCCCAAGCGACGACCACGCTTTGCCGTGCAGCGAATGCGAATGCGCCGCGGCAATCACGTCCGGTCGCGCATGATGCACGCTGGAGTGAATCGCAAACGCCGCCCCATTCAGCGGATGTTTGCCCTCCACCACTTCGCCCTTCGCGTTCACCAGCATCAAATCCGAAACGCGAATCTGGCTGAAGTGCACGCCAAACGGGTTAACCCAGAAATGATCCGTCTTCTCCGGATCGCGCGCGGTGATGTGCCCGGTAACGCCCTCGTCAAAACCAAATTTGGAGAACAAGCGAAACGAAGCCGCCAGCCGCTCTTTGCGATGCCGCCGCTCCTCTTCAACGCTGGCGAATTTGGGAGGTCCCGGAAATCCAGGATTCTTAACCGGCGCAGTAGCCATGCGCACCTCCAAAGAAAACAGAAGTCTCTCGCGCGGAGTATAGCACCGAGCTGGCCGGCTTAAGATGCGCGGGGATTCCTCACGGACCTTACCGCTTATCGGCCCGGCTAAAGAAGGGCGAAACCCATGGTCGCAGGTCAGCTGAAATCCAGCCTGCGGTGATCAGCATTTCTTGCGGAACATCAGTCAACAAGCGATTCTCGTTACTTACGGTGAAGTCTTCTAATCGCGCACGGTCGAGGATGGCGTTTAGTTTCGCCACGCGATCAACGTATCTGTTTTGCGCTGTACCTGATTCGCGCATTCGAACGCGCTGCTGCATCGCTTCGATACCGGCGGTGACGCGGCAGACGACTGTCTTTATCGCCGAAACAATGTCGCGACAGAGTTCCAACTCGGCGCGGTCTTCCATCGCACGTGCCAGTAATAATCGCCTTATTCCTAGCGAAGCGTAGTTGTTGCAGACCGACTGAAGATTGCGGTACATCACGCCATCGCTGCTAGGTGCCGACGGAAGATGAGCAAGCCCGAGCCCGTCCAGGTCGATCGCGGCATGGGCAATGTGGCGCAAGGCAAGGATGTCCGACGCTTCGGCCAGAACGGCTGTCTTGCCTGCCCCCATCCCGAACTGATCCGCCATCTGGGATGGCGAGGCGGTCCGTTTCCAATAGGCCAACTTCCCAGTATGATCCTCACGATGCCCATCTGAATTAGTTTCGGATCAGCCCATCGAATCGCGTCAGGAGGAAGTGATGAAAGCCGCGGTCGTTCCCGCTGTGAGCAGTTCGTGGCAGATCAAAGACGTTCCGCAACCCCAACCGGGATCCAATCAAGTGCTCGTCAAGATGCATGCAAGCGGCATCTGCTACACCGACGTGCATCAGACGGTCGGACACTTCCCCGGGCCATTCCCGCGAATCCTCGGCCACGAGCCGGTCGGCGAGATTGTCGCGGTGGCCCCCGACGTCACCACGCGAAACGTAGGCGACCGCGTAGGTACCGCCTGGATTCAATCCACCTGCGGGCGCTGCGAATGGTGCCAGCGTGGCCGCAGAATGTTCTGTCCTTATCTGAAGGGCACAGGTGTTGATGCACAGGGCGGACATGCCGAGTACATGCTGATGAATGCCGATGCGACCTATTTGATTCCCGACAAAGTTTCTTATGAACAGGCAGCCCCCATCTTCTGCGCGGGTTACACGGTCTATGGCGGGCTGCGCTGGGCGGATCCTCAGCCGCATGAGCGGGTGGCCGTGCTGGGGATTGGCGGGCTTGGTCACCTAGCCGTGCAATACGCGAAGGCTGCGGGCTTCGAGACCATCGCAGTTTCGCATTCCCCGGATAAAGACAAAATGATCCGGGATCTCGGCGCCGATGAAGTTGTCCGCGACGGCAAAGGTCTGGCTGCGGCGGGAGGCGCAGATGTGATCCTCAGCACCACCAATTCGACCAAGTCGATGATGGACAGCATACAGGGACTGCGGCCCGACGGCCGGCTCGTCACCATGGGTGCCGACGCGGAGCCAATTTCGGTCTCGCTGATAGACCTCATCTCGAAGCGCATTCGAATCATTGGCAGCCAGCAAAACGGTCCCGAATATCTGTACGAAGCGCTTGATTTCGTAGCGAAGGGAAAAGTTAAAACGATGGTCGAGACGTACCCATTGGCTGAGGCACCAAAGGCTTACCAGCGCGTTGCGGAGGGCAAGCCCCGGTTCCGCGCCGTCCTCACCATGTAGTCGGCAAACGCACTTATCGAAAACTGACCCATTCCCCGAATTGGGACGCTTGACAAGGTCAGGAGATTTGCGGAGAATCTGCATAGGCGAATAAAAAGCGAAGTACTCCCGTCCCTCCGCCCTTCGCCTCCGACTCCCATGGCTGCCACTTCTCTCGCTACCTTACGCTCTAAAATCGAAGCCGATTTGCGCGGACGCGTTGCCTCTCCTTTCGCTTACCGTGACCGCAACACATTCGAATTGGTTTCCACCGGCATTCTGGAAATGGATGCGCTGTTCGGAGGATTACCGCGCGGGGCGATGACCGAAGTGTGCGGCGCGGCGTGTTCGGGGCGGACAAGTTTTCTCCTTTCCGCTTTGGCTTCGCGAACGGCTGACGGAGAAGTGTGCGCGCTGGTCGACGCGCGAGACAGTTTTGATCCGCTGACAGGAAATGCCGCGGGCATTGCGCTCGACAAATTGCTTTGGGTGCGTTGCCAAAATATTGATCAGGCGCTGCGTGCCATGGATTTGCTGATTCAGGCCGGCGGATTCGGCATGGTCGCGGTTGATTTGAGCGATGTGCCAACGCGCACCGTGCGCCAAGTGCCGCTGAATGCCTGGTTTCGCTTTCGCCGCGCTGTGGAGGACACGCCAACGATTTTGCTGATGATCGAGCAAGAGTCGCATGCAAAGACATGCGCGTCGCTGGTATTGCGATTGGAAGCGGGTGATGCTCGTTGGCAAGAGGCTTCGCCTCAAGTAGCACAGGCACTCATGCCTGTGCCCACTGAAGCAGCACCTCGTTTTCTCCGCACTCTATCTATCTATCCATTTTCCCGACTGCTGCAAGGATTTGCGGTTGGTGGAGATGTGATCCGATCGCGGATACAAATACCGGAGCGGCGCGTCGTTGATATTCGAGCAGGAGGACAGCCAAAAATGGCTGTGCCACGCGAAATGTTTGAGACGGAGACAGTTTGGAGATCTCGATGACGGATACGAGCGCCGGCAAGATGCCCTTCAAAGCTCCGGGCAAGCCGGCGCTACCCGGTATGCGGATCGACTTGGATTTTTATGGCTTTTGCTTGCGTCTATATTCCGGATTTTTTGGTGCAGGCGGTGATGCGCGCGCAGCCGTCGTTCAGCGAATGTCCGCTGGCGTTACTCGGCGGATCACCGCCGTTATGGAGCGTCGTCGCCGCGAATCCGGCGGCATTCGAAGCGGGAATTCAGTTGGGCATGACCAAGGCGCAGGTGGCGCAGTTTGGGAATGTGCACATTTGCATGCGCTCGGAAGCGCAGGAGAAGGCGGCGCACGGGGCTTTGCTGGACGCAGCCTGGAGCGTGTCGCCACGCGTGGAAGATACGGCGCCGGACACGATTGTGCTCGATCTCGAGGGGCTGACATCTTTATTCGGTACTGACGAAAATATTGCACAGGAATTGGCGCGGCGCGTTGCAACAATTGGTTTGGCGGCGCGTGTAGCAGTCGCCGAAAACATGGAAGTCGCGATTCACGCCGCGCGTGGTTTCACCGGAATCACCATCATCCCTGCAGGTCAGGAACGTCAGCGTTTAGGCGCTCTGCCGGTCGGTGTGCTCACCACGGAAGTAGAAACCCTGGAAATTTTGGAACGTTGGGGTGTGGACACGCTGCAAGCACTAGCGGCGTTACCCGTACTGAAACTTTCCGAACGCCTGGGGCAAGAAGGCGTGCGACTGAGCGAACTAGCGCGCGGAGTTCGGCAGCGTTCGCTCGTTTTAGCCCAGCCGAGCACGCAATTTCTCGAAGAGATGGAGCTGGATGACGCCGTGGAAGAGCTGGAGCCGCTATCGTTTTTGCTGGGGCGGTTGCTGGACCAGCTTTGCGCGCGGTTGGAAGCGCGAGCGCTTGCGGTGCGCTCCGTGCGAATTCGATTCGAACTGCAGCCGTCGTTTGAAAAAGATTTCCAGACGCTGAAAGAAGATGTACGCACGAAACCAAGCGCGAAGCATTACGAAAAAGTTCTGACGCTGCCGGTGCCAATGCGCAATGCAAAGACGCTGCTGAAATTGTTGCGTCTGCAACTGCAAAGCAACCCTCCGCCAGCGCCAATCCAGAAAATCTATATGACCGCGGATGCCGCGGCGCCGCGCGTCGCGCAGAACGGATTATTTGTGCCATGCGGGCCAGACCCGGAAAAGCTGGAAGTAACGATTGCGCGCTTGGGGAAATTGGTCGGAGAAGGGAATTTAGGTTGCGCGGAATTGCTGGATAGCCATCGCCCGGAAAGTTTTCGCATGAAGCGCTTCGCCGTCGCCAACGACCAAAAGCGACAAAGCGGAAAACGTGAGCCAAATATTAAACAAAACTCTGAATCATGCACGGCTATAACCGCGTTTCGCGTGATGCGGCCAGCGCAGGCTGTTCGGGTGGAAATGAAGGAACAGCAGCCGACGCGTGTTTATTTGCGAGGGTTGCGCGGCGAAGTGGTGGCGGCTTCAGGACCATGGCGCAGCTCGGGAGACTGGTGGCTGGAAGATGCCTGGCATCAGGACGAGTGGGATTTGGCCATTACATTTCCGGTGACGCCAAAAGCAAGCAACCAAAAGAGCGCGGAATGTCCGGTGCAAGGACTTTATCGGATTTATTACGACGCGCTGAAACAGGGATGGTTTTTGCGCGGAGTGTATGACTGATGTACACGGAACTTCATGCGCGCTCCGCATTTAGCTTTCTCGAGGGCGCTTCTGTGCCGGAAGAATTGGCGGCAGCTTGCAAAGCGCATGAAATGTCCGCAATGGCCGTGCTGGATCGCGATGGGGTTTACGGCGCACCGCGTTTTTACCTGGCGGCGAACAAAATCTCCGTGAAGGCCCACATTGGCGCCGAGGTGACTTCTGCTTTCGGGTGGCGCTATCCGCTGCTCGTGAAGTCGCGCGAAGGCTACCAAAATCTGTGCCGCTTGATTACGCGCATGAAATTGCGCGCTGGACGCAAAGGAGAAGGGCACATCGAGCGCGAAGACCTTGCTGCACAACATGCGGGATTGATTTGCCTCACGGGCGGCGAAGAAGGACCGCTCGCGGCGGCTTTGGCGAACGGCGGAATTGCGCAGGGAACGGAGTGCGTGCGGCAATTGTGCGATCTGTTCGGGCGCAAAAATGTTTATGTCGAGCTGCAACGCCATCATTGCCGAGAGGAAGAAGCGCGCAATCAATCGGCTGTCGAGATTGCGCGGAAATTATCTCTGCCGCTGCTGGCCACAAATGGTGTTTGCCATGCCACGCCCGACGAGCGCGAATTGCTGGACGTGTTTACCTGCATTCGGCATCACCATGTGCTGGCCACCGCCGGGCGGCTGCTGAGCCGGAATTCGGAGCGGCACCTGAAATCACCGGCGGAGATGCAGCGATTGTTTGCGGATTTGCCGGAGGCGATTGCGAATACGCAAGAGCTTTCCTCGCGCCTGCAATTTACGTTGCAGGATTTGGGGTATGAGTTTCCCCGCTATCCGGTGCCGGAAGGCAGTTCGCAAATGCAGTTTTTGCGCGAGCGCGCCTATGAAGGCATGCGTGAGCGCTATGGTTCCGAGAATGAAAAGGCGCAAAAACAAATCGACCGCGAACTGGCCCTGATCGAAAAACTCGATCTCCCCGGATATTTTCTGATTGTTTGGGACATTGTGCGTTTTTGCCGCGAGAAAAATATTTTGGTGCAGGGGCGCGGCTCGGCGGCGAACAGCGCGGTGTGTTATGCGCTGGGGATTACGGCGGTGGATCCGGTTGGCATGGAGCTTTTGTTCGAACGATTTCTTTCTGAAGAGCGTGGCGAGTGGCCGGACATTGATTTGGATCTGCCCAGCGGAGATCAGCGCGAGCGCGCGATTCAGTATGTGTACGAGCGGTATGGGAAATTGGGCGCAGCGATGACCGCGAACGTCATAACGTATCGCGGGCGCTCGGCGGCACGGGAGATCGGGAAAGCGCTGTCGTTCGATCCGGAAACGCTGGGGCGGCTGGCGAGCCTGGTGGGCGCATGGGAATACAAGGATGAACACGACACGTTCGAGCGCCATTTTCATGACGCCGGCTTCGATATTCGGCATCCGAAGATTCGCAAGTTTTTCGAGTTGTGCGTGAAGGTACAGGATTTACCGCGGCATTTGGGGCAGCACTCGGGCGGGATGGTGGTGTGCCAGGGGCAACTGGATGCGGTGGTGCCTCTGGAACCGGCGACGATGCCGGGACGCGTGGTGGTGCAGTGGGACAAAGATGATTGCGCCGACCTGGGAATTATCAAAGTCGATTTGCTGGGACTGGGGATGATGGCGGTGTTAAAGGATTCGATCGGCCTGATCCATGACCACTATCATGAAGAGGTGGATCTGGCACACCTGCCGCAGGATTGTCCCGACATTTATGACGTGATCACCCGGGCGGACACGATTGGCATGTTCCAGATTGAGAGCCGGGCGCAGATGTCGTCACTGCCACGAAATAATCCCAAAAAGTTTTATGACCTGGTGACGCAGGTCGCGTTGATTCGTCCGGGGCCGATCACGGGGCAGATGACCAGCCCGTATCTGCGGCGCAGACAAGGGAAGGAAGATGTTAGCTACCCACATCCTTCACTGGAGCCGGTGCTGAAA
>Ga0137418_10004595_pt1 | contig 12660 bp, 13 predicted proteins | sample CZODoug3_1_2_16f_FD_122242 | JGI IMG/M metagenome (GOLD analysis project Ga0137418, IMG submission 122242) | Vadose zone soil fungal communities from Angelo Coast Range Reserve, California, USA - CZODoug3_1_2_16fungal (Hybrid Assembly) | ecosystem: Environmental > Terrestrial > Soil > Vadose... | reverse complement strand
GTGCTGATCGTCGATTACAAGACGCTGCGCCCGCCGCCGGCCAGCGAAGACGAGGTGCCGGCGCTCTATCTGCGCCAGCTGGCGACCTACCAGGCCGCCCTCGCCAGGATCTATCCCGGCCGCGCCGTCGAGTGCGCGCTGTTATGGACGGAAGCTCCGCGGCTGATGCCGATCAGCCCTGCGCGGCTCGCCCGGCACCTCCCCGGGAACCTGGCTTGACGCCAGTTTTGCCGCTCCCCTAATGTCAGCCAGGAGTAGCGAAAGGATTTCGCAATGAAGCCGACCGCAGTCAGCGACGGCAGCTTCGATGAGCTGGTGCTTCGCGCCACCGAGCCGGTTCTCGTCGATTTCTGGGCAGCATGGTGCGGCCCCTGTCGAATGGCTGCGCCGGAAGTCAAAAAGGTAGCCGCGGAGATGGCGGGCCGAGCCATCGTCTTGAAGGTAGACACGGAACGCTCACCCGTTCTTGCGCAACGATACAACGTGATGAGTATTCCAAACTTCGTTGTTTTCAAGAATGGGCAGGTTGTTCTGCAGCAGCCCGGTCTGGTGGATCATAATCAGATGGCAGCCTGGTTAAAGAAGGCAGCCTAGTACTGTAGCGGCGGTCTATGACCGCCGGCGGTCATAGACCGCCGCTACAGTTAGGAACCAAGGCGTTTCAGGGATCGATAGAGGGCGAACAGACCGCCGCCGAGCAATAGAAAAGGGCCGAACCAAAGCACATATGTACGCGGCTTCAGGGGAGGCCGATAAAGCACGAAATCGCCATACCGGTCGGTCAGGAAGGCCACGATTTCCTTGTCATTCCTACCGGCCTTCATTTGCTCTCGAATCTGTTCTCGCAGATCAGCGGCGAGTTCGGCTTGCGAATCCGCGAGTGTTTCGTTCTGGCAGACCAGACAACGAAGCTGGCGCGAAAGCGCCATGACTCGCTTCTCCAGTTCGCGGTTGTCGCTTGCGAAGAGTCGGAAACACGAGAAAATCGCCAGCACCACTGCGAGCCGCTTCATTGGTTCAATTCCGTGACCATTGGCAGAATTGTCTTGTCCAGAATTTCGCGGGTCACTGGACCAATCTGTTTGAACCGGATCAGACCATTCTTGTCGATCAAATACGTTTCAGGCACACCGTAGACCCCGTAATCGATACCGACTCGCCCGTCCGTGTCCAGGACACTGAGCACATATGGATTCCCAAGCTCACGGAGTAACGCGAGCGCGTTCTCGCGCTTGTCCTTGTAATTCAGGCCGTAAATGGGAACATCGCCGCTGCGTGCAAGATCGGCAAGGACGAGATGCTCCTCAAGACACGAAACGCACCAGGATGCCCATGTGTTGAGCAACCACACCTGGCCTCGCATCTCTTGCGGCGAAAAAGTCTTGCCAGGCTCGTGGAGTTGAGCGAGCTGAAACGCCGGCGCCGGTTTGTTGATCAGCGGCGAGGGTACTTCATGCGGATCATAGAGCAAACCGGCTGCGAGGAAGACCACCAGCAACAGGAAGATGACGAAGGGGATTGCAAATCTCATGATTCCACTTTTCGCTGCTTCCCGGCGGGCTTGACATAGCGCCGGCCGCTGGCGGCCAATCCGCCGCCGATCATCATCAGGACTGCGCCCGCCCAAATCCAATCAACGAAAGGCTTGTAGTGGACGCGCACACTCCAGGCGCGGTTCTGACCCACCGGTTCACCTAACGAAAGATAAAGGTCACGAAATAGACCGCTGTCGATCGCGGTTTCCGTCAATGCGTTCCCCGAAGCGTTGTAGACACGTTTCTCCGGATACATCGTGCGAACCATCCGGCCGTTCCTGATGATCTCGATCTCAGCGCGCCCAGCCAGGTAGTTTGCGCCGGCTACTTCGGTGACGCCGTTGAATCTGAAATCGTAGCCACCCAAATTGACCGTATCGCCAATGTCCATCCGAACGTCTTTCTCCGCCTGATATCCGGTCACCAGCGTGATGCCGGCGATCAAGACCGCGACGCCGACATGGGCCAGTTGCATGCCGTAGTAACTGCGCGGCTGCGGGCCCATGCCGTTCTTCAGCCTTTCCCAAAGGCTTACTGCGGCGGTAATCACAATCCACAAGGCAAGCGACAGCCCGAGACTCACGCGAGGTTTCCATCCGCTGACAAGAAAGGGAATGACAATCCCGGCGATCGCGCTCGCCGCGAACGCCCAGCGCAAGCGCACGGCCAACTCGGGAAGACTCGCCTTCTTCCAGCGCGCGGTTGGACCGACGCCGAGCAAGAACATGGCCGGCACCATCACCGCAACAAAGATCGTGTTGAAATAGGGTGGGCCGACGGACAGTTTGCCCATGCCCAGCACTTCGATGAATAGAGGATAGAGCGTGCCCAGCAGCACCGAAGCGGCCGCCACGGCCAAAAGCACGTTGTTGGTCAGCAGGAACGATTCTCGTGAAACCAGATCGAAGTTGCCGCCCAGTCCGACTTGCTTCGCCCGCCATGCGTAGAGCAGGAGCGAGCCCCCGATGACTATCCCAAGGAAACAGAGAATGAAGATGCCCCGCTTCGGATCCGTCGCGAAAGCGTGCACGGAAGTCAGTACGCCTGAGCGCACCAGAAATGTTCCCAACAAGCTCAGTGAAAACGCGGCAATTGCCAGCAAGACGGTCCAGCTCTTGAAAGCTCCGCGCTTTTCCGTGACAGCGAGAGAATGAATCAGGGCCGTGCTGACCAGCCACGGCATGAACGAGGCGTTCTCCACCGGATCCCAAAACCACCAGCCGCCCCAGCCGAGTTCGTAATAGGCCCAAAAGCTTCCCAGGGCAATGCCGCCTGTCAGGAACGTCCAGGCCACGGTCGTCCAGGGCCTGGACCAGCGGGCCCAGTTTGCATCCAGCCGTCCGCCAATCAACGCTGAGATCGCAAATGCAAACGCCACCGAGAAGCCGACATACCCCATGTAGAGCATAGGCGGATGCAACACCATGGCCGGATCCTGCAACAAAGGGTTCAGATCGCCTCCGTCAGACGGCGGCGAACTGAGGCGAATAAAAGGATTCGACGTCAGCAATAAGAAAAGCAGGAAGCCAACACTGATCGAGCCCATTACGCTGAGTACGCGCGCCACCATCTCCTTCGGCAGGTGACCGCTGAACAGCGTAACGGCCAGCGTCCAGAACCCCAGTATCAACGTCCACAACAGGAGTGAACCTTCGTGCGAGCCCCAGGTTGCAGCCAGACGGTAATGCACGGGCAACTGCGAGTTTGAATTGCTCGCGACGTTCAAAACAGAGAAGTCATTTGTGACAAACAAATAGGCCAGGCAGCCAAAGGCAACAGCCACAAAGATGAATTGCGCCCGACCGGCGGGTATCCCAACGGCCATCCAGGATCGCTTGCCGCGCGTGGCGCCAATCATCGGCAGGGTGACCTGGATGACTGCTATCAAGAGCGCGACAATCAGTGAGAACTGTCCGATTTCAGCTAGCACGGCCCCTCTATTTGCCCGCGAGCGTCTGCGCGACTTCGGGTGGCATGTAGTTCTCGTCGTGCTTGGCCAGCACCTGGTCTGCGTAAAACACACCGTCAGGCGCCACTTTGCCCTCTGCAACGCAACCCCGGCCTTCCTTGAAGAGATCCGGCAGGATGCCCTTATAGACCACGGGAATGCTCTTCGCCGCATCCGCAATCATGAATCGCGAGGTCAGTCCATCAGCGTCGCGCTTGAGACTGCCCTTCTGAACCAGACCGCCGATGCGGAAATACCTGCCAGTGGGAGCTTCTTTGGCGGCTACCTGTGAAGGAGTGAAAAAGAAAACCAGATTCTTGTTGAAAGCGCTAAGCACGAGAGCGGCCGAGACGCCCAGGCTGCAGAGGCCCACAACGATAAAACCCATTCTCTTGTGACGTTTTTTCAAGCTCGCACCTTCCGGCTATTTTGAAAAGTTCTGAGGCTGCCTCTTTAGCATTTTCTTTCGGCGAACCACCTGGAGCACCTCGCCGCACATGGCCACCAACGCCAGCACGTAGGAGCCCCACACATAGAAGCCGTAACCGTCCATGGAAAAAAATTTTGACCAGTTCATCTCGTTAGTGCTTCTTCTCTCCAGCCCACGCCTCGCTCCCTTTCAATGATGGCGCAGCACAGCCGGGTGAGTACGACAGCGATGGAATACAGCCAGCACGCCGCCAGCATGATCAACATCGCGGCAAGCATGGGGGCAGCGATGGTTGGTTTATCGACGATCCGGATCGTAGCGCCCTGATGCAGTGTGTTCCACCACTGCACCGAGTAGTAGATAATCGGTACATTAATTACACCGACCAGCGCCAGCACAGCGCCTGCGCGGTCGGCGCGCCTCGGATCGTCAATAGCGGACTGCAGCGAGACGAAACCAATGTAGAGAAAGAGCAGAATGAGCGTGGACGTCGTTCGCGCATCCCACACCCACCAGGTACCCCACGTTGGTTTTCCCCACATCGAACCTGTCACCAGTGAAAGGAATGTGAACATCGCTCCGGTGATCGACAAGGACGACGCCATCATCGAAGACAGCCGCGCATTAAAGGCCCAGCCGATACCTGCATAGATCGCCATCAGGATGTAAAGGAGCATCCCCATCCACGCTGCCGGCACGTGAATGAAGAGCACGCGGTACGCTTCTCCCTGCTGGAAATCGCGCGGCGCCAGAAACAATCCAACGTAAAGGCCGATGATGAAGAGGATCGCCGCCGCAGTTGCAAACCAGGGAATCATCTTGCTCGCCACCGGATAAAATTTTCCCGGGGATGCGTATCTGTACCAGTTGAGGCTCATTTCACTCCAACGAAATTCGGAGCGCCGCTGAAGTTGCCCATGGCGCGAAAACCACAGTCAAGACAAGCACGGCTCCGAGCAGATACAAGTTGGCTTCAGGGCTGCCGCTTGCCAGTGAGGCTTCCGCCGCTCCGGCTCCAAATATCAGGGCGGGGATGTACAGCGGCAACACGAGCAATGAAAGTAGAACGCCACCGCCGCGCAGACCCAACGTCAGCGCCGCACCGATGGATCCGATCAGACTGAAAACCGGAATGCCCAGCACCAGTGACACGACCAGCAGGAGCAGAGCGCTTCGTGTCCAGCCGAACTGCGTACCAACCAGCGGTGTAATCAGGATGAGGGGCACCTCAGAGACCAGCCACTGCGCGAACGCCTTCCCCAACACGATCAAATAAAGTGGTTGCGGCGTCATCAGCATCTGTTCGAGGGTTCCATCGACGTAGTCGCCGGCAAACAGCCGGCCCAGGGAGAGCATCGACGCGAGCAACGCCGCTACCCACACCAGGCCAGAAGCGATCGAGCGCAATAGTTGAGTATCCGGCCCGATGCTGAGTGGAAACAAACTGACGACAATGACGAAGAAGAAGAGCGTGGAGAGCGCGTCCGCACGCCTCCGCCAGGCGAGCGTCAGGTCGCGGCGCACGAGCCATCGGAACATTGCGAACTGTGACGGCGTACTCATGAGGCAAGTTCGATCCGCTGAAACCTACCCGCGGCCAGGTCCATTTCATGATGCGTAGCGACAATCGCCATTCCGCCTTTTGCCAGATGCTCCCTTATTAATGACTTGATCAACTCCACGGCCGCTTTGTCTAACGACGTCAGCACCTCATCAAGGAGCCAGAGCGTTGTTCGGCAAACCAGAAGTCGCGTCAGTGCCAGCCGCCGGCGCTGGCCTTCGGACAGGAGCCGCGCCGGCAAGTTTTCGTGTTCGGCCAGGCCCATCCGTGTGAGGGCGTCCAAGGCATGTTTGCGAGTGATCTCAATTCCGCTGAGTCCGCTCGACACGCGAAGGTTTTCCAGCACTGTCAATTCGTCCTTCACACCCTGCCGATGACCAAGATAGGTAACAACGGAGAAATATTCCTCACGAAGAGAGCTGATGTTCGTGCCTTGCCAGCAAATCTCGCCGTTCGTGGGCGGCAACAGGCCGCAGAGCATCCTGATCAAGCTGGTTTTGCCGCTTCCGTTTGGACCGGTTAGCTGGAAAAGGTCACCCGGCCGGACCGAAAAACTAATTTCTTTGAAGAGCCGGCGATTCCCGCGCACGCACTCGAGGTTGGTTGTTTCAAGCATTGCTACCCTTCTACAATTCCGCGCGAGCGGTTCTCAGTACCGGATAGAACTGCGTGAACACGTGGTCCGTTTCCGCGCGCTCTTCATGACACGAACGGCAGCCAGTCCCATCCGGAAGCGCCTGGGCCGTGGCCTTCATCTTTCCGTCACTGTCGGTGAAATTGAAGAATCCCCATCCTCCATCAAACCGGCTGCTGTCCTTTACCGAAGCTTCAAGTGCGATGAACTCTTTTTCATAAACGCCGTCGAGGCCCGGTTCTTTCTTCATTTCCGAACTTGCCATTTCCCGCACCATCACTGTCCCTTCGGGAAATGTCCCGGTTTTTGCGTACTCCCGATACGCAGGGCGATTGATGTAGACGTTGTGGAAGGACTCGCGTCCGATGGAAGCGCCGACAAATACCCATTGCCGATATCCTTCCGGACGCAGCAGCGTGTCCCTGTCCTCGAACACGGCTCCGGACGGATGGGGTTCGGGCAGGGCGTGCCGCATTTGAGCCAGCAGTGACACCGATAGGATCGCGGCGATGGCGAGGCCGGCAAAAGCATACCCGCGTCTCCGGAAACCAAGCATCAGCACACGCTCGATCTTCACGGCCCATCCGAATGTTTGCTGTGCATCACAGATTCGCGACAATACCTCCCGCCGCATGCCCGCAAACGACGAAGGGTTGATGGTTTCCTGGCGCAGTGATTTCAGTAACGATTGCCGCTCGCGAAGCTGATCGAGGAACTGCCGGCATTGCTCACAGCCCATCAGGTGAGTCGCCGTAAGTTCCGCGTCCGCCGCGGGCAGGTCGCCCTCGACGTAGAGGGCGAGAAGCTCATTCGAAAACGCGCACTTCACAGCAGGCCTCCCATCATCTGATCGATCAATTCCTTCATCCTCAAACGCCCGCGGCTGATCTGAGAACGCACCGTTGTTTCAGAGGAACGCAGAATCGCCGCCACCTCGGACGTGGAAAAACCCTCGATGTCGCGCAGGACAATAGCCATCCTTTCCTTCTCCGGCAGGCTGTCCAAAGCTTTCCACACCATCTGGCGCTCCTGCTCCCCGGCTAATCCCGCGTGCGGGTCGCCTGATCGGTCCGTCGCTACTGCTTCAGGCGCGGTGGTTTCGGGAAAGGTGCTGCGCCATTTCTGCCTCTTGCGTCCAATGTCCCGGCAAGCGTTCACGGTCATGCGAATCAGCCATGGCTCGACAGGCTTTTGAGGATCCAGACGGTGGAGGTACTTGAACGCGCGGTAGAAGACCTCCTGGGCCGCGTCCTGAGCATCGTCCCTGGTTCCCAACAGCCTTATAGCCACAGTCATGACACGGCGCTCGTAGCGCGCGATGATCTGCTCAAATGCTGTCGCGTCTCCCCCGAGCGCAAGGCGAACCAGCTTGGCAACCTCGGCGCCCTCGGGCGACACCTCGGTGCCTGATGCTCCGGCCATCGAGAGTGCTCTGTGGATGAGAAGCGAATTGTCGATCCCATGTTCCATCTGGCTTTGCCTTCAGTAAGTAATACTTGCCGAGTGCGAGAATCGTTGAAACGCACAAGCATACGCTTCCGTGGTAAATTCTAATCAGAGCGACAGAGAAACGAACCCGGCGAGGCAGGCTATGCGAAAAATTGCTCTTGCTTCTGGAATTGTTGGTGCGCTCATCGTGTTGGTATTGGCAGCCGCGTGGTTGTTCATCGACCCCAATCAATATCACGGACTGATCCAGGCACAACTCGAGCAGCAACTCGCCAGGAAGGTCACTTTGGGCAAAATGAGCCTGGGGTTGCTACCGCTTCGTTTCCAGGTCCAGGATACCGTCATTGCAGAAGACCCCAGCCTTGGACAACGGTCAGCTTTTATTCGAACAGAAAATCTGGACGTTCGGATCAGCCTCCTTTCGCTGTTGACAGGCGGACTGACGATCCATTCGCTGGAACTTCAGCGTCCAAGCGTGGAATTGATAAAGAGCAAGACTGGACGGTGGAATTTCTCGAGCCTTGGGGCCGGCAGCGCTGAAAATCCTGCCGCTCCTGCCAGTTCATCGGGGAATTCAAATCGCACGCTCACGCTGGACAGGCTGACCATCCGCGACGGGCAGATCGCCGTCACGGATCTGCAAAAAGCACAGCCGCGCGCCGTGTATGACCACATCGATCTGACGCTCAGCAATTACACCAAAGGGCAGCCGTTTTCCTTCGACCTTGCTGCGCACATCCCGGGCGAGGGTGCGGAGGAAGTACATCTCAAGGGAGAAGGCGGACCGGTGTCGGAAGACAACCCTTCGGAGACTCCCTTTCGCGGGAGCCTCAGTTTGAAGGAGGTTGGAATTGACGGTCTGAAGAAGTTTCTCAGCAGCGAAACTCTGTCGAAAGCTGCGGGTTCGCTGTCCGGTGAAAGCCAGGTCACAAATCAGTCGGGCAAGCTTACGGCCGTTGGTAACCTGAAACTCAACGGGGCACGATTCAATGGTGTCGACGTCGGGTATCCAATCGGGCTCGATTTCAATCTGGCCTCCACCGCCGCGAACGGACTCCTCACGATCAACAACGCGAACGTCATGCTTGGCCAAACGCCGCTGTCGGTCGCCGGGTCTCTCAATACCAACGCGACACCGGCCACACTGAACCTGAACATCAAATCCGGGGACGTTTCCATTGCCGAAATTGCGCGTCTTTTGTCCGCCCTCGGCGTCGCTTTTGCCCCTGGAACCGCGGTCACCGGCCGGATCAACGCAGACCTGCAGGCGAGAGGGTCCATTGACAGGCCTGCGCTGACTGGCGTTGTTACGGGACGCGACCTGAAAATATCCGGCAAGGATATTCCTCAGCCCGTGGAAGTGAAAGAGCTGCATCTGGGGCTGACACCCGCCGAGATCCGCTCGAACGAATTCAATGCCACATCTGGAAAGACGGCCTTAACAGGTCAGTTCGCCGTCCGGCAATACACGTCGAAGACTCCTGTGATTGACGTCGCTCTGCGAGCGCCCGGCGCAACGTTGCCGGAAGTCCAATCCATTGCCAAGGCCTACGGCGTTACCGGGCTCGACCGACTTAGCGGCGCGGGCACGCTCAGTCTTGATCTGCACGCTGCAGGTCCGCTGGAGTCGCTAAGTTCAGCCGATATCGTCAGGGCGTTGAACGGCAATCTGAACATCAATCTCAAGCCCCTCCGCATTGCAGGATTCGATGCCGCGCGGGAGCTGGCCACCATTGGAGGTTTCTCGAGTTCCACTGCAGGCGGCCAGAACTTCACAGATGTTGTGCTAATGACCGGCCGCATTCTGGTAAAGAACGGCATTGCTCAAACGGACGATCTCAAAGCACAACTGTCGATCGGCAATCTCGCCGCCGCCGGCACTGCGGACCTGGCGGCCGAAACGCTCAATTTAAAGCTTTCGGCAGTCCTTTCGAAAGCATTCAGCGACAAGGTGGGCGGCCCGCAAGTGGCTGGATACATGCGCACGGCCCTTTCCAATAGCGCTGGCGAACTTGTGATTCCTGCAATTGTTACCGGAACCTTCACGCAACCGAGATTCGCGCCGGACGTACAAGCCTTCCTGCAGCTGCAGAAACAAAGGCTGCTGCCGACATTTGATAATCCCGCCGGGGCCCTTTCCGGCATACTGGGCTCACTCACGGAAAAGGAAAAGAAGAACGACAGCCAGGAACAGGCACCTGCAGAGAAGCCCGCCGACAGGATCAAGGGAATTCTCGGCGGGATTCTGGGTGGGAAAAAGAAGCCGGATCAAGAATGAAAGCGCCTCTCAACGCGCCTGGAAGTGGACCAGTAGATATTCGGATCATTTCAATCCATCGAATCCGGCGGCCTGGGAGGCAGTCCGAATGAATACCAGATCAGAAAGTATGGCGTTATATTTCATCCCGGCGTTTCCGATCCCAACGACGCCGCATTCGTCACAGTTCAATCCGGCATCGAATTGAAACTCGATTTGGTTGTACCGCAGCAGGTATATCGCATACGTGGCCGCGTGGTTGATACGAGAACCGGGCGGTGGCCGGCCAGTGCGCAAGTTACTCTCGGCGGCCGCAGGCTGATCGAGGGCGGCGCCGGGTCTGTGTTGTTGTGGGCAATACCAGTGTACAACCCCGCCGACGGCACCTTCGAAGTCCGTGAGGTCCCCTCAGGACTTTACTACTTGACCGTGAATCTTCAGGAAGGGAGGTCCAGGGCTGGCGCGTCGCGTCCTCTGCCTCTTGTGGTCTCGGGTTCGGATGTTAATGACGTTCTTCTTACTGTCGAGCCTTATGTCTCCATTCCCGGAAAGGTGACGACGGACGGGACGGAGTTATCCTCGATCGAATTGAGCCGCGTTCGCGTGTCTTTGAATCTTTCGGCGGGCGGCCGCCGGCTTCGTGATACTTCGTACGGTGCGCTCGGCGGAGTGCCTGGGCTGAATCCAGACGGCACGTTCACGTTGAAGGACGTGATGGCTGGAGAATACATCTTAAGCGTAGTGTTGCTGCCGCCCACCTACTACATTAAACAGGCCCTGTATGACGGCAGCGACGTCCTCAACGGTCCGTTGCTTGTCTCAAGTTCCGCCCCTGGGACTTTGACGATCGTGCTGAGTTCGAAGGGCGGTCAAATCACGGGAACCGTCGTCGACGCGAAACGGTTGCCCGCTCGCGGAGTCCAGGCTGCACTTGTTCCGGATGAGCATCGAGATCGCGCAGAACTATACAAGACAGCCATGACGGACGATGCCGGCCGCATTACACTGACCGGCATTGCGCCAGGCAACTACAAGCTCTTTGCCTGGGAAGCGCTCGAACCCTATGCCTATTACGATCCCAAGGTCATTGAACGCTTCGAGCAACAGGGAACACCCGTGCATGTCACGGAGACATCCACAGCAAACGTAGACGTTAGGGTCATCCCGCCGCAATGATCCTGCCTGTATTCAGCCGCGGAGCGGTGGCAAAGTCTAGCCTCGGGCTCGCGGGCCTGTTGCGCAAATGAAATCAAGTTGGGTTTAGCACGTAGCCGTGGGCTTTATGCCCGCGTTCAAATACCGCCAGAAGAATTCTTTAATTGTGTTTGAACGCGGGCATAAAGCCCACGGCTACGTGCAGACCGCCGATGGTTTCCTTTTGGGCAACAGGCCTCGCGTCCGCGCTAGCCATCGCTGCGTATTTAGGACAACATCCGGGCCTGCAATCATTCACTTTTCGGCTTGTGTACAATCGCGCGGGAAGTTTAAAGTCAAGGCGTCCAGACATCTTCTCAAAAGAGGTCGTCCATGAAGAAGATCCTGTTTCTCGTGGTGCTGACGATAGGCGTGGCCTTCGCGCCTCCTGCTCTGCCGCTTCCGTTGCGGCAGATGGGGCCTACGCGCTCAACTCTTCCTTCAACCGCTCAACCCGTCCCAGCATCGAGCCGTCATAGACCGTGGAACCAATCCTCACCACGACGCCGCCGAGAATCATCCACAGCCCGATCGTGATTGCGGCGACCAGCATCGAATATTGCAGCAGGGCGGCGGCCGGCGTTTTCACCGTCACGACCGAGCAGGCGAATCCCGCCATGCGCAGGCCGAACACCGCGAGAATCGAGCCGCCGATCGAAAAATTGCGGCTCTGCCGCGTGGTGCGCGGCGTGCCGAGAAACGCAAAAGTCAGCGCCGCGAACGCGAACGGATAGATCGGCGCCATGAAGCGGTCATGCAGTTCGGCGCGGAATTGCCCGGACAGTTGCTGGTAAACCGGATCGTCGGGGGAGGGCGACAGCAACTCCCAGAGATAGCGTTCGCGAATCCCGAGCGTGACGTCGCGGCCGCTATTGGAGAATTTTGACATGTCGAACGCGTAGCGGCCGAACGCAACCAGCGCCGGGTCGCGTTTTCCCGCTTCGAACCTCTCAAGATTGCCGTCCTCGAGCACGAGGTAGGAGCCGGTCTCGTTCCTCAAAATGGTGCCGTGGTCGGCGATGATGGTGACGCGTTCCTTGGGGTCGCGGCGGTCGTCGACGAAGATGCCGCCGAGCACGCCGCCCGGCTGGCGCTCGCGAATGCGAATCGTCAGGTTCTGGTCGAGCTGGGCAAAGCGGCCGGGCTGCAGGATGTTGGTGAGGATGTCGGCCGTGATCTCGGCGTCCCACTGCTTGATCCGCCGCATCCCGTCCGGGGCGAGATAGGCGCCGATGAAGGCGACCAGGACCGCCACCACGCAGGTGGCGTAGAAAAACGGCACGAACAGCCGGAACGGCGAGAAGCCCGCCGCGTTCATCACGATGATTTCCGAATCGGTGGCGAGCTTGTTCAGCGTATGGGTGATCGCGATCATCAGCGCGATCGGCGCAATGATCAGCACCAGCGCCGGGATCACGAGGCTGGTGATGCCGAGGAAGGTGACGATGGTCTGACCCTGGCTGGTCATCAGGTCGATGCCGCGCAACGCCTGCGTAATCCAGATCACGCCGGTAAGGCTGACCAGGACCAGCGCAAACGACGCGAGCGTCGTGCGGAAAATGTACGTGTCGATTGACCCCATCGCTACCGCACGATCCCCACCTCGCGGCCAAACGAGCGGCAGCGACCATCCCGGACCGGGATCCCCTTTG
>Ga0137418_10004594_pt1 | contig 12660 bp, 10 predicted proteins | sample CZODoug3_1_2_16f_FD_122242 | JGI IMG/M metagenome (GOLD analysis project Ga0137418, IMG submission 122242) | Vadose zone soil fungal communities from Angelo Coast Range Reserve, California, USA - CZODoug3_1_2_16fungal (Hybrid Assembly) | ecosystem: Environmental > Terrestrial > Soil > Vadose... | reverse complement strand
GAGTGCCCGGTCTCGAATTGTGTGAACAATCACCGGGAATTGCCCCCACTGCTGGAGTAGAAAAGGAAGTTCCACTCCCCATTCAGTGAAAACCAATGATCCATTTTCATCTATGGGGTTGCCATGATAATCAGGCTTTTCCAAATGTTGAAGGACGCCGTCTTTCACCAAAGCTCGAATCAAGGTTTTCTTGGTGCGGTACCAAGGAACTGTGAAAATATGTGCTCCTCCCGGCCGCAGGGTTCGCATGATTTCCCCGACTGCCAATCTGACATCCGGCAAATGTTCGAAGACATCCGAAGTAATAACCAAATCAAATGATCCATCTTTGAATGTTTGCGCCATCAGATCTTCGCAGCGAAATCCCCTGTGGATTTGGCCTCGCGGCGCGTCTGGAAAGAAATGAGAAGGAAGATACTCAGGACACTCCCGCGCCAACTTGTCGGATAACGGGCCACCCGGGGACGATTCATGGATCTTCAATTCCCGCCATTTTGGATAAAGTTCAGCAACTACCGACATCAATGCGCGCCACCGTGGGATGCTCTTGCAGTTGACGCATCTATACTGATCACGCAACCAAGGGCCTTCGATTTCAAAATAGACTGGGTGCTCACAAATAGAGCAGTAGCCGTGATTACCGTGATTACCTTTCCCCCGCAAGGCTTGCAGGGTTCCGCTAATCTTGCGTTTAATTCTCGATATCATACGCAAACTGCTTTGGATGACATTGCCGAAGCGGAAAAAAGCAGCCGCACAACGTCATTCATCGCCTCGATCTGCATCTCGTCTGGGTCGGGATCCTGTGCCAGGACACTGCGAAAAGTTTCTTTCAGATACGCAGCTCTCAGGTTGTAAGCCCGAATCACCACCGACCAGCACGGACGCGCACCAAAAGCTTTTCTGTCCGGAATCAACGGAGGGAAGCATCTTCTGAATGAAAAGAGCGCCACAGTTTCCGCAACACTCGTGCCGGGGCGAGTAATCCGCGCCCTAAACGATAGCTGCGCAAACCCTTTATGCTTCGGACTAAATCTTCCATGCTTTGGATTCGCGCCCGCAAAATTTGGGCATGTTCGTCCATTTCACGAATCAACCTGTAACAAACCATTTCAGGCTTACCAAAAATATAGTTGAGGAGATCCAAACGATGCTCATGGGCCTGGAGTCTCAGAGAATCGCTTCCCGCGCGATGATCGAATCCAACCTTAGCAAGATGGACAAAGGTACCCTGGCGATTAGCCACCCGCAGCCAAAAATCCCAGTCCTCCCACCCTGTCCACGGCATTTGTTCATCGTATCCGCCAACCTCTTCCCAGAGCTTCTTTCGAAAGAGAGCACAAGTATCGATGAAATTTCCCCGAATCATTGACAATAAGTCGAACTCTTGTACGTGCGACCGGCCAGTTCTGTCGCCGAAATATTCAGCATCAGCGTAAACGACTCCTAAACATATGTTGTTCTTCAGCAGGGAAACTCCCTCGTTCAGGTAAGCATCTCGAAGGCGATTGTCGCTACCCAATGGCAAAATGAATTCGCCTTTAGCTCGGCGAATGCCTGCGTTACGAGCGGCCCCCAAGCCACGGTTCGGTTCAGTTAGAACGTAATGACCGTCTTGCTCGAGTTCATGGAGGATCTTTCTGGTTTCGACGTCGGATGATCCATCGTCGACGACGATCACCTCGAGCAGATTTGCATTACGCACCTGTTCTATGCTGGCAACCGCTTCGCGCAACTTCGTTCCCTGATTATGGCAGGGAATAACAATTGAGACCTTGCCTTCGCCAATCGGGGGATGCGTCATTTGCAGGCTGGGTTCTGAAGGGACGTGTCTAACTTCAACTTTATCCAACGTTTAAGTCGCGATCCCACGATTCGAAGCCACACGAGGAACGAGAATTGTACGCTAGACACAGTCAGCGGGCTTGGTCGCAATAATCATGTCTTGCCAACTTAACCCATCCTTCCTCTTACACCAGGTGCCATAAAGAACTGGTTCTGTAATGTTCAATCGGTACTTAGCGTATAGGCCGCGAACAGTACTCTCGTTATACGCGACAACAGCTTCCGGTGTATCAGCGAATTCAGTACGACAGCCCGGCAATTCGTACTTGAAGCTGTGATAACTCGCTCCCTCGTTAATGAGTTTCCAGGCGGCCGGGTTTATTAGGAAGTAGGTGATGAGACACCGGTTGCTAGACTTCAATACGCGGACGACTTCGGATAGGTAATGTTCCATGTCCTGCGGCAGCATGTGCGTGAAGACGGATGTGAGGAAAACAAAGTCGAACGACGAGGTCTCGAAGGGGAGACGATATTCGCTCGCCTTGTGTTTCCCGTCGGGGTTATAAACTTTGTTATAGATGTCGGCAAAATGAAAACGAAAGTTTGGATAACGTGAGGCGTAGGTTCTCTGACACCATTGGACTGAGCGCGCAACAATATCAATGCCTTCATAACTCCCGCCCTTCAAATATCTTGTCAGGGGCCGCGCCATGCGGCCGGTTCCACTGCCAACATCCAGCACGCGATCATCCGGTTTTAGTTCGCAGAGGTCTATAAAATATCGGAAAAATTCCTCGCCGATCGCTACGTATTCAGCTGACCCATGCGACCCAACAGAGTGTAGTGAATCAGGAGGAATTAGCGGATCAGGTCCGCCCTCCGGCGCACTGACAGGAGGCTGTCTGCTTTGATCTGCCAGAGAGCGAAGTTTCTTCTTAACACAGAAACGGTTTCGCCGTAGTTGTGCGAATCGCAGCGCGCACTTAACCCGCCAATGTAGCAGCGGATAAATTGCTAATGTTCTGAGCGTGCCCTGCAAGCGATCTCTCTCGAAACGGTCTATTTCCTCAGTTCTGTGGCGGTTCGTTGCCTGCCCGGCGTGAAAACGCACCGAGCTCAACGCCTTGGGAATATATCCAACATGGGAACTCGCCATGAGACGTACCCACATTTCCATATCGACCAGCTGACGCATGTTTTCATTGAACAATCCGACCCTATGGAATAAATCGGTCCGAACTAAGACGGCTGTGGGTTCTCCAATTTTGTTGAGCGGCCCTTGCAAGAGCTTAGACGATCTCAGAAGCAACGATCCAGCTTGATTGGTCTCGAGATTGCCAAACGCCGCAGAGAGATTCGGATGTTGCAGGAGCCACTGGGTCATCAAGTCCTCTTCTACAGATGGTTCAACGAGTAAATCGCGCGGACTAAAAACGAGACCGATCCGTTTATCGGACTCGGCTACTTTGACCATCTCCTCAAGGCAGTTTGAGTGCAGCAGATCGTCCTGGAAGAGAAATTTGATGTACTTGCCTGACGCCGCGCGGATTGTGCTGTTCCAATTCGCGACCATCCCGGGAGTTTTTGCCGGCAGGATAATGACCTTCAGTTTTGATCGCTGCGCCTCCTCGCGGACGATATTTTCCGAGCCGTCCGAAGAACCGCTGTCGGAAACGATAATTTCCTGAGGAATGACGGTCTGATTGAAAATACTCTGGATAGCATCCCTGATGTAGAGAGCGCCATTGTATATCGGCATGCATACACTCACGGGCACGGGGTTAAACATATCGGTCACGCTTATAATAATGCTCGATGGCAAGATTTGCTTGCTCGATCTCAGTCCAACTGGACATGGATGCCTGTTCTTGGCGATTACGCTGGCACAGCACCGTGCGTGAGTTCGCCACGGACCGATCTGCGACTATCGAATTCGTTTTAGCCAGCCATACTGATGAAAGGAGAAAAGATTTCTCTGCCACAGTTCGTCATCTCTTACGAAACACTGCTCAAGTTCCAAGAACTCCTCTACCGCCTCGAAAGGGCCAGCTCCCCATTGCCGTGCGACTGGGTGACCGTTAATATTTGTGTCCTCGGCTACGAGATATCCTCCTATTCCAACAAATTCTTTATAAATGTGCAGCTCCTTCAGCACATGAGCTTTTGAGTGATCCGCATCCAATGAAACGAAGCCCGTACGTCCGGCAACCAGAGCCTTCACTTGTTGAACGACTGCCGGGTCTGTAGAATCTCCTTCTACGAGTCGTATTCGGGGATGCGTCAATGTCCGAGCCCGTTCTTTCAGGCTGACATCAATTCCGATGACGAGTCCTTCAGCCCCCGCTTTGATCAAGTCTAAAAGGTTGGCAAAATAAAGGACTGAACCACCTTGATCGACTCCCGTCTGAAGAATAAAAGATGGGCGAATTCGCGTCAGGAGTTCTTGATACAACTGCAAATCTAACGGGCACTGTCGAATCTCGTATCCGAGAAACGTGTTCTTAAGCCACGTCTCCATGCTGTGGTAATAGAAACGGTGAAAATAGTCGATGATCTTTGGGCGAAGCTTCCGCTTCAAATAGCTCCGCAGCATACTCATTGTGTGGAATGGTAATCGACATCTGCGGTAGGCTCGCCGGGATCAAGTTCCTGGCCGCCATCTCCTAAAGGGGACGGCGATTCCATCAGCAACCCTCGCCCTTGTTGGTGTTTCGCCACCATTCAACAACGATAGAGGGTCGGGTTCACCGTGTAGCCTCCGCAACGACACCGGCGGCGCTGCGCAGATCAATCAGTTGGTCGCAATTTGCCACGGCACTAAGACGGTGAGCGGCCACAACCATCGTGAGCTTGCCCGCAAGACTGCCCAGCGCCTCGAGCAGCTTTGCTTCAGTAGCGATATCCAGCGCACTGGTTGCTTCGTCCAGAATCAACAGCGACGGACGACGGTAAAGCGCGCGCGCAAGACCGATGCGCTGCCGCTCCCCGCCGGAAAGACGAATACCACGCTCCCCCACGATTGTATCGAAGCTGGCAGGCAATTCCGTTTCAATGAAATCGAGTAACTGCGCTGTCGCGCAAGCTTCACGCAGCCACGCAGGATCGATCTCATTATCCGCCAGGCCAAACGCGACGTTACGCGCGATCGTATCGTCGATGAGAAAAATTTCCTGTGGCACATAACCGATGGAAGCTTGCCACGAGGGCACCAGCGCAGGTGTAAGCAGCTGGCCATCGATCACGACCTCGCCTGCGGTTGGCTGGTATAGGCCAAGCAACAAATCGACCAGAGTCGATTTTCCGGAACCGGTTGGGCCAATGATGCCGAGCGAAGTGTTTTTGGGGATGGTCAGAGAAAGGCCGTCTAGTGCCAGTCGTGATGCACCGGGATAACGAAAACTAACTTCGCGCAGACTGATCGCCTCATCCCAATGAAAAGGCGTCGCTCGGCCAAAAGCATCGCCACGGATCCGCGGCGGCATGGACGTGTCGGTCTCCGCGGCAATAAATTCATCGTACACCTCGTCCACGGCGTGGCGCATGGCGCTGACCTGAGTTAGCTGACTGTAAAGCAACTGGACCGAAGGCAGTAGCCGGTACCCTGCAACGGCCATCACTCCCAGGTTCGGAAGAATGTCGGAGAAATCGCGGCCTCTCATTGCGAGCAGCAATACAGCCAGCACCAGACCGCCGAAAGCAAGCGGTTCCACAAGATAACGAACGCTGGTGCCAAAGATCGATAGTCGCGCACCCATCCGCGCGATAATCGCGGAGTGGCCGGCAAAACGGTCGAGAAAATATTCTTCGGCGCGATGAACTTTTACCGGCTTAATCCCGCCGAGCATCTGTTGGGCTTCCCGGAAGAACCCAGCAACAGATATTCTCAAATTTTCATCCACGTCTCGGCGTTTGCGGGCAAGAAGTCGAAAAATGACCACGTAAAACCCACCCAACACGATTGCCGCCGACAGAGCGATCACCGGCTGGACCAAAAACACCATAGCCAACAGAAGCACGGCGGTGAGCCCCCGCGCCACGCAGTCCAGTAAAGGGAGAAGCACTCCCAGGGTGTAATTCGTCGCGTCGCCGAGAACTTTCTTGAGGAGATTCCCAGTGTTGCGCTGAAGAAAATAGGTGTACGGCTGCGACGCGATCTGGCGCAGAAGCCGGAGGCGTAACCAGTGAGCAAAGTTCTGGGTGTAACGCGTGCGCGCATACTCGGCCAGCAAGTTCACCGCGTTGGAGGCAAAGAGCCCTACGATAGCGATGGTACCGGCTATCAGAAGCAGTTGCCGGTTTTCCATGGGCGGAAAAAGGCTGAGGAAACGCGTGCCGAACTCAGATCGGCGGATGCGGTCGGGATCGGCTGCGATTGCCAAAAATGGAAAGATCGATGTGATCCCGATGACTTGAAACACGGCCTGCGCTAGCGAGAACGAAAATATCAAACCCAATTTCGCTCTGCCGTATGGCCGCGCGAGAAAGAGAACGCGACGAATCAGGTCGGCAACATTATGAATAAACCGGGGCAAGGCGTCGTTACACGTTCACGAAAAATGGGCGCATCACATCCTGCAATGGCGAATTGGGACCAAATATCTGCGGAAAAAACTCAGGTGTCAAAGATTCCCCGGCTGCTAAAGACGAATGACTCGCGATCACTGATTTGAACTCTCACTATTGACCTCCGATAGCGGGCTCGCTTCTTCGTAGAGTTTTTTGATTTTCTTCGCCCCGTCGCTGTTGTACCAGCCGTTGAAAAGCAGAATGTCGCCACGGCGGACGGCGCTTACCAAAGCGTGGTGATCCTCTGGCCGATCGCCATCAGGCGCCATCAGCACACTAAACGCTTTTGGATAAACCATTCGTGCACCAGCCGGCGTCGAGGTCACCCTGTGGTGCACATAGGAATTAAGCGGCGCCGAATAGGCGAAGTAACGCATCGATTCATTTTCGGGAATCAACAGGACATCGGGATACGCGTCCGCGACCGCTTTAAAAACGTCCGGATTAAGCGACCCACTTACGGTCGCGGTTGAATCCACATAGAAAAGTGTGCAACCCCAACGCTGCTTCGCGTAGGCAATCCTTTCCCGAAGAATCTGGGCCGCGTGCTCGTCATCGGCAGCTTGGTGCACCGGCTTGCCATCTACCATCGCGATTCCCTGCGGCCGAATGCATACACCCACCTTTAGTCCGGCAGCTCGGAATTTCTCGAAGTATTCGTCAATCACGCTTTTCGCGCTGTCATTCTTAAACTCCATTTCCGGCGCGAGGCTCGGGACAAGGCGCGGATCGCCGTAATAGCAGGCACCGAGAAACTCCTCGCCTTCTGGATCCCAGGTGATCATTCCCTGTGCACCAATATCCTTTAGGACTTGAACGCTGTTATCGGCCAGCTTAAGAAGCGCGGCTCGAAAAGCTGCTTTACCCTTGTCATTAGTAATGTCGATGTCGCCGAAGTTCATGATCCAGCGGCGCGGATTGCTCGCAACATTGATTTGCGGGCCCGCCAGAAACATCGCGCCAATCGGGCGATGATCGTTCCAGGTCAACTGGAATGGATACTTCCCTGCGTACCGTTCCAAAACGTCGCCTGAGAGATCCTGGATGCGCGCGCCTGCCGGGCCAAAGCGCAGGGAAACGTTGAATGCCTTGGTAACCCCGGGTTTGATGTCACTACAAGTGATGACCAATGGATAGCTGGTTCTGGCCAGGAAATTCGTTGAATAGGGCACATTCACGGCACATTCCACATCATCGCTGCACAAATTAAGCGCTCCAGTTCCGTAATCCACATGGACAAGCGGCACAACAAAGCGTGGATCGGCAACCGTAGGAATCGAAGCTGGACACTGACCCAAGGGCCACTCGGGGCCTTTAAAGCCGAATCCGAACATACCGGCCTCAAGCGTGCCGCCGTTGGGAATACGCGGAAAGTTCAGTTCCATCAAACGAATAGAGAGTTCGTTGAGCGATTCTGAGCTGGTATTCGAAATCTCAATTTTCATCGTGATTTTATCGTCTTCTTTGCCGTAGCTGCAGGAGATGCGTCCCCAGGGGTAACTCAGGTGGATTGTGTCGGCTTTCTTATTCGGCGTTCCGGCTCGCGATGAAGAACCAGGAAGAAGTGCTTCGAGTACAGCCCGAAAAACAGATTTCTGCAGCCGCAATTCTCCGCTTTCGGGCGAACTGAGTAGCGATTGTTCATTGAATGAGAGTGAATCGAGGCCGTGAACGCCTACGACGAAATTCAAGCCCTGTTTTGACGCAGGCGATTGAACGAGCGCTGGGCCCGGAGTTCGATTCCGCTGTGACTCCTTTTTCAGCGGGCTCGTGTCCGCGAAAACGGTCGCAGCGAGAAGCGCGAGGGAAAAACTAATGAATGAGCTGCAAGCGATGATGTACGGCACCTGATGGGAAAATGAGCAGAGTTGAAAAGCTCAGCAATCTATCTGAGGGGCGACTGCCCGCCACTGGCCACTAACCATTAACCTCTGCTACAATCGTAGCGTCTTGTCATTCGATTGCCGTTCGCGATTCGCACCAAGACGCGCTTCTGAGTACGATCACTGATCACTGACTCCAACTTTCGATCTCCGGCCCCGCTTCAGCGGCGGCAGCTTCTCGCCATACTTCAAGATTAGCCATGGAAGTTCAAAGGCGCGCAGAAATCGTTTTGCGAATAGTTTCGGCTGACGAATCAGGCGCAAAAACCACCCGAGATAAAAGCGGTCGGCCCAACCGGGGATCGGTTTCTGGTCGCCGGTTAAAAACCCTAGAGCAGCTCCGATGCAGTGGACTGCCGGGCGGTATGCAAGATTTTCGCGCAAATAAAAGCCCAATTTTTCCTGTACGCCTCCGCCGATCCCAATGATCACGTGTGGTGGCTGGCTTGCGTTGAGAATCGAAACCATTTGATGGTCTGCGACGTCACATCCGTAGATTGGTGCGACATAAGTGTTGGCTGCGGCGATTTCATAACCTCCGCTACAAAGTAATTTCAGAGCTTTTGTCCGCGCCATCTCACTTGGCAAAACCAGAAAGAGGCGCCCGGGTTCACGAATTTCTCTTCTATCCAGAAGAAGCTGCAAATATCGAAGACCTGAGGTTCGCACGACTTTGCGCCTGTGAAGGATGCGCCAGAGAAGCACCATGAAACCGCTGTCGGCGATGGCAAGGTCGGATTCCACAAGTGCCCTGCGATAGTCCTGGTCTCGATCTATGTTCGCTAACGCGGGAGCCGCTGGAACAACCGTATATCCGCCGTTGCGCGAAATAAATTCCAGCGCGTCCGTGCCAGAGCCGTTGAAAAAACGCACTCCAAGGATCTGTTCGAACCTGGGTTCGTGCATGGGAGACTCGCGGAAGATCGCTATCGCTCTGCCAGCATTTGGTCGTAGATCCAGTGATAAGTTTTTTCCAGACCGTCCCGCAAACTGATCGATGGCTCCCAATTCAAAATTTCCCGGATCTTTGTATTATCGCTGTTCCGGCCGTTCACGCCTGTCGGCGCGCGTAAATTGTAGGTGCGCTTGAGCCTCAGGCCCGCGATTTCTTCCACTATGTCCACCACTTGATTAATTGACACAAGTTCGCTGCTTCCGATGTTGAGTGGTCCCGGTATGTCGCGATCCATCATCAAGCGCGTACCCTTGATGCAGTCGTCAATGTACATGAAACTGCGCGTTTGATTGCCGTCACCCCAGATTTCAATTTCGTGTTTTCCGGAAAGCTTGGCCGCTATGACCTTGCGACAAATGGCCGCGGGCGCCTTTTCTCGACCACCATCAAAGGTACCGTGTGGACCATAGACATTGTGATAGCGCGCAATGCACGTGTGCAATCCAAAGTCTTCCGTGAAATGCCGGCACATGCGCTCGCTAAAGAGCTTCTCCCATCCATATCCGTCCTCTGGAGCCGCCGGATATGCGTCCTCTTCTTTTAGGGCGGTGACATTCGGCTCAGTTTGTTTATCGGTAGCGTAAACGCACGCGCTACTGGCAAAGAAATATCTCTGCACCCCGGCTTTGTGCGAAGCCATCAAGAGATGCGTGTTGATCAGGACGCTGAGCATACAAAGCGCTTTATTATGTTCGATAAAGCCAATCCCGCCCATGTCGGCTGCGAGGTTGTAAACTTCACGCACTGTCCCGCTCAGAGCTCGCTCGCAGGCAGCGCGGTCTTGCAAATCAAGTGTGAGGTTCTCTACGTCATCAAAGCGCTGATACCATTGTCCGACGGGCTGGCTATCGACCGCGCGAATTGACAATCCGCCAACGGAACGCAACCCCGCGACAAGCCAGCCGCCGATGAAGCCGCCGGCTCCACATATCAACACGTCGCAAGTTTTTCGGTTCGACATCATATTTCGTGCTGTGTGCTGCGCCGCTTCCTGAATCAACCCGACATTAAGGAGTCATCTGTTTCCGTCTTTGACATTAACTATACCAGAAGCGGATGCTAAGAATTTGGCGGGTCGCAGCCACGTCGTCCCCGCGACAACAATGGCGTGCTCATCCGTTGAGATAGCAAAATAGAATACGAGAATGCGCGTGAAGACCAAAGCACAAAATGGCAGGTGAGCAGATGCGCGGTGCCGCGCTGGGGAGCAGCGCGCGTCTCTTATTGTCTGCTGTCAACGTCATGGTAGGATTTGGATTGGACTAACGTTTTGAAGATGAGATCAAGCCGTCCAAGGTATGAGTATTGACCCCAAGGCTCGCGTGCGCCTGGCCAAAGACGTCCTGATGCAGAAAGTTGGCGACGATGCGATCCTTCTCAATTTGAATACCGAAAATTACTTTACCCTCGATGAAGTCGGCACCCGCATAATCAACACTCTCCAAGAAAGCGATTCTCTAAAACAAGCCGTTCGGGAACTCGTGGGAATTTACGACGTGGATGAAAGCAAATTGACGAGCGACGCCATCCGCCTGGTCGAGGAGTGTGAACAACATGGGCTTTTACAGGTCACTGAGGCGTAAGGCCGAAACGTGGCACAGCCTTTCGAAGAGCGATCGAGCTCTGCTAATAAAGGCGATGTTTCTCTTGCCTATCGTCGCTACGAGTCTGAAAACGGTGGGCCTGCGAAGGACACAGTCGTGGCTCACAAGAAATTCTCTCGGGCCAATGGTTCCGCCAACAGAACAGACGCGAGCGAATGCCCGGCGCGCAGCACAAATGGTGGCTGCGGCTTGCCGGCGGCATCCGGTCCGCAGTGGTTGTCTTCCTCGCACAATTGTACTTTGGAGCTTGCTACGACGCCGGGGCATAGACGCTGATGTTCGCATCGGCGTTCGCTGTGGTAACGAGGATGAATTTCACGCGCATGCCTGGCTCGAATGGAATGGCGAAGTGCTAAACGATGCCGCGGATGTTGGCAGCCAATATCTTCCTTTTAATGGCGCGGCATTTGATCAAGCCCAACTGCAATCCTCTTGTGGATTAGAATAGGGCCACCGCGAGCATAGGGGTAGCAGCCTGGCCTGTATGAGCGGCTTTATTGGAATATTTAATACCGACGAATCGCCCGTCGATTGCGAACTGCTGGAACGGTTGACCGGATCGTTGACGTTTCGTGGGCCGGATGCTCGCGCAGTTTGGTGCCAGGACTCAGTGGGTTTCGGCCACACCTTGTTTCGAACCACCTGGGAGGCCCAGTACGAGCGGCAACCTTTCACCCTGGATCAGCAAGTTTGGATCGTCGCCGACGCTCGTGTGGATGCGCGCAAAGACCTTGTCCGAGAACTTGGGTGCGAGCCCGACGTCGCGCTAAACCAGACGCCGGACGTGGAATTAATTCTGCGAGCTTATCTGAAGTGGGGCGAAGCGTGCCTGGAGCATATGATCGGAGACTTTTCATTCGCGATCTGGGATGGCCGATCACGAAATCTTTTCTGCGCACGCGATCATTTCGGCGTAAAACTCTTCTATTACGCCTGGATTGGAACGACCTTTGTTTTTAGCAACACGATCGCAGCTCTCCGCTTGCATCCCAAGGTAACAAATCGCCTCAACGAACGCGCACTTGGCGATTTTCTTCTCTTCGACTCCAACTGGACTCTCGACACCACGTTCTTCACCGACATCCAAAAGCTGCCGGCAGCCCATCAGTTGACTGTCGCGGACACCGGCTTAAGGCGCCGCAAATACTGGCAATTAGTTGCGCCAGAAAGAGTCTCTTTTCACCGAGAAGAAGAGTATGTTGAAAGCTTCAGAGAGCGGCTCGATGAAGCCGTCGCCGACCGCCTCAGAACCCAGAAGGTAGCTATCTCCTTCAGCGGCGGGCTGGATTCTACAAACATGGCGTTAGCCGCCAGGAACGTCGTTCACAGGCACAGCCAGCAGACCCATTTAAAGGCATTTACCATGGTTTTTGAGAATTTGCTCCCCGACCACGAGAGGTATTATTCCGGGCTGGCGGCACGGTCTCTGAACATTCCGGTGCGTTATTTGTGCAAAGCTTCTAACCAACCCTATGATAGCTGGAGTGAATTTTTGTGTTATCAGCCCGAGCCACAGCACGATCCGCTGTTGATTGGCAACATCAATTTTTATAACATCTGCTCTGCTCATGGTGCGGTTTTATTATATGGGTCAGGGGGCGATGAAATTCTCCGCTCGCCGAAGCTTTCAACGCAATTGCGCTACCAGGGTTGGTCTCAAGCGCTAACCGATTTTTGTCGCAGTATTTTTCGGCATCATATTTTTCCTTCCCTGGGCACTGGAATCAAAGCCCGTCTTAAAAAATCCATGCGGATCGGGATCAATCCTGACGCAGCCTTTCCGGACTGGTTGAGACCTGAATTTGAGCGCAGGCTGTCATTAGAAGATCGCTGGCCACTATGGGAAAATCAGACATCGGCGATCGAC
>Ga0137418_10004593_pt1 | contig 12662 bp, 20 predicted proteins | sample CZODoug3_1_2_16f_FD_122242 | JGI IMG/M metagenome (GOLD analysis project Ga0137418, IMG submission 122242) | Vadose zone soil fungal communities from Angelo Coast Range Reserve, California, USA - CZODoug3_1_2_16fungal (Hybrid Assembly) | ecosystem: Environmental > Terrestrial > Soil > Vadose... | reverse complement strand
GTTGCTAGGCGTTCCGTATCGAGACTGAATGTATGACAGCCCCCATTGAATTTGCGATAAAGCGTCGCTGTGACCCCCGGCTGATACTGGCCATGCAGCCTTAGGCATTTTGCTGTATGGCAACGCCTGCGGAATGCCGTAGGCGCCTGACGATGGATTCTGAGCCGTTGGATTCCAGTTGCTTTCGCCAGTCCATAGCGCTTCAAGCGCGGTCCATTCACTGCCGGACCATCCCCTAGCGCTAGCTTGAGTTAGACCTACCGCCCGAGGATTTATATCAACATTGCTATTGGGCGAGCCTATCGGGGGAGCAGCCGTAGGGGGAACGGTATTAGGCGCAGTAAGAGGGTTGGCTACCGTTACACCCGTGGCGATTGGCTTTCCGGTTACTAGGTTATTCAGTACGGCAAGCATCGAATAGCCTTTGATGCCTGAGTAGATAAGAGCGCTACCAACGAAAGTCATGGCTAGCCCCATGCCATCGATAGATCCGGACTTAGCCATTATCTAAGCCTTCCTATTCTGATGATTGGACCTCTGCCTACCCCACCGTCAATACTTCCAACCCTTGTCTTTAGAGTCGGATTCAGTGCGCTAATGAATTGGGTGTTATTTATTGCCATGCCCATATGACCAGCCCATACGATGATATCGCCAGACTGAACCTGAGCGCGTGAAATCCATTGCATTCCAGGCCATGCAGCCCATAGACCCGTAGGCGGACCGTGGCTAGTTCCCTGGTATTTGCCCGGACCATATCCCGGAATAGCTTTGCCACCCTTAACGGATACGATCCAATTCACGGCAGATGAGCAATCCCATGGCCTAGAACCGTCAACGCCAGGTGCACCACCGTATAGGTACGCATGACCTTGATACTGCATGAAGACTGCCGCTAATCCCGTGGCGCCTCCACTGGCAATAGCTCCCGTAGCATCACCCGCGATTGCGCCTGCGGTCGTGAGCGATGCGACGGGAGTTGTCACCTGTCCGCTAGGGGGAACGCCTGTGATTACGTCGCCAATGGTTCCGAGTATTGACCAGCCTTTAATACCGGACCACACAAACGTTAATCCGATACCAGCGACAACCAACGCTCTCCCATTGACAGGCATTAGGCAGTTTCACCCTGCGCATACATTGGGATCACATTTTCCGCAGGTTCATACGCGGTCGCGGGGGATGGGTTCTGCATACGCAGACTCTGCGGGTTGGCCATGATGCCGTGACGGTAAGATAGCTCCATTGCGATGATTGTTCCCCCGCCGAGAATGCCCACGTTGGCGTCCTTGGTAAGAAGTGTGAGAATCGCAATCATTGCGAGTGCTGTATATCCAGCCTTTTTCCGCGAGGATTCAAGTACGGGGTGATTAGCATCGGTTGCGGAAGCCTGAGCTACCGATCCGATATTCAGTTGATAGACAGCGAACACACTGCCCATAGCGGCCAGCCCTGCGACCGTTGACGCCTCAGGCTTTAGAATCGATTTGAACATGCCTAACCTTTCCATTCAACCGAGCCACTAAAGCCCGTTGCGGAATCAATCCAAATATGCTTGCCGGTACCAATTACGTTGGGATTAGAAATCCCATTCCAGCTAGCGAGTTGTGAAACGGTTCTGTGAGACTTGCCAGCAATCCCGGAAAGCGTGGCATTCCATAGGATGTGACCTGTAACAAATGGCGCCACCACTACATACCTACGCTTAGGCAACACCTTAGGCGGAATCTTTACCGGAGGTTTTGGGGTACCTGGCGTAGTCACTGGCGGCGTCGTTGTACCCGGATGAGTATTGATAGCCGGGGGATACCCATTCGGCCCTGCAATTGGCGGGTATCCCTCTACAGAAATCGCCTGTTGGACAAGACTAGTGCTGGCAATGTCCTTGGGATCAATGTATGCGCCGGTAATGTACTTACCCAATGCCGCAGACAATTGTGTGGGCTCTGATACCAAGTTATTAGTTAGCATGTATTGCTCTACGGCTTGCACCCATTGACCATTACTTGTGTATCCAGTGCCAACGGTTCCCCCTGCGGGAATGCTTCCCGATCCCCCAGGGGTGGGAGGATTCCCACCACCTAGATCGGTACCCTGCGCAGCCAATGCAGCCAGATCCTCAGGCGTTCCATAGACGAACCCGGTTGCAGGGTCGACCTCTCCCGCTGTATTCGTAGTGCTAGGCGTTAGTCCACCGAGTTTCTTTTCACGCCAATAGACGATGCCACCCAACGCCAAAGCGATGCCGCCTAGGGCTAGTGCAGTCTTTTTCTGCACTGTCCCAAACGGAGTTTTAATCGTTCCTTCTAGCCCTGCCACTTTAATACCATTCCACTACAGAGTCGTTACTGTCATCGACAATGGAAGCGGAAAGGGTTGGCTGTGGTGGAGCGGTGTATTCAGATGGAACGTTTTGAAGTAGCGCGCCATTGATGCTGAATGCCGCTCCCAGGTCATCGCCATAGAACGGCGAATCTACGCCAATAGGCGGACGGGCCGGCCCTGGCAAACCCTTGACCATCGGCCTGCCACCAGGCTTTAGGTACATGTAGTTTCCGGGGATCGGACTCTGTGCGTAACGCCTATGCATGTGTGCGCTATCGAATCCGAATTCGTTTTGCCGAGCAAATGACTGCGTTCTGTCTCGTGTGCCCCATCCGAATCCGGCCGACTTGGCTTGATTGCTTACCGGCTGCAAATCCGAGTTACCCGGATTCAACTCGTTAATCTCAAACCAATCGTCGTTTGTTGCGTCTAGATTCCGTTGTGCGTGAGCGGCGGCATTGGTATTAATACCGTGTAGAACTGCCGATTGCTGCAACTGATTGGCAATGCTACTAGGCGATACCGCGTCAATGGGTCCGGACATCACACCACGCGGAATAGGGCCAGCCCTACGCGCAGGAGTGTGATCGAATTGTGGATCGTCGTATTCGCTGCCCGCTGGCGTCAACGCCCATGACTCAAACTCGCCAATGAGTTGATTCTCTGGGCCGTGGGGTCCGATAGGCGTACCAATACGCGAGCCACGACCAAAGGACGGTGCAACGTCCGTACCGTGGATCGGATTAGCAGGGCTACCCGACCTTTCCTCTGGCGTTGCCTGATTCATTTCGTCTATCGACTGATAGGCAGCCAGGGCCGTTAGCCCTTTAATTGGTGACGTCATATGTGATCCCTTAGTACTTAGTCTTACCGTGGCCACCCGTTGTGACGTCCACGATTGATCCCGCCGTTAGAGAGCGGAGTCCCGTAGCAGCCTTATAGAAAGCGTCAGGATTGGCTGCCACCATATATCCCGCGCCCAATGCTATAAGTGACAGCATCCATTTTTGAAGTAGTGTCATTTCAGTCCCAACATCTTAGAAGCGTTCTCAATGGGAGATGGTGCATTACCCATCGGCAACATTAATGCGGCCAGCAAACCAAGCATTGCTAACCCTTTCCCTAGCGGGACTGAGATTTGTTCCAATCCCGCTAGGGTTAGAGCTGCAATGGCTGTTGCTGGGATAATCCGCCAATTGAAATCAACCCACAAGGGTGTGCCTTTGGCAACCGGAGCGAAGATAGCTTCATTGGCGGCAGCAATTCCAGCCGCAGCCAGAATGTAGCCAGTCGACTCCGCCATATCTAAACCGTCGGCAGCTTATTGACTAGCGGAAGCGTACGGAGCTTATTGGCGAGTACCAGCGTCACAATCGCGGTAACTCCAATAAGAATCATCTTGTCCTTAGTCATCGACTAGCCCTTTCTCCTCAACCGGGTAAACGCCAACCACCTGATAGACCTTATCCCCACGCTGCCAGTGTCCCAATGTCTGGTGTCCACTCTGAGGGATATCTTCATTCTTAACGCGTAGTACGTCGCCATTGGCGAGCCATACGTAAGACTCGTCAACTACCGTACTGGTATCGACAACCGCAGGCTTATCCTGCGTGGCGAGCTTGTCGTTACCCTTAGCAGCCTTGACCTCAGTCGCACTATCTTCCTTAGCCTTAGCTTCGGCAGCGAGCTTAGTCTCTGCTTCTTTCCTCGCCTTGACTTCCGCAGCCTCTTCGGCCGCAGTCTTGATAGCCATTTAATTAGACCCCACTTCCGGAGATGAGTGCATAGCGGTTCTTGCTCGGAGTCGCCATCCAATTGACCAGAGCAAAGAATGTCACTGCGCCACCAAAGACACCCTGTAGGCGAACCAGAGAGTTAACCTGAGTATCAAGGTACTTGAATCGCAGTTCATCGCCAGGGTGGCTAGACATATCCTGAGTGAACCACACAGGGAATACGCCATTCTCTCGACCCTGCGCAGTGTCTACCGCTGGCGCAGACGCACCCAGATTAGACAGTGCAAAGGATCGGGACATCTTGCCAATCCACAGGTTCTTTGACCGGGTGAAATAATTGATGTTACCCAGCAAAAGCGTTGCGGGAGATGGCCAGTTAGTATCCGCAGTCGCGCGAGTCGAGTTACCCGTATCGCGTGCGTAATAGATGACGTTACGGATGGGGAATCCGATTCCATTGGTAAGGTCATACTTGGCATTGCCGGCCGGAAGCGCCTGGTTTTCCGACTTCCAATACTGGAGAGAACCAGGGAGCGGCGGAGTCTGCGCGAAAGGTCGCCCATTGGGAGCAGCGGCGGCAGGCTCAGTGTAGGAATCAGGGAAGCCCTGTACTCGGAGCGTTCCGAGTGTGGTTGGCGGAGTGGTGTAAGTCTGCGCACTGGAATCCATCCAAAGCTCAATCTTCCAACCTGGCTTAGATTCATTTTGCACAACACCCAGGCCATCACGCGCAACTGCTTCAAACGGCAAATAGAGCAGGTAGTGATACGAGCCTCCGAGGCCAGCGCCAACACCCGCAGTCTGACTGAATGTCAGATCAGCGCGAGGGTCGCCTACCTCAAAGTATCCGCCAAACTTGTTCATTACGAGCCATTCGTATCCGAATAGCGAGAGAACAGTTTCGCCACCCAGGTCATACAGAATGACCTTTTGAACTCCCGAGAATCCACCCGCAGAGGGATCGGGATTAAATACGACCGTTGCGGCATTGCCAGCCGTAGTCATAGTGAAATCAAACCAGAGGCCACGAAGCCAACCGGTAGGCGAGATATTCCACAATGGCATTTGGAACGGCGTAGCAAGCTGAGGCGCAGACTGGTCGTAATCCTGCACTGTCGATTCGTAGACGCCTACCGGGAACGGGTACGGCCTCGGGGGAGGCGGGTTACCCGTTTTCGTGTTTCCCTGAGGCGGGTTTGGACCGGTCAAGTTAGTTCCTTTCCCATGGCATTATTAGACCTGTCACGGCTCCGCGTGCCATGGCCAATTGATCCGATTGCGTTAGGCGGGTAATCAAATCCATTCCGCCACGCTTGTGACCGGGATCGGTCATTCTCATTCCAGCATCGTACATTTTCCGATGCGTTCTAATGAGAACTTCCGCATCACATACCTTCATACTCGGAGGTGCGATACAGACGAAAGCATAAAACTGCTCGTTGTGATGCTGATGTGTCACGGCTGCAAGTTTATCGTCATACAACGTATCGTCTGACGTTCCATCGCTTAGCCGCACTGCAATCCATTTTCCGAGTGATGCGTTACCTGCTCCAATCTTGTGGAGGTTATAAGTGTCACAGAATCGCTTTGCAGCGTCACTGTGTTGCTTAATTCGACAATACGTTTCGTGTATCATTTGGCTCCCACAATACACATAGTTCCATTTACCTTATGAACGTATAGGAATTCATACGGCTTAAGGCTGGGAATGATTTTCTTTACTTGCTGCCCATTCTCTCCGACAATTTCTACGTACCGATCAAGCATTCTTGCGTCTCCACCTTTGGTAAAGAATAGATGAGTCGCCTGTTCAAATCCCCACAATGCTGTGCGGCCGGAGTCGGTTGGCTTTTGAACGAATAGCCATTCTCCCAACTTCATAGCGCCAGCCATTGCGAGAATCGTAACCATTGACTTATCCAACCCCATGATTTTGGCTTTAATCATGGTGTCATCCATTACCAGAATTCCACCCTTATTCTTTCTACCTGCGCCATGGGCATAGCGTTCCATTAGAAGCTTCTCGGTGATCTGTGCACACCGTTCCATGTCGGTATTGAGATCACCGAATTGCGGCCAGATAATGTAACCGTTTGGCTTTTGACCGCCTAGCATGTCCTGAATCTTTTTGGGGGGAGGCCACTCCGATACTCTCCGGAGACCAATTTCCGGGCCACGCTGCGCGGTTACAGGATCATTCGGTTTTGATACCGCAACGTAAGCCATGAAATCAGGCGAGATATTAGGTTCCAATAGGTCGAATGCAAGTGTCGTTTTCCCTCTAGTGGTCGGGCCACCAAATACGACATGCTCGCCATGCTTATAGTCAAAGTAATCCAGTGCAAAGACACGCCGATCTATAACGAGAATCCCGTCATCTCTGACGATGAATTCCCGTTCACTCTCAAAGAGTGGCGTTGTCACCCAGGCACCGAACCATTTCCATTCTGGGCAGCCATCATTTCTTGCATATCTCGCTGGGCTGCCTGAGCCTCTGCCATAGCGATTTGTTGGTCACGCATTGCCTGCGCTTGCATTTGCATAATCTTGGTCTTCATCTGCGCTTCTAGCACTTCCGGCGGAACGATGTTAGAACCGAGCAGCATTTCAGGTTTGATTAACCGATGATTGGCAAGAATCTGCATTGCGAACGGCATAACCGCTTCAAGCAATGCGCCATACGGCCCAATCTCAATAAGCAAGTCAATAGGCTTGGCTATCGTTTCATTGGACTCCGCAACGTTTGCCAACTCAGTAGCTACGGGTGACCAATGCATTCCAAACGTGGCAGCATCGGCATACTGTCCAAACATCAGACAGAGGCCCTGCGCAAGTTGCCCGATGCCGTTTAGACCCTCTGAGCGCTTCTCTGTGGGAGTTTTGTAGTCTGCCAACTGTACGGGGGTAGGCGTTGCCTTAGATCCCGCTGGCTTGCGTGCTGGCGCTTTGACGGCAGCTGACATATCAATCGGCATGACGTACCGCCATCGTAGAAATGAACAGAGCGATAATGCTTAGGATTCCAACCATGACGACAACCGCTGTCATCGTCCTAATCTGATTTGGAATCTCTGCTATCGCATTGGCTTTTTCTTTAATCCCAAACATTGGCTATCTCCTTTTATTCGGCAGGGAAAGACGAGGAAGGAATACGCGAGTGAAAGGCCACTCGGGTATCACGGGAATAGACACCGTAATCAGCCGTCCCGAGTTTGAAAGCCTCGCGGATGTCCATTCCTCGCCTTTCCCCGGCATTACAGAGTGTAAGCCCGATCCACCCTGTGCTCTCAGTATACACCCTCTGACCTGCAACGACACCATTCGATCACATTACACTGTGTAAAGAATGATCTTCAAATTGTCAGCCCTGCCACTCAGATGATCTATGCCCGAGGCCCTGACCAGGGGGTAGACTGAGGGCAGGCCAGCGGCCCTGCCCGGAGTCGCGGACAGTAACCCTCTTGAAAGGGACACACAATGACAAGCAAAGCCGATCCGAATGCGACCACTCCCGATGTCTCTGCACCCGATGAATGGGAGTTTGAGGCGGTAGTGAATGACTCTCCGACTGTCGTCATTTTCGACACCATCGGAGACCAGTTCGTCGGTATGTATAAGGGAATGCAGCGGGTGGAGGCGCGAACGGCGGACCGCGAAGCATACGAGCGATTCGCATTCACTGGACGTGATGGCGGACGTTATGCCATTGCCAAGTCTCGCGTACTTGACGAGCTGATGCGAAAGGTTCCTATGGGAACGTGGGTTCGCATTACGTTCGTGGGAGAAATCCCGCAGTCTAAGGGATTCAACGCAATGAAGGATTTCACGGTCGAAGTCAAGAAGTAATGAAGTAATATGCAATCTCGGAAGACATCGGATTCCCCCGCTAACCTCTGCGTTAGCGGGGGAATCCGGCTATCCAAAGTAAGGATAGTTCTATGGCACGGAAAGGCTGGGATGGCCTATCTCCCGAATACCGCAGTCGACTAGAAAAAGGTGGGGTATCTAAGTCCGCCTATGAGCGTGGCGAATCAATCAAATCCGCTAGAGGACATGAGCGCACACCAGAGCGACCTAGCCTCTCAAATCCGCAACAATTTCCCCAGTATCACAGTGAACGTCAAAGACTAATCAACGCAGTTAACATAAAGAAAGAGCGTATGTTTGGGGCTAGCCCTAAATGGAATCCAACAAGAGCAAGAGCCAACATGATGAAATACGCTCCCTCTATGGCTAGCTTGCAATGGGCTGCCGATGCTGATGATGAGGAGTTGTGGGATGCAATTCGTGAAAACCCGGCAGAGTTTGCTTGGCTCGGATATCACTAGTCGAGAAATTGAAATCTTAATGCCGGGTAAGCATTACAAAAACTCGAAGGGTAAGACGACACATCACGCACCCGGTAGAGGCAAACCCATATCCTTTGTCAGTGTTGATGGCGAGGGAATGAAAATCAATGGTGAACATCGATACGTGCTATTCGGCATCGGAGAGGATCAAATAGAGAACGAACAGGGATTACAGTGGGACGAAATTTTTGAATTCATGTATCAGCATTACCAGTCGGGTACGGCATACGTAGGATTCTTTCTCGGCTATGACTTCACACAGACGTTAAAGACTCTATCCGAGGATAAAGCTTGGATACTCTTGACGGCTGAGGGAAGAGCGCTACGCAAGCGGTTTGACGCTGGTAAAGGCGTAAAGGGTCGAAAGCCATTGCCCCATCTTGCGCCTCACCCTGTCGAATACGAGGGTTGGCAATTCGATATGTTGGCGATGAAACGCTTACGTATCAGACCTAAGATGTGTAGCTGTGAATTGCCGACTTGCAAATGCAAGCCTAAAGCGCCATGGATGTATATCAATGACGTTGGCGGATTCTTCCAATCCAGCTTTCTAACCGTCATCAATCCTAAAGACTGGGCAGACGGAACCGCAGTAGTCACACCCGAGGAATACGAACTAATCAAGGTCGGCAAGGAAAAGCGTGCGAGTGCCATACTAGACAATGATATGCGTATGTATAACCGACTAGAGAACGTCGTGTTATCGCGAGTAATGACAGTGCTAGATAAAGGCTTTCAAGAGATTGGAATTCAGCTCCCGCCGAGTAAATGGTTTGGTCCGGGCCAGGCTGCACAGGCTTGGCTAAAGAATGAATGCGTTCCCAATGGCGAGGAAATCAATAAGATAGCTTCTATGGAGATGATAGAAGCGGCACGGATGAGTTACTTTGGTGGATGGTTTGAGCAATTCATTCACGGAATTATTCCAGGCGTGAGCCATGAATACGATATCAACTCAGCATATCCCTCAGTAATTGCACACCTTCCCTGTCTACTGCATGGCGAGTATTCCAGAGGCGAGGGAATCCCCACTGTGGACGATGGCGACCTATGCCTAGTCTATGCAAAGGTGTGGAGTCCCAACCTGGGAAACGGAAAGGAGAAAAAGCAATATATCGGTTCCATGCTTCACAGGGATGAGAATGGTGGAATCTCCCGACCAATGGCTACGGAAGGATGGTATTGGTTTGATGAGCTGAAAGCCGCTGAAAAGTGCAAGCTAGTAAAGACTCTGGACAATCGCGGACACCAGCAAGTAGCCCGATGGGTCAAATACAAGCCATGCGACTGTCCGCCACCAATGGCGGGAATCAGTGCGCTGTATGAGAAGCGGCTAGAGGTAGGTAAGAACTCTCCACTAGGAAAAGCGGCGAAACTCGTTTACAACAGTAGCTATGTCACATTTGCACAGTCCGTAGGCGAGCCTGTATTTGGCAATCCAATCTATGCCAGCCGTATTACCTCCGGATGCCGTACGCAGATTCTAGAGGCTATAGCGAGCCATCCCAGAGGCAAAGCCGATGTCGCCATGGTGGCAACCGATGCCGTGTATTTCCTCACGCCTCACCCGACGTTGCCAGTGTCAGACAAGCTAGGGGAGTGGGGATATGAACCGCGACAGAGGCTTACGCTATTTAAGCCTGGCGTGTATTGGGATGACAAAACGAGAGGAGAGATTGCCAGCGGTAAGAGTCCTCATTTCAAAGCCAGAGGTTTTGTTGCCAAGGACTTTATTGCGAATATATCCAGGGTCGATGCCGAGTATGAGGCATGGGCGATAACTCCGCCGCAGAAAAACGCACTCTATCCGCTTGCTAGGCAATCGCATATGGGATGGCCATCGGTGAATTTCACACCAGCGTTTGCAATGGTTACCGCGTTGCAGGCGTTGCGGCGGCATGATTGGGACTCGGCCGGAATGGTAAGTGATGCATCGACGTTGACGCAGGATTCAAACCCGTATCTAAAACGAACGGGATTCGACAGAGACGAGTATGACGGGAGGATCGTTTACCGCACCCGACCGCACGCCAATATCTGGTATGACGAGGGTGTGCCCCAATGGATGCCATCACAGCCATACGTGAAACGATTTGGAATGGATGACCCATGGTCTGATGAGTACAAAGAGCAATTAGGAGTGACAGAGGATGGAAACATAGCCGATATTCTGGCTTGGATTCTAAAGGGAGAGTAAGACAGTGGGACTCTTAAGCGCAGTAGGGGACTACCTCAAATATGTACGCTCTGAAATTCCCAACCCTGAAAAGGACGCGAGTACAGAGCCAATCTTTGTGCCTCAATTCGATCTGCATAAGACTAGATGGAAAGCGCAGCTATGCGAAGTCTTTTGGGGATCTCATGGATGCTGCCGCTTCATCGATCACCCAGGCTTGTGCTACTGCATTTGCTGCACGTGTCCACCCTCTACCCACCATCTTCCCGAATGCGTGGCCTACGCACCGTACTACGGGCTAGAAACGCGGTTCTATGGCGACGATGCGGAACGGAGAGGGCTGCCTCTAGTGGAGTCCGATGGAGTGGACAGGATCATTGCCAATAGCAACTATGGCCAGGACGATCAATATGAGTAGGCGGAACATTAACGCCTCCCAAGCGAAATGGAAGACACCCGGTAGCAAAGGCACAAGCGGACAAGGGAAGAAAAGGGGAACGTATAGCAGGATGAATAAGAGAGCCAAAGCCGAGCGATACATTCAATACACTGAGTTTGGAAGGAAAAGGTAATGCAAATGGAAACCAGCTATAAGCTCAATCTGTCCGTAAGCATTGAGAAGCAAGAGCGAGACAATGGAGACAAGGGGTATTGGCGTCCGACGCAAGAGCGGTTGTCCGTGCAAGAGTCAATGGACCTAGGTGGGATGGACTTTCTCGACGTAATGAAAGTGTTGGGAAAGTTGCATGACGCAATGATTGCGCTTAAGAGTGGAGAGTACAGCGAATGAAATTGATTGTGACGGTAGGGAATGCCAACCACGAAACTGAGGAATTGGTATTTGATGTGCCAGCGCCTATAACGTGGTTAGGCGTTGAAATCGAAGACAACACACCCGACGCTGATAAGACCGGTCGACTGACAATTATGCGCCAGCCATTTGTCGTACATGGCGAGTCAGTTATTCACACTATTTGCAGCCGGATAGATGACACGGTTCGTTCACTAGAAATGTAATAACCCTAGAAAGGGGAAAGCCATGGGAGCGCCTAGAATCAAGGATGAGGTCCTAAGGTACCTCAGTAAGCAGCCCGGAAGCGTAGTGTGGCGTAAAGACATTGCCATGGCGCTAGGGTTTACTGACGATCAGGTTACGAGTGCAATTGGCTCTGTTATGCGGAGCGCTACAGAAGCCAAAGACCACGTAATCGTGGTTGAACAGGGCCGCGCATGGCGTTGGTCTGAGACTCTTAGCAAGCCTGTAGAATCGCCTATTGGTGCCAAGCGACTGTTTGAGGAAATCGCTACTCTGCCCGATGGTCGTATCATTGCTAAGGGTGACGACAACGAAATTTACTGGGTAGAAAAGCTAAAGTAATAAGCCTAGAAAGGGCAAAGCCATGAAGGTAAAGAATGCAGCAGAATACCGAGCACGGCAATTGCGACAGACAGCACGGCGTCAGCCAAAGATAGGCAAGCCTGCGCCTATTCAAATGGCAGACGGCATAAAGCCGAACCATTCCAGCCGTGCGATAAGCCTGCGTGAATTGACGAATAACATCACTCGATACGTATTCGAAATGCGAGGCGAGCAATGAAAATATTCTGGTGGAATACAATTCCAGTTCAGATGTTTCGTGCTGGCAATCGTATTCAATTGCACAAGTGCGGAGAGGTATGTATTTGTTTTGCACAATTCTGTCCGTGCGATTGGTGCGTCTATGTGAACGCTTTAATTGACGCTAGAAGTGAAAGGATTAAAGTCAATGGGACACCTATTCTTAGCCGCTGAGGTGCTTATGTATACCGTTAGCGGATACATTGTTTACAGATGTTGGCGGCGTTGGTAATGGCCATTCGATGGTGTAAAGAATGCGGAAAACAGATTGTAAACGTTCCTTATGTAATCGTTAATATTGGCGCACCGTCAGACAATTCTGAGGAATTTGATACGACAGAATGCGCATCGGAATGGCTTTTTAATCATGATGCAAGTTATGGCGATCAATGTGAATCTGTTGCATCCGAGGTCGACGGTGTATTCAACTGTCAGAAAAAGAAAGGTCATAAAGGTAA
>Ga0137418_10004591_pt1 | contig 12663 bp, 12 predicted proteins | sample CZODoug3_1_2_16f_FD_122242 | JGI IMG/M metagenome (GOLD analysis project Ga0137418, IMG submission 122242) | Vadose zone soil fungal communities from Angelo Coast Range Reserve, California, USA - CZODoug3_1_2_16fungal (Hybrid Assembly) | ecosystem: Environmental > Terrestrial > Soil > Vadose... | reverse complement strand
TCACACGGCGCAGATCCTTTTGACCGCCAGTGATTTCGACAGCCGCACGCGCTACCTGAACGCGCGGAACACGATCCTCACGTTATTCGAGTGGAATTGCGTCCCCATTATCAATGAAAACGACACGGTGAGCGTGGCCGAGATGTCAGGCACCGCAGCGTCGAGTATCTCATACGATGCATCGGGAGTAACGACCGGGTTTCGCGCGCGTCGGCCTGCCGTACGCCGCTGCCATGCGATTCGGATCGGAACACTTCGAGCGTCACAGCCGTCGCGGCTTGGAATCATCTTTCGACGACGTACGCACCGCTGCCGTCACGCATTGGTCGATAGCGCGACATCCGCCCACAGCAGCGCGAGATCGACCTCGATGGGGTATACACTGGCAACATGGTGTACACAGACGCCAACAGTTCGGCCGTCCCTGGGCACCGGCGTACGCCACTCGGTCTCCGACACCCCGTTGGCAAACGCGGCCAGGCTGGCAGCGCCTTCCTCGATGCGATCAGCCAGTGATTCAGCACGACGACCCATGGAACCTCCTGTATTCGTTCATTAAATATTCTCCTTTCAGTTCATCAAGCGAAGACAATAGGTCAGGCAGCCCCGGAAAGTCATAAACTTGCTATAAATGTCCGGTTACGTTTCGGTAATGCAAGCGAATGAAATTGAAAAATGCCCTGTATTGCCATCCTTCCATTAAGAGGGGACAATAGTCCGCGCGCTGTAAGTTCCTAAGCCTGCCGTCAAACTTCGGTAACGTTCGGTGACCACAGTGGGGAACAAGAAACGAATAATCTTCGATCCCTTTTGCCTGGACCAGGCCAACGGGCGGCTGTTGAAGGGCTCACAACCAATAATGCTCAGACCCAAAGCCTTCGCCGTGCTCGACTATCTCCTCGGGCATCCGGGCCGGCTCGTCACAAAAGAGGAACTTCTCAACGCCGTTTGGCCAGGGACCTTTGTCGGTGAAGCCGTCCTCAAGGTCGCCATTCGTCAGGTCCGCGAGGCTCTCGGCGATGATCCACAGTCACCGCGCTTCATTGAAACCGCACATCGTCGAGGCTATCGCTTCATTGGTCCCGTCACAGAGAGCGAGCAGACACCGGCACAAGAACAGGAGATCAGGAACAATCACGCTGCTTCGGGGCCACAGCTGCGTGCTGATGATTCTTCGCAAAGAGTTGTCGGCCGCGACGAAGCAATGTCGCGGATGCGAAACTGGCTCGAGAAGATGCTTGGAGGAGAACGTCAGATCGTATTTGTCACAGGAGAAGCGGGCATCGGCAAGACCGCTCTGGTCGACACGTTCGCGCGGAGCATCGCAGCCGATCGGAGCATGCGGATATGTCGAGGGCAATGTCTGGAACAGTATGGGACGAGTGAGGCTTACCTGCCGGTTCTCGAAGCTGTCGGGCGATTGTGTCGAGAGGACCGACAGCTTGTAGATGTGCTGCGCGCGCACGCGCCGATGTGGCTGCTGCAGATGCCTTCTCTGGTAAGCGCTTCGGATCGCGAGTTGCTGAGCCGAGAAGTGTTCGGAGCGACACGCGAGCGAATGCTGCGCGAGATGGGCGAGGCCCTGGAGGCGCTGACGGCAGACAAGCCGCTGGTGCTTATATTGGAAGATCTTCACTGGAGCGATTACTCGACACTGGACCTGATCTCATACCTGGCAAGGCAGCGTCAGGCCGCGCCGCTTATGTTGATTGGGACCTATCGGACAGCGGAGTTGATTCTAAGCGGGCATCCGCTCAAGGCAGTCAAGCGGGAGTTGCTGGCCAAGCAGCAATGCGAGGAGTTACCGCTGGAATACCTCAGCGAAGAAGCAGTTACCCAGTATTTGTCTGTTCGATTTCCTGCCAATCGATTTCCAGTACAGCTTGCGGGCTTGATCCACGAACGAACAGAGGGAAATCCGCTGTTTATGGTCAACGCGGTCGATTACCTGGTGGCGGAGGGGTTGATTGCCGAGCACGAGGAGGAATGTTGGGAGTTAGTTGTAGAGATCGAGAACGTGCAAGTGGGAGTGCCCGACAGCATCAAGCAGATGATCGAGAGGCAGATCGATCATCTCGATACAAATGAGCAGCGAACACTCGAGGCGGCAAGCGTGGCAGGAGCGGAGTTTTCAACGCTCTCGGTGGCGGCCGGACTGGGAGAGGATCAAGCATCCGTAGAAGAGCGGTGCGATGTTCTGGCGCGCCAGCGTCAGTTTATTCAGGATTGCGGCGTTCAAGCGCTGCCAAACGGAGAAGCGGTGACGCGGTACGGCTTCATACATGCTTTGTATCAGAACGTGCTGTATGAACGCGTTTCGCCGTCCAGGCGGGTCCAACTCCACCGGCGAATTGGCGAGCAGGGTGAAATGCTTTATGGCGAGCGCGCCAGAGAAATTGCGGCGGAGCTTGCGATGCACTTTGAGCGGGGGTCGAACTATAAGCAAGCCGTCAAGTACCTTCAGCAGGCTGCTGACAACGACATCCGCCGGTTTGCGTATCAGGACGCGGTCGGTCTCTCACGCCGGGGGCTGGAGTTGCTCTGGAGGTTACCGGACACGCCAGAGCGCGCCGAGCAGGAACTTTGTCTGCAGCTCACTCTAGGCGTCCCATTGATTGCGACCGAGGGCTATGCGGCCCCGGACGTCGGCACGGTGTACCTGAAAGCACGAGAACTGTGCCAGCAGTTAGGCGAAACTCCGGATGTGTCTGAAGTTCTCTGGGGTCTCCGGACATTTTACACCGCGAGGGCAGAGCTGGGGACCGCCCGCGAGATTGCCGAGGAATTCCAGCGCCTGGCTGAGCGCCTCCCGTACCCTGGGCTCGCGATGCGAGGTCACTGGGCCCTGGAGATCACCTTCATGCATCTGGGAGAGTTTGCTCTGACCATGGAACACTTTGAGAAAGCCCTCTCGCTCTACGATCCTGCGCAGCATCTCGATGATGCTTTCCTCTATGCGCAGAATCCCGGAGTCGCGATGCGGTGCTTTGCCGCCTGGGCGCTTTGGTTTCTCGGTCAACCCGATCAGGCTTTGGACCGGATCCAGGAAGCGCTGACCCAGGCCCGCGAGTTGTCGGAACCTCAAGGTCTGGCGCAACTCCTTTTCTTTGGGGCGATTCTTCATCAGCTTCGCCGGGAAGAGCGGAGGGCACAAGAGCACGCCGAGGCCGCCATCGCCGTTTCCCGCGAACACGGGTTGGCGCTGTATCAGTCGATGGCAACGATTACGCGGGGTTGGGCGCTCAGCGAGCAGGGGCTGGAGGAAGAGGGGATTGAACAAATGCGCCAGGGGCTCGCTGCGTATCAAGCAACCGGAGCTGAAGTAATACGTCCGCACTTCCTGGCTCTGCTGGCCGAAGCGTTGGGAAAGGCGCGCCAGGCTGACGAGGGCCTCCGTGTATCGGAGGAGGCGCTGGCGTTGGCCCATCGCAACGGCGAGCGATACTACGAGGCTGAGCTATATCGTCTCAAAGGGGAACTGTTACTCATGCAATCCACAGGTCGGTCCGTTTCTCGGGCGGCCCCGGGTGGAAAAGCGGTGGTTAAGGCCGAGCCGCCTGCGGTCAGCAATGCCGAAGGCTGTTTTAATCAGTCCATCAAGATTGCCCAACGGCAGAACGCGAAGTCCCTGGAGCTGCGCGCTGTGATGAGCGTGGCCCGCCTCTATCAGAATCAGGGCAGACAGGAAGAAGCTCGAAGTCTGCTCGCACAAATCTACAACAGGTTCACCGAGGGAGTGGATACGATGGACTTGCGTGAAGCGAAAGCGCTGCTCGACGAGTTATCGTAAATCGAATCGAGAGTCCGGCTCTTACTGTAGCGGCGCTCTGTGAGCGCCGGTTTTTCCTGAAATCAACGAAATACCGGCGGTCATAGACCGCCGCTACAGTAACCTTCGCATCTCCGTACTCGAAACCAGCGCCATCACTCCGAGTCCTGCTGCAAACCCCAGCATGCGTTCCCGCCGGTCCGCCGGCGTGCGTCCGACACGAATTTCAGGCAACAGGTCGGTGGCGGCGATGTACAGGAACGTACCTGCGGCGATGGACAGCACGATGGTTGTGCCAAATCTGAATCGCTCGGACGCAAGGATAACGCCGGCCGCTCCCAGAAATGCGGTCAGCTGAACTATTCCCAGGCCGAAGAGCGCCCGCGCGCGCTTCCATCCTGCGGCTCTCAAAAGGGCGTAATCGCCGACCTCCTGCGGGATTTCGTGCGCGATAACCGCAATTGCGACGGCAATACCCGCCTGAATCGAACTCAGGAAAGCCGCTGCAATCGTGGCGCCGTCACCGATGTTGTGCAGAGCATCGGAGATGAGGAGAGTGGGAGGCAGGGACCGACTCACGTGCCCCGGCTCTTCATGATGGTGGTGACCAATGAACCACTCGACAATTACCAGCGCCACGAATCCGCAGAACGTCCAGCTCAGCGCATCTCGCCCGAGGCCCTCGACGGATTCCGGCAGGACGTCCCAAAACACGGCGCCAAGGAGCGCACCTGCAGCAAAGCCGATCAACCCGGCTTGATGCCGGGCGAGCCATCGTTCCGAAAGAAGGCCTCCTGCAAGGCCGGCCAGACCGTCCAGGACCAATGTCGCAAAGATGAGCAGCCAGACTCGCTCCGACTGAAAACCGGTCATCGTTTGAACTTACCGGTTGCCTGCAAGGCCACGAGCTTGTTCACTTCCGATTCCGTCTGCAACAGATCCTTCAAAGTGATGCCCGCCAGGACCACGTCAACGGCGTGCTGAACGGAGCGCCAGAGGGATCGAACCGAGCAGTCTATGGAGTGCGTACAGATCCGTTCGAGTCCGACGAATTCGTCACAGAACCCGGGCTCGAAAAGGCGTCCGCCAAGGAAAGCCAGAACCTCTGCGATGCCGATCTTTTCAGGCGGGCGTGAGAGCACATAACCGCCAGTCTGTCCGCGAACACTATCGACGAATTGTCCCTGCCGAAGGACGCTCATCAATTTTCCGACATACGGAATCGACAGGCCTTCGGCTTCAGCAATCGCCGGAATCGTCACACTTTCGCTGCGTTCCGCGCTTGCCACTCGAAGCAGGCATCGAAGTCCGTATTCTTCCTGTGCGCTTAATTTCATATAGACCTGCTTTGCCTACATCAATCCAAGCTGGAGCCTGGCGCCTTCCGACATCTTGCCTGGGTCCCAGGGCGGATCCCACACCACTTCAACATTCACACTTTTGACGCGCTCAATTGCGCTGACCTTGTTTTTCACTTCGCCGGGAAGCGATGTGGCAACCGGGCAGTTCGGCGTCGTCAACGTCATTTTGATTTGCACGTCCCCCTCATCGCTGACATCCGTCGAGTACACAAGTCCCAGTTCATGAATGTTGACTGGAATTTCCGGGTCGTAGCAACTCTCAAGCGCTTCGATGATTTTCGATTCCAACTGGCTCTTTTCCAGCGAATTCACGTCGACACCTCCCCACGTCTCATTCCGTCGAGATCACGCCAGGCTCATGCTTTAGCGCCGCGCGAAGCGTGTGCCAGGCCAGCGTTCCGCACTTGACTCGCGTGGGAAACTCGCGCAAGCCCGAAAATGCGGCCAGCTTACCCAACCGGCCGGAATGGGAATCGCCCGCGCCTGTTACCAGGTCATGGAATTCCGAAAACAACTTCTCCACTTCAGCGCGGGTTTTGCCTTTGATGCTTTCCGTCATCAGCGATGCAGACGCTTTTGAAATGGCGCAGCCATCTCCTTGAAAGCTGGCATCGGCGACGACGTCACCGTCCATCTGCACGTAGACCTTCACTTTATCGCCGCAAAGCGGGTTGTAGCCCTCGGCGCTGGACGCAGCACCCCCGATCGGCCTGAAGTTTCTCGGCCTGCTGCTATGATCGATGATCAGTTCCTGATAAAGATCCGCAATATCATTCATAACTTAAACCACTGCTGGACCTGGCGGATACCGTCCGCCAATGCATCCAGCTCCGCTTTCGTGTTGTAAAAGGCCAGCGATGCTCTTGTTGTTGCCGGCACGCCGAAACGCGCCATTACCGGCTGCGCGCAGTGATGCCCGGTGCGAACCGCAATTCCCAGGCGGTCCAGCACCGTGCCGACATCGTGCGGGTGAATTCCCTCGAGAACGAATGATAGAACGGCCGCCTTTTCCCGGGCCGTGCCGATCAGGCGCAACCCGCGAATCGATTCGAGCAATTCAGTTCCATACGCGAGAAGGCCTCGCTCGTAATCAGTGACACGATCGATTCCGAGACGCGACAGGTAATCCAGCGCCGCGCCAAGCCCGATCGCTCCGGCGACGTGAGGAGTGCCGGCCTCGAACTTGTAAGGCAGCTCGTTGTAGGTGGTCTTCTCGAAGGTCACAGAGCGGATCATGTCGCCCCCTCCCTGATAGGGAGGCATGCGGTCGAGCAGATCCTCGCGGCCGTACAGTATTCCGATTCCAGTTGGACCGAATACTTTGTGACCTGAGAATGCGTAAAAATCGCAACCCAATTCCCGGACGTCCACGCGGAGGTGGGAAACCGCCTGTGCGCCATCAATCAGGACCGGCACATTCCGGGCATGAGCCATACGGATGATTTCCTGGACAGGCATCACTGTCCCGAGCGCGTTCGAGACGTGGGCAACCGCAACGAGGGCTGTGTTCGGTCCCAAACGGCGCTCGAACTCTTCCAGCATCAATTCGCCGTCATCATTGATCGGCGCAACCACAAGCCGGGTGCCGATCTGGTCCGAAAGCAACTGCCATGGAACGATGTTCGAGTGATGTTCCAGCGCCGAAATCAAGATCTCGTCGCCGGCTTTCAGATGCGAGCGGCCATAGGAGCTCGCAACCAGGTTGATGGCTTCCGTTGTCCCGCGAACGAAAACAATCTCGCGTTCGGTACGGGCGTTGATGAAACGCTTTACGGACGTTCGCGCTTCTTCATAGGCCTTCGTCGCCCTCTCGCTCAGCTCATGCACGCCGCGGTGGACGTTCGAACAATCGAGGCGATAGAAACGGTCTATGGCATCGATTACCGCTGTCGGCTTCTGCGTTGTCGCAGCATTGTCCAGGTAAACCAGCGGTTTGCCATGCACTTCCTGATGGAGGGCAGGAAAATCCTTTCGGGCGGCGGAAACGTCCAGGTCAAGCACGGGTTTTCGCTCAGCACTCATGATGCCTCCAATTTGCCTTCGAACCATTCGCCCAGCCGGATTTCCGATTGCTGCCGAATACTCGAAACACGAATTCCCTCGATGATCTCTGCGGCAAATCCGCGGATGAGGATCTGCCGGGCAGCCCGTTCATCGAGGCCGCGGCTCTTCAGGTAGAACATCGACTCGCGGTCGATCTGGCCGATCGTAGCGCCGTGAGCGCACCGAACATCGTCGGCGCGGATTTCGAGCTGTGGTTTCGTATTGATCTGGGCGTTCTCGGAGAGCAGAAGATTCCTGCTGCGTTGCAGAGCGTCGGTCTTTTGCGCATCTTTGCGGACGATAATCGCACCGTTGAAGACGCCCTGGGCATGTCCGGCGAGAACGCCCTTGTACAGTTCCCGGCTTGTCGCATGGGGCTTGCGGTGGTCGATCTCTGTATGGTTATCGACAAGCCTCTGGCCATCTACAACGAATAGTCCATTCAAAGTACACTGCGAGCCTTCGCCGTCGAGCGCGACACGGAGATCGTTGCGCGCCAGAGCAGCACCAAATGAGATCGAATGCGACGTCAGGCTCGCATCCCGATCGAGAGTGGCTTTGACTGTTGCAACGTGAAAGCCGTCGCCCGATTCGCACTCCATCTTGTAGTAATCGATCGTGGCTCCCGCGCCCGCGACAATTTCCGTGACGGCATTCGTCAGGTACACCCCGCCGGAGGCTGATAGAAATACTTCCGCCACTGCAACCTGAGATCTCTCACCGGCCAGAATCAGATTTCTGGGATACGTGGCCCGCGGCTCGCCCGCGCCGGTCGAGATGAAAACAAGATGTACCGGATGCGTCAGTATTGTGCCGGGGGAAATCATCACGCAGGCGCCATCGGCAAAGAACCCAGTGTTCCAGGCCGCGAAGGCACGATCGGAAGTCTCGGCGTATCGGCCCAGATGCGATTCCAGAATCGCGGCTTGATTTGGATCCGCAAGCGAATCCGAAAGCCCGGCCATGTGCAGCCCCAAAAACTCCCCTCCTAAGTTAGGAGGGGTGCCGTTCGCGCGTTCTTTAGCGAACGGCGGGGTGGTTCCAAATCCCAAGCCGGACAACTTCCGGTCGAGCAAGCCATCGACAAATACAAGTCGGGGGCTTGGAAAGAGGTCAAGTTGTGAACGCAGCGGCTCAGGAATCGATGCGTTCACCTGGTTCACCGGCCGGAACGTGAGGCGACGGATCGGGGCCACATTCGTAAATTTCCAGTCTTCGAGCCGCGTCGTCGGAAGACCGAGGTCGAGAAACCGCTCCACCGCAGTTTTCCGAAGTCGATCAACCCAGGCCAGTCCTCGTCCCGGCAAACGGCCGGCGATCTCCGAGAATTGAGTGGCGTAAATATTCTGTTCCGTCATCACGGCGCTCATGCTTCCACCCCCGCCGGCTGCTCGAGCCAGGAGTAGCCGCGCTGCTCCAACTCGAGCGCGAGTTCCTTCGTGCCCGATCGCACGATGCTTCCGCCGATGAGCACGTGCACCCGGTCCGGCGCAATGTAGTTCAGCAGCCGCTGGTAATGCGTGACGAGAATAATGGCGCGTTCCGGATGCCTCATCGCGTTGATTCCATCGGCAACGATTTTGAGCGCGTCGATGTCGAGGCCGGAATCACTCTCGTCGAGAATCGCCAGTCGAGGCTCCAGCATCATCATCTGCAGAATTTCGTTCCGTTTCTTTTCGCCGCCGGAGAAGCCCTGATTGACCGATCGCTTGAGCATCGTGTCGTCAAGGCCCAGTTTCTGTGCATGAGTTCTCGCCACCGACAGACAATCTACTGCATCCAGCTCGGGGAGCCCGCGATGCGCGCGAACCGCATTAACCGCTGATCTCAGGAAGTAGAGATTGCTCACTCCCGGGATTTCCACGGGATACTGGAATGCCAGGAAGAGACCATTTCTTGCACGCAGTTCTGCCGGCATTTCCAGGAGATTCCGGCCTTCGAAGCTCAAGTCATCGGCGGTGACGCCATAGATGTCGCGTCCAGCAAGGACCTGGGCAAACGTGCTCTTTCCTGAACCGTTCGGGCCCATGATCGCGTGGACCTCGCCGGCATTGACGTCGAGGTTAAGGCCGCGAAGGATCTGTTTTCCGTCTATCGATGCGCATAAATTTCGAATTCGAAGCATTAGCCGACACTCCCTTCCAATCGAACCCCGAGCAGCTTCCGGGCTTCGACCGCAAACTCCATCGGCAGCTCCTGCAGCACCTGCTTGCAAAAGCCGTTGACGATTGCCGAAACCGCATCCTCAGTGGAGAGTCCGCGCTGCTGGCAGTAGAAGATCTGATCTTCACCGATCTTGGAAATGGACGCCTCGTGCTCGACCTGCGCCGTCGAGTTCTTGACCTCGAGGTACGGAAAAGTGTGCGCGCCGCACTTGTCGCCGATTAACAGCGAATCGCACTGCGAGTAATTGCGGGCGTTCGAGGCGCCCTTTGTGATCTTCACCAGGCCACGATACGAGTTCTGACCGTGACCGGCGGAAATGCCCTTGGAGATGATCGTACTCTTCGTGTTCTTGCCGATATGGATCATCTTGGTGCCCGTATCGGCCTGCTGATAGTTGTTCGTCAACGCAACGGAATAGAACTCACCGGTGGAGTTGTCGCCCATGAGAATACAGCCGGGGTACTTCCACGTGATCGCGGAACCCGTCTCGACCTGCGTCCATGAGATTTTCGAATTCCGTCCCTGGCACTTTCCACGCTTGGTCACGAAGTTGTAGATGCCGCCGCGCCCTTCCTTGTCGCCTGGGTACCAGTTCTGCACGGTTGCATAACGAATTTGAGCGTCGTCCAACGCCACCAGTTCCACAACCGCGGCGTGGAGCTGGTTGCGGTCGCGCATCGGTGCCGTGCATCCCTCCAGATAACTGACGTAGCTACCCTCGTCCGCAATGATGAGCGTTCGTTCGAACTGGCCGGTTTCCTGCGCGTTGATGCGGAAATACGTGGACAGTTCCATGGGACAGCGAACGCCCTTCGGCACGTAGACAAATGACCCGTCAGTAAAAACCGCCGAGTTCAGGGTCGCAAAGAAGTTGTCGCTGTACGGAACGACCGAGCCCAGATATTTCTGCACCAGGTCCGGATACCTTTGAACCGCCTCGGAAAAAGAACAGAAGTAGATGCCCGCCTGCTCGAGCTTTTCCCGAAACGTCGTGGCAACGGAGACACTGTCGAAGACCGCATCGACGGCGACCCCGGCAAGCAGCTCCTGTTCCTTGAGCGGAATTCCCAGCTTTTCATACGTGCGGAGAAGCTCCGGATCGACATCGGACAAACTCTTCGGATCATTCGTGCGCGACTTCGGCGCCGAATAGTAGCGAATGGCCTGGTAGTCTATAGGAGGATAGTGAACGTTCGCCCATGTCGGCTCGGTCATAGTCAACCACTGCCGATAAGCTCGCAAACGCCACTCGAGCATCCACTCCGGCTCGTTCTTCTTCGCGGAAATCAGCCGGATGACGTCTTCACTGAGACCGGCGGCTACGGAATCTTCATCGATCTCGGTGACGAAGCCGTATGGGTACTCCCGGCTGAGAATATCGATGGTTTTTAAGTCTTTCTTCATGGTCTGCCTTCAATCTATACTATTTTATCAAGATTGAGGCAGGAACACAAAAGACCAGCCGCGAATTACGCCAATTACGCCAAATGTCTGGCGTAATTGGCGTAATTCGCGGCTGGTCTTTTTCTTCTATTTTACGCTTTGGATTGTGTCGTTTTCTCGGCTGGAAAAACCTCTTTGAAAGCCTTGATGAATCGGTTCATTTCGTCATCGCTGCCGACCGATACGCGGAGCCATTCGTTCATTGGCGGGAACTTGCGGCCGACGAGAATCCCTTTCTTCTGAAATTCCTCGCCCACCTGCGCGACGTCTTTCTTCACGTTGACCATGAAGAAATTGGTTTGTGACGGAATAACTTCAAAACCCATCGCCTTCAGCTCATTGGTGGTCCGGTCGCGGATCTGCTTGTTGAGCTGCTTCATCTTCGCTTCGTGCGCGATGTCCTTCAACGACGCGGCACCGCCATATTTCACGACGGCGTTGACGTTGTAGCTGACGACCAGCGGCTTCAGCATGTCGATGATTTCGACCGGCGCAACAGCGTAGCCCAGGCGCATACCGGCCAGGGCGGCGATCTTGGAGAACGTACGGGCGACGATCACTTTCCGGCCTTCGAGAATATATTTGACCGACGATTCGTAGTTGGAATCGTCGACAAAGTGGTGATAGGCCTCGTCGATGAACACCGGAACGTCTGGCGGAATGCTGTCCAGGAGGAGCTTGATCTCGTCCTTTGGAACAATCCTGCCTGTTGGATTGTTGGGGTTGCAGATATAGACCAGACCGACATCCCGGGCATTCAATTTGGTCGCGTGGATGATGGCTTTCATGTCGGCGTCATATGTCTTTGTCAACGGGAGCGCGATCGCCTTCGCTTTGCTGTTGGTAGCGTAGCGGTAAACAGTTTCATAGGTTGGGTCGACACCCACCACCAGCTTGTGATCGGGCAGAAAGGCGTCATCCACGATTTTCAGGATTTCGCTCGAACCGCAACCCAGCACCACGTTCTCCGGCTTCACCTTGTGAAGCTCGGCGATTGCTTCAACGATACCGCCGTCGGGATAGCCGTACCGGTTGGCGTATTTCCACGCATCGGTCATGGCCTTCATCACGGCTTCGGATGGTCCGTACGGATTCTCGTTGTTGGCGAGTTTCGTGAACTTGTCGTAGTCCGCCTTTTTATCCAGCGCCGATTTCACCGCGGCGGCCGCTTCTGGCCTGCCGCGCCGCTGCGCAGACAGCCCGAGGGGAGCCAGGCTCGCGTAGCCCAAAACGGCGGCCAGCCTTCCCATGAAATTCCGGCGAGCAATGTTTGTATCCACTAGAAGCCTCCTATTGTGATCTGGTGTTGCTACCGCCGACCTGCCCGCTGCAGGCCGTCACGAGGTTGCGGTCGGCCGTTGCCATCATGTTCCGCACGACTCCACCTCCGGGCGGAATCGCCGTGGTCTGGAACTTCTCGGCCTTGGGATCAAAACGCACCAGTGTCTTGGGACTCACTGCCGATTCACTATACCAGACTGATCTTCTGAACATAGTTCCCCCGCTCAAAGAAGGTTTTAGAGCGGATAATTCCAGCAGGAATAGCACAGATCGTACCTGGGGAACAGGAAAAACAAGCCGTCATGATGCGGAACAGCTACTGCCACGCCCTTGAACGACTTACGGTACGATGAACGATCTAGCGAGGTCAGATCCCTCTACCCCGGCGTAGATGAGCAAAAGATTTGCGCGCTCCGAAGAACATGTGTTTCTGTCGTGCTGGGTTTCTCTGATGCCAGTAGCCGTTTCGCTACTGGCTCCCAAATCAAGCCTGACAGGATGCGGAAAAATGCTCCGAGAAGGCAACTGCACTGTAGCGGCGGTCTATGACCGCCGGTATTTCGTTGATTTCAGGAAAGACCGGCGCTCATAGAGCGCCGC
>Ga0137418_10004590_pt1 | contig 12664 bp, 12 predicted proteins | sample CZODoug3_1_2_16f_FD_122242 | JGI IMG/M metagenome (GOLD analysis project Ga0137418, IMG submission 122242) | Vadose zone soil fungal communities from Angelo Coast Range Reserve, California, USA - CZODoug3_1_2_16fungal (Hybrid Assembly) | ecosystem: Environmental > Terrestrial > Soil > Vadose... | reverse complement strand
TTCACCGTGAGGTTGCTGCGCATCCGCCAGTCGTCCTGCGCGAACAGGTGCAGCCAGTTGGTGCGGCCGTCCTCGCTGCCGCGGCCGATGCCCGACACGGCGCTCGTCGGATAGCCGAGGAGAAAGTCGGCGAACGGGTTGCCCGCGAACTGCCCGGTGTAGGTGAACGCGCCGCGCGCGTTGTCGGGCTGCTCGGGCCTGAACTGCAGGTGAAACAGGTAGCCGCCAAACTTGAGATGGTGCGCCCCGCGATCGATCAGCACGTTCTCGTACAGCTCGAGATGTTCGTCGCGGCGGTACGTGAACGCCGTGGGATCGCCCATCGTGCTGTACAGCCCGGCGGTCGAGATCTGCGGGAAGCCGGTGTCGCGGGCGTCGCGGGTGACACCCTGCAGCCCGGCCTGGCCGGCGAAGTCCACGCCGCGGTTGACGCTCACCTGCCCGCCGTTGACGCGCATCCAGCCGACGCGCAGCTCGTTCAGCACCTTCGTGTTGAACACGTGCGTGAAGCTGACGCCCGCGTTGCGGGCGGTCGTGCGCACGGTGCGTCCGAACCCGGGCACGAGTGTCTCCTGTAGCGCGCCCGTGCCGAACGGCTGCCGCTCGTCCGCGTCGAACGTGCTGAAGCGCGCGAACAGCTGGTCGGCGCTCCCGACGCGCCGATCGACGCGCAGGCTGATCTGATCGACGTCGGTCACCTGCCGCTCGGTCGCGATCAGGTTCTGCGACGCCGCGCCCGAACTCGGCAGCGGGACCTGCTGCAGGAACGCGGCGGCAAGCGGGTCGATGCGACTCGACGGGAGGCGGTTCTGCGGAAAGGGCGCGCAGCCCCCCGCCGCGGTCGGATCGCACACCGTGCCGAACGAGGAGAAGTCGCCGCCCCGGACCGCGGCCGAGGGCACCGAGAACGTGCGCGTCACCGATCGCCGCGAGCGCTGCCCTTCATAGCTGGCGAAGAAGAACGTCGAGTTCCTGACGATGGGGCCGCCGGCGGTGCCGCCGAACTGGTTCTGCCGCAGGTGCGGCACGGGCTGGTCCTTCGGCGCGAAGTAATTGTGCGCGTCGAACCGATCGTGACGGCCGAAGTCGAAGACGTTCGCGCGGAACTCGTTGGTGCCGGTGCGCGTCGCGACGTTGATCAGCGCCGAGGCCTTGCCGCCGAACTCCGCGGGGTACTGCGACTTCTGGATCTTGAACTCTTCGATCGAATCGACCGACGGGTTGATCACCAGGTTGTTGAACAGCTCGTCGGTCACCTTGAAGCCGTCGAGCAGGTAGATGTTGTGCCCCGATCGCTGGCCGCCGACGTTGGGCAGCGGCCCCGCCTGCTGCAGCGCGTCGCCGCGGGTGCCGCCGGGCGGCAGCACGACGCCGTCGCTCAGCTGCGCGAGCGCGAGGAAATTGCGTCCGTTGAGCGGCACCTGCACGACCTGGCGGTTCTCGATGACGTCACTGATTTCCGCGTTCGTCGTCCGCAGCAGCGGCTCGCCGCCGGTGACGACGATCTCCTCGGTGACGCCGCCAGCCTCGAGCTCGAAATCGACGGCCAGGTTCTGGCCGAGGCGCAACGTGACGTTGGATCGGATGGTGCGCCTGAACCCGGAGAGCTCTGCGGTGAGCGTATAGCTGCCGGTCCTCAACGACGGCAGGAAGTAGCGCCCCTCGCCGTCGGTGACGCGCTCGATGCGCGCGCCGCTCTCGCGCTGCTCGGCCACGACGATGACGCCGGGCAGCACGCCGCCCTGCGTGTCCCGGATGACACCCGAGATCTCACCTGTATCGGTCTGGGCGGCGGCGCAAACGACCATCGCCGCGACCAGCACAACGGCCAAGGTCACACGCATGGGAACAGGCCATTATTCTAAACCGGCCCGAATACGCGGATTTCGGAGGGCTGGCCGCGCCGGGCAGGGACCGCCACATACAGGCGACTCTGATCCGCCGCCCATGTCGCCGTGCGGGCGCCGTCTCGAGTTGCCACGCGGGCAATTCGACGCAGAGAATCGCCGTCGCGCTGAACGACGTCGATGAACCCTTCGCCGCCGATGACGTAGACCCGTTGCCGCATGGCGTCGTAAAACAGGTCGTCGGTATCGCCGACGGCCGGAATCGCACCCAGCAACTTCCCCGCTCCCGAGTCGAGCAAGGCGAGCGACGCCGGCCGGCGACAACCGATGAACAACCGGTGCGCTGGCTCGTCGAGCGCCATTGGATAGTTCGCCTGACACGCGCCCGTCATCCAGCGAGCCACCACTGTCGCCGCATTTTTGTCGGCAGCCATCACCGCCGACGCGCCAGGTACGTTTGCGAAGAGACGTGAGCCTTGCGACTCCAGCTGGAAAGATTCCGGATGGCCGCTGATCTGGATCCGTTGAACGACACGAGCTGACATCGGATCGACGAGCGCAATACCGCCCCGAAACGCCACGAACACCCGCTTCGCAGCCGCGTCATACCGGACGTTGTCCGCGTCACCGCCGATGTCGATCGTCCAGCGGGTTGCCAGACTGGCCGCATCGAACAATTGGAGCGTTCCACTATCGCCATTGGCGACGGCTACCGCAGTCAGATCGGGAACAACGGCAATCCCCTGTGGTTCGTGAAACCCGGGAAGACTCTTCAGGTGAACGTTCTTCGACGTGTCCACGACCTCGACGGTGTCATTGCCCAGGGCGGCGACGAACAGCCGCTGCCGCGCCGGATCGAAGGCCAGATGATCGATACGCCCGGCAACCCCCGGCATCGCAATCGTCGCGATCAAACGGAGCGGGCTCTGCGCTTCGACGCTGTCGCTCAGCTGCGCGCGCCGCCCCAGGAAACTCTCCAACTCCGCCGTAGTCATCGCCGCGACCAGCACAACGGCCAAGGTCAACCGCATGGGAGTGCCGCCATTCTAGAACGATGGATGTAGACTCGCGGTATGGGTCTGCTTCTTCTTCTTCTCGCCGTTCTCCTTTTCCCGGCAACCTCCTTCGCACAGGCCACCATGCCTGCCGATTACCAGGCCGTCCTCACCGCGCTCGGCAAGCAGGGCGACTTCAAGGACAACGTCCTCAAGGTGAACATCCCGCGCAACGATCTGCACGTCAGCGTCGACGGCGTTGCGACGCCGACGCCGTTCGGCTTCGGCGGATGGCTGGCGCTGACGAAGGGCACCGGCGGGATGGACGTGATGATGGGCGATCTCGTGCTGGCGGAGGACGAGGTCAATCCAGTGATGTCGGCGCTGCTGACGAACGGGCTCGACGTCACCGCGCTGCACAATCACTTCTTCTTCGACACCCCGCGCATCTACTACATGCACGTGCACGGCCACGGCAGCGCGGCGGATCTGGCAGCGAAGGTGAAGCCGGCCCTCGCGCTCATCGGCGCCCGCCTTTCCACGTCGTCGGCTGGCCAGGCGCCACAGGGCGCCGTGGGAACGTCCGGCCGCGCGATCAACGGCACGCTCGACAGCGCCTCGCTCGCAAAAATCGTCGGCTACGACGGCGAGCAGAACGGCGCGGTCTACAAGATCACCATCGGCCGCCCTGACATTCCGTTGAAGGAAATGGGCGCGTCCATCAATGCACGCATGGGGCTCAACACCTGGGCCGCTTTTTACGGCAGCGACGCCGACTCGGTCGTCGCCGGTGACATCGCGATGCTCGACCGCGAGGTGACGCCCGTCCTGAAGTCGCTGCGCGCCAGCGGCATCGACGTCGTCGCCATCCATCACCACATGACGGGAACTGACCCGCAGGTGGTCTTCCTGCACTACTGGGGCAAGGGTGACGCGCGGAAGCTGGCGACCGCGTTCCGCGGGGCGATCGATCAGACCGGCGCGCGTCCCAAGCAGTAGGCGGACCCCTGACTCGCGACGCGGCGCTCATCTACGCCGCCGCCTTCCTGCGCTCGTCCGCCGTCGGCCTCGTCGGCGTCATCCTCGCCATCGCCCTCACCGAAGCCGGCGTCTCTGTCGCCGGCACCGGCCTCGTCATCGGCGCCGGCCTTGCCGGCATCGCGACGCTGACGGCCGTCGTGACGGTCGCGGCCGATCGCCTCGGGCGCCGCCGGACGCTCGTCCTCATGACGCTGCTGACGGCAGGCGGATACCTGGCGGCCGCAACATCCGCGCGCCTGGCGTGGCTGCTCCCTGCGGCGTTCCTCGGCATGCTGAACGGCATGGGCCGCGATCGCGGACCGGCGGGCACGCTCGAGCAGGCGATTCTTCCGGAGACGACCGGCGCCGCGCGCCGGACGTGGACGCTCGCGTGGTACAACCTCGTCCTCGATGCCGGCCACGCGCTTGGCGGACTCGCCGCCGCCCTCCCCGTCACGCATCGCACGATCTTCGTGGCCTGCGCTGTCTCGGCTCTCGCGGGCGTTCTTCCGTACGCCGCGCTGTCGAAGCACGTCGAGGTCGTCGCGACGGCTTCGAGCGTCACATCACCGGACGAGGATCGCCGCACGCGCCGGGCCGTCTCGAAGCTGGCGCTGCTGTTCGGCATCGACAGCCTCGGCGGAGGGTTTCTCAGCTCCGCGCTCATCGCGTACTGGTTCTTCCAGCGGTACGGCTTCACCGAACGCGACCTGGCGATCCTGTTCTTCGCCGCGCGCAGCCTCAACGCGGTGTCTCACGTGGCCGCCGCGTGGCTCGCGCGGCGCATCGGGCTGCTGAACACGATGGTGCTGACGCACCTGCCATCGAGCCTGCTGCTGATGGTGGCGCCCGCCACGTCCTCCGGCACGCTGGCCGCGGGGCTCTTTCTCGGGCGGGAATCGCTCGTCGAGATGGACGTCCCGACGCGGCAGTCGTACGTGATGGCGATCGTGCCGCCGCATCGCCGCACGTATGCGAGCGGCGTCACCAACCTGACGCGCACGATTGGATGGGCCGTCGGCCCTCCCATCGCCGGCGTCGTGATGCAGTATGTCGTCCTCGCCGCGCCGCTCTTCATCGGCGGCGGCATGAAAATCGTCTACGACATCGTCCTCTACCGATCGTTCCGGCACGTGCGGCCGCCGGAAGAGACGACCTCGTCAAGGCTATAATCGGCGCGCTCGCTCGGGGCACGCAGGAGACAGCGATGAGCCGCATGCACAAGGCGATTGTCGTGGGAGTGTCGCTCGCGACGGCCGGGATGGTCGCGCAGACGCGAGCGCAGTCGCCGCCGGCGGCCGTCCGGCAGGTCGCCTACCTCAAGGCATCCAACCCGCAGGTCGGCGCGCATTTCGGTTGCGGCGGCGCGCTCGATGGTCATGCCGGCGTCGGCGTCGCCATCAGCAGCGACGGCAACACGATCGCGGTCGGCGCGCCGCACGAGAGCAGCGGCGCGAGAGGGATCAACGGCAACCAGAACGACACGTCGGTCTACGACTCGGGCGCCGTCTACGTGTTCACGCGCCGCGGCAATGCGTGGGAACAGCAGGCGTACGTCAAGGCGTCCAACGCGGACGCCGGCGCCGAATTCGGCCACACCGTGGCGCTGAGCGCCGACGGCAACACGCTCGCCGTGTCCGCCAACTGGGAATCGAGCGCCGCCAAGGGTGTCAACGGCAACCAGAACGATCGCTCGGTCCCGCAGGCCGGCGCCGTCTACGTCTTCACCCGCCAGAACAACCGGTGGACGCAGCAGGCGTACATCAAGGCCTCCAACGCCGGCGAGGGGCCGGCGCCGGGCGAGGACTATGGCGACGGCGATCAGTTCGGCTTCGCGCTGGCGCTCAGCCGCGACGGCAACACGCTCGCCGCGGGCGCGGTCACCGAGGACAGCGGCGCAAAAGGGATCAACGGCAACCAGGGCGACAACTCGATGATGTCGGCCGGCGCGGTGTACGTGTTCACGCGGACGCGCGGCGAGTGGGCGCAGCAGGCGTACGTCAAGCCGTCCAATCCAGGGGCCGGATTCCAATTCGGCTATTCGATCTCGTTCAACGCCGACGGCAACGTCATGGCCATCGGCGCCTACGACGAGAACGGCGGCTCGAACCAGGTCGACGGCCCGCAGGAGCCCATCCGAACCCCCAGCCCGAACGCGCGCGGCGGCTTTGCGGGCAGCAACGGCCGGGGGGCGGTCTACATCTTCGCGCGCGCCGCCGGCGAGTGGAGGCAGACGAACTACCTGAAAGCCTCCAACATCGAGAACGGCGACTCCTTCGGCGTGTCCAACATGCTGAGCGACGATGGCAACACCATCCTGGTGGGAGCGCTCGACGAGGACTGTCTCTGCACGGGGATCGTCAACGGACGCACCGATGTCGGCAACAACGACCAGCCGTCCGATACCTCCAGCGGCGCGGCGTACGTCTTCACCCGCAGCGGCAGCACCTGGGTGCAGCAGGCGTACATCAAGCCGTCCACCATCCACGGCGGCGACTGGTTCGGCAACCGACTGGCGCTGAGCGGCGACGGCAATATCGCGCTCGTCGGCGCGCCGCTCGAGGACAACGCCGCGCAGGGCATCAACAGCAACGAGCGCGGCGGTACGGCCGACGAAGCGGGCGCGGCGTGGCTATTCAGCCGCGGCAACGGGACGTGGACGCAGCGCGCGTACATGAAGGGCGCCAACACGCAGAAGCGCGACGAGTTCGGCAGCTCGATGGCGCTCAGTCGAGATGGGAGAACGCTCGTGGTGGGGTCGCGTCTCGAAGCGGGTGGACGCGACGGCGCCGGCGCGGTGTACATCTTCACCTTCGACAATCGCGGCGGCACGTTCTGATGCACTCGTACCTCCTTCCTCCCGCGCGCGTCTCGCGGCGAGCGGTGCTGCTCGGGTGCCTGGCGGCTCCGTTGACGTTCGTGGGATGCGGACGGACGCAAACAGCCGAGCAGCACGTTGCCGATCTCTCCATCGAATCCGATGGCGACTTCCTCGCGTTCCGGCCCGACGAGTTGACGTGCCCCAGCGGCGCGCTCGTCACGCTCACGTTTCATCACCGGGGCAAGTACCTGAGCGCTCGCCACAACTGGGTGCTGGTGCATCCCGGGCAACTGGAGGCGGTGGACAAGGCCGTCGAACACAACGAAGGCATCATTCCCGGCGACGACCGGCGTGTGATCGCGTGGACACCGATGTGCGACAAGGGCGGGATGGCCATGACGCGGTTCACCGCGCCCGCCGGCGGCGATTATCCGTTCTTCTGTTCCACCCCTGGCCATGGAGAGTGCATGCAGGGAGTACTGCACGTGACCGCGTAAGGCCGGGCCGCCCGAACGCGGCCCCTACATACAGAAAGGACTTCCTATGAACGGCAGGCGACATCGTCTCGTGGTTCTCGCGTCCGCCGGATTGTTCCTGGCGCTCGCGACGCAGGCATCGGCACAGCAGCTCAAGGCGCCCGACGACATCAAGATGACGCTCAGGTTGCTCGTGCAGGTGTCCAACGATTTCAAGCGGCAGATCACCAACAAGAACTTCGCGCGCGTGCCGCGCGAGTTCATGGAGTACACGGAAGCCGCCGACGCGGTGCGCTCGGTGATGAAAAACGAGTCTGCCGACCTGAAGGCGAAAGTGGAGACCAGGCTGAAGGCGGCCGTCGCGGCGTATCAGAAGGTGTCGGACATGAGCGCGAGCGCGAAGGAGACCGACGTCGACAAGCTCATGGCCGAACATGCGAAGGCGGTGACCGCGATGAACGCCGTGTTCGATCTGTTTCCGGCGGCATTGAGGCCCGATCCGAATCTGCCGCCTCCGGGGCGCGGCGGACGGAGGGCTGGCGGGGCGGGCGCGTAAGCTGCCGCGCACACACGGCGGCCGCGCAGCATGTGGTTCGATGCGGTTCTCGTCACGGCGTCGGTCCTCGCGGGCGGTATCGCGGCTGTCACGGGCTTCGGCATCGGCAGCCTGCTGACGCCCGTCCTCGCGCTGCAGGTCGACACCAGGCTCGCGGTGGCCGCGGTTTCGATCCCGCATCTGGTCGGCACGTCGCTCCGGTTCTTTCTGATGCACGGCGGCGTCGATCGCCGTGTGCTCTGGAGCTTCGGGCTCACCAGCGCGGCGGGCGGGCTCGCCGGCGCGATGCTCTACAACGAGGCGAGCAGCCGCGGCCTGACGATCGTGTTCGGCCTGCTGCTGCTGTTCGCCGCGTTCAGCGAAATCAGCGGCCTCGCGCGGCGGATGCGGTTTCGCGGCTGGGTCGCGTGGCTAGCCGGCGCCCTCTCGGGCATGCTTGGCGGCCTCGTCGGCAACCAGGGCGGCATCCGATCCGCCGCGCTCATCGGCTTCGGTCTCCGCAAGGAATTGTTCGTGGGAACGGCGACGGCGATCGCGCTGTTCGTCGACGGCGCCCGTGTGCCGGTATATCTCTACACGCAGCACGACGAGATGCGTGGAGTCGTCTCGTGGATTGCGCTCGCGATCGTGGGCGTGGTCGTGGGCACCATCATCGGCAGCCGGGCGCTCGGCCGGATTCCCGACATCTGGTTCCGCCGCGTGCTCGCGCTGGTGCTGGCGGTGTTAGGCGTCGCGATGCTCGTGCGCGGGCTCGGGCCGACCTGAAGGTCGGCCCCTACGAATGGCGGTGTACTTCGGACGTGGTACTTCGGACGTAGAGGCGGACCTTCAGGTCCGCCTGGTTGACCTGCCAGCCTAGTTGACCCGCCAGGGCGACACGCCCGCCCACGTCTTCAACGTCTCTCTCGCCCATGCCGTCGTTTGATCCGCGTGACAGCTCGTGCAGGGGTTCGGGACCTTGTACTCGTCCGTCATCGACGGCGTGATGAACTTGAACGTGTGGCTTCGCACGTTGACGTCCGCGACCGTCTGCGCGATCTGCGGCATGTGGCACGCCACGCATTCGCTGCCGCGGCTGCCGCGCTCGTGATGCGTGTGCGCCTCGATGCTGGCCGCGTGCGGCCCGTTCGGTGAATTAGGCCCGTGGCAGGTGAGGCACAGATCCTTTGCCGGCCTGACGAGATCGGCGTTGTTGCCCGTGCCGTGCACGTCGTGGCAGCTGAAGCAGGTGACACCGCGCGTGTACATCACGCTCTGCACGAAGTCGTTCCCCTGCATCCGGTTCTTGTGCGCGGTGCCGTCCGCGAAGTGCATGAAGTTCGTGTCGCCCAGCTTGTGCTCTTCGAGCTTCCAGAAGTCGCGGAGGTTCAGTCCCTGGTGGAAGCCGACCGGCCAGTCGTAGTACTGCCCTGCGATCGGATTGCTGAGCGGCATGCCCTGCGAGTGGCACTGGATGCAGGTGTCGTTGGCGTGCACGTAGTCGAGCCGCGCCGGATTGACGATGTTCGAGGGGCGCGGATCCCTGATGTGCTCGCTGCCGGGGCCGTGACAGCGCTCGCAGCCGACGTTCCATTCGGTCGGCTGCTTCGTCTGGACGTTGTAGTTCACCGAGTGGCAGCCGTCGCAGAGCGGGCCCGTCGGACGCCCGTTGTTGTCGGCGGGATAGAACGGCACCCACCAGTCGGTGTTCGGCTGCACGAAGTACGCGCGCCAGATGCGATGCGTCACGTCCCACTGCGCCGGAAGCGGAAAGAAATCGTTGCCGACCTTCTTGAAGTACCGCTGCTTCCACTTCGTCCCGTAGACGAACGCCACGTCATCGCGGGTGAACGTCAGGAGCGGATCGGCTTTCGAGAAGTCCGGGATGATGACCTCGGGACGCACCTTGGGGTCGGTGACGACGTTGGCCATGCGCGTCTTCTGCCAGCGCGCGTAGAGGGCGGGATGGCAGTCGCCACAGCGCGCCGAGCCGACGTAGGCCGCCTGCGGGCCGGGAGCCGGGATCCGGGATCCGGGATCTGCGGCGCTGGCGGGACGTCCCTGCGACTGTAGACGGACGGAGACCGTGAACAGGAATAGTGCGGCGACAAGAACGAACCAGCGTCTGACTCTCATGCGTCCTGCCTTAGCTGCCCGCGACCCACTGCCCACTGCCGACTGCCCACTGCCTACTATTGAAACGTCTTGTTCTTCGTCGGCTGGCCGTTCCTGAACTCGTGCGAGAGATTGTAGTAGCCAGCGGTCTTGAGCGTCACCGTGACGTCGCGGTCTGTCTTGTTCTCCCAGTACCACCCGTGGATGCCGGGGAACGGCGCCGTCAGCGTGCCTGACGCGCCGCTGGATGCCGGCTTCTTTTCGTAGCTCTGTGCATAGCCGGCAGGTGCGCCGTCCGGCTCCGCGTGCAGCTCGTAATCGACCGGCGCCGTCGCGCTCCACGAGTAGAGCAACGCCTCGCCCTTGTCGAGGCGGTACTTGTATTCCATCCCTTCGCGCGGCGCGAGCTTGAAGTCCACGCTCTCCTGCTGGAACGGCTTCTCCTGCCCGACGAGGATGGCCGCCTGGCCGGCGGCGCCCGCCGTTTTGTTCGCCTCGAGCACGGCGACCTGCTGGCCGACCTCTCCGAGCGGCAGCAGCCCGAGCTTCGCGCCGGTCCCGAGCGGATCGACGGCGAATTCCGCCGGCAGCACGAAGATCACGAGGATGAGCCCGGCACCGAGCAGCGCGGCGCCGACCGCCACCGCGAGCCGCTGCTTCACTTCCGTTACGGCGGGTCCAGAAGGACCCGCCCTACCCACCCCGGAAGGACCCGCCCTGCCCACCGTAGAGTGCTCGATAACGCGTTCGTTTGCTGTGGTCATGTTCACGCCAGGAAATAGCCCGACAGCTGATAGCCGACGAGCAGGAAACCGCACGCCATCACGAGGCCGTTGAAGGCGAACGCGTGATGGAAGAACCCGCTGCGCGTCCGCCACCACGTCAGCGCGATCAGAATCGCCGTCAGCGCGAGGCACTGGCCGATCTCGACGCCGACGTTGAAGCTGACGATGTTGGCGACGAGCCCGGTCTGCGAGAGCGCGAAATCCTGCAGCCTGGTGGCGAGGCCGAAGCCGTGGAAGAAGCCGAAGATCAGCACGGCCAGCTTCGTGTTCGGCTGGAAGCCGAACACGCGCCGGAAGCCGTCCATGTTCTCGAACGCCTTGTAGACGACCGAAAAGCCGATGATAGCGTCGATCAGGTACGGGTTCGCGCGAATGCCGCCCAGCACGCCTGCGAGCAGCGTGACGCTGTGCCCCAGCGTGAACAGGCTGACGTAGGCGACGACATCCTTCAGCCGATAGAGGAAGAAGATCACGCCGACGAGGAAGAGCAGGTGGTCGTAGCCTGTCACCATGTGCTTGGCCCCGAGGTACATGAGCGGAATGATGGCGCGCCCCTTCAGCCCCTGCAGGAACACCGCGTCTTTACCTGAGACGCCGTGCGCCTCCAGGACTGGCGCCAGCGCCGCCACAAGCAACAGCGTGAAGGCAGCAATCACCTTGGGAGTTGCCGTCCTGTTCACCGCTGGTACCTCGCATGGCAGTTGTCGCACGTCGTGTTGAGGTCTCCGCCCGCTCCCACGATTCCATCGGTGCTCTTCGCCGCGGCCGCCTGCATCGCCTTCTGTCCCTGCTCCATCATGTCGCGCGTCATCTTCACCCAGTCGCCCTTGTCGATGGCGCGGTTCCCCGTCAACATCAGGTTGCCCGATTCGACGACCGCGGCCCCGGCGCTTCCGACCTTCTGCCAGTCCTCGTCGGTCTTCGGCGCAATTTCCTCGATGCCCGTGGCGGTCGACTTGGTGCCGACGGCCTCGTAGACGACGTAGGCGGCGGGGTTCGTGATGCCGATCATGATCTGCTTGACGGTGGCCACCGGCTGCGTCTCGGGAGCCGCGGCCGAGGCCGGCGTCGCGGCCCGCGCGGTGCGCTCGCCGGCGACGATGAACCCGATGCCGCTGACAAACAGCGCCACGCTGACGGCGAACAGCCAGTAAATCGTCTTCATACCATTCTCCCCTCAGAGCTTGAAAATCGCGCCGCTGCCGAACCGAAAGCGCTGCCGGTCGTCGATGGTGCGCCAGTTCTGAAAGACCGGCACCGACAGCAGATTGAACAACTGCACGTGCGTGCCGATGTCGAATACTACCGTCGGATGGAGAAAGGCACCGCGGCCGCCACTGAGCGCGACGGGAATACCTGCCTCGTGCTCTCGTGTGGTCCTTTCGTACGAAGCGCCCATTGCAGACTGAACAGCTTTCCGTGCTCTTCATCGTCTATGGGCGTAAACGCCACGCCGCCGCCTGCGAACACGTTGCCGCTCGCACGATTTCCCTCGTATTCGCCGGCTCTGTGAGCGTAGGCGTAGGCAATCAATGCCAACGGCCGCTTTTCGAGACTCATCAACACTGCCGCGATGGTGCCCGGACGCCCATGCCCAAACGGATGATCCAGGTTGCCAGTGGGCAACTCGAGGCCGCCGACCGCCATGAAGAAGCTCTGTTCGAGATGCAGCGCTTCCGACAGCCGGTTCGTGTCTCGCTGGTACTTCGCCGAGAACAGCGAATCCTCCACGCCTCGCCTCGTGGCGCCACCGACCTCGGTCTCAACCGAAAACGGGACAACGAACGAGAGCGACACGGGCATGCGGGACGGTTTAACGCCGCCGCTGAACACCGTTGTAGTCGAATGTGTCTTCTCGTCGCCTTTCCCGCGCTGCGTGTCGAAGATCTGCGCAGACAGGAACAACGTTGGTGAGAGCGCGGCCGACGACTGCGGGCCGAAGAGCGCCTCATGATGCGCGTAGGCAGGCGCGGCGCTCATCGCGCCCGCCCAGAAGATGACTGCCAGGACCAGCCGGTCCAATCCTCTCGGGATTCGTGACCTCATTACGCTCCTCTCGGCGACGCACGT
>Ga0137418_10004588_pt1 | contig 12667 bp, 14 predicted proteins | sample CZODoug3_1_2_16f_FD_122242 | JGI IMG/M metagenome (GOLD analysis project Ga0137418, IMG submission 122242) | Vadose zone soil fungal communities from Angelo Coast Range Reserve, California, USA - CZODoug3_1_2_16fungal (Hybrid Assembly) | ecosystem: Environmental > Terrestrial > Soil > Vadose... | reverse complement strand
TCCGACAAGATCGAGGAACTGGTCAAGGGCGAGGTCAAACGCACCTTCAACCCTGAATTCCTCAACCGCCTGGATGAGATCATCATCTTCGGCGCGCTCAGCGAAACCGACTTGATCCAGATTCTGGAACTCATGGTCGCGCAGCTCAACCAGAATTTGGCGCAACGGTCAATAACAGTCACCGTCACGGATGAAGCTAAGCGCTGGATTTTGGCGCAAACGTTGAGCGACCGCAGCTACGGCGCGCGTCCTCTACGGCGTGCGTTGCAGAAGTACATCGAAGACCCGCTCTCGGAGGCGCTGATTCAGGGCACCTTCACCATGCGCCCGGCGTTCATCGAGGTCTACCGCGACGGCGAGAAGCTGTTCTACCGGCCGGTGGATTCGACAGAGACCGAAGGCGTGCTTCTGTACAAAGACTAGGTCTCAAGCTCTGCAAAGAAAAGCCGCCAGCATATGTTGGCGGCTTTTTTGTTTGCCATGTCTTGGCCAGCTTACGGAGTTGCTGCCCGCGTCTGCTGCAAGGCAACGGAAACCCAGTGGCCTCCCTTTTTCACATAGACGCGCGTAAACAACATCTGGCCCGTTGCATCTTTCCCGCCCAGCATCCCTTTGACGTCGGCTTTGCCGGTAACGATGGCGGTATCGCCATAAACGTGGACTTTCATATCGGAAACGGTATCCACACTGAGTTTGGACTGGCCAGACTTGAACGCGCCGAGCATTTGCGCCTTGTCCGACATCTGGCCAGCGGCAGTGATGAGGGTATAGTCGTCCGCGGTTTCCTTGTCGAGCTTGGCGACATCGCCCTTAACCACGGCGGCAGCGCGATCGACTTCCATCTTCTTGATCTGGTCTTCCACGCCTTGGGCGGATGCGGAAACACAGAGCGTGGTTGCTAGGAACAGTACGACGACAGCCGACACAGCGAATAGTCGATTCATGGAACGGCCTCCTCTTGCAGACGAATTGGCGAGCGATTGGACGCCAGATCTTTTCGGATTCCGGCGGCGTCGCCATTAAACGCCAATTGCGCGATTTCGTCCACGAACCCGCGGAACGGAGTTTGGCTTAGTTCAACTACCGCAGAATCCGCACAGCCGCAATCACGAGGCCTCCCAAGAACCAAAGCGCCAACACCAGCAGCGCGAAAACAAAGTAAGGAATCCGAATCTTCGGCCAAATCCAGCGCGGCCATTGATCCACAAACTTGTCGCTCCAGCTTTCACCGCGACGTAGCGGTGGTGCCGAATCTTCGCTGCCGGGCGTCCAGCTTGCGGCTACCCACGTTGCTCGCAAATTGCAAAAGAGCACGACCGTAACGGTCGTCTTGACGAATAGGACAACCACCGATCCAGGCGCGACGAACAAGCTCACAAACCCATTGGCATTTACAATGGCTGCCAGGTAGCTAACCATGTCAAGCGCATACATGGCGAACACCATAGCTGCTGCAAAGCGGCTACCTTCTCTTACCCCAATACCGCCTAGGTAGTAGAAGAGGAAGACGGCGCCGCTCGCGATCGCCAGAGCGACCACTTGCGCAAGACTTCGCGCCGAGCCCGAGGCAAGCAGGCCGAATACCAGCGTCACGACAGCCACTAGCGTTGACACCCAATATCCCTGAATTCCCAGATAATCCACGTCGCTTCCACTGCGAATCGACGGCCAAAGCAGCGTCTTTATCCGGCTTTCGCTGCGGGGAACAGAATCGGAAACACCTAGAGTCTGCATGGGCAGCCATTACACCCGAATTCTGCGATCCAGTCCAGCGTAAAGTGAAACAAGCCTCTCAGCCTGTGTGGCGCGCGGGCTCCCTCGCCCGCGTGATCCGCAGGACTGGCGTCTTCGTCGATTCTCATTCCATTTCGCACAACTTTCGCATAAAATTTTCCGCATCACGACTTCGTCGCTCGCAATACCTTCTGGCCGGGAAGGAAGCGTCCTTTGAAGCCCAGGTTGCTGTTCCTCATGATGGCAGGCAGCGTCCTGCTCGCCCTACAAGTCCACTCTGCCGCACAAGCTCCCGCTCATCCAACCGACGCCTCCACAGGCTTCGACAACCTCAGCAACGGATTCTCCGACGACGCACGCCGCCTGGCCGACCAGAAGTTCTTCGAGGAAATAGAACACATCGCCCCGGACGGACTCGGACCGATCTACAATGCCCAATCTTGCCGCGAATGTCATCAAACGCCGGTAACGGGAGCGGCCAGCCAGATCACCGAGTTGCGCGTTGGGCATCTGGACGCCCATGGTCAATTCCAGAATCCGCAGATTCCGATCAATCACGGAGCCGAAGTCATCACCGGCCGCAACCTGGTGAACGACCGCGCCATCTGCCCAGAAATTCAGGAGCGCGTACTCGACACGGAGAGGATCCGCACCACCCGCGTCACCACGAATACTCTCGGCGACGGCTACGTGGAGGCCATCGCCGACGAAACCCTGCTCAAGATTCGCAAAGACCAATGCAAGGCGTCGCACAAAAAGATCTGCGGACAAGCAGTGAAAGTGCTTGTCCCCGATAGCGAAGGCGGCGATCGCATAGGACGTTTCGGATGGAAAGACCAGCACGCCAGCCTCCTGGCATTCGCCTCCGACGCGTACCTGAACGAAATGGGTATCACCAGCAGACTGCAGAAGGATGAGGTGACAACGATCTGCAGTCCGCCCGTAACCACCACGATCCCAAATACAGACCCCACGAAAATCACCGAGCCCAACAGCCTGCCCGACCCCACCGACAACAACCTCGAAGACATCGACCACTTCGCCAGCTTCATGCGCTCGCTGAAGGCACCCGCCCGTGACGAGACCGCGGCGGCAGCGGCCGAGTTCCAACAGGGCTCGCAACTCTTTACGAAGATCGGCTGCGCCAGCTGCCACGTGGAGACCATCGTCACCGGCAAAAGTCCCGCCGCCCCTGGAGGCCCCGGGCTGCATCCCGACGCGCTCGAGAACAAGACCATTCACCCCTACAGCGACTTTCTGCTGCACAACGTGGGCACGGGAGACGGAATTCCCGTTGCGCTGGTCGAGCATTTTGGCCGGGAGAGAGTCGAGAGGCGCATGCGCGAACTGGAGACGTCGCGGGCGGCGGCGCAAAATCAGGGCAAATCCGCCAGCAAACCCCATCCGGCGGGCAAATCCGCCGGCAAACCCGAAGACGAGTGCAGCGAGAGCTACCAGACCGCCGTGCTCGAAGGCGAAAAACACCCCGATTTGCTGCGCGACACTCTCTGCGCGCGCAACAAGATCAGGACCGCTCCACTCTGGGGACTGCGACTGCGCTCCCGCCTGATGCATGATGGCGGGTCGGTCCAGCTCGGCGATGCCATTCGGCGTCATCAGGGAGAAGCGGAGGACGTGACGGAACGCTTTTCCAAGCTCAAACGCGCGGATAAGAAAGCGCTGCTGGTGTTTCTGCAGTCGCTCTGAGGGCTGGCCTGACTGGGGCCTGCCACCGCATTCGGCTCGAAATCCGGGCTATGGAGCGAGCCGGTTCCTTCCTCCTCCGCCTCGAGTTGGCAGGCAGCTCGGCGGTCGCCACAGACATGGCCTTTCGTGCGGTTGCCGCGACGCGGAACCGAGAGCATAATCGCTCTGCCCACATCTTTAATTTTCTGCCACGGAGAATCCCCATGCAACGTCCCGCACTCACGTTAGCCCTATGGCTCGTGTTTTTCGGCATTTCCACAAGTGCGCAAGACAACCGCGCCCCAAGCGCCGCCACCTCTGAGGAATCGTCCGCAGTGAGCGCCACGGTTAAGAACTACATCGAAGCCTACTACACCGGCGACGCGCTCCGGATGAGGCAAACCCTGCATCCTCACTACCTGAAGCACATGATTCACGGCGATATCCCGATGCGGGAGAAGACGGCAGCGCAGATGGTGCAGGAAATCCGCTCCAACGGACCGTCGGAGCAGCCCCAAGCGGACAAGACAGAGCAGATCAGCGTGCTCGACGTTGCCGGAGACATCGCCTCCGCGAAACTGGTTACTCCGGGCTGGGTGGATTACATGACGCTTTCGAAACTAGACGGGCAGTGGAAGATTCTGTCCGTGGTGCAGAGGATCGATAACTAGGGACAGCTTAGCCGTGACGAGGGTGTTCGGCTCCATCCGGAAGAGAAAGAACGCATTCCAGACGTTTGCCTTACCCGACGAGTATTAATGCCGCGGGGTGTGGCGGGAGGCAGGAGATATGGAGCGCTACCCCAAGTCTTATGCATCGTCCGAGGGAAAGTACGGGCTGCTGCAAGTCCTTCTCTGCGGCATCATGCTCCTTGCCCTTTGGCTTTGGAAGTTTGTGCGCAAATTCGCTTGGTGGATAGCATTGTCACCTTTTGCTCAACGCCTCATAGAAGGCCTGTGTCTTGGAGCGGTCGGCGTGGTTTTTCTTTGGGTCGGAATCAGGGGAAGGGCGCAGCGAAGGGGATTGTCGGAAGCGAAATACTTCGTGATGGACATTGCTATGATGCTGGGAGGCGCAGTTTGTATCGTGGAGGCTTTCAGACTTCGGTAGTTCAGTCCGTCGACCTGTTCCATCAGCCGTTATTCCTCCGCCAACTTCTCGCAAAATTCGGCCAAATTGAATAGAAACACTTCCGTAGCCAGCCCTGTCCGTCCATGCGCGTCAAAATCTACTCAGCCCCGCCACAGAAACGGCAGGCATGCCTTGGCTCTGTTCGACCGTGACGTTTGGCCACACCCTGGACGGGGCGGCAGCAAGGCCGGGATTCGCCGGTTTCAGAACAATGAACCGCCCAAGCCTCCGCAAGCCTGAGGTCGCATCCCGTCTGTCGAGCCAGGAGGGCCGCGGACGACGGCCCCCTTCCCTCCTTGAGCAGTGCACCCAGCTTGGTCCTCGAGAGTCTCAGAAAACTCAAATTCGGGGACGGCCCGTTTGCATCTGGTGCAATGCTTCCAACTGGCCTCGGGCAGCAGTCGTGTTTCTCTCATAGTCGATCACGCGCTCCGGGCAGAAAAGCAGGTAACAGTCGTCACCGCAGCAGCTAGGGCGACTGCTATCCGCGGATCTCAGCCTTTCCCGGAAATCAGCCCGTCGAGCTTAGCCAGCAGGCCCTGATTCCCCTGCCGAGGATAGCCCACCAGTTTCTCCCGGAAGTACGGCAAATTGAAGAGAAACGATTCCACTCGTTCCCTGTTCAGCTGTTCCCAATAGGCGCCATAGCCGGCCTTGTCCAACCAATAGGCGTTGAAGATCTGCTCAAACTGGTGTTCCACGGGAACGGCGAGATAAGGCTTTCCGAGATAAAGGGCCTCCGTCACCAGAGAGAAACCGGCGTTCGCGATGATGGCTTTGGCGGCAATCAGGTCGGCCAGAAATCCATCCAGACTCGGCTTCTTGAAGAGAATGTTTCCATCCTGCCCTTCGCGTCCGAAGCCGTAAGCAACAAACGAGCAGCGCACGTCGGCCAACAGCTTCGCCAAGTCCGGCGCGGGCGATGTCACATAGACCAGGACGTGCTCTCCCTGCCGGGTCTTCGCTTTCAGAATGCACTCCCGCAGAATCGGCGGAAACAGAAACGTATTGGGCTTGGTAACCTTGGCGTCAAAGAACGACGTCACTAAATAAGCATGCGCGCGCGGCACCATCAGCCGCGTCACCATCTTGGCCGCGGTCGCGTCGCGCCGGTACTGGCTGGGATAGGTGACATCCGTGTTGGTCAGGCAATGCTGGTTGTCGATGGAAATCACGGGCAGACGTTTGCTCCGCCCGGCATGGCAGGAGAGCGGTTCAAAGTCGGTGACCACCACATTGATCTTTTTTTCGTCGATCAGGTCTTTTAAGCGCGCGACGCTGGCCGCGGTCTTTCGAGCGGTCAGCAGGTTCTTTGTGATCGTGCGCCGGTAGCGGACCTGATTGTTCACATATTCAATGTGCCACCCGGTGATCTCGGTGACGTCAAAGTCCTTGCGCAAGTTGGCCAGTCCGCGGTCGAACGAGACAACCTGCACCGCATGTCGCCGCTGCTGAAGGTGCGCAATGACTTCTTTGGCGCGAGTCGAGTGCCCCGCGCCCTCGCCGTTGACGCCGTAAAGGATGTTCGCCATGGTGTGCTTGCGGAAGTATATCGTTAGTGACTTCTCGGAGCTTTTGCGGGGCTCGAAGCAAAAACACCTCGCGATCATCTAAACTGGAGAAGATATGAATCTAATCGTTTATTCAGGCCCCGGCTGTCCCGATTGCCGCGTAGCGAAGCGCTTCCTGGTCAAACACAATCTGCCCTTCACCGAGATCGACATCGAGACCACGCCCGGTGCCGCCGACGAGGTCGTTCAGCGCACCGGCAAGCGCGCCATACCGCAGTTCGTCATCGATGGGGAGTGGGTGCAGCCCTATCGTCCGGGCGAGGGATTCTTGTACGAAGAGATGGCGGAACGGCTGGGCGTAAGCCTGCACGATCCCAGCGCGGAGCCCGGGCTATAGCTTGCCCGGAGCAGCCAGCAATCTGGCCGGCAGCAGGAACAAGGCCTTGAGAAAAGCGAACACGCCTTCGAGCGCGATCCCAACAATCCGAAACGGGAGCAATAGCACCCACACCAGCGGATAGAGCAGCAGAGCCACCAGCGCAATGGGCCAGCACAGCAGGAACAGCACGCACCACAGCAAGAAAGTAAACACAGCCCACCTCCGGCTTATTAGCTCCTACGAACTCAAGATACGCCACCGGCAGGATAAAAGTTCCGCTCAGTTGGCGACCGGGCGAGCCAGATATTTCTGAAAGAAAGCGTGCATGCGCGCGTCCGCTCTGGCGCTGGTTTCCCGGGTGAAGTGGTGGCCTTCACCGGGATAAATCTCGAGTTCATAGGGCACCTGGCGCTCCTCCAAGACCTTTTGCAGGCTGAAGGCTTCGGCCACGGGAACGACCGTATCCGCGTCGCCGTGAAGAATGAGCGTCGGCGGCAGCCGCCGTATGAAGGGCCGAATTTCCCGCGGCAAGCCACCGAAATACTCGGCTACGGCTCGGACTCGCGCATCGATACAAGCGAGCGAAAGCGCCAGATATGCGCCGAGAGAGAATCCCAGAACCCCAATCCGCCCGCCATCCACCGCAGGTTGCTGCGCGACCAGGCTGACCACGTCCCACAGCGTCTTCATCCATAGCGGGAAGTTGAGAAACATCGCCGGCATTTGCGCTTCGACCGTGCCGGTGCGGTCGAAGTAATGGGGCACATACACGCAAAAACCTTGTTCTGCGAGCGGCCGGGCCGTCTCCGCCAGCGTATCGTGCCCGCCGCCGGAGCCATGCAGGGTAAGGATGGCCGGAAAACGGGATTGCCCTGGATCTGACTTCGGGAGGAAACAGTCAATGGCAATCGTCTTCCCGCCGCTGACGAACGACAGCGACAGTTCGGAAACCGAATACGCCTGCATCTCAATCAAACTTCCTCAATCAAACGTCCTCAATCAAACTTCAGCGGATGGTGGATCAGTGCGCGCAGCGATTCCGCATACGGCGCTCGCGCCACGCCTCGCTCGGTAATGATGGCCGAAACATACTTCGCCGGAGTCACGTCAAAGGCCGGGTTCCCAATGCCGACGCCCTCGGGAGTGATCTGCTTGCCGGAAAAGTGCGTCACTTCGCGGGCAGCTCTTTCTTCAATCGGAATCCCGCTGCCGTCTGCCGTCGCCAGATCGATCGTCGAAAACGGCGCAGCCACATAAAACGGCACGCCATTTTCCTGGGCCAGCACAGCCACCTGATACGTGCCAATCTTGTTGGCCGTGTCACCGTTCGCCGCGATGCGGTCGGCACCCACAACGATCGCCCCAATCTTTCCCGCCCGCATCATGCTGCCCGCCGCATTGTCCGGAATCACCGTCGTGGGGATCCCGTCTTTCATCAACTCCCACGCCGTCAGCCGTGCCCCCTGCAGGAAGGGACGCGTCTCGTCGGCGAAAACGTGCAGAATCTTTCCACTCTCCACAGCCGCACGGATCACGCCCAGCGCCGTTCCATATCCGGCAGTTGCCAGCGCGCCCGCGTTGCAATGCGTCAGTATGTTGCCGCTCGCCGGCAGCAGCACGGCTCCGTGTCGCCCCATCGCCTGGTTGGTCGCAACATCCTCCACATGCATGCGCTTGGCTTCCTCAACCAGCGCCGCCTTAATCTCAGGCACTCCTAGATCCGCCACAGCATCAAACTTTTCGCCCATCCTTCGAATCGCCCAGAAAAGATTCACCGCGGTAGGCCGGGTTGCGGCAATCACCTTCGAAATCCGATCGAGATCAGCGCGCAACCCGGCCCCGTCCTTGGCATCCGACTGGAGCACGCCAAGGGCAACTCCCATAGCCGCCGCAACACCGATGGCGGGAGCTCCGCGCACAACCATGGTGGAAATCATGTCAGCCACCTGCTGGTAGTTCGTGGCAGTAATGTACGTCTCTTCCGTCGGCAGTTTCGTCTGGTCGATGAAGCGCACGCCAGCGTCGGTCCATTCGAGTGTGATGATCATGCAGTGAGTTCCTTCTGGGTGATCGGACTCTTTGCTATCGGTTTTGCTCTTGCAGAGATTTCTTATGTTCGGCGCGCACGTCGTTCGCGGTAAAAATGCTGACGAAGGGAGCGGGCCTGGCAGCGGCCTCAACTTCCGGACGCCCCTTCGCTTCCTCGCGTTCCACCAGGCAGATCGCGCCCACCACGGCGAAGCCAAATTCGCGCGCGGCCTGAATTCCTTGGATGGTGGACGCGCCCGTCGTACAAACGTCGTCCACGATCACCACGCCAGCCCCTTTTCCGCGAAAGCCTTCAATGCGCTGTCCCATCCCGTGCTCTTTTTCCATTTTACGAACCAAGAATCCGTGCAACTCCAGCCCGGCGTGAGACGCAGCCACGGAAGCGGCCACGACAATCGGGTCCGCTCCCATGGTCAAGCCCCCAATCGCCTCAGCCTTCCACCCGCGACCCTGAATTTCATCGAGAAACACTTCCCCCGTGAGCCGCGCACCCTGGGCATCGAGCGTCGTGGTACGACAATCAATGTAGTAATCGCTGGTGCCACCGGAAGAAAGTTTGAACTCTCCCAGGCGAAACGACTTCTGCGCCAGGAGGCAAAGAAGCTGGTCTTTTGCTCGAGACATAAACGTTTACGATACCACGCTGAGATATTTGCGCTGCGCCGCGCCTAGCGAGTCAGGTGTTCAAGATTCCGGAAGTGGTCGGTGGCAAAGTACATGCTGCCAAACAACGCACTGTTGTAGCCCACGTGGATCATCACGCTGGTGGCGAGAGACTTGGTTCGGGCGCGCGCAAAGGTCAGCACCGAGCTGATGACAAGCAAAACCAATAGCGGCGACCACGAGCCGCCCAACTGCGACCCGTGCAAGAGCGTGAAGCTCACCGCGGTGAGCACAAAACTGCACGCGACAGCAACGTCCGTTGCTGCCCGGCCGTCCCGCAGCCTCAGTCCGAGACCCGTCATCGCGAAAGCGACACCCAGAAAAACCAAAGCTGCTACCACCACAAACACGCGCGAAACGTGCGAGGCCAGCAACGCCCAGCCAAAGAATGCCAAACCAGCCAGGATCGGGCGGACCGCTTCGAGCCCGATTCCCTCGAAGCCTCTCTCGAAGCACACAACTCCCGTGACGATCATGGCCGTCGTGGCCAATAGCATCCAGCCAAGAGGCGGGTGCCACTGGGCTGCAAATCCCCACGGGATCAGGCAAAGAACCAGACGGCGGCCCCGCCACAAACGCTGCGGAGAACTCACCACTTCCCGCAGCCATCGATTGCTCACCGGATACAGCAGCCCGCGGAAAAATGTCTCCTCTACGAAGGGCGCGACCAGAACTCCAAAAAGCGCGAGCACCTGCGGCGCTCCGGGTTGCAGAAATAGCTTTTCGATGGGAAGTTCCTTGGGCAAGGGCAGAACTTTCTGCAGCAGTCCCGCCACAAAGGCTAACGCAAACCCGACCAGGAGAAATCCGGCCCAGCCCAACCCCGGAGGCCAGTTCCAACTGAGCGCGCGCCAGAAGTGCAAATGGCGGCTCCCAGCCAGCCAATAGAGGACGGCCAACATCACTACGTAAGCAGCCCCCTCAGCCGGAACCACCATCCAGACGCTCGGGTTGCCCGCAAGTTGCGCCAAGGGCTGGCCATAGATTCCGTGCAGAACTCCCACTGAAATCGCAGTAAAGAAAAATATGCCGAACACTACCACGCAGGCAAGCAGTAAAAGGTCGAACCCGTTCCACGGAGGATTTTCGATCCATGGCCCGGTGGGGGCATCGGCGTGGCTGGCCAGCGAGACCGTGCCACTGTCACCCTCATGCACTGCAAAATTAGGAGATGGAGCTGGTAGGGAATCCAATGTCAGTGTGTTCCTTTTGGGGTCGCTCCCTTGAATTTACATGAAATCAGAAACTTGCAGGAACTTGCTCGGCCGGGCCGCTCCGCCGGGCACCGAACAGGACCCAATTCGGCTGCCCGAAGGTAACCTGACACCGCCCCATTCCGAGCCACCCCAAAACCGCCTGACGTATAATCAGCCTATCCCCATGAAAGCTTACGTTTACGTTTCTTTGAAGAAAACTGTCCTCGATCCCCAAGGCAAAACCATCCAGGGCGCCCTTAAGAAGATGGGCTACCAGGGGCTCGGCGACGTACGCCAGGGCAAGTTTTTTGAGATTGCATTGAACGGCGGCTTAACCAAGGAGCAGGCCCACGCCGAGGTCGAAAAGATGGCCCGCGAGGTTCTGACCAACCCCGTGATTGAAGAGTTCCGTTTCACCGTCGAAGCTTGATCGGCGACGCGGAACGGCAACAAGCACTCCCCCCGAGGGATACCGAGCGCCACCGGTCGCCACCCCGAGCGCAGCATCGTAGGCAGTAGCGAGGAGCTTCATCATGTGCGGCATCGTAGGTTACGTCGGCAAAAAGCGCGTGGTACCGGTGATCATCGAGGGCCTGCGGAAGCTCGAATACCGCGGCTATGACTCAGCTGGAATTGCCGTAGCCGGCAACGGCGACGGCCTGCAAATCCGCCGCGCTGAAGGCAAGCTGCGCAACCTCGAGGAAGTCCTCCGCACCAAGCCGGTCGATGGCACCTATGGCATCGGCCACACCCGCTGGGCCACGCACGGCCGCCCGAGTGAAGAAAACGCTCACCCGCACCGCGATTGCACCGGACGCATCGTCGTAGTCCACAACGGGATCGTGGAGAACTACCTGTCGTTGAAGAAAAAACTCGCGCAGGAAGGCCACACCTTCACCACCGAAACCGACACAGAAATCATCGCGCACCTGGTCGAGAAGTATCTTCATCCCGAAAAGGGCAACGGCAGCAAGATCCCACTTGAGGAAGCCGTCCGCAAAACCTGCCGTGACCTCGCCGGCGTTTTCGCGCTCAGCGTCATTTCCGCCGATGATCCCGACAAAATCGTCGCCGCGCAAAAGTATTATTATTTTGGCTTCGCTCCTCACTGGTTCGTTCTGACGCCATGGGGCTTCACCGCTTTCCTTTTGTTTTTCGTTTCCGGATTGGTGGAATCGAATCGGACACCGTTTGATGTCCCTGAAGGCGAATCGGAAATTGTGGCTGGTCACATGACCGAATATTCCGGTTTCAAATACGCCACGTTTTTCTTGGCGGAATATCTTGGAATGTTCGCGGTCAGCGGCCTGGCGGTCACGTTGTTCCTCGGCGGATGGCACGCGCCGTTTCCGTTTCTCGCGTTCATTCCATCTTACGTCTGGTTCTTCGTGAAGTTGTCGATCTTGCTTTTCGTTTTTATCTGGGTGCGCGGGACATTGCCGCGCATTCGCGTGGACCAGATGATGAACCTCGCCTGGAAGTTTATGTTGCCGATGGCGTTCACCTGCGTCGTTTCCGCCGCGGTCTGGCATTATGCCGGACACCGTTTGATGGCATGGCTTTGGTCGTTGGCAGTCATCGTCGCCGTCTACTTTGCACTCTCGCTCTTGCTCGAGTCGCGCAAAAAATTTGCGCCCCGCACGTATCGCTTCGCTGAATGAGCACCGTTGCTTTTGCAATCATCGCCATCCTGACGCTGAGCGCCGCCTTGGCCGCGGCAACGCTCCGCAAACTGATGCACGCGGCGCTCTGTTTTGCTGTCATGTTCGTCGGGATCTCGGCCTTTTTCTTTTTGCTCGGCGCCGAGTTCGTCGGTCTTGTCCAAATCTTCGTCTACATCGGCGCGGTCGCGGTCCTGATCGTTTTCACAATTCTTTTGACGCGCCACGATCAAGAAAAAACGCGCGGCTTTAATTGGAGCGGCGTGGTTGTCGCGATTGCCGTTTTCGCCGGATTAGTTTGGGCGATTACCAGGACGCCTTCGGTTTCCATTGTTCCGGCGGCCGCGAAAGCGCTGACCGTGAAACAAATCGGCGACGCTCTCATGATCTCGTACGTTTGGCCGCTGCTTTGCGTCGGTGTTTTGCTGACGGCCGCGCTGATCGGCGCGCTCATTTTGGTGGTGGAGGACAACGCGACGGAAGGCGAATCCATCGTCGAGCTCCTGCGCAGGGAAAATCTCGACCCGCATCACGTGAAGAGCGCGAGCGCCGCCCTCGGTGCCATCGAAACCCAACGCTACGGCTGCATCGTCCTCGATCTCGGTCTACCCGACATGGATGGGCTCGGCTTGCTGGAGACGCTGAGGGCGCGGCCCG
>Ga0137418_10004587_pt1 | contig 12667 bp, 12 predicted proteins | sample CZODoug3_1_2_16f_FD_122242 | JGI IMG/M metagenome (GOLD analysis project Ga0137418, IMG submission 122242) | Vadose zone soil fungal communities from Angelo Coast Range Reserve, California, USA - CZODoug3_1_2_16fungal (Hybrid Assembly) | ecosystem: Environmental > Terrestrial > Soil > Vadose... | reverse complement strand
AATCGTCCTGCGCAAGCATAAAATGTTTGACACCGTGTTCGACGAGAACGGAGCAGTGCGCCAGGTCGATCAGGAGTATAAATAGAAGTCTTCACCACCATGACCAACGAAGAACGCAAAGCAGCCCTGGAAGCAATTATTTACGCGGCGGATGAACCGGCCACCATCGAGCAGCTCGCGTCCGCGCTTGGCGACGAAAAACTCGCCGTGCAAGCCTCGCTCGATGAATTGGTAGCCAGCTACGCGGCCGAAGAGCGCGGCGTCGAAGTGCGTGCCGTCGCCGGCGGCTACAAGATGTACACCAAGCCGCAGCATCACGACGTGGTGCGCCGTTTCATCAAGAGCCTGCGCCCGCCGCTGCGCCTCACGATGCCGGCGCTCGAAACCCTCGCGGTCATCGCTTACAAGCAGCCGGTCACCGCCCCCGAAATCGGCGAAATCCGCAGCGTCAACACCTCCGGCGTGCTGAAAACGTTGCTCGACAAGCGCCTGATCACCACCGCAGGCCGCAAAGAAGTCATCGGCCGTCCGATTCTGTACAAAACGTCGAAAGAATTTCTGATGCGTTTCGGTCTAAGCGATCTCGACGAACTGCCCAGCTTGAAAGAATTCGAGGCCCTCGCGCGCGAAGCTCTCGGCAGCGACGAAGGCGTGGCCCCAAGCGAGACCAGCGACGAAAGCGTGCTGGACGCACCACGCGACAGTGCCGCGGAAGCGACTGCGGAGCTGACCGAGCAAGTTAGCGAGACGCTGCCAGAGGAAGGCGCCATCGAATCGCAAGCAAGTGAAGAAGCAAACGCCGAAGTGCCGGCACCCGAAAGCGCAGAGCAGACCGACGAGGAAGCGCACAAGACCGCCGCAGCAGGCGAGTAGCACAGGCACTCCTGCCGTGCGGCTTTCTGCGACAGCACAAGATAATCGAATGCAACTGTGAGAGCATTGAGAGGGCACAGACAAGAGTGTCTGTGCTACCAAGACTATGCCGCAAGAACGCCTACAAAAAATAATCGCGCGTGCCGGAATTGCATCCCGCCGCCACGCCGAGCAACTAATCGTCAGCGGCCAAGTGCGCGTGAACGGCCACGTAATCACCGAACTCGGGACGAAGGCTGATATCGGCTCCGATCGCATCGAAGCCGCAGGGCGGGTGATCACCACCGAAGAGCGCCGCGTCCACATCTTGCTCAACAAGCCGCTGGAAATCGTGGCCACCATGGCCGATCCCGAAGGCCGCAAGACGCTGCGGAATCTTCTCCGCGGCCTTCCCGAGCGCGTCTATCCTGTCGGCCGTCTCGATTACAACGCGTCCGGCCTCGTGTTTCTCACCAACGACGGCGACCTCGCCGCCGAAATGCTGAAGCGCTGGCAGAACCTTGTGCAGGTGTATCACGTCAAAGTGAAGGGCCGGCTGACGCCAGAGCAGCTCGATCAGTTTGGCAAGGAAGCGGGAGCGCGAATGCGCCCTGTGCGGCAGCCGGATTCGGCGCGCGGCCACGGTGCGAATTTCTGGTACGAGGTCGAGCTAAAGGATTCCAAACGCGACTTGTTGCGGCGCGTGCTGTTCGCTGCGCAACATCCCGTGGAGAAATTGAAGCGCATCGCCATCGGCCCGTTAACATTAGAAGGTCTGCCGCCCGGGCACTATCGCACGCTGCCGGAGCGCGAGGTCAGTCAATTACGGCGCACACTGAAAGCGCCGGCAAAACCGAAGAGCAACAATCCACCGAAGCGGGCGCGGGCCGCCAGCAAATGAAAATCGAAACTCGAAACTCGAAAATCGCGCACTGCTACTCAAGTTCGCGTAACGCTTTTCGATTTTCGTGTTTCGATTTTCGCTTGTCGCATTTCGATTTTCGCTTACCCTAAAATATGGCGCACACGATTGAACAGCTGATTCCTGAATATATTCGCGGGCTACCCGCCTACATTCCCGGCCGTCCCATCGAAGAAGTCGAGCGCGAGCTGAAAATTCTCGCCATCAAGCTCGCCTCCAACGAAAATCCCATCGGGCCTTCGCCAAAGGCGGTCGAGGCGGTGAAAAGCGCCGTCGCGGACTCGAACCGCTATCCCGATGGCGGCACGCACCTGCTGCGGCACAAGCTGGCGCGGCTGCGTGGCGTTGGCATGGATCAGATTTTCATGGGCCTGGGCTCGAGCGAGATCATCGATCTGGCTTCCCGTATTTTGCTCGGCCGCGGCAAGACCGGAGTGACCTCGCACGGCAGCTACGCGCCATTCTCGCTTGCGATTCGCGCCAGTGGCGCGGAATTGGTGCGCGTGCCGCAGCAGGATTTCGCGTTTGACTTGCCCGCGATCGCCGATGCCATTGTGGCGCATCCCGAGACACGCATCGTCTATCTCGCGAATCCCAACAACCCTACCGGAACGGCGTTTGGCATGGTCGAGTTGCAGGAGTTCATGCGCCGCGTGCCGGCCGACATTCTTGTTGTGCTTGATGAAGCGTACATCCACTATGCCGATCGCCCCGATATGCCGGATTCGGTTCAGCTTTTCCGCGAGCACAAAAATCTTTTGATCATGCGCACTTTTTCCAAAGTGTACGGCCTCGCGGGATTGCGCGTGGGCTACGCCATCGGCGATACGCCGGTGCTCGAAGCCATGAACCGCTTGCGCACGCCATTTAATCTGGCCGGCGTGAGCCAGGCCGCGGCTATCGCGGCGCTCGACGACCTCGATCATGTGAATCGCTCGATCAAGGAAAATGCCGCCGAGCGCGCGAAGCTGGCCAAGGGCCTGAGCGAATTGGGAATGCGTCCCGTGCGCAGCCACGCCAATTTCATTTTCATTGATGTCGGACCGGAGGCGCAGGAGCTTTGCAATGAACTCTTACATGAAGGCGTCATCGTTCGCCCGCTGGGCTGGATGGGTTTCCCGGAAGCGATGCGCGTCTCCGTCGGGGTCGCTGAAGAGAACGACAAGTTCCTCGCCGTCATGACCCGCGTGCTCGCCAAACGCGAAGGGAAAGGCGAGCTGACCACGCGATGAAGGTTTTGCTGCCCGACGGTGCTGCGCCAAGCGTCGATCCTATTTTCGACATTCTGACGAAATACAAAACGATTGCGGTGGTCGGCTTATCTTCAAATCCGGCGCGGCCAAGCTACGGCGTAACCGAATACATGCAGAGCTCGGGCTACCAAATCATTCCGGTGAATCCCAACGAAACAGACGTTCTCGGTGAGCCAAGCTACTCCAGCCTCGACGAAGTCCCGCAGAAGCTTGAAATAGTCGACATCTTCCGCCGCGCAGAAGAAGTCCCGCCCGTCGTGGACGCCGCAATTCGCGCCGGCGCAAAAGTAATCTGGATGCAGCAAGGAATCGTCAACGAACCAGCCGCCGAGAAAGCCCGAGCCGCCGGCCTAACCGTAGTAATGGACGCCTGCATCCTAATCGAGCACAAGAGACGCCGCCAAAAGCTGCCGTAGAGGTTCCGCGTTCTTCTCCGTGACCTTTGTGCTCCAATCTCCGTGATCTCTTTGTTACTTCTTTTTGTTTTATCGCGGGAGAGGGAACACCATCAAATTGCGTTTGCCGGGGGCGATCACCGCGAGCTTGCCGTCTGGCGTGATCGCGAAATCACGAAACGTCAATCCGTGAAGGATGGAGACGAACGCCGGCTGCGTCACGGGCGGCGGCTCTTTGTCTTGCGCTGCGTACCTGGTGAGCGCGGGGATTTCGATCCAGCCAAGATCGCCGGACTTTTTTTCTGGCGCACGCTTCAGCAGGATGCGCGTTTCGTCCGGCGACCACTGAAATGTGCCGAGGCCGACGCGCAACCGTGCGATTTTGTTCGGGTCGGTGAGATCGCGAACCTCGAGGACTTCCTTGTCGATGTAGTACGCAACCTTTTTCATGCTAGGCGAAGCGGACACTCCGCCTTCGTATCCCTCGAGCGTGGCGAGTTCGCGGTCGTCTTGCGCGAGCAGCTCCAGCCGCTGCAGCCGCGGCGGCCCGGTGAGGTTACGATCGCGCTCCACGCCAATCGCCAAATTCGTGCGCGGCGTCGGATCGGCGTCTAAAAACGTGCGGCCCTCAAACACGAAGCCGGGCGGGCCACCGGCGATGTTCACGTACTTGAACGAGAAAAGTACCTTCGGCTTCACAATTTCCGTCAGGTAAACGATGGTTGCGTTGTCCATCAGCCAGGTGGCGTCGTACGCGTCCTTCAGCAGGCTGTCGTTTGCGCCCAAACGGATTTCCTTGCCGTTGTCTTCCATCGCCAGGGTCATGATGGAATCTTGCGTTGTGCCGTGCTCGTCGACGACGGACGTGGTGAAAAGCTGCGCGAGAATCAGCCGGCCATTGGGCGACCAGCGAAAGGAATCGATGACGTAGCTGAACGGCGTATTGCCGCGCGAGAATTTTTCTCCTTGCAGCAGGCGGCGGCGCTTGCCTCCGGTGTCTTGCAGCCAGATGTCATCGCGCTCGAGGTCATATTGCTTGGTGTGGAAATGGTGGCGCGCGGAATAGACAATGCGGCCGTCGGAAGCGAAGGCGAATGCGGAGATGTCGTCGTCAATGTTGAGCAGCGGCTTTTCGATGTCAGGGCTTTGCGCGCGCGCCGCAGGGACCGAGTAGCAACCGATCACCACGCAAGCCACCGAGCACAAAAGTCGGAGCCAGCGAAAACGGCTAACGGAGGAGATGCAGGTCATGGTGTCGGATGCGGCGCCGCGTACGGATGGCAGCAGGGCTTTTGCGCAGGCGTGAACTCCGTAACTTCCACGCGCGTGTCGTCGGGATCGTAGACGTTGAGCCCGCGTTTGCCGTCGCGCCCGATTCCCGGCCCGGCAATCTTCTCCACTCCGTTCTTGCGGAGCTGTTCGGCAGCGGCCTGGATTTCGTTTACGCCGAACGAAAAATGATTTTGCGCGCCAAGTGCTTTGTGGTCAGCGGTGGCTGGAATGTTCAGCATGTACTCAATCCAGTTGTCGCCATCGGGAACCTGCAGCTCATACCAGTCGACGCCGTCTTCCTTCATGCCGCCATACCAGTAAAGCTTGAAGCCAAGCACATCGACGTAGAATCGATTTTCCGCGGCGCTGTCTTTCACCACAAAGCCGGCATGAAGTAAACGCCTCGCCACCTGATTTGGAGATTGTGGTGGCGGATCATCGATCGCCGAAGAGTTGCGTTGGACGAAGCCAATCACATTGCCCTCCGGATCGGCCACCCGGAAATGTGCGCTCCCATATTTTTGTTCAATCGAGCCACATTTTAGTCCGCGACTCGCAAGATAGCGGCGCATCTGAGTTGCGTCGTCAGTCGCAAAGGCGATCTCGGCGACCCAGTTCTTTACTTCGGACGAGCGGGTGGGCTCAAGCTCGATTGCCTGCCGCCGATTCCAAAAAACTGTGAAGCACGCGGCGGTGTCTCCGGTGCAGCCGCCTTCAGGGAGACCCATAATGCTCTTATAAAACTCCCGTGACCTATTGAAGTCGTTGACGTAGAGGCGAATGTAGTCGATCCCGGTGATGCGCGGGCGCTTGGGCGACTCTTGCGCGACGTGTAGGGGCGTAGCATGCCGCGCCCCAGCTTGCCCAGGCGCATCCGCCGAAGCGAATTGCAGCAGCGAGCCAAGGGCGAGAAACATTGCAGCGTGCTTCAGGTAAATTCGGAGAACTCCGATAAGGCCCCGCATGATGCGCGATTTTATACTATGAGCCGCGTCGCAGACGAATTACTGCGCTGGCCCCGGATGCGGGCCGGTGTAGGGTGAGCAGCATGGCTCCTTGGTTGGCTTGAATTCCATTAGTTCGACGCGCGTCTCGTCTGGATCGTACAAATTGAGCTGCCATTTGCCGTCGCGTCCGATCTTCGGCTCTTCGGTCCCCTTCCAGCCGTTTTTGATGAGTTGCTGCTGAGCAGCGTGAATGTCGGGAACGCCAAGCGCGATGTGGTTCATCACGCCAAGCGTTTTGTGGCTCGCGTCCGGCGAAACGCGCAGCATGTACTCGATCCAGTCGGTTCCATCGGGCACCTGCATATCCATCCAATTGTCTTCGCCCTCTTTCATTCCACCATGCCAGTACACATGAAATCCAAGTATGTCTTTGTAGAATTTGTCTTCGGCGGCGCGGTCGTGCACTACAAATCCGGCGTGAATCATGTGGTTGCTTACAGGAAAATTGGGGGTTCCTAAAGAAGACTGATAGCTGCCGCTCGACTGGAAGAAGATCAAGTGATGTTGCTCGGGATCAGTTGCAGTGAAGTACACGGCCTGCGGCGAAGCCTGAATCAACTTCCCAACCTTTGACCCCCGGCTCGCGAGATGGTCATGAAGACCTCCTGCGTCGGAAACAGAAAATCCAACCGCGTCCATCTGCCCTCCGGCTGCGGAATCCCCAGCGCATATTTCGAGCCTCTGGGTAGGATTGATGAAGAAGCAGTCTGCATCGGATGCCAAACATCCGAGGTAACGTGTCGTCGTTGCACTGCCGGATTCCGATACAGGCTTACCGACTTGGGCCAGACCCAGGAAATGCCCATAGAATTCTTCGGCCCTACCTGGGTCTGTAACATTGAAGCGGACAAGAGCGACGCCGCTAATTGTTGGACGCGGTGGCGGAGCAAAAGCAGCGCACGAAGACAGCAGGATTAGTCCCAAAGTAAATAGGAAGCGTCGCATTAGACCCCTCACGGGTGTGACCTACGAGATTTTATCTTACGGATTTCGTCGAGGCGCTGGCGTAGGCGCTGCTCGAAACCTTGGTCGGTCGGCTGGTAGTAGGTGCGGCCGGCGAGATTGTCGGGGAGGCATTGCATGTCCGTGACTTTCTCCTCGTGGTCGTGGGCGTATTGGTAGCCTTTGCCGTAGCCGACATTTTTCATCAGGCCGGTCGGCGCGTTGCGCAGGTGCAGCGGGACGGGATCGGCTTCGGTTTTGTGCACGTCTTCGATGACCTCGCCGTATCCGGTGTAGAGCGCGTTGGATTTTGGCGCGAGAGAAAGATACACGGCGGCTTGCGCGAGCGCCAGGTGTCCTTCCGGCGCGCCGAGAAAATCGAATGCGTCTTTCGCGGCCAGCGTGACGGCGAGCGCGCCAGGTTCGGCGAGACCGATATCTTCGCTGGCCATACGCACCATGCGGCGCGCGAGATAGAGGGAATCTTCTCCGGATTCGAGCATGCGCGCGAGCCAGTATAGCGCGGCATCGGGATCCGAATTGCGTACGGATTTGTGCAGCGCGGAAATTAAGTTGAAATGCTCTTCGCCGGCTTTGTCGTAGCGCAGCACCTTGCGCTGCAGCACGTCCTCCAGCAATTCCGGAGTGATGGCCAGCGAGCCATCGCGCTGACGGATGGCGCTGCGCGCGGCCAGCTCCAGCGTGTTGTACGCAGAGCGCGCGTCTCCGTTTGCATAAGACGCGATGCGGAAAAGAATCTCGTCGCTCACTTCGATGGTTTCGTTGCCCAGACCACGCTTTTTATCGATTAGAGCGCGGCGCAACAGGTCGACGATTTGCGGCGTCGTGAGCGGATCGAGAATGTAAACCTTGGTGCGCGAGAGCAGGGGAGAGATCACCTCGAACGAAGGATTCTCCGTAGTCGCGCCGATAAAGGTGATGTGGCCGGCTTCGACGTGCGGAAGAAACGCATCCTGCTGCGCTTTGTTGAAGCGGTGCACTTCATCGACAAAGACAATCGTGCGCGCACCGGAGCGCGCCTTGCGTTCCGCGTCGGCCATCACCTCTTTGATTTCCTTGATGCCGGTGAGCACGGCGCTGAAGGGAATGAATTCCGAGCGCGTAAGCCGCGCGATCAACCGCGCCAGCGTGGTCTTGCCGCAGCCGGGAGGTCCCCAGAAGAGCATCGAGCCGAGATCGTCATTTTCAATTTGCGTGCGCAGCGGTTTGCCGGGAGCGAGTAGTTTCTGCTGGCCGATAAATTCGTCGAGCGTGCGCGGGCGCATGCGCTCCGCAAGCGGCTGATGCGCGAGCGGCACATCCGGCTCAACGGGCTGCGGCAAATTGGAGAAGAGGCTCATCTCTGCGGTGCTCGGAAAAGGTAGCTATTGGTCTCGCGAAATGTCGTTCCCACGAACATCACTGCTCATCCCCCTGAACATCACTGGGACAGGCTCGCGTCTCGGTGTCGAAAAGCGGTGTCACTGGTTTCCATTTCCCCTTTTCGAGCCGAAACTTCCACGATGTGATGTTTGCCGGGCCTTCCTTGCATAGAAAGTCTCGCGAGCGCAGGTCCTTTTCGGAGACCGCCGAGGCATCATAGAAAAACAAGTTTCCGTAGGTCTGGCGATCATACGGCGAGCTCGAGACGCTCACCTTTATTTGTAGTTGATGCGCCTGCGAAAGCTTGTCGTAAACCGAGCGCCAGTTGCCACTTCCCCAGGTAATGCAGTCGGAGTCGAAAATGTAGCAATACAGATTGCTCTTGGTATTTTTCAGCGACACCTCGTCGGCAGATCGCAAATCCGCGCGATCGTAGGCAAGCAGCGTGGGGATATCTTTGTCCAAAACGGCCTTGGAGATTTTTTCGCCCATGAGGTAAAGGCTTTTACTCGCCGCACCCCGCGGAGTTGCGGTACTCCCTTTTGTCTGCTTCGCTTGATAGCGCAAGCCGGCCAAGCTAACTTCGCAGATGTTTGCGGCAAATAAGAACGCACCGAGAGCGCACGCGCGATACTTTGTTCCGGCGCGGAAGTTCATCGCGGGGCCTCAGATTTATTCAGCCTGGCTCTTTGCCGGGCAGCCTCGTAGAAGAGGACGGCGGCGGCGGCCGCGGCGTTCAGCGATTCAACGCCGCTCGCCATGGGGATGCGGATGCGCGCGTCGGCGCTGCGCTCCACTTCTTCGGGGAGGCCGGCACCTTCGTTGCCCACAAGCAGCGCGACGGGCTCGCACCAGTCCACGTCCCACGGCGCGAGGAGCGGGTTTCCTCCGTCGGCCGATTCGTGAACACACGATGCCAGCGTGCGCACGTTCGCGACGCTAAGCTGCGTCAGCAGAATTGGCAGCGACATTCCTGCCAGCACAGGAAGATGTAGCGCCGCGCCGGCGGACGCGCGGAGCGCCTTTGGCGAGAACGGGCTGGCAGTGCCGCTTTGCCCTGAAGCCGCGGTGACCGCGCCGGTCGCGCCGAAGGCTGACGCTGTGCGCAGAATGGTGCCGACATTGCCGGGATCCTGCACGCCGGCGAGCACAACGAGCAGCGGCGAGCATGCCGTGTCAGGCGTGCGAAGGAGATCGTCGAAGCTGGCGACGCGCGGTTTTACCAGCGCGGCTACGCCTTGCGGATGCTCGGTGTCCGCGACGCCCTCGAAAAGTCGATCGGTGGTACGCAGAATCGGGATGGCGATTTCCGGGCGATCGATCAGCGGAGCGAGGCGTTCATGATGACGTTCTCCGGTTTCGCTGAAGAGCACGGCCTCGACAGGGCACGCGGAGCGCAAAGCCTCTTCCACAAGGCGCACGCCTTCGACGCCGACAAAGCCGGATTCAGTCGGCAATCCGCCGCGCAAGGCGAGACGAAACTCTTTCAGCCAGCGGTTGTCGCGACTGGTGATGGTGGCCGCGGAGGCATTCGCACGCGGACTGCGAGCGGCTTTGCTTGGGGTTGCCATCTAACGGCAGCGTAGCAAATTTCGCAGCATTGAGGCTAACTCGAACTATTTTGTATCGGGACTCTGTATCTATCCCAATTGGCGTCAGGAGTTTATTGCGTGGCATCGCGAGGGTGTGGTAGCGTCCACCGGAAAGGCGGCGCGCTTTTGCGTTGCACGAATTACGACAGCCGATTCATCGCACGGTCAACTCTCGTGTGATGGAGCATAGGGGGCTGTTGCAGAGTAAGTTGCGGCTTCACTAGGGGCCAACATTGCCCGCAGAATTGTTGCGCGTGGATGCGCAATCTCCACAAAACGAAGTGCTGCGCTACGCCGCCCATTTTCTGACACGCGGCTGTGTGGTTGGAATTCCCACCGACACGTTCTATGGACTGGCGGCGGACCCCTTTAATTTAGCGGCGGTTGATGAAATTTATCGCGTGAAGGGAAGACCGGAGACACGCGCTCTACCGATTTTGGTGAATTCGCTGGAGCAGGCATTGATGCTGTTGCGCGACCGCGAAGAAGAACCCGACGGGATTCCTCGCGCGCCGCGCAAGTTCATGCGGCTTGCGCAAATGTTCTGGCCAGGCGGGCTAACCTTGGTGATGGACGCGTCCAACCGCGTGCCGCTGAAGGTTACGGCTAACACGGGCAAGGTGGCGCTGCGCTGGCCGAAGAGCGCGCTGGTCGAGGAGTTGATCAAGGAGTTTGAGGGGCCGATTACCGGGACGAGCGCGAATGTCTCGGGATTTCCGTCTTGCTCCGCTGCGGATCAGGTGATGAAACAGCTAGGGACCCGGTTGCCGCTCGTCCTGGATGGCGGCGATACGGGAGCGGCGTTGCCGTCCACGATCATCGAGTTGCGCGGCGAGGACTGGAAAGTTCTACGCGAAGGCGCCATCCCGGTTACCGAGATCGAAAAAGCGCTGCAGTAGGCCCCCACCCCCCGGCATTTTTCGTAAATGCGGATTCTAAAGGGTTTAGCGGGCAGTTTTGCGTAAAAGCGGATTCTAAAGGACTTAGGTGGCGAGTAGGGAATCTTCATTTGCAGGACAGCCCCGCCTGCTGCAGGCAGAAATGGCTGTGCCACCGTGGCCACTGCAACACTCCAAAACAAAAGCGCCTCCCCTGGGGAGGCGCTGGGCGCTACTCTCTACAAACGTGAGTATACCAGTTAGTACCGATTTGTCAATCAATTTATATTTGCTGGAGAATCAGTGGTTTACGGCTACGGAGTTTGGGGCGCGGAAGGCGAGTGGCGAGAGAATTTCGGGCGATGCGGCTACGCATACGAGATTTTGCCAAGGATGGCGGGGCGGCGTGCGCCGGTGGCCGAGGGCACGTTGCTGGGGCGGTGGTGAAATGTTTCGTAGGCCATTAGGGCGAAGGCGAAGGCTTCCTTGGCGTCTTCGAGGACACCGAGTTCGGAGGAGGACAAAACCTCGATGTTGCTGGTCGGTGGCGTGGTGCGGACCTGGGGCGCAGCGCTTTGCGCCCCTACAACTTGGGTGCCGAGGGCAGTGGTGAGCTGGGCGATTAGCAAGGGATTGTGGCTGCCGCCGCCTGAGATGATTAATTGATGGATTTTGGTTTTGGGGAGGACGAAGCGGTTTAGGGCGTCGACGATCGATAACGAGGTGAAGATGGTGGCGGCGCGGATTAGGTCGTTGGGCTTGGCGCGATAGCGCTGGCCCAGGGCGAGGAGTTTTTTCAAATAGGCTTGGCCGTAATATTCGCGGCCGGTGGATTTCGGAGGCGCGAGTTTCAGATAGGGGTCGCGCATCAGCTCGTTGATTAACGCGGGAATGCTGCGACCTTGCTGCGCCAGGCGCGCGTCTTTGTCGTAACGCTGGCGGCCGTGCGTGAAGTGCGCGACGAGGGCGTCGATGAGCATGTTGGCGGGGCCAGTGTCGAAGGCGACGATTTGCGACGGCTTCGCAGCGGCCGGGATTACGGTGACGTTGGCGATGCCGCCGAGATTTAGCGAAACGCGGCCGAGTTTGGAATGACGGTAGAGAATGTAGTCGGCGTAAGGGACTAGCGGCGCGCCCTGTCCGCGTTGGGCGATGTCAGCAGGGCGGAAATCGGCAATGGTGGTGATGCCGGTGCGTGCGGCGATGATGGCGGGCTCGCCGATTTGCAGCGTCGAGGCTGTGCGTTCGTCGAGATATGGAACCGGGTCACCTTGATGGAAGATGGTTTGGCCGTGCGAGCCAATTAGCGCGATTTTTTTAGCCGCGACGCGAAAACGCCGGCAAGCGGTCAGCGCTGCTTCGGCGAAAGTTTCTCCCAGGCGAAAATTCAGTTGGCTGAGATCTCCGGCGGAGATGGGTTGCTGCTCGGCGACGCGCAGGATTTCTTTGCGCAGCTTGGGCGGGAAGCTGATGGACGTGTGATTCAGGAGTTTGGCGTTTAGGTTCGGTGGCGCACTAGAAATCTGCGCGAGGGCAACTTCGATCGCATCGGCAGAGGTGCCGGAGATAAGGCCAAGGACGAGGAGCGGTTTAGTCATGAGAACGCGAAAGAAGATTTCACCACAGAGAGCACAGAGAGCACAGAAAAGAAACCGGAGGCGAGGGGAAAAAGATAATGCGGAGTTAGCGGAGATAGGCAGAGAAGCAGATTAGGAGATTTGCTTTTTTAGGTCGGCTAGGAGATTCAGGGCGTCGAGGGGCTTTAGTTGATCCAGGTCGGCGGCGCGGAGTTTTTCCAGGACGGCGCGATCTAGCGGGGTGAACAGCACTTCTTGCTGGGACCTTCGACCATTTGCAGAAGCTGGCGAACCTTCGGAACCATCGGCGAGAGCGCCTGGGGATAACGTTTCGCTTAGTTGGTGTTCGCTTTGTTCGTGGCGCTTCAGGACTTCGCGGGCGCGCTCGATTACGGCGCGGGGGAGACCGGCGAGGCGGGCTACTTCTATGCCGTAGCTTTTGTCGGCGCTGCCGGGCTCTACGCGGCGGAGAAAGATAATTTCGTTGGGGGTTTCTTTCACGGAGACGTGGACGTTTTTCACGCCCGGTAAGAGATCGGCTAGCTCGGTTAGTTCGTGATAGTGGGTGGCGAACAGCGTGCGGGCGCGGGTGTG
>Ga0137418_10004586_pt1 | contig 12667 bp, 12 predicted proteins | sample CZODoug3_1_2_16f_FD_122242 | JGI IMG/M metagenome (GOLD analysis project Ga0137418, IMG submission 122242) | Vadose zone soil fungal communities from Angelo Coast Range Reserve, California, USA - CZODoug3_1_2_16fungal (Hybrid Assembly) | ecosystem: Environmental > Terrestrial > Soil > Vadose... | reverse complement strand
ATAAACATGCCGGTTAAGTCCTAAGACACAGCCACAACAAATATACATAAATATACAATTCAGCCACAATCCTTACATCTATTTAGCTAGATAAACTCGAGTTACAGGCTGCCAATATCCTTAACAAGGCAAACTGCTCAAGGTTGAGGGGGTGGATGGCCTGCAAGGAGGAGAAGAAGGCCAATCCAAAAGGCAAAGGCAAGCTGATGAGTGATGAACTGCCTTGTCTGCTGTCTGGCAATTGGTTTTATGAGCAGGCTGTAGATTTTGAAGCCTGGCAACAGATAGAGGAGTGGGAGAAGGAGGCAAGGCTAGAAGCAAGAGAGGAAAGAGGAGAGGTACTAGCTAAGTGGAAAGAGCAGGAGGAGGAAAGGAACACTGCAATCACAGCCAGATAAGCAAAATGGGAGACAGAGAAGGCAACAGCAAAGCTGGCGAAGAAGAGCATTGTTGGGAAAGCTTCCAGCAACAATTCTGAGGCCAAAGGTAAGTTCAGCAGTTGAAGCAGACAAAAAAGATGGTAAGGAGGACAATGAGGAAGTAAACTCAGAAAATGGCCTTTAAATACAAATATATTTGGTGCTTGGTTAACTAGTGTTACACTGAGCCATTTTCCCCTAAAGGCACCTCTCCTGAAGCAACTTCCCATATGCAACTGAATCTTTATCAATCACATTGAAACACACAAATTGTATATCCCAACATATGTCCCAGTCATTTAGGATTTAAAATAAAACCTGTGTTTACTAAGTATTGCAGGGTAGATGCACTTTATCAAAAATGTGTTACAGCAAGCCATCCATTATCTCGAAGACTGGACTAACTAGACATGCTTACAAAGGGTGCATGCCCTGCATCACCTCTGCAGCCTGGGGCCTGCCAAAGTAGCCAGCCAATAAGAAGTCAAATACATATATAACATAACATGCACTGTAAAAAGGATAAAGTATCTCATGAAGTGTTTCAGAATGCAGCATGGCATAGTTAGTATTGTCTTGAACATCAGAGAGTACAGAATGCAGTGAACAGTAGTTATTATGCCATTAAGGTCCTTGGACCACAGATATTACATAGTCACATTTTACCAAGCAAGGATATTCCCACTGGCAGTATACATTCATTACAGCATTATATTTGGTTTTGTCCTAACCATATAGGTGCTGCAGGCATATCAACATAGATGACAAAGATGTTATTATTCTGCCTACCAGTGTTTCATTTCTGTCATCTTCCTTGGCTCATACTCCAGATCTTCCCACTACTATTGGCCAATTTCACTAGTCTCTGATGCAGATCCACACAGCATCAAAGTCTGGATTGTTCCCATGGCTATCAGAACTTAAGTAGTAAGCAGATGTCAGAGGGATGAGCTGTGGGTCAAACTGTAACCTGCTTTGTATGCTGAACTATATTTTGGATACACATGAACAAATGACTGTTAGGGACTGAGTGAAGCAATGGTAAAGACAAAGGCAGCAATTGGGAGGCTGGCTGGGGTAGGAAATAATGAGTGAAACTGCTTTACATAATATTGGAGAAGGGGATGTGGCATATCAAGTCAAGAGAAAAAGGGCATATTCTGTGATGGCTCATTATCAATATTGCTGGCAACCATGAGATTGAGGCACAAATAAAGTACACCCAGAGGGTGTGCAAAGCTGCAAGTCTGCACTGACAAAACTGGATGAGGAGAGACATACAATTTCATTAGCATATCAAACAAGCCCAAATTGAGCCGAAGTTGTCAATGGTTGAGACAGCTAGACAATGTAGCAAGGCATTAGCTGATATTAAACTGCATGGAATGATATTGCATACCCTCTGGAAATAAAAAGAAATTGTAGTGATTTAAAGTCCATGTGCAGTGATACCCAGATGTACATACCCACTGAAACAATGATAATAATCAATATTTATACAGGATCTGACAGTCTGTCATACCTTCTGCAAGCCCCCCAAAACTATTAAATATTCAATCATTCAACATATATAAAGAAAACACACCAACTATGATGCCATTATCATAAACATTGGTGACAACATGGCCAGAGAATTTCCAAAATAACTCACAATCTAGACCATGAACAAGAAACCAAAGTTACAACAAAATGACAATTAAAAATACTCACAACCTACACAAAATGCAACACATATCAAAGATGTGATAGGTAAAATGACAGTGAGCACCCACCTTCTAGATGCATGCAATAGCAATTACATTGTGAATGAGATGTTATGGATTTGGCCAAAAAGATAACATACTTGCTGAAGATGCATAAATTGTAAGAACTTGTAAAAGAAATAAGCTGGATGCACATACCAGCTATAGACATAAAAGTGCAACCTTATATGTGAGTTGTAATATAATATTAAATGCAAAGCACATACGTCCTGTGGAAATGAAATGATGTTGTAGAGCAATCATCTTACAAATATACAATGACACTTACAATCTAATGGTACAAAAGGCATCAAAATGATGAGCCAGGCCATGTGCTTCATATAACCCCACTTACTCCCTGATGGCACACAAACAGGCCAGAATGGTGAGCCAGGCCTTGTGCTTCAAATAACCACACCACTCACATCCTGATGGCACACAAACAGGCCAGAATGGTGAGCCAGGCCTTGTGCTTCAAATCACCATATCACTCACATGCTGATGGCACACAAACAGGCCAGAATGGTGAGCCGGGCCTTGTGCTTCAAATAACCACACCATTCACAAGCTGATGGCACACAAACAGGCCAGGATGGTGAGCCAGGCCTTGTGCTTCAAATACCCATACCACTTACTTTCTGATGGTATATAAAGAAATATAACAACATGAGCAAGTCAGTATACATGTTATTGACACACCAGTTGATTGTTGGTTCTGAACTGTCAGTTAAAAAGTGCAGAATCTGTTCAGAATATACTCTCAATGATGCATCATCCATACATGCTAAAAATACCATCAGCAAAGTTTCAGTTATAAGAATATGACATACTTTCTAAATGCAAAAGAAGAAGATCAATCAATCTTCAATGTATACAATCATATATTGCACTTACTTCCTGAATTTTACAGTTGTTTGCTCAAATTGAGCATATCAAAATGCTATCAGATGCTATAACTGCTTACATCCTGCAAAGACATTTAAAATCAACTTTGATCATACATTTATGTCTCACATACCAACTAATATTTCATTTGTAGAAAGCTTTATATGAGTGAGCTAGTTAAAGTATGCTCAAGGATATCATACCTCCACAAAGGCCATGATTTTTTCAATGATCTGTTGCATGTTTGCTGGCAATTTGAGGGATTGCTATCAAAATGAAAGAGTTAGACAACTTTGCAATGTGAATGTTGTTTAGCCCTAACTTGCAACACCAAGTTCAAAGTTTCCAGGATGTTGACACTTTCCACCTGTGCAATAATGGAATTGAGCCATCGGTCAAATTCCCCAGACACAAAACCCATCAGTATATTCATGAAACCATCATCTTGTGTAAAAAGGGGATTACCACCACCTCCCTCTTTGATGGCAGAGAGTAAGTGATTGCACCATCTCCGAGCTGCATATTTTAAAACTCGAATCTCATAAAAGGGACCACCATGATGAGCTGTCATGACTGTCAGACAATCAGCAGCCACCGACAGGTGAGAGGTTACAGGATTGATGAAGAAATCATGAGAGCGGGCCTGTGTTGTCAAAAAGTCCCGTAACGACGTATGGAACAGTCGAACTGGCCCGTCATCATCTTCGGGCACCATGATGATGGACTGAACTCCTTGCAAGGCATGGATCACATCGCCACCTTCAATCTGTAGAAGACATGCAAGATCCGTGATAGACAAGGGCTCTGGAATGGTGATGATGGTTTGGAGCACTCGAGTGAAGTGGTACCCATGTGACGCAGATTGAAGCACTTGGGTATAAAGAGGATCAAGGCCAGAATGACCCTGCAAAGCAGCACGAAGCTTTCGGTGGGGGAGGTCACTTCCGTCATTAAATATTGACGAAATTGATAAGTGTGAAGGCGAAGATAAATGACCCCAAAGAGTTCCTAACGAGTCTACCAAGATCCTCCTCCGAAGGCCAAGGAAGGGATATATCACGCATAAGCCGGTGTTTCTGTTGGTATATGGTGGCGAAATGTGATCGGAAGAATGTGCGGATGTCGCTGTCTGCGTTAAAGTTATGCAGACCCAGACAATATGTTACATCGACTGTCGGAGATGCTGCGAACGTGCTCCGAATATGTTCCTCAATTCTGCTGGTGAAGAAAAATCGGAGGGGCAGTCGGTGCTCTCGAAATGCACGACCGACTATGCTAATGAAAATAGCAATCATTTGCTTATCATCACACTCGTCGAGGGCATCTACGACAATCACCATCGGTGGTAGAGGCGGTGTCACCGATTGAATCGGTTCGACGATCAGTTTCAAAAACTGCCGTTCGTATGAGCGATGGATGATATGATTATCCTGCTGCAGGGCGTTTTCGATGTATGGCCTCGTGGCCGGGATAGAGAGCGCCATATTGTACGCAATCGTCGAAATGAAGTGGATGATCGTGCTTCGACGCCCAGACCCTCTAAAGAAAAAGAAACTGGCGCAGAGTCTATTAGAACCTTCGCACAGGTGAGCGACCGTTCTTGCTATCGCTGACTTTCCACCCCCCGCCGCTCCATTCAACCAGCACACAGGCCAATCACTACTTCCATCGATCCACTTGATGATCTTTCCTATGATCTCCAGGCGCGTGTTTTCCAAGCATCCGGAGACGCCTCGAATACTGTCATACATGGCATCAGGAACAGGGTCTAGTAGTCGTAAGAGTTCTAAATGTCAGAGCCATCATGGAAAAGTCAGTATGTACAGTAACAGCGCAAGAATAGCTTTGTATCGCACCTGAGGTATCGGTGTGGACGATGGTGTTGACCTGGTTCCCAGCTACATTATTAAAGCTGGCTCCATCAGCGCGCATGTACTCTGTGTGCTGGAACATAGACATCGGTGATGAACTGGTCGTTGGGATGAGAGGATGGAATGTAGAGTGGAACGTGAGAAACTGTTCCTGTAGTCAGTTCGGCTTTCACATCTGTCGGACTTTGAAATACCACAGCAACCCTACACCGCCAAAATGACCGAGCTGTGAGATCGGGATTGACGAAAAAGGTTACGGGGACCCATAATTTATGATTAAATTGATGATTTGCGAACACCTACCCACCTAACGCAAATAATGCACTGTCGAAAGTTTGATTTTTGGCAACAAAAGTCCTAGTTCTCATAAGTACGTCTGGAATCCCTGGACAAGCGTAATCGTAAGCGTAAGCGTAAAAAGAAAAATGTACGTATGTAAAAAATGCGACGCCGTATGCACGGGATTTGTGGATCCTACTCCTAGGATATATATATACCTTGATCCAAATGAAAAACGAAAAAGAAGTGCGGTGCATGCAAGAAAGGGAAAATCAAAACAAATTAACCCCCTCTCCAAAAACCACCAATATGCCCCAAACGATGCCCCCCACAAGGATGATCAGTACCCCAAAGGCCGATATGCCTATTAACATCATCTGCCACGGCACCTCGTTCTCCCGAGAGGACGTTAACGCCCGCGCGTTCGCCGCTCCCCCCTTCCCGTTCCTATGGCCATTCCCATGTCCATTAACCCCCAATTTGAGCTCAGCATCCCGCTTTTGATCCATAACGACCACTTTAGCGCGGACGTCTTTCTCGTCGTACACCTGCGAAGCAGAGGAGGAGGAAGGGATAGAGACGAAAGAAGGGTAGTGGTGTTCGCACCACACCTCGATCTTCCCGCATGCGATGGAGATAGCAATGAAGTTGGGATCGGTGATGAGGCATTTTGAGTGGATTGAGCGGGCATAGGTGCGGAATAGGTAGGCTACGTCGCGGGGGTTTGTTGAGTTTAGGATGAGCTGTGTGGAGGGTATATCAGTTAGCGAAGGGCAACGATGGGGCTGGGCAGTAGAACGCACCGTCGCAGCAGCAGCTTTCCTAATCTTGATATTCCTCTGAAACATCGCCTCGTTCCCAAAACAAAGTGCAAGCGTAGCCATAGCCATAGTAGCAGGGATCGCACAAAAATTAAACACGCTCTGATTCTTCAACAACCTCAAATAATCAAGGGAATCCACACAATGTCTCATAGCATCCAACACCATCGCGCTTTGTACCTACTTTGCTTTCTCCCGTGTCCCGGGGACCTCATAATGATGCATATCACGCATATCGGTGAACCCGTACCGACCCCATATCTCTACGGGCCAGAAACATCTGTTTTGGTCCGTGTCTTCACGGAAGTCACGGATGATGTTTGTTTTTTGGAGGAGTAGACCCATCGAGTTGGAGAGTTCTAGTTGACCTGCGATGGCGGGGTTTTCTTTACCGGAGGCGGCCCAGATACCGGAGAGTCCTTCGCCGACGAGGCCGGCTACGTAATGGCAGTAGAGGTCGTATTCTTGGATTGTGGAGAGGTAGATTATGGTGGAGGGTGGGGAGAGGGCGGCTTTGTGAGCGTAGTCTGCCATGCCGGTTTCCATTTTTTGGCAGATGGATAGGATTACCGCTTTGTATCTGTAGTTCGTTCATACATCAACTCCAACAAAAAAAACAAAGGTGGATGGAGGAGGCACGGGCACTCACTCGGGTTTAAGCCTATTCACCTCCTCGACGACAACGTCGTACTCCACCAAGAGCTGTTTGTCCTTCTCGTCTGGACCGCTGCCGGTGAATGTCCAGCCAGGAGTGACGGTGTGGCCGTGGAAGTTGCGCAGGACGGGCTGCTTGATTTGGTCTGGGATGGTCATGTCGTCTTCAATCGTATCTAGGCCGCGGAGGACGAGGTAAAATAGACATATCTATACCATTGAATCCATTAGTCACAAGTACTTTGAACGGGGAAGGGAAAGTGCAAGGAGAACTAACAGTCCTAGCCAAATCCCCATCAAGCTCCTTAATAACAGCAGCAAAACTCCGACTAGTCATATCCAAGAACTTCCAGCACCTCCTCATGCTCTCCCTATCCCACCCACTGGTGGGGTGGTCCTGCTGAGCTGTAATATCGCGTTTTTGCTCATGGTAGAGCCAGAATTGGACGAGGATGCGGAATTCGTCGGGGTGCGTTAGGAGGAGGGTTAGGTAAGATGCCAGGCCCATATTGTGGCTATGGAGTGTGGTGGGATGGAGGAAGAGACGGAGATGGGCTCACAACGGAAAATCTCCGAAATATGTGGTACGACTCTATATTCAGGGGTCGTCCGCTTTGGGGGGTATAGATACCGGTTTTGGACTTCATTCAGGGGTGAGCTTCTTTCTTTTACCGCTTGTGGGCGTATAGACACCGATTTTGGGATCTTCAGTTTTGCACATTGTTGCCTGTGAAAAAGCGAATCAGCCTTTATTACGAACTTGCCGAGTTGCCATATCCAATTTCTGTGAGTGAGTGAAATAATACCGAAATTTGAACCGAAATGGAAGGTCGTCACACGTGGACCGAATTCCCTCAGCAACCACGCCCACACCCAAATAAATGGACTCCCTACACCCTCCACCCCGCCTCCTCCCCTCCCACCCTCCTTCCCCGCTCTCCCCAAAAAACGTGAAGAAGAGAATAGACGCATTCCTGGCTGATTTCACAGAGCGCTGTACGCCTGGACCTGGGAATAGTGTGGGCGCAGGCGGAGGTGGAGGAGGGGATGCGAGCGTTGTGGCCAGGTTGAGGGGGGTTAGTAAGGCGCTTGGGAGGGAGGAGAAGGGGAATTCGAAGAGGGAGGTACGTGGAGTTTAATCTTATCCATGATCGGGGTACTCTTTTCGGCCTGAAATCGAATGGCCGGACGGAGAGTATTTTAATGAGCCTTCCGCCGCGCGCCCGTTTCGAATACAACGATGCCCCGGCAGCCGGCAGCAGGGAGGAAGCTTTGGTAACCCTATTGAAAAATCCAAGAAACTGGTGTTGATATGAACCTGACGAAACGCTACAGAAGATTGAGAGGATCGTTTGCTATCCGCGAGCTGGTGGCAGAAAATAAGTTGACCCCGGAGCATTTTATTGTTCCCCTCTTTCTCATGGAAGGAAAAGGGAACAAAGAACCCATTTCTTCCATGCCGGGGTATTACCGTTTGAGCCTGGATCAATTGAGGGCGGAGATCCTCGAATTGAAGAATCTTGGGTTGAATTCAGTTTTACTTTTTGTTAAGGCACCGGATCACCTCAAAGACAATGAAGGTAAAGAAGCGGTGAATCCGGATGGCCTGATGCAACGCACAATCAAAGAAATCAAAAACATCGATCCTGACATGTTGGTGATGACGGATGTCGCGCTGGATCCGTATTCCATTTATGGCCATGATGGTATCGTGGAAGACAATCAAATTGTAAACGACAAGACCGTCGAGGTGCTGGCCCGCATGTCCGTCTCCCATGTTCAGGCGGGGGCGGATTTTGTTGCGCCGTCCGATATGATGGATGGGCGGATCGGTGCGATCAGGGCTGCGCTCGATCAAAATGCATTTACTCACGCGGGCATCCTTGCTTATTCCGCGAAGTATGCTTCCAGTTTCTACGGACCTTTCCGCGATGCGTTGGATAGTGCACCGGGTTTTGGAGACAAGAAAAGCTACCAGATGGATTACCGCAACAGCAACGAAGCTATTAAAGAGGCATTGCAAGACATTGAAGAAGGGGCGGACGTGGTGATGGTGAAACCAGCGGGACCGTATCTCGATATTATACGCCGGGTAAAAGATGCTGTAACCGTGCCGGTGGCTGCGTATCAAGTATCGGGAGAATATGCGATGATCATGGCGGCTGCACAGAATGGTTGGCTGGAAGAACAGGCTGCCATGCTGGAGTCGCTCACAGCGATTCGCCGGGCAGGGGCCGATATCGTTGTTAGTTATTTTGCTAAAAAATTTGCGCACTACTACCATGGCAACAAGAAGTGATCAGCTTTTCATTGAAGCACAGAACGTGATTCCGGGTGGAGTGAATTCACCCGTACGGGCTTTTCGCCAGGTAGGGGGGACCCCTGTCTTCATGCAATCAGCGCAAGGTGCCTATCTCTTTGATGAAGATGGCAAGCGGTACATAGATTATATTAATTCCTGGGGACCGATGATCCTGGGACACGGACACCCCGAAGTAGTCAAGGCAATTCAACAACAGGCACAGCGGGCAGTATCGTTTGGCGCGCCCACGGAATTGGAAGTGCGGATGGCCGAATTGGTGGTCAAAATGGTACCGGGATTGCAACTGGTCCGTTTCGTCAATTCAGGAACGGAAGCGTGCATGTCGGCCATTCGTTTAGCGCGAGGGTTTACCGGGCGTTCCAGGATCATCAAGTTTGAAGGTCACTACCACGGCCATGCCGATTCGTTTTTGAAAAAAGCGGGAAGCGGCATGGCTACACTGGGGATAAAAGTCAATGCCGGAATACCGACCGGGGTATTGGAGGATACCCTGGTGACTTCCTTCAACGACTTTGAAGCGATAGAAAATCTTGTTCATCTCCACGGAAATGAAACGGCGTGTTTGATCGTGGAGCCCGTTGCCGGAAACATGGGATGTGTGCTTCCGAAACCCGGCTACCTTCAGCACCTTCGCCAACTTTGCGACCACTTTGGGATCGTTTTGATCTTCGACGAAGTGATGACCGGGTTCCGCTTAGCGAAAGGGGGAGCACAGGAACAGTTCGGTGTGCAAGCCGATTTGGTAACGTTTGGAAAAATCATCGGAGGAGGTTTGCCTGTGGGTGCCTTTGGCGGGAAGAAGGAAATCATGAGTAAAATTGCGCCGCTGGGCGAGGTGTATCAGGCGGGTACGTTTTCCGGAAACCCATTGGCTATGGTCGCCGGCCTTGCTACCCTTGCGATCCTCAACGACAACCCCCTGATCTACAAACAACTGGAAGGAAAGACCGAGCAACTGAAAATCGGAATAGCCAAGGCGTTGTCGAAGAAGGGAATACCGTTTCGGATCAATCAAATTGGTTCGATGATAAGCGTGCATTTTTGCGAAAGTGATGTAGTTGATTTCACGACCGCCTCGCTGGGAAATAATGAAACGTTCAAACGCTTGTTTCACCATATGCTGAAGCAGGATGTTTACCTGCCCCCCTCTCCATTTGAGTCCTGGTTTGTCTCGCAATCGATTAGTCAGGAGGATATTCACCACACTATTGATTCTTTCACCAGCTTTCAGGGTTAGTTTTTTTTTCACAAACCTGCATTGGTTATTGGTTATTGGTGGTACACTAATACCAATAACCAATGACTACTGCCCCACTCACCGTGTGTTCCATCTCTCGAAGCGCCGGGTCCTAAGCCCGAACCACCAAACACCGGAATTTGTATATATTTAGAAATGGATCAACCAAGACGCTATCTCTCCCTCGATGTTCTCCGCGGGATGACGGTCACCCTGATGATCGTAGTCAATACACCCGGAAACGGAGCCACTACCTTTGCGCCCTTGCACCATGCGAGCTGGCATGGCTTCACTCCTACGGATTGGGTGTTTCCCACGTTTATGTTTGTGGTGGGGAATGCGATGAGTTTCAGTCTGGTGAAATATGAATCCCTTGGTAAAAGCACCTTTCTGAAGAAGGTATTCAAACGCACGTTGTTGATTTTCCTGTTGGGCTACCTGATGTACTGGTTTCCCTTTGTGCACGAACAAGATGGACAAATTGTTTTTAATCCGATTAACGAAACAAGAGTTTTCGGAGTGTTGCAGCGCATCGCGTTAGGTTATCTTTTCGCTTCATTGATTTTACATTTTTGGAAAGAACGAGGTGCGATTATTTTCAGCGTGTTCGCGCTCTTGACGTACTGGTTGTTACTTTATGTTTTTGGCGATTACACCTTGGAAGATAATGCTGCTCTTAAACTGGATCTCGCTTTATTGGGTGATAAACATTTGTATCATGGAGAAGGAATGGCCTTTGATCCCGAAGGTTTGCTGAGCACGCTCCCTGCGATTGTTAATGTAATCGCTGGTTATCTTACAGGCAGGTTCATTCAGCAAAAAGGAAATTCATACGAGACGATTTCAAAATTAATGATTGCAGGCGTCTTGCTTTTGTTTGTAGCCTTGAGTTGGAATATGGTTTTCCCGATCAACAAAAAGCTTTGGACCAGCTCATTTGTACTTTTTACAGTTGGCCTTGACTTATTAATTTTACCAATTCTCATTTTCATCATCGATATCAAAAACGAAAAACGCTGGACGTATTTCTTCGAAGTGTTTGGCAAAAACACGTTGTTTATTTATCTGGTTTCGGAGGTAGTGATCATACTCTTCTACATCATTCGAATTGGAGATCAATCGTTATACAGTTGGTTGTATCAAAATGTTTTCCGCTTAACTGGTGATTACATCGGCTCATTATTATTTGCCGTATCGTGGATGCTTGTGTGCTGGAGTGTAGGCTACTGGATGGACAAGAAAAAAATTTATATAAAGGTGTAGCATAAGCCTGTTTTCTTTTTTCCGCCGCCAATAAAAAGACCAATTTTAAGGATAAATAACTTTTGTCAACCATTTCATAATGACCCTGCATACCCATCATATTGGCAGTATGTAATCGTTCATTTTTTGAATAAAATTATACTCCAGCATTAACCGTGCATGCCCGAATTCCAAACCTATTCTGGGGTAGATACCTAAGCCGTTTTGCGTTAACATTGCCCATCGTTGCGCTTCTCCTATAAAAATTGTTGCCCTTTCCCTTTCTTCGGTTTACATTTAATTTTAAAATCCTGTCCTATGAAATATCTTCCTATTATTCTTATCTTCATCACAGCCTTTTCTGCACCGAAAGAAAAAAAACTTCTTGGTAGCATTGAACGCTTAGACCCAGCACTTGATCAACTGATTGCACCTGAAACGCAGGCCGAAATTATCGGTGAAGGATACACCTGGAGCGAAGGACCGGTTTGGGTTGAAAGTGAAAAAATGTTACTGTTTTCTGACGTTCCTCAAAATGTTATCTATAAATGGACCGAAGAAAAAGGTGTGGAGTCTTTTCTTAAACCTTCTGGCTACACAGGCACGATCCCACGTGGAGGTGAGCCCGGCTCAAACGGACTTACCTTGAATAATGAAGGTCAGTTAGTATTGTGCCAGCATGGCGACAGGCGTGTGGCGTTGCTCACCGCTTCGTTCAAAGAACCAAAACCCGAATTCAAAACATTGGCTGATAATTATCAAGGCAAAAAATTAAATAGTCCCAATGATGTGGTGGTCGACAAGCAAGGAAATCTGGTAGATCGGGTTGATGCGATAGCCCAGTTCAAGCGCTTCGCGGAACAGAACATTAGCGCCGAGGCTATTGCGGTTGGGCTTTTTCGCGACGATGTCGCCAAGATTCGCACGTTCAGCTTCCGCTTCTTTTTGCTGTTGTTCTTCGTCGTCGGGCTCGCGGTCTGGATCGGACGGGCCAGCATCAAGGGCTATCTCGGCGGCGACGACCGCATGGCCCTGCAGCTCTACCACGATGAGTTCGTGGACCACTTCGATACGGTGGGCCGCGACCTCGAGCACGCGTCGGACGATGCCAAGACGCGCGTCCGGCCGGTGCTGGACTCGGCCCGTAATGCCTTCACCTCGGCATACGGGGTCGTGAAAGAAAAGATCCTCGAC
>Ga0137418_10004584_pt1 | contig 12668 bp, 14 predicted proteins | sample CZODoug3_1_2_16f_FD_122242 | JGI IMG/M metagenome (GOLD analysis project Ga0137418, IMG submission 122242) | Vadose zone soil fungal communities from Angelo Coast Range Reserve, California, USA - CZODoug3_1_2_16fungal (Hybrid Assembly) | ecosystem: Environmental > Terrestrial > Soil > Vadose... | reverse complement strand
ATGCGCGCCATCCCGAAGGGCTCGGTGCTGCTGCTGCACGCCTGCTGCCACAACCCCACGGGGGTGGACATCCGCGGCGAGCAGTGGGACGAGGTCATCAAGATCGTCGCAGAGCGCCGCCTCATCCCCTTCCTTGACTTCGCCTACCAGGGATTCGGCGACGGCATCGAGGAGGATGCGCAGGTCGCGCGCCGGTTCGCGGAGGCGCTTCCGGTAGTGCTGGTGGCAATGTCCTTCTCCAAGTCCTTCTCGCTCTACGGCGAGCGCGTCGGCGCGCTCTCGGTCGTCGCCGCGGACTCGGGCGAAGCCGCGAAGGTGCTCTCCAACCTCAAGCGCATGATCCGCACCAACTACTCGAACCCGCCTTCGCACGGTGCGCGTATCGTCGCCGCGGTCCTCGCCTCGCCCGAGCTGCGCGCCCTGTGGATGAAGGAGATTATCGTGATGCGCGACCGCGTGCGCGCAATGCGGCGCGAGCTGGTCGATCGCCTGAAGAAGCGCATCCCCGACGACTTCAGCTTCATCCTGCAGCAGCGCGGGATCTTCTCGTACTCGGGCCTCACGCGCGAGCAGATGATCACGATGCGCGAGCGCTACTCGGTGTACGGCATCGAATCGGGCCGCATCTGCATTCCGGCGCTCAACTCGAAGAACCTCGACTACGCCGCCGACGCGATCGCGGCGACGGCGCGCCTCACCAAGGACGAGCTCGCCAAGCCGCGTGCCGCGGCATAAGTACCGCTTCGGCGCTTGCGCCGATCCGTGAAGGAGGAGTCATGGACAGGTCTTCTGGCCGTCGCCGTTTTCTGAAATCCGCCGCCGCGCTCGGCGCGGCGATTCCCGCGGGCGCCGCGGCACAGTCGAAGCCCGCCCCCGCCCCGCACGCCGATCACGACAAGCTGCATGCGCAGCATATGCGTGCCGCTGCGACCGCAGCTCGCCCGTATATGTTCCTGTCCCAGGCCGAGGTCGCGTTTCTCGACGCGGCGGTGTCGCACCTCATCCCCAAGGACGAGCTGGGGCCGGGCGCGAAGGAAGCCGGCGTCACCTACTTCATCGACCAGCAGCTCTTCGGCGGCTACGGGACCATGGCGAAGAAGTACACGCAGGGACCCTGGCCCGAGGGCACGCCGCAGCAGGGCTACCAGTCGCCTTTGACGCCGGCCGAGGTGTACCGCGCCGGGATCCGCGACACCAACGAGTACTGCCGAAAGACCCACGGCAAGACTTTCGACGCGCTGTCGCGCGCGCAGCAGGACGAGGTGCTGAAGGGACTGGACGCGGGCAAGATCGAGCTCGAGCAGGTGCGCTCGCAGTTTTTCTTCAACATGCTGCTCAACAACACGATCCAGGGTTTCTTCGCCGACCCGGTGTACGGGGGCAACCGCGACAAGGCGGGCTGGAAGCTGGTCGGCTTCCCCGGGGTGGCCGCTGTATACACTACGTTCATCGAGAAGCACGGCGTCCCCTACCGCGCGCAGCCGGTGTCGATCGCCGACATCACCCAGAAAGTCGCGCAGGTGGACGAGCACGGCCACGCGATCCACGTGATGCTCGACGACAAGGCGGGGGTCTGACCATGGCGACCAAACTGAAACCCGTAGACGTCGTCACCGTCGGCGTCGGCCTCACCGGCACGATCCTCGCGAAGGAATTGGCCGACACCGGACTGAAGGTCGTCGGCATCGAGCGCGGCCGCTGGCGCGACACCGATCCGGATTTCGCCATGCCCGGCGCCCACGACGAGCTGAAGTACGTGATCCACAAGGAACTGATGCAGGACCTCTCCAAGGAGACCATCACCTTCCGCAACGCGATGAACGAGACGGCGCTGCCGATGCGCCAGCTCGGGTCTTTCCTGCCCGGCGAAGGCGTGGGGGGCGCGGCGGTGCACTGGGGCGGCCTCACCTGGCGCTTCCTGCCCTGGGACTTCGAGACGAAATCGAGGACGCTCGCGCGCTACGGCGCGAAACAGGTCGCCGAGGACTGCACCCTGCAGGACTGGGGGGTTACCTATGATGAGCTCGAGCCGCACTTCAACCGCTTCGAGTATCTCTACGGCGTCTCCGGCAAGGCCGGCAATCTGCAGGGCAAGATCATCCCCGGCGGCAACCCCTTCGAGGGCTCGCGCTCGAAGGAGTATCCCAACCCGCCCCTGAAGACCGCGTACTCGAGCACGCTATTCAAGCAGGCGGTCGAGAAGATGGGCTACAAGCCCTTCCCGGTACCGACTGCCGCGAACTCGCGCGCCTACAAGAACGAGTACGGCGCGACGATCAACGCGTGCGTCTACTGCGGCTACTGCCAGTTCTTCGCCTGCGAGATGGGCGCGAAAGCGAGTCCTCAGACCGCGGTGCTGCCGGTGCTCATGAAGAACCCGAACTTCGAGCTGCGCACGCTGTGCAACGTCGTCAAGATCAATCTCGACTCGGAGAAGAAGCGCGCGGTCAGCGTCACCTACGTCGATTCGCGCGGGCGCGAGTTCGAGCAGCCGGCGGAGCTGGTGCTGCTCACCTCCTACGTGCTCAACAACACGCGGCTGATGCTGCTCTCGGGGATCGGCAAGCCCTACGACCCGGTCGCGAACACCGGAACGGTCGGCCGCAACTACGCCTACCAGACACCCTCCTCCGTGACGCTCTTCTTCGAGGACAAGAACTTCAACTCTTTCATGGGCGCGGGTGGCCTGGGCGTGGCGATCGACGAGTTCAACGGCGACAACTTCGACCACTCTGGCCTGGGTTTCATCGGCGGCGGATTCTTGCAGGCAGGCTCGAACGGCGCGCGTCCCATCGAAATCCGCCCGGTGCCGCAAGGCACGCCGCGCTGGGGCGGGGAATGGAAGAAAGCGGTCGCGAAGTACTTCAACCGCTCCTTCGGCATCACCATCCAGGGCGCGTGCCAGAGCTACCGCACGAATTACCTGGATCTCGATCCGACCTACCGCGACGCCTACGGCCTGCCGCTTCTGCGCATGACCTTCGACCGTCACGAGAACGAAACGAAAATGTCGGTGTGGCTGACCAACAAGGCGGCGGAAATCGCGAAGACCATCGGCCCGGCGAAAATGACCGTCACACCGCGCACGGGGAAATACACCATCGTGCCCTACCAGAGCACCCACAACACCGGCGGCGCGGTGATGGGCGCGGACCCGGCGACGAGCGCTGTTAACAAATACCTGCAGAGCTGGGACGTGCCCAACGTCTTCGTGGTGGGCGCGAGCGCCTTCCCGCAGAACGGCGGCTACAACCCGACCGGCACCGTGGGTGCGCTGACCTACCAGGCGCTGGAGGCGATCAAGACGAGGTATTTGAAGAAGCCGGGAGCGTTGGTATAGCGAGGCGGTACATCAATACCTCGACCATCACACCGCCTTCAAGTCGACGGCCGATCGCCTTCCGTCCAGCTCGCTGCGCACGTCGTAAGAAATCTTCTGGTTCTCCTGCAGCGGCTTGAGCCCGGCGCGCTTCACCGCGCCGCTGTGCACGAACAGGTCCTTGGAGCCGTCGTCGGGCCGTATGAAACCGAACCCGCTCTTGACGTTGAAAGATCGGACGACACCGGTGGGCATGAGTGCTTCTCCTTTGAGATGGACCATTATGGACCTTTCCCCGATACGCTGTTCGGCGACCGCCACCCGTGATCGCCGCGGCGGAACTCAGAGTCCGAGAAGACGCGCCCCGAGCGGAATCAGCACCGCCCCGAGCACGCCGTGCAATCCCATCGCGAGGCTCGAGTAAGCCCCGGCCTCCGCATTGACGCTGAACGCGCGCGAGGTGCCCAGGCCGTGGGCGGCGACGCCGATCGCAAAGCCGCGCTGCCACCACTCGCGGCTGCGCACGGCATCCAGCACGAAGCGCGCGAGAACGGCGCCGAGGATGCCGGTCGATACGGCGAAGACCGCGGTCAGAGTCGGCGACACGCCGATCCGCTCGGCGATGCCCATCGCGATGGGGGCGGTCACGGATTTGGCGACGAAGCCGCCGACGATCGTGGAATCGGCGCCGAGCAGGCGCGCAAGCCCCACCGCGCTCGCGATCGAGGTCACGCCCCCCGCTAAGAGCGCCGCGAGCAAAGGCAGGATCCGCCCGCGCATCGCGGAGAGCCCCTTGTAAATCGGCACCGCGAGCGAAACTGTCGCGGTCCCGAGCAGGAAGTGGACGAACTGCGCGCCCTCGAAGTACTTCGGATAGGGCATGTCGATCAGGGTGATCGCCGCGGCGACGAGCACGATCGCGATCAGGACCGGGTTGGCGAGCGGATGCCGGTTCGCCCGCTCGTAGACGATCACTCCGATCTGATACGCGCCCAGCGTAAGGATCAGCGCGAGCAGCGGGCTTCCCGAAAGGTAGACCCAGATCTCGTAGATGTTGGGAAAGCCCGGTGAGAGCCGCCCGGTCATTTGCGCGGGCCCCGGGACAAGGCCTTGAGGACGAGCGCGGTGACGGCGACGGTGAGGACCACGCTCGCCACCAGCGCCGCAGCGATTGCGAGCGCATGTGCCTTCAGGTGCGGCCAGAACATCACGACGCCGACGGCGGCGGGAACGAACAGCAGCCCGAAATGCCGGCTGAAGGCGCTCGCCACGTCGTCGAGCGAAGCGTTCACGCTCCTGCGCAGGGCGAGAAACCCGAGCAGCAGGACGAGGCCGATGACCGGGCCGGGAATCAAGGGCAGGAGAAAATGCGTGATGAGCTCACCCAACCCCTGAAAGAGCAGGATCTGAACGAGGCCGGAGATCACGGCAGGACCATCGTGCCGGAATTCTATCCCGAGCCTTTGGGCCGTTCCCCGAAGATCCACGCGAAGAGAGGGACCGCCGCCGCCACCGCGATGCCCTGGGCGAAGAGGAAGCCCGGAACGTCGCCCTGCCCTATCCCGGCAAACGTGTTCGTGAACGTCCGCGCCACGGTCACCGCCGGATTGGCGAACGAAGTCGAAGAGGTGAACCAGTACGCGCCGGTGATATAGGCTGCGACCGCATAGGGGATCGCGCGCGAGCGAACCGCGACGCAGGAAAGCACGACCGCAAGCAGTCCGAAGGTGGCGACGAATTCCGCCCCCATCTGCCCCAACCCTGGCCGGGCCTTCTGCGACCACTCAAGCGGGGGAAGCCCGAACATGGCGTGGGCCACGGCCACGCCGACAATCGCTGCGCCGAATTGCACGACCACGTAGGGGAGCGCATCCGCCCACTTCAGCTCGCCCCGTGCGGCGAGCGCGATCGTCACCGCGGGATTGAAGTGAGCCCCGGAGACCGGAGCGAAGGTCACGATGAGCGCGACCAGCACGCCGCCCGTCGCAAGCGAGTTCGCGAGCAGCGCAATGGCGTCGTTGCCGCCCGAGAGCCGCTCGGCCATGATGCCCGAGCCGACCACGGCGGCGAGCAGGAACGAGGTTCCGACACCTTCGCCGACCAGGCGACGCGCGAGCGTCATCGCTTGCCGATATCCCTTATCTGCTTCTCCAGCGAAGCTTCAGCTGCAACAGGCCGTGCCGGATTCGGCTTTTGCCGCTGGAACACAGCACGCGCCCTTCTCCCCGCTGCGTTTTGCTTCTTCTCCGTAAATCGGAACGCTGCCGAGCGTGTGGAACGTTTCCCAGGCGACTCCTTGCGGATCCTCGATCCAGTACTTGTCCGATTTGGCGTAGCAGCACGAGGCCCCGGCCTGGTCGAGCGCGGCGATACCAGCTTTCGCGACTTGCTCGCGCAAATCCTTCAGCTCTTCGTCGGATTCCACCTGAAACCCCAGGTGGTTGACCCCGGCCGCGCGCCCGCGCCGCGAAATGGCGAAGTTGACTCTGGGATCGTCCAGCATCCACTTGGCGTAGTCGGCCTTCTCGACGGAAGGCGGCGCGCCGAACAGGCTGCTGTAGAAGCGCACGCTCTCGGGCAGGTCGTGCACGGAAACGTGAACATGGAATCGTTTCATGTGACTTTCTCCTTTCGCTTGCGCGCGGCGGGTTTGCAAACCGGAGCGCAGGTCTCCCCACCGCAGCAGTTCTCGGTCAGATAGGAAACCAGCGCGTTCATCTCCTCGAAATTCGGCGCGTAGTAGATGAACCGGCCTTCCTGCCGCGGCACCAGCAACCCGGCGCTGGTCAGCTCCTTCAGGTGGAAGGACAGCGTGGCGGCCGCCATTCCGAACTTGGCCGCGATGTCCCCGACGCAAAGGCCTTCCGGGCCCTTTTGCACGAGCAGCCGGAAAATGGCGAGGCGCGCATCCTGGGCCAGGGCGGCGAGGCTGGCGACCGCGGTCTTTGATTCCATGTTTCCAGTATTATCGAAATATAGGAGCCTTGTCAAGCCGCGCTCTGTCGGCAGCCAGCGGCCGTATTAAGATCGCCCCTCAACCGGAGAAATGACCATGAAACGCATCGCAAGCTGGCTCGCAATCCTCGTCGCATCGCTCGCGGCCGGGGCCGCGGGCGCGCAGCAATATCCTTCCAAGCCGGTGAAGATCATCGTGGGCTTCGCCCCGGGCGGCGGCTCCGATTTCATCGCGCGCGTCATCGCGCAGAAGCTGACCGAGCGCATGGGAACGCAGGTGATCGTCGAGAACCGCCCCGGGGCGGGCAGCATCCTCGGCTCCGAGTACGCGATCAAGTCCCCGGCGGACGGCTACACGCTGTTGCTTACGCCCGCGAGCTACACCGTCAATGCGAACGTGTACAAGCTGTCGTTCGATGCCCTGAACGACATCACGCCCATCGTGCAGCTCTCGCGCGGCCCTTACGTGGTCGCGGTGCACCCCTCGGTTCCGGCGAAAACGCTGAAGGAACTGGTTGCGCTCGCCAAGAAGGAACCGGACAAGCTCGCGTATGCGTCGAGCGGAAACGGCAGCCACGTGCACGTGGCGACCGAGTACTTCCTGTATACGGCCGGAATCAAGATCACGCACGTTCCCTACAAGGGAACGGGACCGGCCCTGAACGACACGATCGCGGGAACCACTCAGCTCATCTTCGGCAGCGTCGCGACGGCGCTCCAGTACGTCAAGTCCGGACGCTTGAGAGCCCTCGCGGTCACCACGCCCAAGCGCATCGCGGCGGCGCCCGACGTACCCACGGTGGGCGAATCGGGGTATCCGAGCTACGAGGTCACCAATTGGCACGGCCTCGTGGGCCCCAAGGGACTGTCGAAGGACATCGTCGAACGCCTCAACAAGGAAACGAACGAGGCGCTGAAATCGAAGGACGTGGAAAAGGTTCTGGGGAGCGACGGTCTCGAGCCCGCGGGGGGCTCGGCCGCGGAATTCGCCGTCATCCTCAAGAACGAGGTCGCACGCTGGGGCGAGGTGGTGAAGCAGGCCAAGGTCAAAGTCGAGTAGCCGCCCGTCGCCGGATCGACAGGAACGCCTCGATCCTGTCGTGGACACCCTGACCCACGCGCTCTCCGGAGCGCTCCTCGCGCGCGCCACGGCGCCGAAGGACGCGCCGCCGCGCGCGCTGCCGCGGCGCGTCGCAGCCGGATTTTTCGCCTGCGCCGCTCCGGACCTCGACTTCGTCGTAGCCTTCGTCGGGCCGGTCGAGTACCTCGCAAACCACCGCGGCGTGACGCATTCGCTCGTCCTCCTGCCGCTGTGGGCGCTCCTCTTCTCATGGGTGCTCGCGAAGATCCTGCGCGAGCCGCGCGGCTGGCGCGCGCTATACGGGGTCACCGCGCTCGGGCTCGCGCTGCACATCGCGGGCGACGTCATCACCAGCTACGGCACCATGATCCTCGCGCCGCTTTCCGACTGGAGAGCGCAGATCGGCACGACCTTCATCGTCGACCCGTGGTTCAGCGGGATCATCGTTGCGGGCCTCGTCGCCTCGGCGGCTCTTCGCCGTTCCCGCTGGCCGGCGGTCGCGGCGAGCGCGGTTCTCCTCGCCTATGTCGGCTTTCAGTACCTGCAAAAGGAAAAAGCGATCGAGTTCGGCGAGCGCTACGCCCGCTCGCTCGGTCCGGGCGGCGCGGCTGTCAACGCGCAGCCGCGGCCGGTCTCGCCTTTCAACTGGACGGTGTTCGTCTCCGACGCCGAGGCGCACCGCTTCGCCCACGTGAACCTGATACGCGAGCAGGAACGCGCCTATCGTCCGGGCGACGGCTTTGTCGCTATGCTCGACTCCGTCTATCAGCCTTTGTCCGCGGCCCGCTGGGAAACGCGGACGCGCTTCGGCGAGGGCTCCGCGAAGGCGCTCGCGCAGGATGCATGGAATTCCCCCGCGATGGCGGTCTATCGCTGGTTCGCGGACCTGCCTGCGTTCGACGGCATCAGCGCGGGCTCGACCTGCGTGTGGTTCGTCGACCTGCGGTTCTATACGCCCGGACGCGCAACGCAGCCGTTCCGCTACGGGGCCTGCCGCGACGGACCCGGCGCGGCCTGGCGGCTCGTTCCGCCTTGAACTGCGAACGTCAATCCAGTTTCACTCCGAGGCGCTTGCCGATGTCGCCCCACTTGTCCATGTCGGACTTGATCAGGGCGCCGAATTGCTCTGGACTCCCGCCTGCCGGGTCCATGCCTTGATCGAGCAGGTTGCGCCTGACCTCGGCGATGTCGAGCACGGCGCGAATTTCGCGATTGAGCAGGCCGACGACGGGACGCGGCGTCTTCGACGGCGCGAGCATTCCCCACCAGCCGATGACTTCGAACCCCGGAAGCCCCGACTCGTCTATCGTCGGGACATCGGGCACCGCCACCGACCGCCGCAGCCCGCCTGAGCCCAGCGCGCGCAGCTTGCCCGCTTTCGCGTGCGGCATCCCCACCGCGATGGGAGTGAAAGACATCTGCACTTCGTTGGCGAGCTGCGCCGTGATCGCGGGAGCGATTCCCTTGTAGGGAATGTGGGTCATCTGGATGCCCGCCATCGACATGAGCAGCTCGGTGGCCAGATGCGGTGAGCTTCCCGGCCCGGAAGAACCGTAGTTGAGCTTTCCCGGATTCGCCCGGGCGTAGGCGATGAACTGCTTCAAATCCGCGGCGGGAACCGACGGATGCACGAACAGCACTAGCGGCGAGGTCGTCGCGAGCGCAACCGGCGCAAAATCGCCGACCGGATCGTACGGGAGGTGGCTGATCAGTTTCGCGCTGCTCGAAAGCGAGGAAAACGCAAAGAGCAGCGTGTAACCATCGGCTTGGGCCTTGGCGACGAGATCTGCGCCGACTATCCCGGAGCCCGCCGGCCGGTTGTCGATGACGAAGCTCTGCTTGAGGCGCTGCGTGAGCTGCTGCGCCAGGATCCGCCCGACCACGTCGGTGCCGCCGCCGGGGGCGAAGGGCACGACGATGCGAACGGCGCGCGCCGGGTATTCGTCGGCGGCGCGGGCAAGCGAAGCGGCGCAGGCGAACGCGGCGATCGACAGAATCAGTGTGCGGCTCATCGGTTCTCCCGCAGCTCGGCGTAGTAGTATATTCTCGATGAGGTTGCCGCCTAGCTTCTCCCTCCTGACCGCCGTTTTCCTGTCCTCGACGCTCGCGCTCTTCGCGGGAGCCGCGATGGCGCAAGCCTATCCGGCGAAGCCGATCCGCTTGATCGTCCCGTTCCCGCCCGGCGGCGGGACCGACATCGCCGCGCGCACGATCGCCAACAAGCTCTCCGAAAGCGTCAAATGGAACCTCGTCGCGGAGAACAAACCGGGCGCCGGCGGAAATCTGGGCGTCGAACAGGCGGTCAGGTCTCCGGCCGACGGCTACACCCTGGTGGTCGGGCAGACCAGCAACCTCGCGATCAACCCGGCGCTCTACGCGAAGCTGCCCTATGACCCGCTCAAGGACCTGACTCCGATCGTGCTCATCGTCTCGGCTCCGGTGGTGCTCGTTGTCGCGGCGAACTCGCGCTACCGGTCGCTGGGCGATCTGCTGGCGGCGGCGAAGACCGATCCGGGCGGGGTCACGTTCGCATCGCCGGGGAACGGAACGGTATCTCATCTGAGCGGCGAGCTCCTGCAGCGCGCCGCCGGCGTCAAGCTCACCCACGTGCCCTACAAGGGCGCGTCGCAGGCCCTGACCGATACCCTGGGCGGGCAGGTGCAGTCGTTTATGTCCTCGGTCCCTTCGGCGCTTTCGCAGATCAAGGGAGGAAGGCTGCGCGCGATCGCGGTGACCTCCGCGAAGCGCTCCCCCGAACTGCCCGAGGTGCCCACCATCGCCGAATCCGGCTACGGGGGATTCGAGGCGAATACCTGGTACGGCTTGCTCGCTCCGGCCGGCACGCCTGCGCCCATCATTGCGAGGCTGAACGCTGAGGTGAACCGCGTGCTCAAGACACCCGAGGTGCGCGAGAGGCTCGCGAGCGAGGGCGGCGACGCTCTGGGCGGCTCGCCGGAGCAGTTCGCCTCGTTCCTCAAAGCCGAGCACGCCAAGTGGGGGCGTGTCGTTCGGGAATCCGGTGCCAGGGCGGAGTGAATGAACGGATGAAAGCGCAGCCGAAAAAACGCGACTATGCCCCGCAGGTGCGCGGCGCGCTCGACGGCGTGCGCGTGCTCGATCTGTCGCGCCTCGTGGCCGGCAACACGCTCACCCAGATGCTCGCCGATTTCGGCGCCGAGGTGATCAAGGTCGAGCCGCCGGCGGGCGACACGCTGCGCGCCTGGCAGACGAACGGCGTGCCGGTCACCTGGAAACTCTATTCACGAAGCAAGAAGAGCCTGTGCCTGGAGCTGCGCAAGCCCGAAGCGCGCGAGCTGCTGCTCAAGTTGATACCCTCCGCGGCGCTGTTCATCGAGAGCTTCCGCCCGGGAACTCTGGAGAAGATGGGTCTCGCGCCCGGGACGCTCCTTGCGCGCAACCCCAAGCTCGTCGTGGTGCGCATCTCCGGCTGGGGCCAGGACGGTCCGTACAGCCAGCGCCCGGGGTTCGGCACGCTGATCGAGGGCATGTCCGGTTTCGCCGCCATGAACGGCTTTGCCGACCGCGAGCCGGTGCTGCCGCCGATGTATCTCGCCGACAGCGTCGCCGGCCTGCACGGCGCCGCGGCGGCGATGATCGCGCTGCGCGAAGCGGAGCGGAAGGGCGGCTCGGGACAGGTGATCGATCTGCCGCTGCTCGAGCCGCTTTTCAACATCCTCGGACCGCAGGCGGCGAATCTGCGCCTCACCGGAAAAGCGAAGCTGCGTACCGGAAACCGCTCCACCACCACAGCGCCGCGCAATGCATACCGGACGAAGGACGGTCGCTGGGTGTGTCTGTCGGCGTCGATCCAGAAAATGGCCGAGCGGCTGTTCCGCGCCATCGGCCGGCCGGAGCTGATCGACGATCCCCGCTATGCGACCAACTCGGAGCGCCTGCGCCACGCCGACGAGCTCGACGCGATCATCGGCGCCTTCATCGCGCAGCGCACGCAGGCCGAGAACGTCGAGTTCTTCGAAAAATTCGAGGTCACCATCGGGCCCGTCTACGACATCGCGCAGATCCTCGAGGATCCGCACGTGACCGAGCGCGAGCTCGTCGCCGATTATCCCGACCCCGACATGGGCTCATTCCCCATGCACCACGTGACGCCGCGTCTTTCGCGTACGCCCGGCGCGATCCGCGCGCCGGCTCCGAAGCTGGGCGAGCATAACGGCGCGCTGCTCGCCGAAATCGGCGTGGACGAAACCGCGTATGCGAAGCTCGTCGCGGCCGGCATCGTGTGCGAGGGCGGCGCCGCGCCCAGAGGAGATCAGGAATGAAGCCCGGGCTCCCGGTGTGGCGTTCGCTGCTGTACGTGCCGGTGAACGTCGAGAAATACGTGGAAAAGGCGCACACGCGCGGCGCGGACTGCATCCTCCTCGACCTGGAAGACAGCGTGCCCGCACACGAGAAGGACAACGCGCGCAAGCTTGTTGCCCAGGCCGCGAAGCGCGTACGGCGCGGGGGAGCGGACGTGGCGGTGCGCATCAACCGGCCCGACTCCATGGCGCCGCGCGACCTCGAGGCCGCGATCGGCCCCGACGTGAACGCTATCGCGGTGACCAAGGTGGATGACGCGGCCCACCTGCGCCGCCTCGACGAGCTGGTTTCGAAGCTGGAAGCGAAGCGCGGCCTCGCTCCGGGTCACACGCGCTTCATCGCCATGATCGAGACCCCGGCCGCGTTTTTCCGCATGCCCGAGATCGCGCTCGCGGTGGAGCGCACCGCGGCCATGGATATCGGCGGCGAGGACTTCGCGCTGGAAAACGGCATGGAACCCACCGAGGAGACGCTTCTCATGCCCAAGCAGCAGATGATCTACGCTGCGCGCGCCGCGGGCATCATGCCTCTGGGCTACATCGCGAGCGTCGCGAGCTTCGGCGACCTCTCGGCGTTCCGGCGCATGGTGCAGCGCTCGCGCCAGTTCGGCTTCCTCGGCGCGAGCTGCATCCATCCCGCGCAGGTGACCATCGTCAACGAGTTGTATTCACCCTCGCCCGAGGAGGTGGCGCACGCGAAAAGAGTCATCGAGGAGAACGCAAAGGCCAAGACCGCCGGGCGCGCCTCCTTCGCGATCGACGGAAAGATGGTCGACATACCGGTCGTGGTGCGCGCCGAGCGCCTGCTCGAGCGCCACGCCGCGATCCAGGCGCGCGAGGCGGCGAAGCGCGCCGCCTCCTGAATGCCCCTCCTCCAGCTTTCACAGCTGTCTCTCGCCTACGGCCATGTGCCTTTGCTCGATCGCGTCGATCTCGTGGTCGAGCCCGGCGAGCGAATCGGATTGATCGGGAG
>Ga0137418_10004583_pt1 | contig 12668 bp, 11 predicted proteins | sample CZODoug3_1_2_16f_FD_122242 | JGI IMG/M metagenome (GOLD analysis project Ga0137418, IMG submission 122242) | Vadose zone soil fungal communities from Angelo Coast Range Reserve, California, USA - CZODoug3_1_2_16fungal (Hybrid Assembly) | ecosystem: Environmental > Terrestrial > Soil > Vadose... | reverse complement strand
CGTGGTAATTCGGGGACAGACGCATAAATCACCTAAATTCGCATTGAAGACATTGGAAGAATTTAGGTGATTTATGCGTCTGTCCCCGAATTCGATTCGAATCGAACGGCCAGTCGAACTCGAAGATCCGGTTGGTGAGGTTATCAGCCATTCCGCCTGTAACTTTAGGTCTTGAAGGCGTATGTTTTCTTGTGAGCCAATTCCATATCCACACATCCGTTCAGGTTATCGTGAACGGAAGAGCCGGACGGATGGCGGCCTCCAAATCGCGCGACGATCTCACGGCCTTGATCAAAGCCGTCTATCCTGAAGCCACAGTTATCTTTACAACTGAGGCCAGGGATGTCCCGAAACTGGCGCGAGATGCGGTTAAGCGTGGCAGCACTCTGATCGTCGCGGGAGGCGGTGACGGCACCATCAATGCGGTAGCCTCCGTTCTGGTCGGGACGGAAACAGTCCTCGGCGTGCTGCCGCTGGGAACGTTGAATCATTTCGCCAAAGATCTCGGAATCCCTGCTGCATTGGAATCCGCAGTTGAAAACCTGGCGACAGGCAGAGTGATGGCAGTTGACGCGGGCGACGTCAACGGCCATATCTTCGTCAATAACTCCGGCCTCGGCCTATATCCGGCAATCGTGCGTCTTCGCGAAAAGCGGCAAAAGCGAGGCAAGTCCAAATGGGTGGCAACGGCTTTTGCTGCCGCCAGGGCCTTGCTTCGATATCGTCGACTCACCTTACGAGTGATCGCGAACGGAAAGCAATTGGTTCGCAGAACCTCAATTGTATTCGTGGGAAACAACGAATATGCGATAGAAGGCCTGAATCTCGGCAAGCGCGCGCGACTGGACGCCGCAGTGTTGTGCCTTTACATTCCTCGTGAGACCGATCGGCTTAAGCTCATCTGGCTCACGTTGGGTGCGCTCATGGGAAGGCTCCAACAAAACAAGGATTACGACAAAATACTTTCAGAAGACCTCTGGGTCCGAAGCAGACGCCGAACCGTTCATGTCAGCATTGATGGTGAGGTCATACGTCTGGCGCCTCCGCTTCACTACCGGATGCGCGCAAAGGCGCTGCGTGTTCTTGTTCCCCGGTCGGAGCACTGAGCTATGCGGACGATCGTGCATCTGTCGGACTTGCACTTCGGCCGCGTCGACCAGGCCACTCTGCAGCCTCTCAGTCATGCAATACAGGAGATTCGGCCGGACCTCGTGGCAGTGTCCGGCGACCTCACACAGCGGGCCCGCATCGAACAGTTTAAAGAAGCAAAAGCGTTTTTGGATTGCCTGCCTTCACCGCAAATTGTCGTTCCCGGAAACCACGACCTTCCTCTCGACAACCCGGTTTTGCGGCTATCCCGGCCTCTCTCGAGGTTCAAACGTTATATCACCCATGACCTCGCACCGGTGTACATCGATCACGAGATCGCTGTACTGGGCCTGAACACCACACGACGGACACTCTGGAAGGGCGGCCGCGTTGATGTCGAACAAGTCTCCAGCATCTACGAACACTTCGGACAATTGGGCGGCAAACAAATCAAGATCGTTGTGACGCATCATCCGTTCGATTTACCAAAAGGCTTCAAGGACACTCATCTGGTGGGACGGTCGAGTATGGCAATGGAGAATTTCGCAAGGTGCGGCGTTGATCTTTTTCTTGCGGGTCATCTCCACGTCACCCACGCGGGCAATACGGAACGATATGAGATTGCAGGTTACTCTGCACTGGTCATTCAGGCAGGCACCGCCACTTCGACTCGGGGAAGAGGCGAACTGAATTCTTTCAATGTCCTCCGGATCGAAGAGCCGGAGATCAACGTGGAAACGCATACCTGGCAGCAGGAACGCCAGACATTCGTGCCATCACAACCGAAACACTTCCGCCGTTCGTCGCATGGATGGCGGGCAATCTAGGGAAGATTCATTGAAGGCCTGGAATGTCCGGGATTGGCTGCACCTCACCATTGGGCTATTGGTGAGTGTGATCGCCCTATGGTTATTTGCAGGCATAACCGAGGATGTCATCAACCACGGATCGATCACGGAACTGGACCTCACCGTCCTTCAGTGGTTACAGGCGCGCAACACCTTGCCTGGAGTCAGAATCTTCTGGGCAGTTACCCTGTTGGGTTCGCCGGTCTTCATTGCGGTCCTCGGAGTGGTTGTTGCCGTGGTGCTCGCACGGAGGCAGCAGTCGCTCGTTATGGCAGGTTGGAGCGTCGCCTTAGTCGGCAGTGCGCTACTGGAGCGTGTCTTGAAGCTGTCGATTCGACGGCCTCGCCCTGATTTCGCCGCGCAGTTTCTGTACGACTCCAGCTACAGCTTCCCAAGCGGTCACGCGATGAACTCACTGGTCGCATATGGGATGCTCGCTTATATCCTCGTGACGTGCTGGGCCAGACATCGAGCCGCGCAAATCGCCATCATCGTTTGCGCGGCATTGTTGATCCTGGCGATCGGATTCAGCCGGCTTTACCTCGGCGTCCATTATCTCAGCGACGTGGCCGCAGGTTTCGCCGCTGGGATCTTCTGGCTCTCTATTTGTATCACTGGCGTGGAAGTCGGTCGGGCTAGTGCCCGCCGATCGGCTGCGCAGGGTTCTTAGGAGCCTGTATCGTGGCAACAAAACACATCCCAGGTCTTGTGTCTTTCACGCAATAAAGAAATCACGAGATCGATGCTTTAAACTGTAGCGGCGCTCTATGAGCGCGACAATTCAACAATTGCGATATCGTCGGCGGTCATAGACCGCCGCTACAGTTCATTTCTTCACGTACTTGTACACCTCTTTCGCCTGCACCGCGGCGGCGTAGATCGTGCCGTGGCTGTCTGCTGCGACACCTTCCGGCGGCGGCAATTTCGGATCGGAGACGGGCGGCGGGGGGATATAGAACTGAACTTTGCCGTCCTTGACGCTGCCGCCACGGATTCCTCTCTTGCAGCCGGGGTTGTTGGTGTCCTTGCCCGGCGCATCCTCGGATTCGGAATCGGAGACGTAAAGCATGTCGTTCTTATCGATGAAAATCCCGCTCGGCCGTCCGAATTGTTTCCAGGCGGCGATAAACTTGCCATCCTGATCGAAGATCGCGACCCGGCTGTTGCTGCGGTCGGCGACAAAGAGCCGGCCTTGACTATCGAAGGCGAGCACGTGCGGGCCCTTCAATTCGCCGTCGCCTGAGCCCAGATGGCCGAAGGACTTGATGAACTTCCCGTTCTTGTCGAACTTCACAATGCGCGAATTGCCGAAGGTCGGCGCATGGCCTTCGGAGATGAAGATGTCGCCATTCCGCGCAAAGGCGATGCCCGTCGGCCGGTCGAAGACATCGGGGTCCTTGCCGCCCTGGCCCGCCTTGCCCAAAGTCATCAGCACCTTCCCATCCGGCGACAATTTGAAGACCTGATTACCCTTGCCTTCTTTCGCGTCGCCGTCGATCGCCCAGACATTGCCTTCCGCGTCGGGTTTCACCGTGTGCGGGAAGAGGAACATACCGGCGCCGAAATTCTTCAACGCCTTTCCGTCGGGCGACAGTTCCCATATCGGTGCTTCGTGCGAACCCAGACAGCCCTTGTCCTCGCAGCGGTCCATCACCCAGACATTATCCTTGCCGTCTACGAAGACATTGTTGGTCGGCGCCCAGGCGCGCTCCATGTGCGCCCAGCCGGTGACCTGTTTGTACGGATTGGGGACCTCGTTGACGCAAGAATAGCTGGACTGCGCTTGCGCCACGCCAACGAGGGCCGTGGCCGCGAATATTACACCCGCAAATCTGATCGGTCTCATATTCCTCCTTACTCAATGATTCATTTCACGATGAGCTAGCATTCCCGAGTTGTTCGACTATAATCGCGCGCATCGTAAAACACAAAAAAACAAGTAATGGAGGGACAGGTGGAAGGGATGCGAAGCACAAAGTGCTGGAGTTGTTTTCTGAAATCAATCGCAATTGTCGTGGTGGTCTCGTTCGTCTTGCTGCCCACGGGAGTCATGGCGCAATCGACGGCGCAAATCAGTGGAGTGGTGACCGATCAAAGCAGTGCAATTCTGCCTGGAGTGGAAGTGAAGGTCACGCAAACCGATACCGGGATAACGCGCTCGGCGGTGACCAATGAGACGGGCTCGTACACGTTGCCAAATCTGCCTATCGGTCCTTATCGCCTGGAGGCGGCGCTGCCGGGGTTCCGTAGCTACGTGCGAACAGGAATCGTGCTGCAGGTTGGCAGCAACCCGGTACTGAATATTCTGCTGGAAGTGGGACAGGTTTCCGAGAGCGTCGAGGTTCAGGCCGATGCCTCGCTTGTGGAAACACGCAACACGGGCATCAGTCAAATGATCGACAACACCCGTGTTCTTGAACTGCCGTTGAATGGACGGCAGGTTACAGAGTTGGTCCTGTTGTCGGGAGTGGCGACCACCTCGACGCAGGGCACGCTGAATCCAGGCAGCCGAAACTACCCGACGATTATCATCCAGGTCGCCGGCGGCATGCAGGCCGGCCTGACGTACCGTCTGGACGGCACCAATCACAACGATGCCTACAACAACTTGAATCTTCCGCTTCCATTTCCCGATGCATTGCAGGAGTTCAAGGTGGAAACCAGCGGCCTTGCCGCCCAGTACGGCTTTCACTCCTCCGGCGCGGTGAACGCGGTAACAAAGGCGGGCACCAACGAGTATCACGGAGATCTTTTTGAATTTTTGCGGAATGGGGCGGCCAATGCCCGGAATGCATTCGCACTCACGAACGATGGTCTCAAGCGGAATCAGTTCGGCGGAACGGTCGGCGGGCCCATCATCCGGAACAAACTGTTTTTCTTCGCGGGCGAACAGCGCACGGCGGAACGGTCGCGGCCTTCGGCGAACCGGGCCTACATTCCAACACCGGCGATGCTGGCGGGCGACTTCACGACAATCGCTTCGTCTGGATGCAACGCCGGCAGGGCGATTCCGCTACGTGCTCCGTTCGCCAACAACAGGATCGATCCTTCGCAGTTCTCGAAGGTGGCGTTGAATCTGGTGCATCATCAACTCTTTCCCACCACCAATGATCCCTGCGGCGAAGTCCGCTTCGGAAGCCGTAACCAAACCAACGAGTGGATCTCGACAGGCAGGATGGACTATCAGCTAAACACCAGGCACTCGCTGTTCGGGCGTTTTTTTGACGCCCACCGGGACCAGCCGGCCGACTATGACGGCCAGAACGTCTTGACGAGCGCCAACGGACATCTCGTCCAGAATGTGCACTCGTTTGCTCTGGGCGAGACGTATCTGATCAGCCCGACAGCAGTGAGCTCTTTTCATGGGTCCGTCAATTGGTCGTATCTGCCGAAGTTCGCTCCGAAAACCTTCGATCTGACCTCTCTCGGGGCCAAGGGTGTTTATGACGGGGTGCCGGATATGACCGTCATGACCGTCAACACCGGCTTTAGTCTCCTGGGTACGAATACCAACCCCGGTCACCAGAACACGACCTCCTATCATTTAGGCGAAGATCTCACGATCGAGAGGGGAAGGCACCAGCTTGGCCTGGGCGTTAGCTGGATCCATCAGATGCTGAACGGCAGCGTGGGTTCCTCTGTGTTTCCCGCGACAACTTTCGATGGCCATTTTACCGGTTTGGGATTGTCCGACTTCATGTTGGGAAAGGCTTCCGCTTTCGTGCAGGGGAGCCCGGTCATGTCCAATACGCGGCAGAACTCTATCGGTGTGTATATACAGGACACGTGGAAAGCATCGTCCCGCCTGACCGTGAGCCCCGGCCTGCGCTGGGAGCCGCATACACTGCCCTACCACCTGGGCCGGCCGATGCATTTCGAAAGAGAATGGTTCGACAAGGGAATCAAGAGCACGGTCTTCAAGAATGCGCCGGCGGGACTTCAGTACACGGGCGACGCGCTGTATCCAGGCTTCAATACCGACGTCGAAAATTCCTGGCTCAAATTTGCGCCCCGGTTGGGACTGGCGTGGGATGTCAGCGGCAATGGCCGGACGACCCTTCGAACTGCGTATGGATTGTTTTACGACATGCCGCCAATGTTTCACTGGGCTGGAAACGGCGGGCCCTGGGCCAATCAAATCACGCGCAACGATCCCGCGGGCGGCCTGGATGAGCCGTGGCTGGGCTATCCCGGAGGCAATCCATTTCCGGCGGCCCTCAACTCCAACGCTGTATTTCCACAAAGCGTCTTCTATATAAACTTCAAATGGCACCTTAAGCCGGCGTACGTCCATCAGTGGAACCTGAGCCTGCAGCGGCAGGTGGGAACCGACTGGATGTTGTCGGCCAACTACATCGGTAACAGCACAATCCACGGCCAAAGCGCGACAGAAACGAATCCCTCGATCTTCATTCCGGGAACCAGCTGTGTGCTGAACGGCCAGACCTTCAGTCCGTGTTCGACGACTGGAAATACGAATCAGCGGCGAGTCCTCAATCTGGCAAATCCGGCCGAAGGACAGTACTTCGCCAATATCACGACACTCGGAGACGAAAGCACGGCGAGCTACAACGGAATGTTACTCACCGTCCAGCGCCGTCGCAGCAAAGGCGTGACTGTACAGGCGAACTACACGTGGTCGCATTGTATCGCCGATCCTTTTGCGGCGGGAGGTTCCCAAACTTCGACAGGTGTGTTCCCCGGCCGCCGTCTCAATGAACGCGCCGGCTGTCCCGGAGACACGCGCCACAGTATCAATGGATCCGTCGTGTATGAGACACCGCAGTTTTCCGGCAGGCTCATGCGTTTGCTGGCCAGCGCCTGGCAAGTGTCCGGAATCGCCCGTATTCAGTCCGGAACGTCCTTGGCCGTAACGTCTGGATTCAACACTTCGTTAGGTACAGGATTCGGTATCGACCGCGCGAACCAGGTGCTCGCCGATCCCTATCTACCCAATAAAGGCGTCAATGGCTGGCTGAACCCGGCAGCCTTTGCGCGTCCGGCGGACGGAGTATGGGGCAACGCTTCCCAGAACATTCAGGGACCTGGATTCGTCACCCTCAACATGGGTCTGACGCGAAAATTCCGAATGTCGGAGCGGCAGTCGGTAGAATTCCGAGCCGAAGCATTCAATATGCCGAACCATTTGAATCCAAACAATCCGGTTCTGGCTTTGAACAGCAAGGACTTCGGAAAGATTCTCTCGGCAGGCGATCCGCGCATCATGCAGTTTGCGCTGAAATATCTTTTCTAGTGGAAAGATGGGATCGTGGCCGAACGCGGGCTTTAGCCCGCGTTTCTTATCGTTCCTGCCGGTTGCGGGGACGGAATTGGGTGTGGCAAGTAATGCAGGAGCTGACAATCTGCTCGTTCAACGCGAGCACTGCCTGCATGTCCTTCGCCCGAGTTGCTTTCACCGCCGCGGCACCCGCATCCACCAGCAGCCGGGCGTCCTTCATCCACAATCCCTGATTCCTGGCGCGGCCTTTCACCATCAGGAGGTTTCCGGATTCGGCAAGCATCAGCGCCTGCATCTGCAGCAGCTCCCAATCCCTGTCGTTCTTTGGAGCATTCCGCTCGATATAGAGCAGGGCATCGGAGTAGGGAAGCGTAATGGCCACCATGATCTCCGATATGGTAGCCACCGGCTGGAAGGGGGGCGTCTGTGCGATGGCCGGACTGGCTAGAAGGAGCAACGCAAGAATTCGCATTATGCCTCCATCATGTAGTAACCGGCCGCGGCCCGCCCCGGCTTACTTATCCTTTTTTTCAGAGTCCGCTTCAAAAGGATTCGAGGTCGCCATGAAGAGCTTTCGCCCGTCCGGAAGTGTGAGATCCCGGCCGTTGATTCGCCGCAAACCGTTCTTCGCGAGATAGCCGGTGACTACGATCTCCGTTCCCAGTGGCAGCGAATCCTTATTGAATCCTCTACGGAACATGGCATTCGGAGCGCCGGCTTCGATTTCCCAGGTTTGTACCGTACCGTCGGCACCCTTCACATCGATGGTGATCCAGCTGTGAGGATTGATCCATTCGATCTTTTTCACGGTTCCCTGCAACTTGGCCGGCCTGTCGGCGTCATATTCCGACGCGAATGAGTGATGCGCCCACGCATTTACCGGCGGTACAAGCAGCAGCACGCCACAGATGGCAGCAACAGCCACCGCAGAAAATCTTCTCATCGTACTCACCCTCCGGCGGTCATAGACCGCCGCTACAGTTCTGACTAACGTCCTATTTCTTTCCAGCCTGGGCTGCCCTTACCGCCTTTGCCGCGGTGATGGCGTTCTCCAACATTCGGTAGTTGCCTTCGTGACACGCGTATTCAAAAAGATCGTCCGGGCCGCGATAGGTCGGATCGTCGGCTCTCCAGGGAAGGGTGAATGTGAAAGGCCTGGTCCAGATCGTTGGATCCTCCACCGTGACCAGGTAATCGAGCGTATTCGCATTCGATTTCCGGAATCGTTCGGTGACGTGCAGGTTGCCTTGCGGAAAACCACCGAAAGGCGCGGACCCATCGGACTTCTGCTTGTCGCTGAAATTCGTCCAGTCGACTACCAGAATGTCTCCTTCCCAGTGGCCTCGGGCGTCGCCATTCCATTGACGGATGGCGGAATCCAGATGCGGACGGCCGTCGAGCGGGATGACGCGAACATCGTGCATGCTCTCATAGAAAATCGTGACGTATCCGGGTGTCTGCAGAATCTGGGCTCCCTGGTTGTACTCTTGCGTGACCCGCGGCATGGCCCGGCTGAGGCAGCGGTTGTACGTCGAAATGTCTTCCCACGTATCGACCAACTGGTCCTTTCCGATGCGCTTCGTGGCTGCACGCGCCTGCGCTTCCACACGCAGTTTCTGTCCCCGCTCCGTCAACGGAGGCAAGCGGCCGTCCTCCGGATCGATAATAATGGACGTGCGGCCGGTGGGCCTCCCCTGGTCGCTCGCGAACCATAGAGCGTTATAGGAGAAATGCTCGTTCGTGGCGATGTTCTCTTCCTGCTTTTGCTTGAGTTGCTCCTCCAGCGCCTTCTGTTCCTCCTCCGTCAGTACGTCCTTACCGGCCAGAGCAGCGGGCCGCTGGAAAGGTGTCAGGGTGGCGAACGTATACACACCCTGCAGGTCCGGATCACCCCACGCGGTGTGCGGCACGACAAAGCGACTGGATGCGGGCGCAGCTTTTTTCTGGGTCGCTCTTGTTGCGGCCTGCTGGCCGGCAGCCGGCATTTGCGCCAACAGCATCAGTGCGGCGGCGGCCGGCAGCGCGCTCATTCGTGCAAGAAATCGATGCATCATCGGAAGTCTCCTCTGACCGGTTTACGTGCCCTCTTTATAACACGCTTTGTGTCACTTGGTCGGCTTGTCGACTAAATGTCCATAGATGAACTCTTCCGAGAACTCCACGCACTTGAATTCCAGGGATTGGATGTTCGGCTCCATGCGCCGATACAGAGGCATGCTGATCTTCCACGGACGGGTAAACACCTTCGAGTCCTCGATCGTGGCCTCATACATCAAATGGTACGGGGACAACGGCGTGTAACGCTCCACGACGTGCAAAGCGTCGCTATGGAAGTTTCCGGCGCGGTCGAACCAGGTTTTATCGTTCAGAGCAGTCACGTCAATAACCAGCGTATCACCCTCCCAACTTCCGATGGACCAGCCCATCCAGGAGTCGGCAGGAGGCTTGGGCTTGCGATCCATAAAGACCATGCGCGTCGCACTGGCAAATTCGTAGGAGAGCAGGATTTGCCTGGCTGTCTGAATGATCTGAAAGGGAAGGCCGATATAGGTGGCCCGTGGAACGCCTGGCAGATAGCACTTGGCTTCGGGGTCGCCCGTGGTGTCGTTGAGATCGTGCGTGGTGGGACGGGTGAGCCGCTTTTCCAGATTTTCTTTCTTCCTGGCCGCCGCCCAGGGCTGATACGGGATCTTTCCACCCTCGACGACGCCTTGTCCTGCCGGCTCAGCGCCGATCGCGCCCGTGAGCGCCGGAAAGGGCGACGGTCCCGCGGCATGCGGCTCTAGATCCCAATTGGCCGAATTGACGGCCTGCCAGATTCCATTCAAGTCCGGGGTTTGGGTTCCGGGCAAACGCGGCGCGCGATAAGCCGGACGCTGTTGCGCCTGGGCTTGCATCGCCAGAAGCAGTAGAAATGTCAGGGTTATCGTACGAGTGGCCGCACCGATCACTTCGCGCTTTATCCTCGGGCGCTGAAACTATCACGACTGATTTTGGCAGTCAATTGCGCATCCGACAACGACTGCCACCAAGTTGAAAGCTCCTCTTTGTCCGGCTAACGGCCTACGCTTGAGCGCCGCGCTTTTCAGCGGCCCGCCCAACCGCTTGTTGGCCGGCCGTTGCGAGGGTAATATGGAAACAATGACGAAGACCACTGAATCCGTCCTTGCTGATGCTCTCCGCCTTGATGCGAAGGCTCGCGCTGAACTTGCAGCTGAATTACTGGCGAGCCTTGATGGCCCGGCTGATCCGGATGCTGCGACTGCTTGGGATAAGGAAATCCGGAATCGAGTTGACGCACTTGAAGCGGGCACGGAGAAACTGGAGTCGTGGGAGAGCGTAAAGCGTCGGATCGCGCGCGACATCCTGGGTCGGTGACTCGGACACTCCGAAACCTCAAAGCAGCACGGGAAGAGTTTACCGCTGCCATCCGCTGGTACGAAGAGCAACGTCCTGGGTTAGGCGGAGAATTCTTCGATGCCGTCTCTCATGCAACAGCCCTCATTCAAGCGCAACCCGAAGTAGGCACCCTCTCTCGCGATCGTCGAACACGCCGTGTGCTGGTGCAGCGATTTCCATATGAAGTTGTATACCGTCTTTCGGAGGAAGAGATTGTCATCGTCGCGATTGCTCACTTGAAACGAAGGCCTGGCTACTGGAAGAAGCGGCCGTAGCCCCACTCAGGCCGCCCAACGGTTTAACGTTTAGCCGCAAGCCGCGCGAGAGAACCCCGGCAAATTCGGAATTGCCGTGGCGCGCGGCTTGGCGGCTGCAACGTTTTGTTAGCCGGTCTTCGCGTCAGGTCCCGACCATGTCGGCCGGTCGAAGGCTTCGCGCAGGACTGCCGCCTGTTTCACGCGCTCACTCAGAGGCACCTCGACTGCCCCAAATGGGAAGCGTGCTTCGCCGGTATTAAAGCCGTCGTCGACGAACCTGGGGACCACGTGGAAGTGAACGTGAAACACATCCTGACCACCATGCGTCTCGTTGTTCTGCCGCACTGAGACCCCGTCGGCGGCGCACGCTTTCACGTACGCCAGCACGGTGAGGAGATAGAACAGCGCCGACAGCACGTCGCGCCGCTCGGTGACCCACACCACCGACTCGACGCGCAGCGGATGCACGGCGAAGAACAGTGCCGCCACGATCGCGCCGAGCGTGATCGCCCGCGGCGCCGCCGCCGTCAAGCCGAGCCGCAGCAGACGCCGCCCCAGCAGATAGAAGAGCGCGGCGTTGGCCGCGTGCAGCAGGACGCTCGTGAGGTGATATCCGAACGCCTTCATTCCCCAGAGCGCGTAGTCGAGGCCGAACGTCAGCCACGTCACCGGGATCCAGTGGCCCATGACGGCGCTCGTGAAGGCCCAGCGGAGCTGAGCCCAGCCGAGGCCGCGATAGGAAGGGTTGGTCAGGAGGTTGCGATCGTCGTCCCAGAGGATGAAGCCGTACTGGAGCGCGGGCGCAAAGACCGCGAACGTGATCGCCGCGATCGCGAACGGAGCGATCCGGCGGACCAGCAAATCGACGCTCGTGGCGCGAGGCTCTCTGTCGATCGCCTCTTCACTATATGGGGGCTCGAGCCGGCGGCCAAGAAACGGCGGCTCAGCGCTTGAGCAGATACGGCACGTCGGCGACGACCGTGTTCCTCCGGAAGAGCAGCGCGCCCTTGACCAGAAGGGCCGTCTGGTTGTGCAGGATGTGCTGCCACCAGTGCCGTGGCAGGAACTCCGGGAGCACGATGGTGACCATCTGCTCGTCCCCGCGCGACTGGATCTGGTCGAGATAGTCCAGGAGCGGCCGCAGGAGCGAGCGGTAAGGCGAGGTCAGGACGACCAGGGGGACGCCGAGGCCCCACTTGCCCCACTTCTCCTCGAGGCGGGCCGTTCGCGTCGGGTCCGTCTCGACGTACACGGCGCGCACCACCGCGGTCGGCGCGAGCGTCCGGGCATACTGCACGGCCCGAACGACGCCCCGATGCACGTCGCCGATCAGCACCAGGACCGTGTGCTGGAACCTCGGCGGGCCCTCGAGACCTTCGAGGGACAGCTCGCGCGCGACCTCCTCGTAGTGACGATGCATGACGACGAACATGGCGACCAGGATGGGAATGACGACGACGACGATCCAGGCTCCTTCGACGAACTTCGTCACCGCGAGCGTCAGGAGCACGACGCCGGTGACCACCGCCCCGACTCCGTTGATCCACATCCGCCAGCGCCAGCCCTTCTCGCGCAGACGCAGCCAGCGCCGCACCATGCCGCTCTGCGAGAGCGTGAACGAGATGAAGACGCCGATCGCGTAGAGCGGCAGGAGCGCGTGCGTGTCGCCCTGGAAGACGACGATCAAGAGGATGGCGAACCCGCTCAGGATCATGATGCCGTTGGAGAAGACGAGACGGTCACCCTGGTTCGCGAACTGCCGCGGCACGAAGTGATCGCGCGCGAGAATCGAGGAGAGGCGCGGGAAGTCGGCGTACGAGGTGTTGGCGGCGAGCA
>Ga0137418_10004582_pt1 | contig 12669 bp, 12 predicted proteins | sample CZODoug3_1_2_16f_FD_122242 | JGI IMG/M metagenome (GOLD analysis project Ga0137418, IMG submission 122242) | Vadose zone soil fungal communities from Angelo Coast Range Reserve, California, USA - CZODoug3_1_2_16fungal (Hybrid Assembly) | ecosystem: Environmental > Terrestrial > Soil > Vadose... | reverse complement strand
CTTGCGTCTATCCCCGATTTTCCCAAATCCCGACCAGCTTTTGGGCGGCGCAGGGCCTCAGCCCGGCGATAAAGCTCCTATGGAATTCCGGCTTTAGCCGCTGAGGTAAGGGGTAGGACCAGAAATGTCCTCCGACCATCCACTCTCCAAACAGACTTGTCTGGCAAAAGAGCCCGCAGAGTGGCAATGGAACAGCTTTCGTCATGACTCCCCGCGCGAAGTAGGGAGGATTGAGATTGAGTCAGAATGGACCGCGCACAATCGCGAAATGCTAGCTTCCAGCGGATCCGCAAGACTGTTTCTCGGCCCAGAGCCTGCCCTGAGCTTGTCGAAGCGTTAGCGCCAACGTACGGGGCGAACCTGGAGGGTGGCCGACCTTCCGGGCGGACGGGTCGAGCCTTTGCTTTTGCTCTTCGCCGACACCAACTTGGACAAGGGATGCCCCCGTTCTTTGCGAAGCAAAGGGTGGCGGGAATCGGAATGACGCGCGAGAAAGCTTTTCGGAGCTTCCCCGTCCACGCAATTTTCCATTTCGGAACCCGCGCCCTCAAATTCCGCACGTATTCGTTGACTTAACACCCAACTGGCCTCACCCTAAGTTATAGGGTTACGCAGTAATCTTGGGGAGTTATCCCCTTTGTTTTCAAGATTTTGCCTGTAAACCCTTTAAACTCAAAGATCTAGGCCCGCTTCACCATCTATCTCATTGATTCCATTAGACCCGGGGGGGGTACCCGCAGTTCCCGAGGTGCGCGCGCAGGTTATCCCAAACCGAAGACTCGGGTGGCCTGGTGTTATTTCGTCGAATTCACATTTTTCTTGACGTAGACGGCGTCCCAGGATACTTGCCAGGTCTTTTGGCCGTCGCTGGACTGCTCGCCCATCTGGCGGACGCGGCCAGGGGCGAGGGCATACCAGGTCCAGCGGTAAACGGGATTCTTGGTCTCGTCGGTTATCAGGACCATCTTGTCGCCGGTAAGATTTCCGGCCATGGCGGGGAAAGCGCCGGCGTTGCCCGAGTTGTCGAGGTAGAGTTGGTGCCACTTGCTGTCGCGGATGTCGTAATAGTTGAAACTGGTGCCGGTCTCCGCGCCACCCGCCCCGGTCCAGTGTTCGACGATGAGGCATCCGCTTTGTTCCAGATTGACGAGATTGTGTCCTACGATTTGCCCCGCTGGGTCCTGGACCTCCCAGTCGCCGATCCAGAAATCGAACTGGCGGTACTCCGCGGTGCGGCAAGGGGCGATCGCCTCCAGGATTTGTAGGAATTGAGGATCGGTTTTGAAGGCTTGAAACTCGGTGGCGGTTGCGATCATTGAGCGGACGCGGCTGCCCTGACCGGAGGCGGAGACTTCCCCCAGGATGCGCATCGCATCGGCGCGCTGCCCCTGAAGCGCGTAGGTGCGGGAGATATTGACTTTGTTTACCAGGGGGCGGAATTTCTGCTCGGACGAGCGGGTGAAGGCCTGGACGGCGTCGCTGTATTGATGCAACTGCAGCTCGCACTCGCCGAGGTTTTCCCAGGCCATGCCGTTTGTCGGTTCTTTGCTTACGATTTCGGAATAGGCTTGCGCCGCCTTGCCCCATTGAGAGTGGGCGAAGAGATCATCGGCGGTTGCCTGTGCTGAGGGTGGCGCTCCGTCGGCATGAAGAGGCAGAGCGATGAGGAGAACGGCAGCGAGGATGGCGTAACGGACGGAAAGGGGCATGCGTCTCTCCCGAGGCAGTTCGAAAGCTCGTTATTATCTCTCCGGATTGCCGCAAGTTGGAGTTGGAGGGATCGACGGTAGAAAATCTGGGACGGGGCGCGGTATGACCTCAAGAAAGCAGGGCTGGCTAGGTTGCCAAGCGCTGCAACAGTTCTTTCCCCAGCTTCTGGGCTTCGCCAAACGACTTCTGATATTCGGCGAAGATCCGGTTCAGCTCCAGGGATTTATCCGGCGTGAGCTGCTTGCGCAGGAGCATGTCGCGCACGTGCACGGGGTTGGGGAGGATGGCTTCTTCGGTGATTTCTTCGAGGGCGGTTTGTGGGTCGTAGTGGTACATAAAATTTGTAATTTCCTAATTTTGTGATTCAAAGGGCTATTTTTTTGATCTAATCGCCAAATTTCAAATTACCAAATCACCAAATCATTAGATTTCTCTACACCATTTCCGTGCTCCACAGATCATGCAGGTGCACAATGCCCAGCAGATGGCGATCGGGGCCGACGACTGCCAGCGAGGTAATTTTCTTTTCTTCCATGATAGCCAACGCGGTGGCGGCGAATTCCTGGGGGCCGATGGTCTTGGGGTCGCGCGTCATCGACTCTGCCGCAGTGAGATCGAGCGCGTCTTTGCCACGGTGTTCGAGTAGGCGGCGGAGATCGCCATCGCTCACGATTCCTAGCAGCTTCCCGCCGTCGACCACCGCAGCGACCCCCAGCTTTTTGCGCGACATTTCGTAGATGACGTCCGGCATTTTCGTTCCGGGCGACACTTGCGGCAGAGCCTCGCCGGAGTGCATCAGCGTGTCGACTCGAGCGAGTTGCTTGCCCAGCTTACCGCCGGGATGCAGGTCGGCGAAGTCTTCCTGCTTGAATCCGCGCTGTTCAGAGATTGTGACGGCTAGAGCGTCGCCCAGGGCGAGCATCGTAGTTGTGGAGGCGGTTGGCGCTAGTCCTAAAGAGCAGGCTTCTTTCGCGATTGAGCAATCGAGCGCCACTTCGGCGGCCGAGGCGAGGGTAGAGAGTTTCGTCGCTCCGTTCCAAAGGGCGTCGCCTGTCATTGAAATTAGCGGCACGCGCAAGCGTTTGATCGTCGCCAGCAGACGCAGAATCTCTTCCGTCTCGCCGCTGTAGGACAGCGCGATGACTACATCACCCGGCACGACCATGCCGAGATCACCATGCACTGCCTCGACAGGGTGCAGGAATAGCGCTGGGGTACCCGTGGAACTGAGCGTTGCTGCAATCTTGCGGGCAACGATGCCGCTCTTGCCCATTCCTGTAACGACCACTCGGCCCCGGCAATGGAAGAGCATGTCGATAGCGTTCGCAAAACTTGGAGCCATGGGGCCCGAAATTCGATCCGCCAGAGTCTTCAGGGCTTCGGCTTCGATGCGAACTACATTTTCGCCGACGTTTGTGGTGAGGGAAGGCTTCATGAGTGCAGGCTGAATCTTAGCAAATTGGGCTTCGTTAGGCTTTAAAGCAAGACCCTCGCGGGGGAGGGCGCCCGTGTCACAACGAGGCAGCATGGCTGAAACTTCCCGGTTGTCCTCTAATCTCATTACAGGGTCTAGAATCATGGTTGAAAACCCTTGAAGGAGATGGCATTTATGTCCGAGAACACTACTGCCGCAAAGATCACCAAAACCGAAGAAGAATGGCGCGAGCAGTTGACGCCCGAGCAGTTCCGCGTAACCCGCCAGTGTGGCACCGAGCCCGCGTTTACGGGAAAATATTGGAATAACAAAGAGACTGGGATGTATCACTGCATCGGCTGCGGGGCGCCGCTGTTCAAGTCCGACGCCAAGTTCGAATCCGGCACCGGCTGGCCCAGCTTCTGGACGCCGGTGAATGCTGGCAGCATCGTAGAACACACTGACCGTGCTTACGGCATGACTCGCACCGAGGTCCGATGCGGAGCCTGCGATGCCCACCTCGGGCACGTTTTTCCGGATGGCCCGAAGCCGACGGGGATGCGGTATTGCATCAACTCGGCGTCTCTGGATTTCAGCAAAGGATAATTTTGGGCAAGGGAAAATGGCCTGGATCTCCTGGACTTCGGAAGATTCAGGCCATAGTTTTTCTTGGATCTGAACTTCTTAGAACTAAACCTAAGCGTGCGCCGCCATGGTCGCGGGTTTGTTGGAGTCTTTCTTGTCGCCCTTAGCCAGGTCAATTCCGCCCTTGAGGAATGCGCCCTCTTCGATGGTCAGGCGCTGGGCGTGAATGTCGCCGGTGACGGAGCCGTCACTGCGAATGTCAACGCGGTCGCCCACGATGAGATCGCCCTCGATTTTGCCCATGACCACAACCTCGCGGGCGGAAACGGTGGCAATGATCACGCCGTTACGGCCGACCGTGACGCGGCTTTCGGGCATATTGATGGTGCCTTCGATGCGGCCGTCGACGTAGAGCGTTTCTGCTCCGCTGACTTCGCCTTTGATTACGATGGAACGGCCAATCGTCGCCTGTTCCGGTGAGGTTGTGAAAGACTTGGTCGCGCTCGTGGGGCCGAACGCCGGTGTCGGGGCGGATGCCGCGGGTGTAGAAAACTTGTCGTTGGGTTGCAACATGTTGGTGGGCCCTCTACTCGGTTCGGAATTTGCCGATGCGCGCGAAGCGAATCACGCGAAACGATTGACTTGAATATCCCAGAAAAGATAAGAGGCGGGCAGATTACGGAAGATGGTGTCCGGCGGAAGGCGCGTCATCGGGCCGAATTCTTAACGCCAAATCCGTAACCTTTCACCCGAGGGCACAACTTCTTCGGGAGAGCCATAGCCTCGGTCATGTGCTTGAACCGAAACCACATAGAGGCTCAAATCGTTCCAATTCCATCGGCTTGCTGTGCCGCAGACGCAGTAGAGCATCCATTCCTGGGAATATCTGGTAGCAAACGACGTCAGACACGAGCCGTTCGAATAAGGACTAAAACCAGCCAGATATCGCGTGCGGCATCTTGGGCATTCGGCGCAGTGTCGAACACGGAGAGCCATGGCGCAATGTCAACCTTATAGTCAGGAACATATCTGAAGGAGGGGGCAAAAAATGGACGTTTGCGGACGTGGTTGCCCAGAACTACCGAGGCTTCGGACGTGGTCCGAAAACGTCCACAATCTTCTGCGTGTCCGGTTACCATGAACCTTGCGAAGGGAAGATATGAACCTGGATTTGCAGGTCTGTTCTCGGGCCCGGCTGACCCGTGATGCGCGCTTCGACGGCAAGTTTTTTATTGCTGTGCGGAGCACTGGAATATACTGTCGGCCGATCTGCCCAGTACGAACGCTGAAGGAGAGCAGCGTACGTTATTACCCGACTGCTGCAGCGGCGGCCGAGGCGGGGTTTCGCCCTTGCCTGCGTTGTCGCCCGGAGAGCTCGCCCGGGACTCCGGCTTGGTTTGGCACTTCAAACACAGTGTCGAGAGGGCTGCGTCTGATCGGCGAGGGAGGAATGGATGACGGCGGAGTAGAGATGTTGGCGGAGCGACTGGGAGTCGGATCTCGTCACTTGCGGCGATTGTTTTTGAAACACTTAGGAGCGACACCGGTGGCCGTCGCGCAAACGCGGCGTCTGCACTTCGCTAAGAAGCTAATCGACGAGACGACATTGCCGTTGCATCAAGTTGCCCTGGCGTCGGGATTCGGCTGCGTTCGCCGATTCAACGCGAGCATCCGGAAGGTCTACCATCGAACCCCCACGCAAATTCGCCGCCTCGCCCGGCAAACTGAGGTCCAGCCGGAGAATGAGTATCTCTTTTTGCTGCATTTCCGACCGCCGTACCATTGGCAAGGCATGCTGGATTTTCTCGCTCCGCGCGCCACGCCTGGCGTTGAAGTCGTCGAATCGGGAAGCTATCGGCGGACGATCTCGTTGCATGGCCGCGAGGGATATTTCGAAGTTTCGCTTGCCGAGCTGCAGGATGCGTTGCACTTGCGTATCGCCTTCGGCGATCCCCAGGCGCTCTTTTTTATTGTGGAACGGGCTCGCGGGATGTTCGACCTGAACGCGGACTGGACCGCGGTCGCGCAGAGTTTGAGAGAGGATCCCGTGCTGGCTGCACGGCTGGAAGCTGACCCGGGAATTCGCCTGCCGGGCTGTTGGAATGGCTTCGAGCTTGCCGTTCGCGCGATTCTTGGTCAGCAGGTCACGGTGAAGGGTGCAACGACCTTAGCCGGGCGCATGGCAAGCCGTTTCGGTAAGTCCTTCCGCGGACCAATGGGACTCACTCATCTTTTTCCTACTCCTGAAGTTCTTGCGGATGCAAGACTCGGCGAAATTGGGCTGACCGGGGCGCGAGCCGAAACTGTTCGGGTGCTGGCTCGCGCAATCTGCGCCGGCAAGATCAACTTTGGGGGAAGCGGTGATTCTGAACAGTTTCTGAAGCGGCTCTGTGAGATTCCCGGCATTGGACAGTGGACCGCGCAGTATGTTGCGATGCGGGCGCTAGGTGAACCCGATGCATTCCCCTCGGGCGACCTTGGACTCCTGCGCGCTCTGGCGCTGGAGACGCCGCGTGAACTGGAACAACGCGCCGAAGCCTGGCGGCCGTGGCGGGGTTACGCAGCGATGTACCTGTGGAGAGGCGCGGGGCAAAGCGTGCAGGCGGAAAGAAAATCGGCGGTTCTTCGGAAAAAGCAAGAGGAGACCGTTGCAAGTGCTGTTTTTGCCCCGAAGCGTCTTTTGGCAGTGTGACCGGCTAAGCCGTCCGCAAATCGGTTTCACGAAAAATCAAGAGATTGCGATGGGTTTAGAGCAAGAGCGGGGACGCCCGCGCTCCATTAATCTGCCTCTAACGCTTGCCCGACCTCTTCCCATTCCTTCATAAGTTGCGCTAGTTCCTCTCGGTGCTTTTCGAGATCGAGATTCTGCTGCTTCATTTGCTCGGCGCTGACGTAGTTCAGCAGGCCGGTCTCGCAAATGGCGATAGCGGCCTCGACGCGGGCGATGTCTTCCTCAATCTCTCTCGAGCGTTCCTCCATTTGCTTTCGCTTGATTGGGTTCAGGCGTTTGGTTTTTGTGTCTGTGCCTGCCGCGATGGCATCACTTCCGTGGCCGTTGGCCGATAGCGTCGTTGCCGGTATTGGACTCGGTGCCGGAGCTGCGGCGGGCGCGCTATTCGTGGTCTGCTGCTTGCGCCACAAGTAGTCTTCGTAGTTTCCGGGGTAGACGTGGACGTGCCCGTCGGCCACTTCGAACACTCGCGTGGCTAGCTTGTCGATGAAGTAGCGGTCGTGGGAAACGAAGACGACGGTGCCGTTGTACTTGAGCAGGGCGTCGAGGAGGACGTCCTTGGCGCGCATGTCAAGGTGGTTCGTGGGTTCGTCGAGGAGAAGAAAGTTTGTGGGGCGCAGAAGCATTCGCAGCAGCGCATAGCGATTGCGCTCCCCGCCGGATAGGACGCCGATGGGTTTGAAGACATCGTCGTCGCGGAAGAGAAAACAGCCGAGGAGATTGCGCAGGTCGGTTTGGGTTGAGACCGGGGAGAACTGGCCGAGATCGTCAAGAACTCGGGCTTCGGTGTCGAGTTCCTTGTATTGATCCTGGGCGAAGTAGCCGGGCTCGGCGTTGTGGCCGAGCTTGTACTCGCCTTCGGTTAAGGCGTCGTTGCCCGCTAAGAGCCGAATCAGGGTAGATTTGCCCGCCCCGTTCACTCCTACTAATGCCACGCGGTCGCCGCGCTCGATGACCAAATCGACGCCCAGGAGAACTTCTTTCGGCCCGTAACTTTTGCTTGCACCCACCAGTTCCACCACACTCCTGCCGCTGGGTTTGGGCTGCGGGAAGGTGAAGTGGATGGTTTTTTCTTCTGGCGGGAGTTCGATGCGTTCGATTTTCTCCAGCTCTTTGATACGGCTCTGCACCTGTTTCGCTTTGGTCGCCTGGTAGCGAAAGCGGTTGATGAAGATTTCGAGTTGTTCGATGCGGTCGCGCTGATTCTTCGCGGCTGCGGTGAGTTGTTCGAAGCGTTGCGTCTTCTGGTCAAGATACTTGGCATAATTGCCACTGTAGAAATAGATGTGCTTGTTCCAGATTTCGGCGATTTGATCGACCGTCGCGTCGAGGAAGAAACGGTCGTGGGAAATGAGCACGAAGGCGTGGGGGTAGTTGTGGAGATAGTCTTCGAGCCAGTTGCGGGCTTCGAGGTCGAGGTGGTTGGTGGGTTCGTCGAGCAGTAGAAGATTGGGCTGCTGGAGCAGCAATTTTGCCAGGGCGATGCGCATTTGCCAGCCCCCGGAAAACTCCTCGGTGCGGCGCGTCCAATCTTCCTTCCTGAAGCCCAGGCCGCCGAGGACGGCGCCAGCCTTGGCTTCCAGCGCATAGCCGTCGCGCAGCCGAAACTCGTCCTGAAGGCGATGCAGGCGCTCGGAAGCCTGTGCGTAGTCGGCTCCGGTTGGGTCGAGTTCGGCTAAGCTGTGGGACAGGGTTTCCATTTCCTGCTCCATGTCTCGTAAGTCATTGAAAACCTTCATGCACTCGGCGAAGACCGCGTCTCCACTCAGAGCGAGGCCGTCCTGTGGTAGATAGCCGGCGGAAATGCTCTTCATTCCCTGGCAGCTGCCGTAGTCCAGAGTTTCGAGGCCAGCCAGGACGCGCAGCATCGTGGTCTTGCCGGTGCCATTGGCGCCGACGAGGCCCACTCGGTCGCGCGGGTTGATTTGCCAATCCGCACTTTCGAACAAGAGCTTGTGCCCGAACCGCTTGCCCGCGCCTGTGAGTTGAATCATCGCCATCTCTAGAATGCAATGGCGGGGCAGTCTAAGTACAGAGCGAACCGGGGCCCAGGGTAGAAGGGAAGTGCTGCGAAAAGTGTGCAGCGCAGGACGGCTTCCGGGAATTCATCGAATTTTCAAGATACTGCAACGTTTCGTCTATCAAGTGTCCTTTAGGCTGTGGGGTCTGTCGGCTAGGGCACATGGTCTTATAAAATTCCTGGCTTAAATCAGCTTCTGGTTTAAATCAACTTGAGGATCCGGCTGGCCGGTGAGGGCTCTTTATGTGTACTTCTTGGATTTCCATTCGTTCTTTTGCTTTGGCCTTCGGGCTTTGTTGGTGTCTATCCGACGCGAGTTGGGCGGCGGTTGGCACGGTAAAGGGCGCGGTGACCGACCCTACCGGTGCTGTTGTCCCCCACGCGATTGTGCGGCTGGGCAGCCAGCTTTCGGGGTATTCCGTGACCACGGTGGCGGACGAGCAGGGCCGCTTTGTTTTCAACAGCGTACCTTTTGCCCAGTTCACGCTGACTGCCGAAGCGCAAGGCTTCCAGGCGGCTATGCGGACCGACCACCTGAAGTCGAGCGTTCCACTGACGCTCAATCCGCAATTGGCGCTCTCACAGACCAAGGAATCGGTGACCGTCACTGAGCGCGCCCCTCTGCTGGAAACCGCCTCGACGACGACGCATCACGACATCGAAGAGGAAGAGATCGAGCGCAGTCCCAGCACGCAGCCGCAGGTGGCGCTGTCGAGTCTGCTGGAGTCTGTTCCTGGCGTTATTCCTGAGGAAAACGGCCGCCTGCATGTGCGCGGTTCCGAGGGGCAAGTGCAATACGTGGTCGATGGCGTGCCCATTTTCGAGAACATGTCGGGAGTCTTCTCGACGGCGCTGGACGAGGATGATCTGCATTCCTCTGACATTGTGACGGGGAACCTGCCAGCGGAGTTTGCCGGGCGCACGTCTGCCGTAGTCACGGTGGATACGAAATCGGGGCTGAATGCGCCGTGGAATGGCTCGCTCTCGCTGTTCGGCGGCTCGTTCGACAGCGGCGGCGCGAATCTCGAGGTCAGCGGAAATCTGCACAAGAAGGTCGGGGTGTTTCTGAGCTCGCAGACGAACCGCACCCGGCGCTATCTCGATCCGCCCGAAATCGAAAGCCTGCACAATGCTGGCGGAGCGGCGCAGCTTTTTACGCGCTTCGACTTTGCACCGACCGAGCATGACTCTCTGCACTTGAATCTCTCTACCAACGGCACGGACTACCAGGTGGCGAACACGCAGGACCAGCAGGATGCCGGGCAGAAGCAGCGCCAGGAGCGGCGCGATGACTCTGAGTCTTTGGGCTGGACCCACCTGTTCAACAACTCCACCGTCGGCGAGGTTCTGATGTACCGGCGCGCGAGCATTGGGCGCCTGCTCGACCCCGACCAGACGGGCACACCGTACTTCGTGGGCTTGCATGACCGCACGGAAACCGAAGGGTTTCATGCCAGCCTCAGCCATGAGTGGGGACGGCATTCGTTCAAGTTCGGAGTGCAAGGACATCGTTTGGGGTTGAGCGAGAACTTTGCGCTGGCGGCGACGGGCGATGAAGTGCTTAACGATCCCACCAATCCGGCATCGCAGTTTCCCATTGACAACCCATTCCGTTTTCGGGACAAACGCAATGGCTGGGAGGTCGGTGGATTTGGGCAGGATCGCATTCGCATTCGGCATTTGACGCTCGACTTGGGTTTGCGGCTGGACAAATACAGCTTGCTGGCGAAGAATGCCGCCGCCAGTCCGCGTGTGGGCGTGGCCTATTACGTGGAGAGGACGGGCACGGTGCTGCGCGCGTCCTACAACCGGATGTTCCAGACCCCACCGATTGAGAACCTGCTGCTGGCGTCTGCTCCACAGGCGGCAGTTTTTGTTCCAGGACTCCAGTATGGTCCGGTGCCGCCGGAGTGGCAGAACGTATACGAGATCGGATTGCAGCAGCAGATTACCAAGCACATCCGTTTGGACCTCACGCGGTACATCAAGAACGCCCGGAATTTTTCCGACGACGAACAGTTCCTGGAGACGGGAGTTGTCTTCCCGCTAACGATTGCGCGCGGCGATGTCCGAGGCCTGGAGGCGCGCCTCGATGTCCGGGCCTACCACGGGCTGGGCGGTTACTTAAGCTACGCCAATTCCAAGGCGGTCGGGACGACTCCTATTACCGGCGGCCTGCCCATCGGCTCGGGTAATCAGCTCACTCCGAATCTGAAGTTTCCAGGAGATCAGGACGAGCGTAACGAGGGCCAGTTCGGCGTGACTTACGCGCGGAAGTCTGGCCTGTGGGCTACGTTCACTGGCCGCTTCGACAGCGGCGTGCCTTCGGAGATTGACCCCAGCGACGCTACCAGTGGTGAAATCGATCCTCGCATCGCAGCGGAACTGGATTTCAACCGCGGCCGCATCAAGCCTCGTGCGCTGTTCAATGTGGCGACCGGGTACGAGTTGATGAAGGAATCGTCGCACCCGATATCTCTGCAATTCGGCGTAAACAATCTCACTGACCGGCTCTATCTATTCAACTACTTGAGTATTTTTTCGGGCACGCACATCGGCCGGCCGCGTGAGTTCACCGGGCGGATCACGTTCCACCTGCGCGGGCACTAGGGCGGCAAAGAGTGCCGAGCGAACCACGCGCTGCCGGCGGCAGTGCTTGCCTAGTTGAGTGTTCCGGTCCGTGACCGAGAAGGCGACCCGTAGCGCTAACTAGTTCGGAATTAGAACTTTGAGGGCTGTTTTCGCGGACGCCGTTTTGGTCGCCGGCATTGACACCGTCCCACCCGGCCCGAGGCGACATATTTTGCTCCATCGCCTCGCAGGCGCGTGGTAGCGTCCAGGGTGGTCTACCGAACTCCACCTACATCTACAAAATTACTGCGGGTTGGCTTGTGGGTCACTACTTCTTGCCTAATAATAAACGATTGTTTTTAATAGATAAATCTCCTTAAAGTGGCGGAGGAAGCGAGATTCGAACCCTCGGTCCCTCTCTGGCTCGGGGCCTTCACGCGGTCGAAAACGTCGATGTCAGGTCCGGTCGGGGTAGGCGGCTTCGAAGAAGGAGAGTTCGAGGGCGACGGCCCGCTGGAAAAAGTCGTGGCACAGATCCTCTTGCGCGGGGCCGATGCGGTCCAACTCTGCGCGCAGGAAATCGACGAAGCCGCGAAACCCCGGATTGTCGTGCAGCGTGATCCACTCGGCGTGCACGAAATTGACCGGCAGCGGCTGCGGCGCGCGGAAGGCCCAGTCGAGATAGAGCCATTCGGCCTCCCGCATGATCGCCTTGAAGCCGGCGGTCGGTGGCGTATCGGGATCGGCCGTGCGCCTGTCCTCGGTGACGCCGAGTGCCTCGAACGCGCGGAGAAAAAAGGTGTTCTCCTCGCCCGACACCATGCCGATGAAGCGACCGAACCGAACCCTGGCTTCGAACGTGTCGGCGCTGGCGAGCGTCGCGCCGAGCAGCGTCAAGAAACTATCGAGGAAGCGGTGGTCCTGGATGAGATAGCGCGCCATCACCGCATCGGGCACGGCTCCGGCGAACAGCTCGTTGACGAAGCGATGCCTCACGGCATCCGACCAGGCCGGTTCGCTCGCAGCGCGCAATATCTCGGTGAAGCGTTCAGACATGTTCGTCCCCACCTATTCGGCCCCCTCACGGGTTGCTACGCGCCGGCCGTCCCCGGTGGTGACACATCGAAACGGTCAGCGCAGGCTTACGGTACGTAACGGGTGACGCCCTCGACTACGTCCTGCTCGCGGCCGCGCAGCTCGATAACGTTGCGATCAGGGTCGCGCACGAACACCGAAATCTGCCCGTTCTCGCCAAAACTGACTGGTCCCTGGGCGATCGGAATGCCGTTTTCGTTCAGCGCGGCGACGGTTTCCGGGATAGACGCGACGCGCAGCGCGATGTGAGTGTAGCCGGGGAATTTGTCCCCGACGTCCATCAGAATGTTGGTGGCCGGATCGCCGGCATTGGCGTTGAACACGAGATTGAGCTCCACTCCGTGCTCGTTGCGAATGATCGCGACATCGTCGCCCTCGGCGCGGCGCACCACAGCAAACCCAAGCACCCTGTAAAAGCCCAGAGCGCGGTCGAGATTTCGCACTCGAACCCCGATGTGATCGATCCGCTCGATTGCGATGTTTTGGGCCATCGTGACCTCCGTGCCTCGGTGGTTGGCTGGGCGCGGTGCTCGAGGCGCCACG
>Ga0137418_10004580_pt1 | contig 12672 bp, 14 predicted proteins | sample CZODoug3_1_2_16f_FD_122242 | JGI IMG/M metagenome (GOLD analysis project Ga0137418, IMG submission 122242) | Vadose zone soil fungal communities from Angelo Coast Range Reserve, California, USA - CZODoug3_1_2_16fungal (Hybrid Assembly) | ecosystem: Environmental > Terrestrial > Soil > Vadose... | reverse complement strand
GAAACAGTATCGTCGCCATTTCTTGTCTAGCCGTTCGCAGTATCAGAGAGCGCGAGCAGCGGCCAAAATGGGGTCTTCGCCCATTTCGCCGAAGAACATGGCGCCACCTTTGGCAACTCCCACGGTACCGTGCGGGGGAATCCCGGGCGGACTCGCCGCGGCACGCTTGGCCGCAATCACGTCGAGTGTCTGGAAGTTCGAGACGAGCGCGAGAAGCGGTGCCTCTCGTTTGGCGGACACCCGCACGATGTCGAAGGTTTGCTGACCCTGGCCCGTGGGTGAAACGGTGATCGTCATGCCCGAATCGAACGCGAACGGCACGTCAACACCCTGTACGTTGCGGCCGTCGGTGCGGCGATACACGACGAGGAAGTGCGTGATCGTGATCGAGTTGAGCTCGCTGGGGGTGTTGGCGACGCCTGGCGAGCCAGGGTCCCTGGGCACCAGCGACAACGTCACTCGGCCGATGTCGGCAAAGCGTGTCGTTGTCGCAACGTTGTTGACCGTGATGTTGTTTTCAACGTCGGAGCTCAGATACCCGCCGAAGGTTCCCGTCGTCGCCCCACCCGAAGCGGCGTCGAGGGCGTTGATGCGGACGACGGCGGGCGCGCGCCCCTGCTCGGCCACGCCGCAGCCGGCCGCCGCCATCGACAGCGCCGTCAGCAATGCAAATGTGATTGACTTCGTGCTCACAGTCCCTCTCCTAGAGCGTCAGAATGCGCGGAGTGATGAAAATCAGCAGCTCGCGGCTCTCGTCGTTCACGCCGTTGCGCTGGAACAGCCAGCCGAGCAGCGGGAGGCGCGACAGGCCCGGCGTGTCGTCCTTGTTCGTCTGCTCGCTGCTCACGTAGATGCCGCCGATGACCGTCGTGTCGCCGTTGTTGACGAGCACCTGCGTAATCGCGCGCTGTGTGTCGATCGGCGGAATGTTGTTGACCGACTTGCTGTAGTCGGGCGCCGCGTTCTCGAGCGAGACGCGCATGATCACCGTGTTGGCCGCCGTGATCTGCGGCGTCACCTTCAGCGTCAGCGCCGCGTCCTTGAACGTCACGGTCACCGTGTTGTTCGCGACCGTCTGAATCGGAATCTGCACGCCCTGCGTCATCTCGGCTTCGACGTTGTTCTGCGTCGTCACGCGCGGCGTGGAGAGCAGCCGGCCCTGCCCCTGGCGCTCGAGGGCCGACAGAATCACGTCGAGGTTCAGCGCGCCGTTGACCGAGCCCATCGCGAGGCCGAGCGCGGTGCTCGCGCCGGTGACGCCGAGGTTCACCCCCGTGGCCGCCGAGTCGAACTGCGGCTCCGGCGCCGGCGGACCCTGCACGCCGCCCGTGCGGCCCGTGATGCTCCCCTGGTTCGGGAACGCGAGGCCGGTCGTGTTGCCTATCGAGTTGCTCGCGCGGCCGCCGATGCCCCACTGCACGCCGATCGTCCGCGCGAACTGCCGCGTCGTCTGGACGATGCGCGCCTCGATTTCCACCTGCGGCTGCGGCGCGTCGAGCGTCGTGAGCAGGTCGCTGGCGCGCTGCAGGCGGTCCGGCAGGTCGTTGATGATCAGCGTGTTGGTGCGCTGATCCGTCTGGATCGAGCCGCGCGACGACAGCACTGTCGCCGTGATGAGCGGCCGCAGGTCCTCGGCGCGCGCGTAGCTCAGCGCTCGCGTCAGCACGCGCAGCTCGCCGGAGAGCGCCTGCTCGTCGGCCAGCTTGCGGCGCTGCGTCTCCTCGTCGGCGAGCACCGCCAGCGGCGCGACGCGGACGATGGTGCCGTCCACGACGTAGCCGAGCTTGTTCGCCCGCAGGATGATGTCGAGCGCCTGGTCCCACGGCACGTCGCGCAGCGAGACGTCGACGGTGCCCTGGATGGTCGGGTCGATCACGATGTTCAGGCCGCTGATTTCCGCGAACGTGCGCAGCACCGCGCGGAGGTCGGCGCCCTGGAAATCGAGGCTCACCGGGTTGCCGCTGTAGCGCGACGGCGGGGCGATCGGCACCGCCTGCGTGCCTGCCGGCGGCGTCTGCGGCGCCGCGGCCTGGGGTGGCGCGGTCGGCGCCGGCGTCTGGGACGGTGGCGCGAAGACGTTGGCTGGCGGCGCCTGGGCCTGCGCCATCAAGGCGGCAGGTTTCGGCGTCTGCGGCGCAGCGGGCATGACCGGTGCGAGCACCGCCGCGGCCTGTGCCTGCGTGGACGGCGCCGCCGCGTCGTCGATGATCATCGTCAGCTGCCGCCCGTCGGAGGACGGCTCGAGGTGATACGCGGAGCGGCGCGTCATCTCGACGGCCACGCGCGTGAGCAGCGGGCTCTTCTCGTTGAGGCCGATGCGGACGTTCTGCACGGTGCCCTTCTCGACCGGCGTGACACCGGGCAGCGAGGACGAGGCGTTCGCCAGGTCCACGTAGAGCCGCGCGGGACCCTCCTTCGTCGCCTCGACGCTCATCGGCACGAGCTTGCCGGTGCCGAGAAGGGTGATGGCCGTGGAGGCGCCGCGGCGCTCCACGTAGGAGTCATAGCCGCCGCGCGCGGCGATCACGACGCCGAGCCGATCGGCTTCGATGTAGATCACGTTGCGCGAGCTGCGGACGCGCGGCCGAATCGGCTGCGCGAGATCCACGCTGACGCGCGCGATCGAGGCGCCGTCGAACGCGCGCGTGTTCTCGACGTGCACGCCCGCAATCGGCACCCGCGGATCCACCTTGAAGTTGTCCGCGAAGCCGACGGCCAGCACGTCGCGCATCTCGACGACGAACGTCCGCGGATCCGGCTGCGACGCCACGTACGGCACCGGGTCGGACGCCTCGATCGAGATCACGCCGGCGCGGTCGTCCACGCGCGACGTAATCCGCTTGAGAACCGCGGTGTCCGTGACGCTCGCGCGCAGCGGCACCATGGCGCCGAGCGCGAGCAGCGCGCCCAACACCGGCAATTTCCATCCGACTAGTCGACACTCCATTACTTGGCCTCTTCCGTGGTCGGTCGCAGTGGCTTGCGCACTTCGCGCTGCTTCTCGAGCGACAGCGGGTCGGTCACCTGTTGCGTGATGACGATGCTGTCCGGGGTGATCGTCCTGATCGTCCCGTCGAGCAGCTTGTCGCCCGCCTTGACGATGTAAGTCTTGCTGTCCGAGCCCTGCAGGATGCCCACGTAGGCTCCCTTGCTCGCGATGGTGCCCTTCAGCGTCACCTCGCTCGTCTCGAGCCCCGCGAGCCCCGGCGGCCGGAGGCCGATGCCGTTCGAGCGGCCGATGTCGCTGCCGCGACGCAGCAGGCTGACGAACGGATCGCGCCGTCCCTGCGGGTCGTAGGTGTAGCCCTGCGGCTCGAGCTGGGGACCCGCGGCAGGCGCGACCGGGGCGGGCGTCGTCCCTGCCGTCGGGGCGGGCGTCGGAACGGGTGCCGGCGATGGTGCCGGTTGCTGCGCGGCCACGAGCGACGAGGTCGCGAGCACCATCACGGAGGCGAACGAGCAAAGGCGGGGAATCAGGGTCATGTGCTATTCCGCCTTTGGTGCCGCGCCGGGCGCCGCTGGTGCGGCGGGCGCGCCGGGCGAGGGCTTCGGCTCGACCAGCACGAACGTCGTCGCGGTGCATTCCGCGGTGATCGAATCGCCGGGGCCGCCGTTGTCCTTGGCCTTGATGTGGATGCCGGTGACGTTGATGATGCGCGGGAACTTGCTGACGCGCTCGAGGAAGTTCCCGAGGTTGTGGTACGTCCCCTCGATCTGCAGGCCGATGGGCCACTCGGCGTACATCTGCCTGGTGGCGACCGCCTGCGGCGCGAAGCCGCGGATCGTCAGGTTCGACTGCGTCGCCATCCCCTGGATGCGGCGCAGCAGGTCGGCGACGTCCTTCTCGCTCGGGAGCACCGGGCGCAGGCGATCGAGCTGCGCTTCGAGGTCGGTCACCTGGCGGCGGAACTCCGGCAGGCGGCGCGCGGTGGCGAGACCACGCTGGATGTCCGCGCGAACGGTGGCGAGCTGCGCCTCCCGCTGCGTGAGGCTCTCCTGCGCCGGCTTCACGTAGAAGTTCCAGAAGACTCCCGCACCGGCGAGCGACAGCGCGAAGAACGCGCCGAGCTGGCCGTACCACGGCAACTTGCTGAGGCTGAGGTTCACTGCCATTTAGCGCGCCCCTCCCGGGGGTGCGGGTCCGCCGGCTCTCGCGCCTGCGGCCGGTGGCGGTGGCGGTGCCTTCGGGTTCGGCACCAGCGACGCCTTTACCGTGAACTTGATCAGATCGACGCTCGGGCTGCCGACCGATGCCGCCTGTCCCGTCGGCGCCACGCTCTGGACCGTGCTGTTGACGATCTCGATCGGCTTCTGCAGCATCGGCGACATGCCGAGGTTCCCGACGAAATCCGAGAGCGAGATCAGCGTGGTGCTGTTGCCCGCCATCGTGACGTCGTTCCCCTTCTGCTCGAGATCCGTCAGCCAGAGCATGTCGGGCACGCTCTTGCTGATGACGTCGAGCATCTGCACGGGAATGCTCTGGCCGCTGCGAAGCTGCTCGATCAGCTGCACGCGCTGCTGCAGCGCCGCGCGCTGCGCGTCGAACTGGTTGACCTCGCGGATGATCGACTGCAGCCGCAGCTGCTCCTGCTGGGCGCGGAGGATGTCGGCATCGAGCTGCGTGGACTGCTGCTGCAGGGCGTAGTACCAGTAGCCGACGCCCACGGCGGTCAGCACGAGAATCAGGCTGCACGCCAGCGTCAGCCGCTGGCCGATGTCGAAGGCAATCGCCTTCTTCTTGACCTGCCGCTCGCCGCCGAGCAGGTTGATCCGAATCATCGGTCACCCACCTTCCGCAGCGCGAGGCCGACGGCCACGGCGGCGGTGGACGCCATGGCGGCCGCATCGCCGCCAAGCTTCTTGGCGTCCCACGTGACGGCGCGGAACGGATCGAAGTCCTCGACCGGCGCGTTGAAGCGCTCCTGGACCATCTCGTGGAAGCCGTCGACGCGCGAGGCGCCGCCGCTCAGCATGATGCGGTCGATCTGATCGGTTGACGCGCTCGCCTTGAAGAAGTCGAACGTCTTCTGGATTTCGAGCAGGACGTTCTCGGTGACCGCGTGCAGCACCGGCTGCGCCTCCTCGAAGGTCGCGCCGTCGACCGGGATGCCCTTCTTCAGCTGCTCGGCCGACTCGAACGGGAGGTCGAGCTCCTTCTGGACGGCCTCGGTGTAGGCGTTGCCGCCCATCGAGATGTCGCGGGTGAACACCGACTGGTCACCCTGCAGGATGTTGATGTTGATCGCGCCCGCGCCCGCGTTGAGCAGCACGACGACGCGGCCCGGCTCGAGGCCGTAGTTGACCTCGAACGCGTTCTGCAGCGCGAACGCGTCCACGTCCACGATGATCGGCGTGCGCCCCGACTGCGAGATGACGCTCGTGTAGTCGGCGATCTTTTCCTTCTTCGCCGCGACGAGCAGCACGTCCATGCTGCCGCGCGAGTTCGTGCCCGTTCCCGGGTCCAGGATCTGGTAATCGAGGTTCACGTCCTGGATGTCGAACGGGATGTACTGCTCCGCTTCCCAGTAGATCGACTCGGCCAGCTCGTTCTCGGTCATGACCGGCAGCGTGATCTTCTTGACGATCACGGCGTTGCCCGAGAGCGACGCGCAGACGTCCTTCGTCTTGAACGCCTTGTTGCCGTCGAACACGCGGCGGATCGCGTCGGCGACCGACCCGGCGTCGATGATGGCGCCGTCGACGATCGCGTCGGCGGGCACCGGCTCCGCCCCGAACGCGGTCACCCTGTACCCCTTGCCCGACGGCTTCAGTTCGACCGCCTTGACCGCGCTCGATCCGATGTCGAGCCCGACCACTGTCTTGGCTTTTCCGAAAAGCGGCATTGTTCCTCTGTGTTCACGCCAACGCGGCAACGGACGTACCAGTCAAAATTGCAATATCCGGCACGGTTCAGCCGAGCTGACCGGGTCTCGGCCATCACGAATGTGCAAGCAACACACGGATTCGTAAAAAGTCGATGTCCCGAAAATTGCTGTCGTGTTCAGTTATCGGCCGTTTCCGTCTCAGCAACACGATGGTGGCACCCGGGCGGTATCGGGGGTCAGATCTCAGGCGTCAGGCGTGGGTCAGGTCTGAGCCCGAACGGGCCCCCGCACCTGTTCGGTTGACAGTTTCCATAACCGTCCGTATCATTGAGGTTTGCGGTTGCAGGCGAAAGCATGTCGATCGCGTGCGGCCCAGTAGCAGGGTTCGTGTCGGTCGGGCCCCGAAGGAATCCCTTATTCATGCGTACGTTCGTGGCAAGCGCGAAGCGCGCGGACAGCCGGTGGCATGTCATCGACGCCAAGGGGCAGGTGCTCGGGCGGGTGGCGACGCTCGCCGCCCGGCTGCTGCAGGGCAAGCACAAGGCGATCTACACGCCGTACATCGACACGGGTGATCACGTCGTTGTCGTCAATGCGGCGGTGGTCAAGCTGACCGGCCGCAAGGAAGACCAGAAGCTCTATCGGCACCACAGCGGGTACGAAGGCGGGCTGCGCGAGGAGCGCGCCGGGGTCGTCCGCAAGCGCCAGCCGATTCGCCTGGTGGAGGAAGCGGTTCGCGGCATGCTGCCGAAAACCAAGATGGGTGATGCGATGTACCGGAAGCTGAAGGTCTACGCCGGCTCCGACCATCCGCACGCCGCCCAGCAACCCAAGAACATCGAGGTCGCATAGTTGGCAAGCATCGAATATTACGCAACGGGCCGTCGCAAGACCTCCACCGCACGCGTTTTCCTCCGGCCCGGCAAGGGCGCCATCACCATCAACCATCGCGAGTTCGACAAGTACTTCACGACCGAAACGCTGCGAACGGTCGTCCGGCGGCCGCTGCTCCTCACGGAGAACGGCGAGAAGTTCGACATCCTCGCGACGGTGGCCGGTGGCGGCGAGCACGGACAGGCGGGAGCGGTCCGCCTCGCGGTCGCGCGTGCGCTCGTCGAGTACAACGCGGAGCTGCGCAAGCAGTTGAAGAAGGACGGGCTGCTGACGTCCGACTCGCGCATCAAGGAACGCAAGAAGTACGGCATGGCTGGCGCGCGGAAGCGCTTCCAGTTCAGTAAACGGTAAGTCTAGGGGCGGGTCGTCAGACCCGCCCGGAGTGAAGGGAATATGGAGGGACCTTGTCCGGGATTGCGATGAAGGATCTACTGGAGGCCGGCGTCCATTTCGGCCACCAGACGAAGCGCTGGAACCCGAAGATGAAGGAATACATCTTCGGAGAGCGGAACGGCATCTACATCATCGATCTGAACAAGACGGTGAAACGGTTCCGCGACGCCGAAGAGTTCGTGACCAACCTTGCCGCGGACGGAAAGACGGTCCTCTTCGTGGGCACCAAGCGCCAGGCGCAGGACGTCATGGCCGAGGAAGCGCAGAAGTGCGGGATGTACTTCGTGAACCAGCGCTGGCTCGGCGGGCTCCTCACCAACTTCACCACGATCCAGCGCAGCCTCGGACGCCTCCGCGACCTCGAGGCGATGGTGACCGACGGCCGCTACGACACCCTCTCGAAGAAGGAGATCGCGCGCAACGAGAAGGAGAAGCGGAAGCTGCTGAAGAACCTCGAGGGGATCCGGCACATGTCGCGGCTCCCCGACGCGGTGTTCGTCGTCGACACGCGCAAGGAGAAGATCGCGGTCGACGAGGCGCGCAAGCTGAAGATTCCGGTCATCGGCGTGGTCGACACCAACTGCGACCCCGACGAAGTGGACTACGTCATCCCGGGCAACGACGACGCGCTGCGCGCCATCCGGCTGTTCGCGTCGAAGATTGCCGAGGCGGTGATGTCGGGCCGCTCGATGCGTGAATCGCGCATCGCCGAGGACGACGCCGCGCGCGCCCACGAGGCCGCCGAGGCCGATGCCGCCGCCCGCCTGCGGACCGCGGTCCGCCCGCAGCGGCGCGAGCCGACGCCAGCCAGCGCGTAAGGCGCAGGCGAGAGAGATCGCGCCGGCTCGCAGGATGGGCCGGCGTTTTTGTGTACGAAGGGCACGAAGAAGGGGAGCCATCTTGGTGGCTACACGTCTTCGTGCCCTTGAGATCGGAGACAGTCATGGCAGCGACAGCAATCACGGCAGATCAGGTCAAGCAGCTTCGCGACAAGACGGGCGCGGGCATGATGGAGTGCAAGGCGGCGCTCAACGAAGCCAACGGCAACATGGAGGAGGCCATCACGATCCTCCGCAAGCGCGGGCTCGCGCAGGCCGCCAAGCGCGCCGGCCGCGCCACCGCGCAGGGGCTCATCGGCAGCTACATCCACATGGGCGGCAAGATTGGCGTCCTGGTGGAGGTGAACTGCGAGACCGACTTCGTCGCCCGCACCGACGATTTCCAGAGCCTCGTGAAGGAAGTCGCGATGCACATCGCGGCCGCCGATCCGAAGTGGGTTCGCCGCGAGGACGTGCCGGCGGCGGCCGTCGAGAAGGAGAAGGCGATCTACCGGGCGCAGATGGAAAGCACCGGCAAGCCGGCGCACGTGCTCGACAAGATCGTCGAGGGGAAGCTGGACAGCTTCTACTCGCAGTTCGTCCTGCTCGACCAGCCGTCGATCCGCGACAACAGCGTCACCATCGGGCAGCTCATCACGCAGGCGACCGCAAAGACCGGCGAGAACATCCAGATCGGCCGCTTTGTGCGCTTCAGGGTCGGCGACGTGGACTAGCGGCTTCGGACCGGCTTCGGGCTTCGGGCTACAGGCTTCGGGTGCGAATACCCTGCAGCCCGTAGCCTGAAGCCTGTAGCCAGCCCGCTGCCGATATAATTCCGCTTCGTGCCCGCCTCCACCCTGTCACCCACCTACAAGCGCATCCTCCTCAAGCTGTCCGGCGAAGCCCTGATGGGCGAGCAGCAGTTCGGCGTCGACCCCGTGGTCGCCACGCAGATTGCGCAGGACGTCGCGGAAATCCAGGGGCAGGGCGTGGAAACGGCGATCGTGATTGGCGGAGGCAACATCTTCCGCGGGCTGGCGGCCAGCGCGCGCGGCATGGACCGCGCCACCGCCGACTACATGGGCATGCTCGCCACCGTCATCAACGCGCTCGCGCTGCAGGATGCGCTCGAGCAGATCGGCGTCCTCACGCGCGTCGTCACCGCGATCGAGATGCGCGCGGTCGCGGAGCCGTTCATCCGCCGGCGCGCGATCCGCCACCTCGAGAAGAAGCGCGTCGTCATCTTCGCGGCCGGCACGGGCAACCCCTACTTCACCACCGACACGGCGGCCGCGCTGCGCGCCATGGAGGTCAAGGCGGAGGTCATTCTCAAGGGGACGAAGGTGGACGGCGTGTACACCGCGGACCCGATGCTCGACCCGAACGCGACGAAATACCCTACAATCTCCTACCTGCAGGTGCTCGAACGGCAGCTCAAGGTGATGGACGCCACGGCCATCTCGCTCTGCATGGACAACAAACTGCCGATTGTCGTCTTCAACCTGCGCGAGCCCGGCAACATCCGCCGCGTGGTGATGGGCGAGCCAATCGGCACGACCGTCAGTTAGTCGTTGGTGGTTGGTAGATCCATCATCCACTGACCAGAGACAAACATGGACTTCAACGACTTAAAAGGCATGTTCGGTGAGGTGAAGACCCGCATGGACGGCGCCATCGACCGCGTCCGCAAGGACATGGCGTCGGTGCGCACGGGGCGCGCCACCGTGAGCCTGCTCGACGGCGTCCAGGTGGAAGCGTACGGATCGAGGGTGCCCATCAACCAGGTGGCGTCGATGTCGGTGCCCGAGCCGGCGCTCATCGTCGCGCAGCCGTTCGACCCGTCGACGATGAAGGAGATCGAGAAGGCGATCCGCTCGTCGGACCTGGGGCTCAACCCGTCGAACGACGGCAAGGTGATTCGCATCCCGATTCCGCCGCTCACCGACGATCGCCGCAAGGAGCTGTCGCGTCACGTCCACAAGCAGGCCGAGGAGGGGCGCAACGTCGTCCGCAACGTCCGCCGCGACGCCAACGACCGGCTGAAGAAGCTCCTCAAGGAGCACAAGGTCTCGGAGGACGACGAGCGGAAGGGGCTCGATCACGTCCAGAAGATGACCGACGAGCACGTGAAGATGATCGACGAGCTGCAGAAGAAGAAGGACCAGGACCTGCTCGGGCACTGAGGCCGAAGCGGCAGCCGGCCTTCCCAATCAGGGCAACGGGACCCCGATGCCTGCACGCGCCACGACCCCGCCGCGCAAGGGGTCGCCCGGAAGATATCCCGCGGTCTTGACGCCGACATCGACGACGATCCTGGCGCGGGAGCTGCCGAACCAGACCGGCGTGAACGGGTGACCGATGCGCCCCCCGGCGCGTGCGCCCACGCGCGGCGCGAACGCAGGCGAGCCCACACCGAACGCGTCAACCGGCGGCTGCCGCCACACGTCAACCGCGGCATCGACCGCCCATCCCGCCCACTTCGCGACTTCCCGCTGGCGCGCCCCGACGCCCCACGTCCGCGTGTCCATCGATTGTCCGATGCGCACCTCTACCTCGGTCGGCCGCACGCGGCCTCCAAGCGCGTTGACCAGCGACCACTCCGTGCCGAAGGGCGTCAGCCTGTAGCGGAACAGCGGGAGATACCGCACCCCCGCCACCGACAACGCCGGCACGGCGACATCAGTGGCGCCGTTCCACCAGTACCGCGCGACCCCGTACGCCGCAAAGGCCAGCATCGGGTTCGCCAGGCCGATGAGCGACTCGCGGCGTAGCGTGCGCGGCGTCAGCGGGCGCGCGCCGGCCGCGGTTGCAGCGGTGTTGTAGGTCCGGAGGAAGTCGCCGACGTCATGGCCGGCCTCTTCCTCGTCCTTCGTGCCCGCGATGTACCACAACGGGTCGAGCTCGAATGTCAGATACCGCAGCGCGTCGCGCGCGTGCCACGTCCGATCGGCGAAGGCACGCTCCGCCACGAGCGCGGCAACCACGCTGGTGGACTCCATCCCGCCCGCGCTGACCGCGAGCTCCTCGTAAGGCGTCGGCTCGCGGTCGAGTACGAAGGATGTCACGCCGCCGCCGCCGCCGTACGGAGACGGCGGCTGGATGTGATAGCCAATCGGACCATCGAAGCGTTCGCGCAGGCGGGCGCCGTGGCCGAACACCTCGTGATCGAAGACGAGGAGCAGCTGCTCCTGCGGCGCATCGAAGAACGCGTGTTTGGCGAGGCGAAAGGCGATGTTGCCGGCGCGCCGCGCGCCGCACTTGCCGGACGGCCGATCCGGATTCGGCTCGTCGGCGCACTCCGCCAACAGTCCGTGTGGGACCGACCTGTCCTCGCCGCGCGCGACGAGTGCGCCGATCGCCGCGGCGATCGACGCGCCCGCCCCGACGGTGAGATCGCGGTCGACGAGGACGTCTGCGGCGAGCTGCTGGGCGGCAGCAGGCGAGGAGGCCGCCGCGGCTATCGCCGCGGCCACCACAACAGCTCGCGCGCGTACGAGCACGCTACCAGCGGAGCGCGATGCCGACGTTGCCGCGCCAGAACGAGATGCCCGACAGGATGTTGGCGTTGATCAGCTGTTCTTGATCATCCACCACGACGCCATGGTTCGCGCGCAGCACGCTTGCATCGACGCCCTGGAACTCGTTGCCGGAGACCTTGAAGTAGCGCAGATCCGCCCGCAGGCCCATCTGGCCCAGGAACCCCATCAGGCCGAAACCGGCGTTCCACCCCGTGTCGGTGTTCGTCAGGTCGATGTTCGAGTCGCCCGCGGTCGGGTCGCCGCGCAGCGTGAGCCATCCGGCCCCCCCGGAGGCATACGGCTGAAATTGGCCGCCCGCCATCAGCGGCGCCGCGCCCATCACGTTCAACATGTAGCTGTTGATCGCGGGCTCGTTCGCGAGAAACGGCGGCGCGATTGCCGGATTGAGCTGGAAGTCGGGAGAGAAGTTCGACTGGAACTCTCCTCCGATCACTCCGTGGTAGAGCCATCCGACCGTGCCGGCGAAGTTCGTCCCCGGAACGTCGGCGTCGGATGAGAAGTCGGTGCCGAGCGAGCCCGACACGAGCCAATGGCTTGCAATCGGATACGGCGACGTCGAGGGCGGCGGTGTGTACGTCTGCTGCGCGGCAGCCGCCGCGGGCAACGCGATCACGCACGCCGCCGCCAGCCAAAGCGAGATCCTCATCGTAGGTCCCCTTTCAGTTGACGCTCATCTCGATTCCGCAGGAAGCGCATCCCGGCTGCTGCGGCAAGCGACAGCAGGCCCAGCAGGCCGACCAGCGGGAGATTGCTGGCAGTGGCCGGGAGTTCGGCCCGTGCGATTTGTCGCGGCTGTTCTGCCGGCGCCTGCGGTGCGGGCGCTGGTTCGGGCGCCGCCGCGGTCTCGGCAGGCGGCGGTTCGGGCGCGGCCGCGGTCTCGGCAGGCCGCGGTTCGGGCGCGGCCGCGGTCTCCACGGGCGCGGGCGCCGGTGCGGCGATCTCTGGTGCGGGGGCCGGTACTGGTGCTGCTTCGGCGACCGGCGCAGGTGCCGCTACCGGCTCCGCCGCGCGTGCGACGACCGGCTCGCGCACCGAACCGACCTCTACCTCGAACACGTGCAGCTCGTGCCCCAGGGGATCGAAGCCGCCGGTCGGCTGCCGGAGGCCGCTCGTGCCCACCGCCCTCGTATGCGCATACTTCTGGGTTCCGGTGAGCTCGACCCGGCGGCCAATGTATGACGCGACCTCGTGCTCACGCGGACC
>Ga0137418_10004579_pt1 | contig 12675 bp, 15 predicted proteins | sample CZODoug3_1_2_16f_FD_122242 | JGI IMG/M metagenome (GOLD analysis project Ga0137418, IMG submission 122242) | Vadose zone soil fungal communities from Angelo Coast Range Reserve, California, USA - CZODoug3_1_2_16fungal (Hybrid Assembly) | ecosystem: Environmental > Terrestrial > Soil > Vadose... | reverse complement strand
TGGAGCACAAATCCCGGTTCCAAAGTCGTGAAATCAGCGTACGTCGAGGTGAAGTCGATCTGAATCCGTCATAACCCGCGAAAAACACGAGCGAACTCATGTGGGCCATCGCGCCGTTCGCGAGCGTGTCCGGCCAGTGCCGATTCAAACCGGGGAGAACTGGTGGTTCCCGCACGGCATGCGCCCATCTGGACGATAAACGCGCTACTCGTAGAGGTGAAATCCTGTCACTCCCGCGGTGGGCGATGTTCGCTGTTTTGGGACAATCCCGTTTGAGCATCTGTCATTCTGGATTGCAGGCGCCCACAACCAAAGATGAATGGCAATTTGAAGGCTCTCGCTGAGGGATTCTCCGCCCTCAACAAACGACTTGCCTTCGATTCGAAGCTGCCCAAGATTCGGACATGGGCTGATGCCAAACACTGGTGGGCACAAGCAAAACACTACACTGGCAACGATTTTCACGCATCGACCCTCGCAAGTTGGACGGTTTCGGACGGTCGCCATTCTTATCATGTATTATTTCAATTAGATAGTGAGACTGGGAACTGGGTTCGATTCCCATCGCCCGCTCCAGCAATCTAGGATGTTCCATGCTCTCCGCATGCAAGCGTTCGTCTTTGCAGGCGCTCTCGGATGTACTCTCCCCAGCTCTCAGGCAGGGCCACAACTCGGAAGTCTCGCTCATTGCCCGGGTTGATAGCTTGCGCATGTAGGTAAATAAACTGGCAAGCACGGCAGGGCTTTCGCTTTATGCTGAACACATGATTCGTCCTTCCACGCAGGAACGCCGCCGCAAGATACGCACAAAGATCCCGCGGATGATACGGGTACGGCCGTCGGAGCCGACCCTGGAGGACTTCGACGAGATCTTGCCGACGTTAAACGCTGCGCGCAACAGCGTATACTTTGTTCCGCAAAACGGCATCTATGAGCCGAAGATGCGTGTGTTTGTGACTTATCCGTACGCGAGCGATCCTGGTTCCATCAATCAAGAATTTCTGGGAGCGGTGACGCGGGTCGATAAGCTGCCGGGTGACAAGCAGGGCGTCGCGGTGGAATTATTGATGCCCATTTTTATAGGCACCAAAGAGACCATTCGCTGAATCAAACAGCAGGCTGATCGGGCAGTCGAGTGGGCGCGTCTTTCCGGGAGCCTGCCTCTCCAATGACCGACAAACCAAAGGGTTCGCGCGGACTCTGGCTCATTGCCGCGTTCAAGCTGGTGAAGGGGCTGGGGCTGCTGGTCCTCGGCATTGGCGCGCTAAAGCTGCTGCACAAAGACGTCGCCGCCGAAGTGGCGAAATGGATAGATATCTTGCGTGTGGATCCAAACAATCACTATATCCAAGAGGCGCTGGCGAGATTGGGGATGGTGGACGACCGAAAACTGAAAGCGTTGAGTATCGGGACGTTTTTCTATTCTGCTCTGTATCTGACCGAGGGCGTTGGGCTTTCGCTGCGGAAACGCTGGGCGGAGTATGTAACGATCATATCGACGGCGTCCCTGCTGCCCCTAGAGATTTACGAGATCGCAAAACACGTCAGCGCGCCGAAAATCGCCGTGCTTCTGGCAAACATCGCGGTTCTCGTGTACCTGGTGATGGAGGTCCGCAGGACGCGCAATACGCAACACTAGAAACTCTTTCGGCACGTTATTTGACTTCGCGGACATGCGCGATCAAGTTGCGAATACTGTTGGCGAGCTCCACGACTTCTCCCTCCCCCTGAATATCAAAATCAATCTCGTAGTTGCCGGCGGCGGCGTGGTCAACGGCTTCCTTGAGGCTCAGCAGGGGCTTCACGACCTGGCGAGGCAGAACGAAACTGATCCACACGCTGACAAGGAAGGTGATTACGGAGACGATGCTGAGCGACCACTCGGCGCGAGAGATGAGGCGCTGGGCCTTGTGGTGATCACTTTCGATGCGCCCCCAGTTTCTCGATTCGAGCTGGGAGGCGAAGTCGAGAACGCCCTGGCCGGAATTGTGGAGGTCGACCGTGATCTGGCGCAGGGCGGGATTTCCTTCCTGAACGGTTTTGGAGATTTGCGCGTCGAAGGAGTCAACGCGATTGCGCAGCTCGTCGACCAACTGCGCGCGGCGCTTGTACGGAGCGCTCTTGAGCAGGGTGTCCAGATCGTGCTCGTAGGCGGCCACGACGGAGTTGATGCGGTCGGCGGGAGCCTGGCCAGGCTCGCCCACAAGCGCAACCGCAGTTTCAAAGCGCTGCCGGTACTGGTGCAGCGCGTCGAGGGCTTTTTGCGTGAGTTCCTGATCGGAGGGATTGAGGTCGCGGATGGCGCTCAGAATCTGCTCGATCCGGCCGAGCGACTCGCGCGCGGCTTGCAGCGAGGCGGAATCGTTGAGCAGGAAGTAATTGCGCTCGGCGCGGCGGGCGTCGAGCATCTCGATGGTGGCTTGCTGAGCGAGGGTGGCAGCCGGCGCGTCATAGCTGACGATGCGATCGATAATGAAACCGGTCTGGATTAGGTAGTAGACCGCCAGCACAATGACCGGCACGAGAATCAGGCGAACGATCCCCAGGCTATAGGCGACCCGCCGCCGCAGAGAACTGCCCGGCGCGAGCACCCGGAACGATCGGCGAATTCGAGATGGCATGAGCCAACCCTCCTGCGGCAACGTGCAAGATACTATGCCAAAAGGAGGCTAGGGAAGCTGCAGAGGGCCGCCGAGGAAGGGAGGGCTTCGCCCGCCGATGGAGAGTGGCGGCGAGCGAAGCCGGTACTGCGCGAGGAAGGGCTTGGGCCAAAGCTTAGGGATTGATATCTTCTTTTTTGTCGAGCCGAACGATCATGCGCTGAATTCCCTGTTTGGCGAAGTCGGGTGCGCCCGGCAGAGCCAGCTTCATTTCCTTGCTGGCGGTGTCAAAGTCTCCCTTCGCGGAAGCCATACGCGCGAGTTCACCGTGCGCGTACCACTCGTTCGGGTGCTTTTTCACGTTGACCTTGAAGACCGCAAAACCTTCGTCTTGTTTTTTCCGCTGTTGCAGGCTGCGGCCATAGAAGTGGAGCTGCAAGCCGTTGGCGATGTCCAGCGCTTTGGTTTTCACGGCCTCGGTTTCCTGCTTTTTCCCCTGCGCTTCCAGGATCATCGATTTGCCGAGCAGATTTTCGAAGCGCTCCTCGAGCTGAATCGAGCGATCCTCCCACTTCATGGCCTGATCGAGATTGGTGTTGGCGTCGATAAGCCAATTCGCCGCTTCGTCGTAGCCGGCCCAGGTGAATCCGCCGGTGTTGCGAAGCTGGTTTTGGATGCTGCGCAGCACGATGGCGTTCACGTCCGCGGACACGCGGAAGGGAACGGCCAGTTTCTCCCATCGCAAAGTCACCGCGACGGAATCCGGCTTGGGATCGTCGAAGGAATATTCCAGGGCTTCTACAAGCTCCGCGGGATGAGGCTTTACGGTGACACGCAGCGCGTCTTCCTTTTCGTCATAGCTGAAGCTGCCCCAGGACGTGGAGTTCTTGGAGAAGATGATGGTCCATTGATCGGCGGTGGGAAGGGTGTGCAGGCCGTAGGTGCCGGCGGGCAGCGCGTGCCCTTCGACGGAAACGTCGTCAGTGAAAGAGATGGTGGTGTTTTCGTTAGCGCCAGAGCGCCAGACTTGACCGTAAGGAACGGCCTTGCCCCAGATTTCGCGTCCGCCCACCAGCGGCCGGCAATAGTTGACGCTGATATCCGTCAGCCCGATGCGCTGCGTGGTAATGGCGCGCTGGCTGATAGTGGGAAGACGCAGCTCGATGGCCTGCCCGCCGCCCTTGAACTGCGCTCGCGCAACGTCAGCAAAAGCGCTGACGCACAGTGCAAGGCCCGCACAACAATAGAATAGTCTCCGCATGAAGGAACCCTCCTCTTCGATTGGGAACCGCTCCTGGGACGCGATTCCAGACACTACTGCGGGATAGACGGATGGGGGCGAAGACTCGTGAGCAAGTTCTTTGCTTAGTTTCAGGTGGGCAGTGTGAACGCGGCGGAGGCGGGGCAAGTCGCGCGCTCTCCTGCGCGCTGGCCCAAGACTGTTTGACAACAAGGGCTTCCGCTTTTTACCATGTAAATTCATTTTGACGTTGTTTGGAACTACGTTTGGAGTTGCTCCAAAGAGTTGTACATCGTTGTGTAAAGCAAAATTCTATGATTACAGTAACGGACCTAACCAAGAGGTACGCGCGGCACACGGCCGTGGACCACATCTCCTTCGACGTTCAAAAAGGACAGATCGTCGGATTCCTGGGGCCCAATGGCGCCGGCAAGACCACCACCATGCGCATGCTGACGTGTTTTCTTCCACCCACGTCAGGCACCGCCATGGTCGCGGGATTTGACGTCCTTGAGCAATCCATTGAAGTGAAGAAGCGCATTGGCTATTTGCCGGAAATGCCGCCGCTGTATCCCGAAATGCGCACGGTGGAGTATCTCGAGTTTGTCGGCAGCTTGAAGGGCCTTTCCAAGATGGAGCTTGCCAAACGCATCGACTATGTTTGCGAACGGTGCGCGATTTTGGATGTTAAAGACAAGCTGCTGGGGAAGCTGTCGAAGGGCTATCGGCAGCGCGTGGGGCTGGCGCAGGCCATCATCCACAATCCCGACGTGCTGATTCTCGACGAGCCGACTTCCGGGCTTGATCCCAAGCAGATCAATGAAACGCGCGAACTGATCAAGAGCCTCGCGGGCGATCACACCATCATCCTCAGCACGCACATCCTCCCAGAAGTCGAGCAGACTTGCGAGCAGGTCATCATCATCAACAAAGGCAAGCTCGTGGCCACCGACTCGGTGAGCAATTTGCAGAATCGTGCCCGCGGTGCCGAATCCTTGCTGGTGGAAGTCGGCGCGCGCAACGGCCTCATCGATCCGGCAAAGGTGCAATCACGCCTCGAGCTGGTTTCCGGCGTCAGCCGGGTGGTTCTCAAAAACAAGCGCGACAACCGCTCGGTCTTTGAAGTCGAAAGCCGCAAGGGACTTGCGCGCGGCGACCTGGCCCGCGCTGTCGTTGAGGCAGGCTGGGACCTCAATGAATTGCGTCCCGCGGCGGTCAGTCTCGAAGAAGTCTTTTTGCAGCTCACCGGCGACGCGGCCGCGGCGCCGGCGGAAGAAGCCGTTCCCGCAGGAGCCAAGTAGATGCGAAACGTCTGGATCATTTGCCGCAAGGAGCTGCGCAGCTATTTCGTCTCCCCGATTGCGTACCTGCTGCTGGCCATGTTCGCCGTAATTTTCGGGTTTTTCTTTTGGAACATTCTCGGCTTTTTCGTTTTCCGTGGAATGGAATCGCAGATGCGCGGCCAGATGTTTCCGATGAACGTCAACGAGGAAGTCATCCGCCCGTTGCTCTCCAACGTCAGCGTCATTGGCTTGTTCCTGATTCCGATGATAACGATGCGCCTTTTTGCGGAGGAAAAGCGCACCGGCACGATCGAACTGCTGGCCACCTCGCCAGTGAGCGACATCGAAGTGATCCTGGGCAAGTGGCTCTCGGCAATGGTTCTGTACCTCTCGATGCTATTGCTCACGGCGCTGAATTTTCTTTTCATTTTCCGGTATGGGCATCCGGATTGGAAGCCGCTCGTTATCGGATATCTGGGGCTGCTGTTACAAGCCGGCGCCTTGCTGGCCATCGGAACATTCATATCAACGCTCACCAAGAACCAAATCATCGCAGGGGCCGCCTCCTTCGGCGTGTGCCTGCTGCTGTGGGTACTCGAGTGGGTAAGCGGATACGAGACCGCCACCTGGGCCCGCGTCATGTCCTATATGTCCGTCATCACCCATTTCGAATCCTTCTCCAAAGGATTGCTGGACTCCAAGGACGCTATTTTCTACGTCACCCTGATTTTCCTGGGACTGTTTCTAACCGCGCGTTCGATGGAGTCCCTGCGGTGGAGGTCGTAAGTGAACAATCAGTTTCTTCAAGCCAGACAGACAAAGTATGCGGCCTATGCCGCTACCTACATCGCGGTCGTTATCGCCATCATCGCGACCGCCAACGTGCTGGCCAATCGCTATGACAAATCGTTCGATGCCACCAGCAACAAGCGCTATAGCCTTTCCGATCAAACCGTAAAGATCGTCAAGGGTTTGAAACAAGACGCCACGATCACCTACTTCGACCAGGCCAGCCGCTTTCAATCGGCCAAAGACCAACTCGATCTCTACGCGAATCTCTCGCACAAGGTCCATGTTGAGTACGTCGATCCTGACAAGAAGCCGCAAGTAGCGCGCGAGGCTGGCATCAAGAACTACGGAACCGCGATTGTCCAGGTGGGCGCGAATAAACAGGAAGCCAAGAGCCTGACGGAAGAAGGCATTACCGGAGCCTTCATTCGCGATCTAAAGAACACGACGCGCACAGTTTGCTTCGTCACGGGAAGCGGCGAGCACCAAATCGACGATTCTAGCCGTAGCGGCTATTCGCGCTTCAAGGAATTGCTGGGCAAAGACGAATACGTTTCAAAATCGATCAACCTCTTGCAAACGGCCGAAATCCCCAATGACTGCACGGTTCTCGTCGTCGGCGGCCCCAGCGGCGATTATCAGCAGCCGGAAGTCGATGCCATCAAGAAATATGTCGAGGACGGCGGCCGCGCCCTCTTCATGCTGGATCCCCCGTTGAAAATGGGCCGCTCGGAAATCGCGGATAATGATGCGCTCGCCGGCGTATTGCAGAGTTGGGGCGTCACGGTCGACAAAGATTTGATCCTGGACATGAATCCCATCGGCCAACTTGCCGGCCTCGGTCCACAAGTTGCTTTGGTTACCCGCTACGATTCGCATCCCATCGTCAGCGAAATGAAGGGCACCGCAACCGGGTTTCCCCTCTCGCGCTCGATCGACGTGAAGAGCGGCTCGAAGACCACCGTCCAGAAACTGTTCGGTTCTTCGGAGTCCAGCCTGGCTACCAACAAACTGGATTCTCCAAATGTTGATCCCAGCGATCCTAAAAACAAGAAAGGGCCGATGACGATCGCCGCCGCAGGCTCCTACAACACCGGCAAAGAAAACTCGCAGGGTCGATTCGTAGTCATCGGCAGTTCGGCCTGGGCCGCCAACTCCTTCATCAATTTCAATGGCAATCGCGACTTAGCCCTGAACGCCATGAATTGGCTTTCCTCTGACGAAGATTTAATCTCCATTCGTCCCAAAGAGCCGGAGGATCGCCGCATCACCCTGACGCGCGCGCAAATGAATTGGGTTCGTCTGACCAGCCAATTTTTCCTGCCGCTCATCGTCGTCTTCGCCGGAGTCGCCGTTTGGTGGCGCAGAAGGTAGTGGACGCGCAATGAAGTTGTCGCTCCCGGGACCAAAGTCATGAAAAACAGGGGACTGCTCATCGCCGCCGTCGTGCTCGCCGCTCTTACCGGCGCGCTCTACTGGTCTAATCGTCACCCCGCGTCCGAGAACACCGCGAAAGCTTCCATCGACACGCCGCCCAAAATTCTCACCCTGAAGCAGGAAGACATTTCCAAAATTGAAATCAAGAAGAAGGGCGGGGAAGAGTTAGACCTCGCAAAAGGCGATGCCGGCAAGTGGCAAATCACCGCGCCCAAGCCGCTCGGCGCCGACCAGGACGCCGTGTCGAGCGTGCTCTCCAGCGTGTCTTCGCTCAATGCCGATCGCCTGGTGGAAGACAAGGCGGGCGACGTGAGCCAATACGGCCTCGCGCAGCCTGCTCTCGAACTCGACGTCACCAGCAAGGACGGCAAACCGCAAAAGCTTTTCTTGGGCGATGACACTCCCGCGGGGAGCGCGGTGTTCGCCAAGCTGGAAGGCGATCCGCGCGTTTTCACCATTGCGAGTTACAACAAAAGCAGTATCGACAAGACGGCCAGCGATCTGCGCGACAAGCGCTTGCTTACCGTCGACTTTGACAAGCTCAGCCAGATTGAGCTCGCGACCAAGAAGCAAGACATCGAGTTCGGCCGCAACAAACAGGAATGGCAGATCGTCAAGCCCAAGCCGCTGCGTGCCGATAATTTCCAGGTCGAGGAAATCGTGCGCAAGCTGCGCGAAGCCAAGATGGACGTCTCTTCCACCGATGCGGACGCGAAGAAGATGGCTGCAGCGTTTGCCTCGGCGACGCCGGTGGCCACCGCAAAAGTCACCGACACCGCCAGCACGCAGGAACTGCAAATCCGAAAAAGCAAAGACGATTACTACGCAAAATCAAGCGCCGTTCCCGGCATCTACAAAGTATCAAGTGACCTCGGCAAAGAACTCGACAAGAATCTGGATGATTTCCGCAACAAGAAGCTCTTCGATTTCGGCTACGATGATCCCGGTAAAGTTGAAGTTCACGATGCAGCGAAGGCTTATTTTCTAACCAAGGGCGGGCAGGATTGGTGGTCCGCCGACAGCAAAAAGATGGAATCATCGAGCGTTCAGTCTCTGATCGACAAAATTCGCGAGCTTTCCGCCAGCAAGTTCGTCGATTCCGGATTTACCTCGCCGGCCTTGGAAGTGACGGTCACGTCAGACGCAGGGAAGCGCGTCGAAAAGGTTTTGATCTCCAAATCGGGCGATACTTACATCGCCAAGCGCGACAACGAGCCTGCGCTGTATCAACTCGATTCCTCTTCCGTCGCCGACCTGCAAAAAGTTGCCGCCGACGTGAAACCCGCTCCCGTTGCCGCCAAAAAGTAACTGCCATCGTCAGCGCACCTGCACCTTCTGGAAGTAGGCATTCGCCGCGATGTCCGCGCAAACGAGTAGTGTAGGATACCCTTCACGCCTTGGGCTGAATCAAAACTCCGGGGCAGCACTCCCGCAAAATGATCGCGCGCGGCCATTTCCGCACACTGAATTTCTTTGACATCGCCGAGGCGATTGATCTGGAGAAACTGCGTGTACTCTTGGGCCCGGAAGCATCTCCTCGCTCGCCCGGGTTCGTCCATCTCACTCCGGAATACGCGCAGGAGCAGAACCAGCCGCTGGAGGAGTCACTCGAGCCGCTTACGCTGCCCGGCAGCGAGAAGTTGGAAGGCAAAATCAAATACTATTGGTTCGGCGTCGCTTGTGTGGAGCTAATTACTCCTTTCCAGTGCGACCTGGATGCTCTGTGCGGGGATTCGTATCGCTGGATGAACGCGCCTGAAGTCGAGAAAGCCGCGGAAGAAATGCTGCACGCGCGCCTCGAACGATTTCGCCCAGCGCTCATCAAGCCCTCGACGAAGTGGCTCGACGAGGACTATCTCGTGATTGATATTCAATCCGCGCAGCACCAGGATGGCCACACTCCGACTGGCGCAGAGTTGCTGGGGAGCTATGGGGATCAGCTCACACAGCTGGTGCGCGGTGAGCTCACCCCGCTCTCCGCCGCGGAACGCGATGAAATTCTTCGTGGCGCGCTTTCGTATTATCCGACTGACTTGATCGTGGTTGGCTGGGCCGCCGCGCTCGTTTACGACAAGCCGGACGCTACGTCCGCGATCATCGATTTGCTGGAATACGCGAACACGCAACTGCTGGAATTTCGCTACTACGACGAACTGCTCACCAGGCTGCTCTCCAACGTGTACAGCTCGCTCGAGGGCCACGAAAGTTTTCTCTCCCGCTGGCGATTGCCCAGCCGCGCGGGCCGCCTGAACCGCCTTCGCCTGGACATCATGGATTTGTCCGAGCGCACCGAATACGCCGTAAAATTCATCAGCGACACGTACTACGCGCGCGTCTACAGAGTTATCTCCTCCAAGATCGGCGTCGATGACTACAAGGCGCTGGTCAGCGAGAAGCTGAAAACGGCCGGCGAGCTTTACGAATTCATGGTCGCGCAGTTCAACGAGCGGCGCATGTTCGCGCTGGAGGTGGTCGTCGCCGTGCTCGTTGCGCTGGACGTCATTCTCTTGCTGCGCTGGCACTGAGGCCGAATCCGCATGATCATCGTGGTGATGGGCGTGACCGGCTCCGGCAAGACCACCATCGGCAATCTGCTCGCCGCGCGCCTCGGTTGGCACTTCGCTGACGCCGACGATTTCCACTCCGCCGCCAACAAGGAAAAAATGCACAAGGGGATTCCTCTCACCGATGCCGATCGCCTCCCGTGGCTGGCCGCCATACACGACCAGATCGCAAAATGGTTAGCCCTGAAACAAAATGCGGTCCTCGCGTGTTCCGCCTTAAAGCGGAGCTACCGGCAGCAAATCTGGAGCGGCCCTGAAGTCCGATTTGTCTATCTGAAAGGCAGCTACGAGTTGATTGCTGAACGTCTTCGCGCGCGCAAAGGCCACTTCGCCGACGAGCACATCCTTGCCGGCCAATTCGCTGACCTCGAGGAACCAAGCGACGCCATCACGGTGGACATTGGCGCTTCGCCCGAAGAAATTGTCGATGAAATTTGCCGCCGCCTCGGGGCGTTGTAGGGGCGCGCTTTAGCGCGTCCCAGCTGCTGGCACGGCTGCCGAGGTCGAGCTGGTTTGTGTCACGGGGCCAAAGCGCTTGGCGAGCCATGCGCGCACTTCTTCCGGGTTGTACTTGAATGGCCCCATGCCGCCGGCGTAGGCGATGCGGCCGTGTTCGTCGATGATGTAGAGCCGCTCCGGCCACGCGGAGTAAGCCAGCTCCGCCGCGTCATTCATATCGTCGATTCCGAAGGGCAGGGGATACTTCTGGCGTTGCACGAAGTCGTTGGCGATGGCCACGCGCTGCGCCAGCGTTTTCGGCTGCGCGTAGCAGACGTCTTCTTTCACGTTCGATTTCATCTGCCACTCGTCGGTGGGATGCGCTTCGCGCACGTAAACGGTCAGGAAGTCCGCGTGATCCTTGTAGTCGTTGTAAATCTTGACCACGTCGCCGACGTGGCGCCGGAAGGGCGGTCAAGTGTAGCTGCCGAAAATCACGACCAGGGGCCGCGAGCCGGTGCGTTCGCGCAAATGAAAGCGGTTCGATCCGTCCAGCGAAAGCAACCGCACGTCCGGCGCATCATCGCCGGCGCGCAGCTTGCCGCGGTGCATGTGCGGCAGGGCATAGCGCACCAAGCCGTACACATCCTTCGGGCTGCCGGCCATAAACGACAGGCCGACGAAGGCTGCTACCAACAGGCCGAGAAAGCTGCCGAGCGTCCATTTCCAGAAACGGCTCAATTTGCGTTGCTCCCCTGAGTTTTCGGTTGGCCCCGGAAATCGTGCGCGAACCATAGCACCGCGCCGAACCCAGCTACATAGTGTTTATATATTACGCCGAGCCGCTTCCGGATCGGCGGCTTCTACGGGGCTCAGTGGCCTTCCTTGGACATCAGTTTCCCCCGCTCCTGCTGGTACCGGGCTAGAGATCGTTCGATGACGGTGACCGCCGCGTACGCCGGGCGTATGTCTTCCACTTCGACGCGCTTGCCCTCGAGCTGCTTGTAATCCTGGAAAAAGCGTTTCAGCACCAGCAAGCGATGCGGCGGCAAATCGCGCGCCTCCACGTATCCGCTGAACTCCGGGTCGTTGGTGGCCACGGCGATCACTTTGTCGTCGCTCGCGCCGGAATCGATCATGGTCATCAATCCGATGGCGCGTGCGTGAATAAGCGCCAGCGGCTGCACCGGCTCCTGGCATAGAACTAGAACGTCCAACGGGTCGTTGTCTTCCGCATACGTCTGGGGAATGAAGCCATAGTTCGCTGGATAGAAAACGGCGGAATGGATGATGCGGTCCACCTTCAGCAGGCCGGTGGCCTTGTCGAGTTCGTATTTTACGTTCGAGCCCAGCGGTATTTCGATGACCGCCTGAAAATCCCGCGGCAAATCGTTGCCGGGCGAAACGTCATGCCATGCGTGGACCATTCGTTTTCCTTACCAACCTAGTTCTTAAGCGCGCGCCTTCTCGATCATTTCCTCCCAAATACCTTTGCTCTTTAAAATCAGTTCCACTAACTCGCGCGCCGCGCCTTTGCCCCCTATCGCTTTGGTAACGAAGTGCGCTGCGAGCTTCACTTCCAGGGTCGCGTCTCCCACCGCCACCGCCAGCCCCACGCGGCGCATGACCGGCAAATCCGGTAAATCATCACCCAGAAACGCCACCTCGGATTCCGCCGCTCCGGTTTTCTTCAGGATTTCTTCGTAAGCCTCAATTTTCGTCGGCTGCTTCTCGTACACGAACTCAATATCCAACTCGCGAGCGCGTCGCCGCGTCGCCGCGCTCTCGCGCCCGGTAATAACGCCAGTGCGGATCCCCGCGGTGTGCGCCAGCGAAAGCCCCTGCCCGTCATGTGCATCAAACGTTTTGATCTCCAGCGCGGACCCGTCGGCCTGCGAAAGCAGGGAAACGGCCCCCGTGGTAAGCGTTCCGTCCACATCCATCAACAAAATCCGTACCTGCTTCGCCCTTTTTCTAACGCTCGCTGAAATCTTCCGCCCCGTCTTAAGCAATCTCGCTCCTTCCTAAATCAGTTCCAAGCCCCACAAATCATGAAGATGCACCACGCCTAGCACGCCTCCAGCTTCATCCACCACGACAATCGACGTGATCTTCCGCTTCTCCATCAAGTTCAGCGCCTCGCTGGCCAGCAGTTGCGGACCAATCGTTTGCGGACTCCGCGTCATGCACGCTCCCGCGGTCATTTCCAGCGTCGCGCCGCGATGCTTCTCCATCAGCCGCCGCAGATCGCCATCGGTGATAATTCCCGCCAGCCGCCCGTCGGCGTGCAGCACGGTGGTCATACCAAGGCCCTTCTTGCTCAT
>Ga0137418_10004577_pt1 | contig 12679 bp, 11 predicted proteins | sample CZODoug3_1_2_16f_FD_122242 | JGI IMG/M metagenome (GOLD analysis project Ga0137418, IMG submission 122242) | Vadose zone soil fungal communities from Angelo Coast Range Reserve, California, USA - CZODoug3_1_2_16fungal (Hybrid Assembly) | ecosystem: Environmental > Terrestrial > Soil > Vadose... | reverse complement strand
CCTCCACGCGAGCTGCCGCCACCACCGAAGCTGGAAGAGCCGCGGCTACTGCTCGAGCGGGCAGCACTGCCGTTGAAGGAGCCGCCTCCAAAGCCACCGCGATCACCAGACGAAGAACCGCCGCTGAGATTGCGGTTGCCGATGCGGTCACTTCCGCTGATGCGGCTACGATCACTAATGCCCGCGCCGCCGAGATTGCCCCCGCCTGGGCGATTGCCACCACCGCTCCCGCCTACGCCAGGCAGATTGCCTTTTTGACGAGCAATTCCTTGTTGCGCACCCTTTTGGCGACTGGCTAGTGAATCACCTCGCGTGTTTGAACCAAACCGGTCAGCGGTGGCGCGATCTGCGTATGGGGCGCCGCCGCGGTGTTGTGGGCTGTGCCTCCACGTGTTATCTCCAACTCGATTGCCGCGGTTGATGTTCGTATTCCTGTTGAAGCTATTGTTGAAGTTCATGTCGATGTCATTGTGTCCCCAACCGGCGCCCCAACCCCATCCGCCACCCCACGCCGCTCCCATGGCTACACCGACGCCCCAAGAAAGCGCGCTAGCTGCGAAAACTGCTCCCGGCGTATACGGTGGGTAGTAAATGGGTGGGTAAGGGTAGACCGCTGGACCGTAGGCCACGACTGGGTTGTACTGGGGCACATACACGACGTCGGGCTGCGCTTGTTCCACTTCAATGACAGTCTTATTTTGGATTATTTTAGTCTCCACTTTCTGGTGTTGATCGGAGACTAAGGCGCCGGTGTCCTGAGCCTTCATGCGCATCCGTTGTATGGCATCCATCACATCACTCTGTTGCGCAAGGAAGGCGTTGCCTAGATCAGTAGTCCATTGAATGTCGTCGGCGAGTCGCTTGACCACCTGAGGAAGCGCCGCCATAGCTTGTATACTCGTATCCCAAGGTTGTTTCGAAACTGCATCAACTAACGCTTTGTCCTTAAGACCAGGGTTCTTCTCCAGCCATTGCTGGAGTTGAACGATTTCTAAGGGATAAGTGGATGCGACCAGAGTCTGACTAAGCAGCGGATCAGGATAGAGTGCAATCGGCGCCACGAGGGCATCCAATCGATCTGCAGGGATCTTCACGCTTTCCTGTGCCGGTTGCTGCGCCTCCAGCGCAGAAACAAGCGCATTGCCAGGCACGAGCAAGGTCGCACACAAGATTGCAATAAGGTGCCGACCCCGCCGGCCTAAGCCTCCTGGGCGTAGTAAAACACTCATGATTATTTCAAGCCTCCGTGACGGTTCGGCTTTCCTCCTTTATGTCTACCTGGTTCAGCCAGGCGAGAATGGCCCTTAAGGTCATCTTATTGGGAGGCAGGAAGATAGGTAATGGGCAAAACTACGAGGCCCCTCCATCTTCTATACCGGGCGCCGTTATCCAGATTCATTCGCAGCGTAACCGGAGTTATCGAGCGGCGGGAGGGATAAGCGGTTCCATCAATGGTCTTGAATTTCTCATGAAGCAGGTAGCCGCCTGGCGGTTCCACGGCATGTAGCCAGGGAGCAAATGCTCAGCCGAGTTGCCGAAGGGGCGTCCATTCACGCTAAGCGCAATCGACTCGCAGGAAATCCCCAGAAAACGAATGAGTGTGGTTACGGATCCCTTGCTCAAAAAATGCTGGTTCAGAACACAAGCGGTGTCTCGGGACGTTTGATTGCCAGCAACGAGAGGGGCAGCCCTCGTAGGAACGAATTCCAATAGCTGCCTTGATCTGGGCAATTCTCGCTTATCGATAAGGAGCCATATATGACGAGTAATGCGCGCTCGGGTGTCACCGCGAGCGAAAGAGTACGGAGCGTGGTGCGCGTCCTGTTTATAGCCGTCGCCTTCAGTTTCGTTGCTCAAGCAACGCCGCAGTCACAGGAACTGCAGTCTCCCGCGGAACCCAGGCAAAAGCCCGGCTCGACCACCGGATCGACACGCGTCGAGAAGGACCTTTTGGGCGAAAAAGAGATTCCGGCAGATGCCTATTACGGAGTGCAAACGGCCCGAGCGTTGGAGAACTTTCAGATCTCAGGGATTCCAATCAATCACTATCCGGGTTTCATCCAGGCATGGGCGATCGTCAAACTCGCCGCCGCGCGCGCCAATACCGATGTCGGGGCCATGAACAAGGACACCTTAGCGGCAATTGAGAAAGCAGCCCAAGCCGTGCTTAACGGCCAATACCACGAGCAGTTCATGGTCGACTGGTATCAAGGAGGCGCCGGTACGTCGACGAATATGAATGCGAACGAAGTGCTGGCGAATGTCGCGCTCGAACTGACAGGTCGCAAGAAGGGCGAGTACAACATCATCGACCCGCACGACGACCTGAACATGTCGCAATCGACCAACGACTCCTATCCAACTGCCTTAAAGGTGGCGTTCCTCCTGCGGAACGATAAATTGATTGCGGAGCTGGAAAAGCTGGCAGCTTCATTCCGGGCCAAAGGCGATACATTCATCGACATTCTGAAGATGGGCCGTACGGAAATGCAGGATGCAGTGCCCATGACGGTCGGCCAGGAATTCCATGCTTTCGCAGACTCCTTAGAAACCGAAATCCGGGTGCTGCGTGAAGCTGAGAAGCACCTGTACGCTGTGAACATGGGCGGCACCGCGATTGGGACGGGACTCAATGCGCCAAAAGGCTACGCTCAAAAATGCGCGGAACATCTCGCGAAACTGACGGGCAAGCCTATCGTGCCGGCTTCTGACATGATCGCTGCCACCTGGGACCAGGAAGGTTTCGTTGCGTATTCCTCGGCGCTCAAGAGCGTTGCGGTGAAACTCTCGAAGATCGCAAGCGATCTGATTCTGCTCACATCGGGGCCGAGGGCCGGCCTTGAAGAGATCAATCTGCCGGCATTGCAGCCTGGCTCGTCGATCATGCCGGGCAAAGTGAACCCCGTCATGCCTGAACTGGTTAACCTCGTCGCTTTTCGCGTGATGGGGAACGACGCAACCGTCACAATGGCATCCCATTCCGGGCAGCTTCAGCTCAATGCATACGAGCCAATCGAGGGACTGGCGATCATGGAGTCGCAGAACCTGCTGTTCAATGCCTCGAAGGCGTTTCGTTCTCTTTGCGTGGATGGCATCACCGTAAACGAGAAGGTGCTCGCGCACTACATGGAAACGACCGTGGGCATTGTGACTGCTTTGAATCCGATCATTGGATACGAAAAGGCGACGGAACTGGCCAATGATGCCCACAAGAGCGGAAAAGGAATCCTTGAGATTATCCGCGAACGCAAGATCCTGACAGAGGCGCAGATCGCCGACCTGCTCGACCCAGTCAAGCTGACCAATCTGACCAGGATTACTTATCCAAAGAAGAAATAGACGCCGTACGTCTTCGACGTAAAGGTGACGCTCCATGGCTTTCAGAAAGGAAATCATATGACCATGAAATCGTTTCATAGAATCTGGATCGCACCGCTGATCGTCGCGCTGTTCATGCACGCCCCTGCTGTTCGCGCCCAGACAAAAAAACCTAACGTCATCATCCTGGCAACGGGTGGCACGATCGCCGGTGCGGCGGCCACCGGCACACAAGCCGGATATCAATCCGGCGCCGTGACGATCGACGCGATGATTGCTGCCGTTCCTGGCGTCGGGGACCTGGCGAACATCAAAGGCGAACAGATAGCGAACGTAGGATCGCAGGACATGAGCTTCGATATCCTGATCAAACTTGCAAAACGCATCAATGATTTGGCGAAGTCGGCTGATGTGGACGGGATCGTGATTACCCACGGAACCGACACGATGGAAGAGTCGGCTTTCTTTCTGAACCTGACGGTGAAGACGGATAAGCCGGTCGTGCTGGTGGGTTCCATGCGCCCGTCGACCGCAGTCAGTGCCGACGGCCCGCTGAATCTCTACAATGCCGTGGGTGTCGCCGCAGACCCGAGGGCGAAGGGCCGCGGCGTACTCGTCGTCATGAACGATTGGATCCAGGACGCACATTCGTTGACCAAGACCAGCACGACTGCTGTACAGACCTTCATGTCGCCGCTTCGTGGTGTGGTCGGCATCGCAAATTACGGCAAAAATGATTTCTTCAAGTCACCTGAGTGGAAGCACACAACGCAGTCGGAGTTCGACATTACGAACGTGACGCAGTTGCCGCGTGTGGACGTTATCTTCGCCAGCCTGGACATGTCTCCCGACTTGATCGACTGCGCAGTGACGAATGGCGCGAAGGGCATTGTGATCGCCGGCGTGGGAAACGGCAACATGAACAAAGCCGCGCTGCACGCGGCGGCGAATGCTGTGAAAAAAGGCGTCGTCATCGTACGCAGTTCCCGCGTGCCGACGGGATCAGTCGGCCGGAAGGTCGAGATCGATGACGATAAGTTCGGTTTCATCGCGTCCGATGAGCTGAACCCGCAAAAGGCGCGCATCCTTCTCTCTCTGGCGTTGCTGACTAAACGTACGCCCGAAGAGATCCAGAAACTCTACTACGAGTACTGAAGTGGCGCGAAGAGAGCGAAAGACAACGGCAAGTGCACGCACACTGCTTGCTATCCTTTTGTGCCTGCCGTTGTCCCTGCGCGGCCAGGTGGATCACCCGGCCGGCAGCGCTCCGCCGCCGTCGCCCAATCCCGCACCAGGTTCGCACCCACCGACGCTCGACGACACCATCGAAGCGGGTGACGACGAGGCCGGGCAGCCGGCTCGCAAACTCGTCAATTGGAACGAATTCGACTTGAAATTCACCACGTTCCGCTTCGGAGCCGGCTTTCTTTACGACTTTGCCGCCTTTGCTCAGGATGCTGCGAGTAAGGAACAGATCGAAGTGCATCCCACGCCGAAAATCCGGGATGACCGTTTGTTATTCCGAGGCCTTTTCAAAACCGATCGAAATATAAGCTGGAGCGTCGGAATCCTGTACGACGTTCCGACTAAGAAATGGTTGTTCCGCCAGACCCAGGTCATGATCGCAACACCCGAACTGTGGGGTGATATTGTCATCGGCCGAACCAAAGAAGGCGTCTCTCTGAACAAAGTCATGATCGGGTACGCGGGCTGGACTAATGAAAGAGCGACGTTCAGCGATGCAATGCTTCCTATCCTCGCTGATGGAGTCAAATGGCTCGGTTATGCTCCCAAGAAACATTTGATCTGGAATCTGGGTGTTTATGGGGACCGGTTCTCTAAGGGTCAGACGTTTTCAACATACGCGCATCAGGTCGCAGGGCGAGTCGCATGGGTGCCACTCATGTCGGAAGCGTCGGAGAAGGTCCTCCACATCGGCTTCAACCTGCGGTATGGAAAACCCAAAGACGAGATGCTACAACTTCGCACGCGACCGGAGGTCTTTGAGTCTCCTTACTTCGTCGACACCGGAAAGTTTCCAGCGACACAAACCTGGATATCCGGAATTGAGGCCTACTACCGGCCCCGGTCGCTCCTGGTCGGCACGGAATACTTCTTTGATAACGTGAAGTCTCCGGAGAAAGGCAACCCTTCCTTCAACGGCGGCGATGCGTTCATCTCATGGTTGCCCACGGGCGAGGTGCGCGTTTATAACACCCGCGGCGGATACTTCGATCAGATCTCGCCTTTGCGACCCGTCTTCAGCGGTGGACCTGGAGCCTGGGAACTGGTCGGTCGTTTCTCTTACATAGACCTCGACAGCGGCCCGGTGAGAGGCGGGAAATTCTGGAGGATCACGCCGGTGGTGAACTGGCACATGTCAGACAACGTTCGGCTCGAGTTTGTGTATGGGTATGGTTCGCTCAATCGCTTCAATCTCGTCGGTAAGACGCAATTTTTCCAGACACGCGTGCAGTTGCAGTTTTAGCGCGACACGCTTGGAGGATTCTTGCAGAAGGTCGAATTCTCACTCGCCGACGGTAGTGCGCTGATCAAGCGATTGCGAAGGCTTGAACTGTTCAAGTGGATTCCTCAGAACTTGACCTGCCAAATTATACTGGCCGCGCTGATCGCTTGGGCGCCGCTCCTGGTTTTCACTGCACACAAAGGATTGGCCCTTGGCGACCAGGTCCAAATCCCGTTTCTTGTTGACCTGGTTCAGTACGCCAGATTCCTGGTGGCTTTGCCTTGCACGATTGCGCTGGGGAAATTCGTCAACCCGCGCCTCAGAAGTGTCCTAAACAGTTTTCTGAGAGGCGGCATCGTCTCAAGCAAGGACTTCACTCGCTTCGAAAACGCCATCTTACGAACGAGCGCTCTCGCGAGTTCGATGATTGCCGAATTAGTGATCCTGGCTCTTGTCTACTCTTACACGTCATTAGGACTATACAGGGATGTTTCCGCCAGCATCTCTTCCTGGAATCACCCACGTAACGGAGCATTAGTCTTTGCGACGGCTGCCGACTGGTGGTTTCTCTGGGTCAGCATGCCTCTACTCCTCTTCGGCGGCTTTCTCTGGGCCTGGAGACTCGGGCTGTGGGCCCACCTCCTTTTTCGGATCTCGAGACTTGACTTGCGCGTGGTCGCGACGCATCCCGATGGTGTTGGGGGGCTGAATTTCGTCAACGTAGGAATGCGGAGGTTTTCGGTGCTGGTTTTCGCGATGTCCTCTATCCTCTGCGCCTCGATAGGCGGGGATATCCTGTTCAATGGCACATCTCTGCACTCTTATGAGCTGGAACTGGTTTTCTTTTTCCTCATTTGCCTGGCGGTCACTCTCGGGCCACTGATCGTCTTCACGCCGATACTCATCCGGTCGAAGCTCAAGTACTGGGGGAGTTACGGACCTCTGGCGAGTAGTTATGTTCAAGGGTTCGACGAGAAGTGGATATTGCAAACGGATTATTCCCGTCAGGACCTCCTGGGCAGTCCTGATATCCAGTCGCTCGCAGACTTGAGGCAGAGCTATGCGAGTATTTCGCAGATGCGGACGCTGTTGCCGAACCAGACGACAATCGGCATATTTGCCATTGCCTATATCGTACCCGCGCTCCCCTTGTTAGCGAGTGTCATTTCCTTGAGACGAGTTCTGTCAGAGGTATACGCGCTTTTGCTGAAATAATGGTCAGTTCATCCGGTAGGGTTGACTGCCATGACACTCGGCAGTGCGTCCGGCCCCTTGAATCGTTCGGCGCCCGAGAAAATGCCATCTCAAATCCGATACAGCGGCTCTTAAATCCGGTACAGCGGCCAGACCTGTCGGCTGGGCCGCCCCAAAAGTTTACTTTAATGCCCTTATCGGACATGCGATGGATAACGGGCGTGTTTGTACGGTGGTCTTCGTCGTCGAGGGTGATGTTGAGTTGCATGGATCTGTTTGCCGTGTCTGATGGAGTTTTGATCATTGCCTGTTTGATCGAGGAAAAACCTGCCGATGCTTTACTTAAGATTGAAGGCGTATCTTGTCAATGCTGGTTGATGCCCCTTCGCAAAAGCGATAATTACCCCAATATAGTCTGCCCCGGAAGAGGGACAGGCCAGGTCTATCAATCCCGCATCGCCTCGCCGAAGGTGATGATCGTTTGCCCAAGGTGGTAAAATCGCCTTCCTCATGGCCGCAGCTCGACCACGGTAGTGCTTCGAAGTGGGGTGCAAATGCTGGAAGCAGGAAACCGGGCCCACAGTGCGCGTATAACGATCCTGTCGCTATCGACGACGGAACGATGTGCAGATCTGCGTCGCCCACGCCCGGCCCGTTGGGTACTGCTCCGTTTCTGATCGCTCACAGGGACCAGGCCAGGTCCGTTGCGTCCATGACGCACGAACAGAAGATGGAAGAGGCCATCCTCAGTGCGCACGAGAAGGGTCAGATCTCTACCGAAGTTCTGAATCAACTGCCAAGCGTTCAGCAGTTCGTTATCAGCATCGTGGTTGTCGGCGGTGTGCTCGTCGGCTTAGGCATTGCGGCCGGAGCCGTGGCCGCGACGGGAGTAGGGGCGGTTCTGGAAGGCATCGCCGCCGGTATCGTGCTCGCCCTTGCCGCCGTCGGCGTCATCACCTCGGCCGGCCAGATAATCGCGGGCATCAAGACGCTGATGAAGTTTTATGAGGCGACGCGGGTTGCGCGGACTCACGCGGATCTCGAAGTCGCGGGCAGGGACTTCGCGACCGGGATCGCCGAGGTCGGCGTGGGCACCGTCATGATGATTCTGTCGGTGGTGGGCGCGCGCCAGGGACTGAAAATGGCGAAGGGGGTGCCGGGTAATCGGGTTGTCGCGAAAACCGTTCCGGAGGAGTCGGAAGCACTCCCTCCTCCGCGCGCCCGTGCTCCGCAGCCGCCAGAGCCGCCGCCTGCCCGAGTCCCTGGTGGCGGGTTGGAAGCTCACGAAAATGCAGGGGGCCATCTGCTTGAGAAACACGTTGGGAAGACACCGGAGGAGTTAGCAGCGAGGTTAGCAAAGGAACCAAAGATCGACGCTGCCTCTTCATTTACTGACAAAGCCACGGCGGAAAAAGCTGTGGCCGAAACGATTGATGCAAACAAAGCAAAAATCGCGGATTGGCTTGCAAGCGATGCGAAGGGGAAGATTGACATTTCACAAAAGATGACTGAGCCGATCGGAATTTCCGTGCTGCGCGATGCACCCATTGCATCGCCTGCATCGTCTGTTAGAGTGATACTGGTGCGGGATGCGGCATTTCCGGACGGCTATAGAATTTTGACGGGATACCCCGAACTATGAGGAACGCAATGGCATTTGAAAAGCTTGGTCGTCTTCTGGGGGGATATTTTCACCAGGACTGGACGCTCGAATCGTCCTCTGCCGATAAGGTGATTGAACAGTTTATGGATGACCAGGGACCTGACAGGTACCATGCGGTTGCGCAGGAAATTGACCAGCTCCTGAAAACCAAGACATCCGAGAGTGCATTGAAAGAAACGTTGCGGAGTCTTGGGTCCGCCTACAACTTCGAGGCAGATGGGTTTTCGGCATCGGAATGGCTGCGGCATGTGCGCTCAAAGCTCCAATAGCCACGTGTGAGATTGCTCGCGATGTTCTTCACTCCACTTTCACTCAATTAAGAGGGGAAAATATAGGAAGTTGCTGTTTTCCTTGCACCTGGATGACCGCCTTAGACGCCATTGTTCTTTATTTTCAATCGACCGTCAGCTTCCCAAGCTGGACGTCGCGGGTTCGATCCCCGTCTCCCGCTCTTTTCTTTTCAGTCAGTTGCAGCTATTACTCATTCGTAGATTCGCCAAAGTCGGCTGTTAACTGGGTAGAAATTGGGTAAAAAGCCTCCCGTTGTCGATCAACTTCTTCATTCTTAATGGCCCTGCATCATTAATGAATGCCAGCGGGATGCGTTGGCATTCTTGGAGGGAAACTACCTACACAAGGACGGCGGTCTCGAGTTGGCGACAGTTCAACTCGGACATAAGTGAATGACGACGACCGACGAGCATTACGACGAACGTGACATGGATGATTTGAAGACGGCGACAGAGGTGTGATCGAAAAAGCGTTCGGGACGAGTTTTGCCCCGGATTGAACGAGTGATGAAGAAGATGGCTTGTAACTCGGCGGCTTATTCAGCCGCCCTTAATTGCGGAGGAAGGAGGTGAACCTCCGACCTTTGGGTTATGAGGACAACCGCATATTTGCTCGCTCTTTCGCTTCAATCATTTGGCTCGTTCTTGTTCATTCGTGTTTCCTACTGTTTGGGCGTTTCTGTGGTAGGACGTGTGGTAGAAGGTTCTCAGAAGCTTCCAAACCAAATGGAACCATTCTCATTCTTTCGGGTCCGAAGCTTCGCCGGTTGAAATTCGGCAAGACTTGGGAGGCCCATCATTGTCTGGAGCGCTGCGCTCCTGCCCTCGTCAATTTCACCTTGAGTGCAGAGGCTGCGGCAGACTTTGAGTCTGCTGCTACTTGGCGCGAAATATTACGAAAACCTTCGTCAATAGCGAACTTGCCCGGGTTTTCGTCGCTGAGACCTCGTGCAATCTGACGAAACACCCTAGTGCACCATATACCGGACCGATACCGACATAACGTACGACACTTCGGTCTCTTGGCGCCTCGGCTCAAGGCGCGCAGTCATGACCTCATCTTCAGGCTTTTGGACCAAGAGAGGCTCGGGAAACCGAAACATCTGCCCTGGGCTCGTTCGCTGCGAAAGCACTTTGGAATAGATCCACTGATTGATACCAACGGTCAGCGAATGCGTTGGCTCCGTCGCGTTCCGCCAGCGACAACAATTCGGCGCACTGTCTAGCTTCCAGTTTCCTCGGTGACATCCAAAATTTAGCCTTGGCGGATTTCACAGTTCACATCAATTGGGACTCGAATTTCGCGGATTTTCTCCTTTGACTGCCCAGCGGTCTGGAGGCCGCTCGCTGTAGAGAATTGACCCGCCCTCCACCCATCCGGCCTTGCCGAAGATTGTTGCGCGAATACAACTCTGTAGCCTTAATGGAGTCTTGTGCGTGCGTTCCAGCCTTGTCATACGAATAACCTAACCTTGCGAGCGCGTATCTAGAAAATGGATTTTTGATTTTCCTAGCGGGAGTTTACTGAGAGTAGAGAATTCGGACCGGCAAAGATAGCGTAGGGCGGGATTTAGCCGCTGCGGGTGGTCTTACCTACGCTTTGTGATTAGCAAGTTCGTCCAAACCGAGAGTTTTGGCGAGTTGTTGCTGGGGGAAAGTTTGTTTGGATCGCACGACGGCAGCGCGTCTGGGACCTGTTTCCCCCTGTGGCGGGTAAAGAAGGACGAACTGCTGGATCTGCCGCAACTCATCTAGCATTTGTTCCATGGTGAGCCCTGGCCAAGCCGATTGAGATTGTTTGTGGATGTACTTGAGCAAGGAAATACCCAGCATGCAGTAGAAGGCATGAACGCGAATCTTGCTATCGGTCCAGTGATACATTGGACCCCAACCCAGCCAGTCTCCATCTTTTAGGCCGCGGAAAACCTGCTCGACTTGCTGCTGACCCGAATATCCAACTGCGACTTGTTCTGCCGTCCAGTCCATGCGATTAGTCAACAACACGGTGCGTCCCAAGCGATGGGTGAGTAGTTTCTGGAAAGCGCCATGATTAAAATCGAACTGTAAGCGCCAGCGCCCATTTTCCGAATGGAGGCTCCAATGGATCAGATCTTCCAGAAACTGTGATGACAACAACCATCGCTGAATCTTCTTGCGGATTGCAGTCTCCTTTAAGCGGCACCCGGGCTTGGCCAGATCCATCGACAGCCGTCGCAAGGACTGGAGCACTTTGGCGAGGCTGGTGGTGACGCTATGGAGTTGTTCACTGGCGAAAGCAGAGGAATACTTCAGCACGCACAGATACTCTTGGCCGTGAACGATCGCGCGCTCGGCAACAGCATGAACGCCAGGTTGATCGCTGCTACAGAGCGGCAGTGTTTCGACGTCGCGATCGCGGAACTCCGGCGGCGCCTGATTCCAAGGCAGGGCCGAGATCCAGCCGACTCCCGCTTCTTTCAACAAGAGTGTGTTATCCAGCGCGGCGGTGCCTTTATCAAAAACAAGCGTGACGGTCGAGCGTTCGATCTGATTGTGGTCCAGCATCTTCACAATCCGGTCCAATGCCTTGGGCAGTTCTTCCACATCGGCAACATTGCCGGCATAAACGTGGTGGCATAAACTGATGCCATTCTCCCCATCCAGCACGTAGCTCAATCCCACTTGCCGCAGATTGTGACGACCTTGTTTGTTATGGCCACGCTGGGCGAGGCGATTGCGCTGATTCGTGCTGGCCGTCCAGGTATAGAAGTTGGTCGTGTCATAGGCCAGCAGGCGGCGGCTCACCAACTGTTTCTCTTTCCAAACTGCCAACAGCCGTACCTGCGCTTGTTCCAATTCATCGTCTCCGCCACCTTCATCAGCTTCGACTTGGATTTGATCAAACGCGTCCCAAAAATCTTGCGAGCGAAAACGTTCAGCGGGAAATGCCCACAGCGGTTGCAGGATGGTGGACCGGTACCAGTCGGCCACTTCCGTCTTCGGACCAGGCTGACAGATACGGTGGATGACGGCCAGCAACAGATAATGGGCCGTCGACGGGCCCGATCGCGGTTCTGGCCACATCGACTTCAGCACCCCCCAGACGCCGGAATGCTGGGCGGCTAACCACAGCGCTCCCGGAAGACCGAACTCGCGAGTTGTGGCCGATAGGGGAACCGGAGCCGTGCGCTCCTTCAAGAGATCGGCCAATCGCTCGGCCGTTCCCAGATAGGTCTGTTGCACGATACGAGGTTTGCCCTCCACGCGTGCGCTCTCGACGACGTAGTAGTAGAGTTTGTTGCCTTTCTTCTTGCTGATGAGCGATGCCATAATAGGGTAATACATCGCATAGATTTAGTAGTGCTGTCAAACAATAATTACCATACCTAAGGCTATAAATGCTGCTTCTGTGCGTAACGTCGCAGGAAGAACTGGAACGACTATAGGGTAATACTAAACCACTCACACTTAAACCTTTGTCAAGACTGAGGAATTGAACGGCAGGCGCGATCGGCGGAATCTACTCTCAGTAAACTCCCGCTAGGGGACTGTGGCGGCCCATTCCCCTCCTCAAGAGGGCATCCACATACTTGACGAATCGAGGACGGGGGCAATTTGAAATCGGACATCATTCCCCTCCTCGCAGAGGAGGGGTGGCTGCGGCATCAATAAGAAGTCGCGAAGCCACCGAAAGCGCCGCAGACGGGGTGGTCAGTTTGGCGAAATGTTCAGGCCTGAAGATTTCGCCGAACTTCTATTGAGGCTTCG
>Ga0137418_10004576_pt1 | contig 12680 bp, 11 predicted proteins | sample CZODoug3_1_2_16f_FD_122242 | JGI IMG/M metagenome (GOLD analysis project Ga0137418, IMG submission 122242) | Vadose zone soil fungal communities from Angelo Coast Range Reserve, California, USA - CZODoug3_1_2_16fungal (Hybrid Assembly) | ecosystem: Environmental > Terrestrial > Soil > Vadose... | reverse complement strand
TCGGCCAATTCGGAAATCTGCTCATAGTCATGGGGCCCGGCGATCGCGCGGCTTTTGAGACCGGGTGCGGCGTTGCGGATGGCTTCCATGACCGCGGCAAAACCTTCCAGTTCGGCACGCCGTTCCCACATCGAGACCTGTGCTTTTTCCTTCGCCGTCTCGCCAAGCAAGGGCGGCGTCGGATGGGCTTCTTCAATGTACCGGCAGATCGCCGGTACTTCGCCTATGGCGGTGCCATCTTCCAGCACCAGGGTAGGCACGACGCGGCGCGGGTTGATCGCGCGGTAGGCGTCGGAATGCTGCTCGCCTTTGCCAAAATCGACTGTGACCAGGGGAATCGAGAGTCCCTTTTCGGCGAGGAAGAGGAATATGCGTACGCGCCGCGAATTGGGTGAGGAGGTGGAGTGGTAGAGTTTCATCGCGCTTATTCCCTTCGGTCGACAGAACATGTCGCTCTCGTTAAAACTCAGAGCTTCGAACCGCCATCCACGTGGATGGTTTCGCCGGTGATCCACCGCGCATCGTCCGATGCCAGAAAGGCGATCACGCCGCCGATGTCGTCGGGCTGCGCGAGGCGCTTCAGCGCCTGCATGCCAAGCGCGAAGTCGAGGCCCGCATCTGTCTTGGTGAAGTTCAACATGTCCGTCTCGACGACACCGGGTGCGACGGCATTGACGCGGATACCACGTGCGCCAAGGGTCGAGGCGAAATGCTTCACCAGGGTGTCGATGGCGCCCTTGGTTGCTGCGTACGCTGGTTCGGTACCAACAACGGCGCGCGCCGCGAGCGACGAGAGGAAAACGATGCTGCTTCCCTTCGACAGGATCGGAAGGAGCTGCTGCACAAGAAAGAACGGTGTGCGGACGTTGATTGCGAAGAGCTTATCGAATTGGTGCGGGCCCCGGAGTAGCCGGTGCTACCGGCTGCGGTTGACCCGCGACGGGTGGCTTGTCGATGCCTGGTCCCAGCCAATAGCTTTGCCGAATATGCGCCTGAACCAAATCCCGAGACCAAAAGGAAGGATGTCGTGTGGTTCGCGCTCGATGATGACCGCCCGCTGTTCGCCTTCGGCGGGCTGTGGGACCGACTCGTGCCATAACGCCAAAGTTGTGCATGCCTTCGAGGCCAATACACCCTTTGAAAAATTACCCGGCACTCAAATCACGTACCGCGGCTAAATCCCCATAGCGCCCGCGGCACCATCGCCTGCGAAGCCGTCCGGAAATGATCACCAGCTACGCTTGGCCTGGATCCGCGTTCAGTGAGTGGTGTTTTATGTCGAGTTCTTTTCACAATGCAGACAGACGCACCTACCGGAAAGTTATGCTGGTAGGCTTGCTATTTTGCGCGGCCTTCGTGGTGATCAGCTTTTTTGCGAGAGAACAGCCGGCAAATACCTACGTTCTGAAAAAGGCGGATAGGTTGGTTCGCGCTGCAGGCTCTGCAGGGCCTGCTAATTAATTGCATGGCAAGAAAAACCCGCCGGCGCGAACCGGCCGGGTCGTTGTGCGGACCTGAGCCCGCGCCCTCTGCCCGGGGAAAGCGGAAGCTGAAGAGGGACGAATGAAGCCGGCGCCTCAGACCGAGGGTTGCTTGCTAAAGCCGCCCGGTATCCATCGACCCGTCGAGATTACCAGCCACCCCAGCAACCACGCGAAGGGAATGGGAATCAGGGCAACGGCCAGCGCTACCCACCAATGGCCCTCAACATTGCGCATGAACCAGACACTGTGCTGCTGCCAGCACGGCGTCCAGACCTGGTCATAGGGGCCGTATTCACCGAGACGCCGCTTGTTGGCCGCGACGCAACTATCAAATTGAAGAGTTGTTCGCGCGCCGGCGTCATTCAACGCAGCACTGTTTCCGATGAAGCCTCCGGCAAAAAACCAAAGTATGGAGGCCACGACTCCGATGCGCTGCCATCCGCTAAGACGCATTAAGTTCGCGCTGGCAGAACGGATCAAGGCCATGGTTGCGGCCTCGCCCGATACCTTGGCGGGGAAGCGCGACCGCGCGCTGGTGCTGCTAGGCTTCGCTGGCGCGTTCCGGCGCTCGGAGCTCGTAGCCTTGCGCGTCGCGGACGTTGATGAGTCGCAAGCCGGTTTGCGCGTCATCGTGCGTCATTCCAAGACCGATCAGGAAGGCGAGGGCGCTACGGTGGCGATAGCCCGCGGCGCGGTGGTGTGCCCTGTCAAGGCCCTGCAGGAATGGCTGGAAGCGGCCGGGATAAGCAGCGGACCGGTGTTTCGCGCCGTCAGCAAATCGGGCGCGGTGGCGGAAGCCGGACTGTCTGACAGGTCGGTGGCGAATATCGTCAAGGCGATGGTTGGAGCCGTCGGCCTGGACGCCACCGCGTTTTCAGGCCATTCGCTGCGATCGGGGTTTCTGACTTCCGCGGCAACAGCGGCGCGAACATTTTCAAGATGATGGACGTTTCACGGCACAAGTCGGTGGACATGGTGCGCGGCTACGTTCGCGATGCAGAGTTGTTCAAGGATCACGCGGGGGCCGGACTGCTTTGAGCGTTCCTGTCCATGTCCACAAGCCGGCGTTGAGCCAGGCCGCCGAGGTAGGCGTGAAGTGGAAGGTCCAGCGTGGATGCTGGGCGAGCCACTAGCGAACCTTTGGATGCGCATGGATCAAATGCCCGCTCGCGATCGCGCCGCGGCAATTCACTTGCAGATCATTTCTTCATCTTCAAGGCGGCGCCATCGAAGGTCGTCACCATGGCCTGCATCAGCCCGTCCTTGGTAATGTAGGCGTCCGAACCTTTGTATGGTTCGGCGAGGAAGGGAGCAGACGCAACCCAGTGCGTCGCAAACGTACCTCCAATCAGCGTGCTCTGAACCACCTTGAAATTGATTCCGTTTAGGCCACCGTCCTTTGGGTCCTTGCAAAATCCTGCGAACAGTTCGCCGATCGCCTTGCGGCCCGTGATGATCGTGCCATTCAGGAGATGGATCTGCGCATCTTCAGGGTATTGGGCGACCAGGCGATTCCAGTCGCACTTGTTCAAAGCATCTATATGCTCGTCCAGTACGGCCTGGGGAGTCGGCTGGGTCCGGATATCAGGCAGTTGCATTTCGGCGGCCTGAAGATGTGGAGTGACTGATAGCGTAGCCAAAATGGCCATGATGCAACTATACTTCCAACGACGCTGCATGTTGCCTCTCCCTCCCTATCGCCGGTCGAAGACTCCAATCGACCGAGCCGTTGTTTGCTTGGCATTGTTAGCATGAGATACGAATGTTGAGAACGGAGTAGCGCCCCGACGACGTTGTTATTCAGTCTCAAAATTTGACTGCCGCGAGGCCCTCCGTCTGCTGCCACGCTAGGGTAAACTATCCACCTCTCCAGCCAATTCCGCTCAACGCTTGATGCGATCCCGACTCAGGCGGACCCGCTCCCGGCCACTATTGCTGTATATCTATCTCGCTCCGCCCGGGCGCCATCTCCTGGTGGAGAGCGATGAGTTACGGCTGGGATCGGGGCCGCGTGAAAACAACGCCCGGCCGGCCCTCGATCCGCTATTCCGATCTACGGGCCTCTGCTGTGGTCCCAGAGCAATCGGCTCCATCCTCGCGGCTACGCTGGGTGACGGCGCGGCCGGCCTGTCGGCACTCAAGCAGTGCGGTGGCATCACCGTGGTGCAAGACCCGAGCGATGCCGCCATTGGTCGGGTTCCAAACGGGTCAATGCTGTCGTGGGCATTTCCGGAAGCCGCGCGTTGAAACGCTCACTGAAATTCATCGCCAACCGTACTCAATCACACGGCCCCTGCGGCGAGCGCTGATGTCGGCTTGGGGTCAATCTCGTCGTTCTGACGGTGCGCCGATCACTTCCGGTCTACCCCAATAAGCAGACGTTTTCAGAGCCGGTCGGCATGTCTCAAAAGTGCCAAACTCGGAAGTCAAGCCGCGGCGTGATAGTTCGGAGCCGACGCCAAGAACTGCGCGTAAGCGTCCGCGTCGGGCGGGGTGAACATTTCCGCCAATGCACTGCGGCGACGTTTGGTGGCGCCGATATCCGCCAGCAATTCATCAAAATGCTTGTAGTGATAGGGTGCGACGCACAACCCGCCATAGACGCTCGCCGCCGGCCGCTCCACGCGCTTGAAATGCAGCATCAACTCGATGTTGTCGCGCATCTCGCGCTCGCTCGGCTGATGCGCGAGCTGGCTGTCGGCATAGCGCACCAGCCAGTGCGCGGCCATGTCGGCGCATAGCACGGTGCAGAAGCTGGAGTTGAATCCGACAAAGCCCAAATCCGGCAGGTCCGGATTGGCGATCAGGCGGTACAGGCGATATTGCCCATCGGGATCGACGAGCTTGTTGCGATAGACCTCGGGCAGGAAGGGAACGCCGAGCTTGTAGCCGATCGCGAGCACCGCGATGTCGGCTTTCACGCGCTCGCCGTTGCTCATGACGATGGTGTCGGCCTCGTAATGGTCAAAGCTGCCGCGGATCGCCTTGATGCGGCCGTCCGCGACCATCGGGAAAAAGCCGGGCGTTGCGATCGGCACCGAACAATTGACGCCGTCTTCGATCCGCGTCTCCGGCACCATTTTGCATTTGCCGAGCTTGAACTGCGCCTTCAGCAAGCTCTCGAGCCCGCGCCAGTTCGCCCAGACAAACGGCTTGGCGATCAGATGCGCGAGCCGCGCAGGCGCTCCAATGCCCCAGCTTGCAAACATCTGTTCCTGCGCGCGGATGTAGAGGATGCGCTTGAAGTTGACCAAGCCGCCGATGAAGTAGGGGATGCGCCACACCGGCTCGCGGTAGACGATCGTCACCTCGCTGGCGCCGGAATCGACGGCGTTGACGGCGATGTCGGTCGCCGATTTCGCTCCGCCGAGCACCACCACTTTGCGCCCCTTGGCGAGCGAGGCGTCGTTATAGCTCGACGAGTGCAGGATTTGCCTGCCTTGCGCCTTGAAGGCGTCTTCGCCCGGAAGGCTCAGTGCCTGCGGCTCGCTGAACTGTCCGGTGCAGATCGCGACGAAGTCGAAATCCTCGCTGGCCTTGCCGTTCGGAGTTTCAAGTTCCAGCGTCCAGCCGGGCTTGCCATCGGTCCGGCGATTCATCGCGACCACACTGGTCTTGAGGCGCATCGGGCGATCGAGCCCATGACCGCGCGCATAGTCGGAGAGATAGGCGTGGACCTGCGGACCCTTGGGCCATTCCGGATACGTATCCGGCATCGCTTGGTCGGTGTAGCGATAGAGGTCCTTGGGGCTTTGCGTCTGCACGTCAGGATAGGAACGCGCGGGATCCCAGACGCCGCCGAGATCTCCGCTCTTCTCGATGATGGTGACCTTGTGCCCGTGCGCGGCGAACGCTTTCGCCGCTGCCAAGCCCGACACTCCGGCGCCGATCACGCAAACCTGCTTTGGGCTTATCATGTGATTTTCCCTTTGGTCCGATGTTGCAGGCAGCAGGCATCAATCGCCCAGCGCCGGCGCTGCCGGTTGAGGGAGTGCGCCCCTAGCACGCCGGTCACTTCCGGTCTTACCCAGTTTCGGACCTTCAGGTTAGTCCGCAGGGCAAAGGTTCATCGCTAGTTTCGGCAACATCCTTCCCGGCACCGAGCCAGACGGCGCTTCGCCGACATCGTAAGCTCCCATCCTGCGGTAAAACGGAGCCGCATCGGGATCCGCATCGATTGTTAGTCGCGTGGCACCCAGTTTTTTCGCGACGTCGGTGACCCAAACGAGCAGCGCCTTACCGGTGCCACTGCGAAGCGCGCTGGGCTCGACGAATAGTTTCAGCAAATCAGCCTCACCATCGACGACTTTTACCTGTGCAACACCGATTGGCTTGCCGTTATGTTCGGCAACTGCGATGGGCGTCAACGCCAAGTCGCGCGGTTCAAACGACAACTCGCCGCGACACGCTTCCATGAATTCCTCGTCGTAGCCCCAGACGGCTTTAGACCTGAAACACAGATCGGAAAGGCTGGATAGCTCATCAATAGTTGGTGCTCGGATCGTCAGAGGCATGCTAAACCTCCTTGGACTTGAGGGAACGGTATAGCATTTCAGCTTGCGAATGTCTCTTTTGGGTCATTCGCGTCGTTCTGACCGGGGCCGATGACTTTCCGGTCTTCCCCCCATAAGCGGACCATTTCAATGTCCGTTGGCATGTCTCAAACGTGCCATGAACAGACATGGCCCTTACTCGATCACCTCGTCAACTCGGGCGCATCAGCTGTCGCGGCTGCACGAGACTAAGCATTCTCGGCTTCGTCGGTAACAATAAGCGTCAGATTTGCTACCGGATCGGCAGCAACTCACTACCTTCGATCTGCAAGACTGAAACCAGGAGCGCCGATTGCGGCGAGGTGCTCGATTGTCCGCCGCAGCACCTCGAACAGGACAGCAGTCGACCAACCGAACATCAGGATGCCGTTCATCGCAGTCATCGGCCCTTTCAGCCGCCATTCCTGTACCGGCGTGATGTCACCGTAGCCAAGCGTGGTGTAATTGACGAAGGCAAAATAGAGCAAATCGCTGCCGGCGGGCGCCGCGCCTACGATGCCGTACACCGATGCCCAGACGAAAACCTCGAGCATGTGCGCGACCATCAGGACAACCGCGGTCGCAACCATGACGGCCATCAGGTGCAGCTTCGGCCGCGCCGTGTGCCGCAAGCCCGCCGTGCGGGCGATGCCGATGGCGCCAACGGTCACCAAAGCATGGATCATGATGTTGATCACGCTGACGATGGAGCCGACCAGGAGTTGATACGTCATCGCCCGTCTCATCGAAATGGAACCGCAAGATGCTAGCAGGCGCCCTTGCGGCCATGCAACGACTTCCGCCCTTTGGGGTGGACGTGCCCGTTGCTGCTTTCTTCGTGGTCTCGCACATGCTCTTCGTCTGGTCGGTCAGCGACCGCGTTTCTGATCTCTGCCCATGGCGCATTGGCCCGGCAGTTCGTGCGTTTCGCCACAATCGATTGAACGAGCAAACAAGACAGGGCTGACGGACGGCAAGGAAAAAGGAGGAGTCGGCTTCACCCCGTCCCCTGGCCTGCCGGCGGGACCACATACAGCGTCAGCGCAAAGACCGCGTAGATAAAGATGAGCAGGGCGCCGACGAACCAGGCCGAGCGCCCGCTGCTCGTAATGAAGCTCGCGGTCACGGTCGCAATCATCACCATGGTGACGGCGCCCGGCCAGAACTGCAGGCTCATCGGCGACGGTCCGACGACATAGCTGAGCAGCACCAGCGCGGGTGCGACGAACAGCGCGATCTGGGAGGCGCTGCCGAGCGCGATGCTGACACTCATGTCGAGGCGGTCCTTGCGCGCCGCAGAAAAGGCCACGGCAAACTCGGCGGCGGCGCCGACCAGTGAGACGATGATGAAGCCGACAAAGGCCGGGCTCATTCCGAAAGTTTCCGCCGCCTTCTGTACGGACTCGACAAAAATCTCACTCACCAGTGCAACCAGCACGGTGACGACGAGCAGTGTGCCGACCGCAAGGCCAATCGGCCAATGTTCCTCGCTCTCGCCATGCTCGGCGCTCGCGAACAATTCCTTGTGGGTCTTCAGCGAGAACAGCAGGCCGAGCGCGTAGGCGATGATGAGCAGGATAGCGAGACCGACGCTGAGCTTCTGCATAATGGCCTCGCCCTGCACGAGATCCAGGTCGGCGACCGCCGACGGGGCGAGCAGAGCGACAGTGGCCATCAGCAGGAGACCGGAGTAGAGCCGCGCGCCGGCCCGGTTGTATTCCTGGACGTGATAGCGCAGGCCGCCGAGCAGCAGACAGGCGCCGAGCATGAACAGGGCGTTGGTGACAATCGCGCCGGCAATCGACGCTTTCACGAGCATGTACTGGCCAGCGTGCAACGCGGTGATCGCAATGATTAGCTCCGTCAGGTTTCCCAGCGTCGCATTGAGAAGGCCGCCGACAGCATCGCCGGTCTTGGCGGCAACCGCTTCGGTTGCGTGGCTAAGCAGGGCGGCCAGCGGCACGATGGCGAGTACCGAAAGCACGAAAAGCAGCGTATGAGAATGCGGCGCCACCGTCTCCGCGACCAGCACAGCCGGCACGAAGATCAGCATCCAGAGCAGCGGGGTGTGCAGGATTTGCTTCAGGAGGAGTTTCATCGCGGGCGCCGTCTCCATGGTGGATGCGATGCCGCAAAATCCGACCTCGCCACGGTACCGGTATTGATCTGGGTCAACACTGAGCCCTAGGCCGGGAAGGGCTTACAGCACGCGCTAACGCGCCGTGGAGCTGCACAGACAGCAAACGCCTTGAACTGGCGTCGCTGAATTGCCAATCCCACTCCCATGCCATCGACGACAAATTATTTCATCTGGAGTGCAAATCGTCGGAGTCCGAGTTGGGTCAGATTCGGAAGTCGGGCGACGCAATCACGACTTCCGCTCTTCCCCCAACAGCAGACACTCCTGAGTCCGGCTGTGACGTCCGAAAAGTGCCAATCGGAGACCTGACCGACAACTTTACCGCGCTCTTCAATGTGCTAACCTAACGCCTAACGTGTTGGGAGGGGCGCGTGGAAGCCGAGCGCCGTCAGGTTACGGTCCTGTTCACCGACATGGTGGGCTTCACGACCTTTTCCGAACGGTCTGGAGAGGAGGCGGCCTTTACCCTGATGCGCAGCCTTTCCAGGCTGACGGACGAGGCGGTGCGCGAACAGGGCGGCGTCGTTCAGGGTTTCACCGGCGACGGCATAATGGCGGTGTTTGGCGCTCCCGTTGCTTTTGAGGACGCGCCGCTGCGGGCTTGCCGGGCGGCGCTTTCGATCCTGCAAAAGGTGAAGACGGCCGGGCCCGAGCTTGCCGCCAAGCACGGCGTGCAGCCGCAGTTGCGCATCGGGCTCAATTCCGGTGCGGCGGTAGTCGGCGCCGTCCAGCCGGGTGCCGAAGCCGGCGTCACCGTTCTCGGCGACACGGTAAATGTGGCGGCGCGCCTGCAGGCGCTCGCCGAAGCGAACTCGGCGACGATGAGCGAGGCGACGCAGCGCCTCGTGCAGGGGATGGTCGAGGCGAGGTTTGCCGGCGAGCACGCGATCAAAGGCAAATCCGGGCCGCAAAAGGTCTGGCGTCTGGACGGCATTCGCGAAGGAGCCACGCGGTTTGGCGCGGCGGTCAGCCGCGGCCTCAGTGCCTTCGCCGGGCGCGAGCGCGAAATGGAGGTGCTTGAGCGCGGACTTGACGACGCGCGCTCGCAACTGCGCATCGTCGATCTCGCGGCCGAGCCGGGCATGGGCAAATCGCGGATTCTCTACGAGTTCCGCAAACGCATCGGCAAGGAGCGCGCCTTTTTCCTAACGGGAAACTGCTCGCCCGACGGCCAGCAGACGCCGTTCCTCCCTTTCATCGAAGTAGTGCGCGGCTCGTTCCGCGTCGGCGCCGGTGAGGCCGAGAAGAGCATTGTGCAAAAGCTGGAGATGGGTCTAACGACTCTGGGTCTCCACTCACTGCGCAATCTCGGCCTCTTGCTGCATCTGCTCGGCCTGAAGGCCCCGGAAGAATCGTTGACCGGCCTTGACGGTGTGCTGATCGGACTGCGCACGCGCGAACTGTTGCAGCAACTCCTGGAGGCGCGCTGCCGGCTGTCGCCGGTGGTGATGATGATCGAGGATTTGCACTGGGTCGACAGTGCATCCCAGGAACTCCTGGGCAGGATCGTTGAAAGCGAAGCAAGTTTGCGACTTCTGCTGGTTACCACCCGCCGGCCGGAATACATCCCGCCGTGGTTGGACCGCGCCGCAGTCGCTAAATTGCGCCTGGAGCCGCTCCCGGTCGGCCACATTCGCCGGTTGGTACAATCGCGGCTTGGAGTCGATGTCCTGCCCGATGCGCTGGCGCGGCAGATTGCCGACAAGGCCGAGGGCAACCCGCTGTTCGCCGAGGAAATCGCGAGCTTCCTCACCGAGCGCGGCATTATTCGCACGACCGTTGACTTTGATCTGAGCGCGCTGGCGGCGGCGCTGCCGATGAGCGTGCAAAGCCTGTTGACTGCACGGGTGGACCGCCTCGCAGCGGACGACAGGGCGCTACTGCAGGCCGCCTCGGTAATCGGCAGGCGGTTCGAGCCGCAATTGTTGGCCGCAGTCGTCGGACAGACTGGCATTGACGCTCGACTGCAAGCGATCCTGGCGCTCGATTTGGTCAACGTCGACGGCAAGGTCGGCGACTATTCGTTCAAGCACGCGCTGGCGCGGGATGCTCTGTACCAAAGTCTGCTCAGCGAGCCGCGCACCGGACTGCATTTGCAGATCGCCGAAGAGATCGAGCGCCGCAGCGGCAATCGCCTAACCGAAGTGGCCGAAGTGCTGGCGCATCATTACAGCCAAACGGCACGGGACGACAAAGCCTTCGCCTACCTCACGATGGCCGGTGCCAAGAGTCTCGGCGTCTATTCGCTCGATGAAGCATCCGCCCACTTCACTGCGGCTCTTGCACTTCTCGACAAAAATCCAGCTTGCGCTTCGGATGGTCAGGTCGCGGATTTCCTTGTCTCCTATGCGGCTGTTCTGGAGATGAGCGAAAAAATAAAGGTGTTGATTGATCTGCTTGAGCGCTATTCAACACGGATTGACCGCGTCGGCGATGACCCAAGAAGCGTTGTCATCCGCTATTACCATTTAAATGCGCTTTGGTGGAATGCCCGATACAGAGACGCGGCTGCCATACACCGCGAAGTCTCGCGAATTGCGGACCGTCTCGGCGACAGCAGATCGAAGGCATATTCTCTACTCGGCGAGTTGTTGGTCTCGCTGGCCATCGCTCCGAAGCCGCTAAGCGAATTCGAGATGTTTAAGAAAGAAGCGATCAGGGGCGCTTCAAATTGCCAAGATGCTTATATTCAAAACTGGATCTGGGCGGCAATTGGCTGGGATTATATGCACCGAGGGAGCATCAATGATGCTCGCGGGGCAATGCGCGAGCTTATGGACCGCGGTCGAGTTTTAGCCGATCCGCGCTCTACAGGATTGGCTTTGTCCCTCTTGATGTGGATTGACATCGTTCAAGAGTCCTATTCCGAAGCGCTGGAGGGCAGCGAACAGGCATTGACGATCGCAATCACTCCGCAAGACCGCACGAATGCTGTACTGGCGAAGGGATGTGCTCTTGTACTTCTTGGACAAACCGAAGCGGGCGCACCTATTTTACATGAAGTTCGGCGTCGCTGCGTCTCCGATGGCGACCTTTATCGTTTGAACGGCAATGATGCCGCGACTGCGGTGTGCAAAGTCCTGCAGGGAGCTATTGGGGGCGGCATCCGTTTCCTTGAAGATGCAATATCTAGACGAGAGAGAGAGGGCTATCAATTCATGGCGGATTGGTACCGCCTTAACTTGTGCGAGATCTATCTGCAGATTATTTCGGGCAATGAAAAACCGCCGCTCGCGATTTTACTGAAGAACTTGCCAACTCTTCTGAAGGTTCTCTTCACCGCGTCTGCGCGCATTCACGGGCTAACGAAGCACGTTCTAGAGAACCGGCAATTAGATCCATCGGGTCAACAGGTAGGCAGTGCCCACAAGGCACTCGGCCTACTTTACAAAGTCAAGAAGAAGCAGGCGCTCGCGCTTGAGCATCTAACCGAGGCAAAAAGGATATTTTCGCAATACGGGCCATCCCCAGCACTCACGCGGGTCGAGACGGCACTGGTGGAATTACAAAAATAAGCTCTAATGTCGCTTATGGGTCATTCGCGTCGTATTGACCGTGCTCCGTTCACTTCCGGTCTTCCCCGGCACCCGATTAGCGGACATTCTCAGAGTCGGTCGGCATGTCTCAAAGGTGCCACAGAAGCGGAAGTGAACCTCTTCAGGCCACCGCGATCAAGCCCAGCATGGACTGCGTATCCCGCACGTCGCAAAATGTGTGGGCCATCGCGGATAGCGTCCCCCCGTGTTCCGCGTCGGTCAGCGTCGCGCAGGCATCGCTGATAAAGAACACTTTGTAGTTCATCATCATTGCATCTCGTGCCGTCGCTTCGCAGCAGACCTGCGATACGGTGCCGGAAATGATGAGCGTGTCTATCCCGCGTTCCTGCAAGCGGGCATGCAGATCAGAGGAGCCCGGCACGAAAGCGCCGAAGCGGCGCTTGAGGATGACTAGGTCTTGCCGGGCGACGTCCAGTTCCGGCCAAAGGGCGTGCCCGGGGCTGCCGGGCGTGAACGCTTCTATGAAGCGGGCACGACGTTCAGGTCCTAAGAAATGCTCAAAATAGACCGACCACGTGCGGATCGCCTCCGCATCCGCCGTGTGCTGCGTATACACTACAGACCCACCTGCGGCGCGAAGGGCGGCGCTGATGCGATTGACATTGGGGACGATGGTGCGGGCCATCGGTGTTTCCGCAATCTGGCCCTGGTCCATGAAGCCGTTCTGCAGATCGACGACGATGTGCGCGGTTTGGCGCGGGCTCAGAGAATTAAACACTGCGACGCCACCACGGTTGCGCGTAACCCGCTTGCGGACCTCATCGAGGATGTCAGCTTGATGCATGGACTTCACCCCTGAAATTCGTGTCGCGGATCGGCCGATAGGCCGTCTCTTGGACAGACTAACATACGGTAGCGACGAAAGCCCAATGCCACCTCATGACCGCTCCGGGTCAAAGAACGAACCCGCTCCCGCGGGAGAGCGCTGGCCGGGCGGTCGGGGCATTGCGTCTACCGCAGTAACTAT
>Ga0137418_10004575_pt1 | contig 12681 bp, 10 predicted proteins | sample CZODoug3_1_2_16f_FD_122242 | JGI IMG/M metagenome (GOLD analysis project Ga0137418, IMG submission 122242) | Vadose zone soil fungal communities from Angelo Coast Range Reserve, California, USA - CZODoug3_1_2_16fungal (Hybrid Assembly) | ecosystem: Environmental > Terrestrial > Soil > Vadose... | reverse complement strand
TTGAGGCACCAGCAACAACCGTTTCTTGATGAGCGACGTTCTTTTGCCGTCGAAGACATTCGTGTGGACACGCAGCTGCTTGACCAGGCCAAAGCAGCAGGGTATTCGACGAAAGTTCTTTTTATCTCTACGGAAGATGCGAATCTAAATGTGGGGCGGATGTTGGTGCGCATGAGCCGAGGTGGGCAAGCCGTGCCGGTGTCTAGTGTGATTGACTCCTATCGGGAGTCAACGAAGAATCTCTCCGAAGTCCCCAAACATGCCGATGAATTGCTCGTGTACGACAACACAGCCCATCGTCGCGGCTTCCGTGTAGTGGCGCATTTTATCGGCGACAAATTGAGTAAGACCGCACAAACGATACCGGACTGGGCAGCTAAAGTGTTAGGCAAGGAATTGTACTCCGCAAAACAGTACGAGAAGTCCCGGCGCGGACGCTAACTTGAAGTGCGATCATTGAGCCGATTTCTGGAGAGCGCTCAGTAAGGGTTGAACCCTTTAGTAGTGGATAAAATGCTCGGAGTATGTATATACTTTCCGAGAGGTTTATCCATCATGGCGAATGCTTCAAAGGCCGTGGATTCAGCACGCAAGGCTTTCAGCAAGCGCGGAGGCATGCTCCGGACGGTGGACGCGCTACGGCTGGGCATCCATCCTCGTACGCTTTACAAACTGCGTGACCGAGGGGAGCTTGAACGTGTTGGCCGGGGACTCTACCGCCTCTCCACTGCACCACATCTGACTAACCCAGACTGGGTGACAGTGGCGATTCGTGCCCCACGTGCAGTGGTGTGCCTGATATCCGCGCTCGCTCATCATGGTATGACAACACAGGTCCCCCACACGATTGATCTTGCCATACCCAGCCACGGACAGATACCGAAGGTGGATGCTCTTCCTATCCGAGTGTTCTGGTATTCCGAGCCGGCGTTCAGCGCAGGAATTGAGCTAGTTCGAATCGACGAGGTTTCCGTCCGAATCTATTCAGCTGCGAAGACGGTAGCCGACTGTTTCAAGTATCGCAACAAGATTGGTCTGGATATCGCTGTTGAAGCTCTGCGGCGATTTCGGGAACTGAAGAAAAAGCCAGACTTTCGGGAACTCGTGCGCTACGCGCGCATTTGCCGTGTGGATAGGATCATGCGCCCCTATCTTGAGGCTACGCTGTGAGCAAAAGAGATATCGGGGCTTCCGTGCGTCAGCGCTTGCTGAATCAAGCACACGAACAGGGGAGGCCTTTTCAGGAACTTCTCCAGTACTTTGTCATGGAGCGATTCCTGTACCGACTGTCGAAATCACAGTTCCGTGACTCCTTCATTCTGAAGGGTGCTCTATTGCTGACTGCCTGGAGGGCACCACAGTCGAGGCCGACGATGGACATCGATCTATTGGGTCGGACCGACAACAGTCTCGAACACATACGATTCGTTGTTGAGGAGATATGCGGTCTCGCGGTGGAACAGGATGGCGCAGAGTTCAGAAAAGAGACCATTGAAATCCAGAGAATCAAAGAGGATGCAAAGTACGAAGGGGCACGGGTTCGCCTAACTGCTATGGTTTCGAAGGCCAGGCTAGTTGTACAAATCGACATCGGATTTGGTGACTCGATCATCCCTCGCCCAACTGAGGTTGAATATCCGGTTCTGCTTGAATTTCCTGTCCCCAAATTGCTTGCGTATCCCAGAGAGACTGTTGTTGCAGAAAAACTGGAAGCGATCACCGTTCTCGGAGTTCTGAATAGCCGGATGAAAGACTATTTCGATCTGATGTTGCTGTCACAGCTATACGAGTTCGATGGTGCCGTCCTTCGTCGAGCAGTGAGAGCGACATTCAAACGACGTTCCACGGAAGTCGAGCCTCTTCCCATTGGCCTTTCGGACGACTTCGCGTTGGTACCGGGAAAGGCTGCGCAGTGGAAAGCATTTCTTCGCAGGAGCAGATTCGGAACGGACTACGCGAACCTGGATGACATCATAAGAATAGTGCGCGGTTTTGCTGGACCTGTATTAACGGCAGCTGTTACCGAAGACGGATTTCAGTCTCTCTGGAGACCTGGAGGGCCGTGGGTAACCTAGGACGCGACGTGGGTCTGGGGTCGACAACCCGCCCCCGATAGAAGCAGTCTGAAGATTCAGGGAAGGGTTGTGGGTCGAAAGCACAATGCCCTAGCTGGGTCTTTCTGGTGGAGCGCCTGCCAAGCAGGTGTGCTATTTGCAATCTCTTGTAAAGAACTATTCTGAGTACGCCGGCCGATCGCACTCAGATTTAGTGCGTAACAACCGTTCTGCTCGGCGGCGGTTTGGAAAACCCCTCAGCGCCACCCTAATTAGATACAGGACTGAGGATCGAGTCGGGACGCCGGGGCTAAGTTATCTCGACGAACCTGCTTGGTCAACCCAAATGGCACGGCCTTTGCCGATGCGTTGGACGTGGGCGCGAGTATCGCCTTCTACAAAGCGTGCGAGAAAAAGGCTGGATTGGGGAGCTTTGAGTTTTTTTCTCAATCGAACAAGACGATGATGGTCGGGTGTACAGACCCAAACTTCTCCGCTCGGTTCAATTTGAAGTCGGTAAGTTCCGACAGGTGGTTGTGTGCTTGTGGCGTCACGATGAAGCGCGCGCTTACTGTTTTGGACGCGCCACCGTTCTGTTCCAATTCTCAAAACTTCCTTGCGAAAGCGTCTCCATAAAGCCGCAGTTTCCGGGGTCGGCCAGTCGGCGCGTCCGCTGAACTCTGCGATTTGGTTGCTTTCAAGCCAAATCCTCATGCCAGCACCGTCGATGAAGGATGCGTCTCCGTCACGAACGGCAGTGATCGCCGCTTGGCGCGAGGGGAGTCCGGCGCGAATGAGCATTGCCATCATCAATTGGGGTACGCCGGTTTCGAGGGATGCACTCGCACCACCAGCAATAGTGTCTGACGACCAACCCAAAGTCATGCGCCTGGTCCGAAGGGCTTCGACGGCCCATACGAGACGATAGGCGAATGCATCTTCAACAATTCGCATGTTATCCGAGCCGATCGTGTCGACACTTACGCCACTCACCCAAGCGCCCAAGAGAGATTGCCAATTCTTGGGAAGCATGTTTGTTTTATCAGGCGTGAAAGGGCGGACTGCGAGAAGACGTTCGGCGAGCCCGACTAGGGCTTCAACGAGCTCATCCGTGTCGCCGCCAAGCGCGGCATCGTCGGCTTTGTCTAGCAAGGGCTCAAGCTCATCAGCCTTAGCGTCCAATGTCAGACCGGACTCTAGTCCGACTCCCATCGCAAGATGACCCTTGCGAGCCTCCGGACTTGAGTGTTTCCAAATAAGCTGCGCGCGCGCGGCAAGAATTGCCTTGTGTTCGTTTCGCAAAGTTTCAGTTTCACGATCAATCTGCCGTTCCCAAAGGGAACCCTTGAGCGCTTCGTCCAGAAGACGGGGAAGTTCGTCGCTATCGGCATCCAAGGCTTCGATTAGACCAAAGACTGTCGCGTCGAGTTTTTCGACAAGGTGCGATAATGGCTCGACATCGTCCTCTTCGTCCTCGTCATGATCTTCTTCTAGCCCCGCGGCTGCTGATTTGTCGTCCTGCAATTTCCAAGCCTCACGCGAATTTGCGAGATATTCCAGAGCGTCATCACGCTTAAGGACTCCTGTTTGTGCGAGTCTCTCCAGAATCTCTGCAACAAATTGTATCAAGCCACTTCTGAGCGTTCGTGACTTTGCCGACAGCACCAAGTGACGCCACTTCTCTAAACGCCATTCTTCTCCCTCGTGCATGACATGAACCACAAGGCCCTCGACGTCAACGAATGCCCTCCCGGCCCGACCTGCGACATTTGCAAACTCCTCGCCTGAAAGAAGCTTTCCCGCACGATATAAGCTGGGGACGAGCAGGACGGCGGCATTTAGGTTCAACCCTTGCGCAAGAGTCGGTGAGGCAATCGTCACCTTGAGAACACCTCGAGAAAGAAGCAGCTCCACTTCACGCAAAAATGGGTTGGGCAGGCGTCCATGATGGATCGCGACGCCAAACTTCAAGCATTTCACTGCCGGATGGTCAGCGCCCAACCATTCACGACCCACTTCGAGCGCACGCTCTATTGCGTCGGGCTTGTCAAGTAGTGAGGAGAGATATCCTCGAGTTGTAAGTTCGATTACGGCTTTGCCATAGCCTTCCACGGTGTTGCGTTGGGTGCAAAAAATGAGTGTGCGTTTGCCCTGAGCTGCGAAATTCCACGCCGCAGCGAGAGTCAAAGATCGCGTGTTACTCGGAAACGGTTTCTTCTGTCTGCCGCGAGCAGGCGTTCGCTCCACGAACCTTGCTAGGTACGGGCCGTTGTCGTCGAGATCAAAACGTAGTCTGGCGGCCGTGCCGCGCCATGCCACTGTTCCGAAGCGCTGGCGAGTGGGACGCCAATCGGATTTAACGGGTTCACCTTTCACGTCGTTTCGAATCCAAGCTGTAAGGTCATCGAGTTGTTCGCCGTCGGGCAAGATCGCTGACAAACAAACTATGCGCCGATCTTCGGCGTCGGTACGGTGGAGCAAACGCTGCACGAGAATCTCATACCGAATTTCGCGTTCTGTTGGACCGATCATATGGCCTTCATCCAATATGATTAGGCCGACATCGTCGATTAAATTTGCATCGTTCCGAAGCGCAAAATCGAGCTTCTCGGGCGTTGCGATGACAATGTTCTTGGATCGAAGGGCATCCTCGTCGCCCGCCGAGATACCGCTTGCGCCGTAGAGTGACGAGACGGCGAAGCCGAGAGGAGCGAAGGTATTGCGGAACGATCTTTCGGTCTGCGCAGATAAGGCCCGAAGAGGTGTGACGATGAGCACTCGTTTCCCCGTCGATAAGGTCATCAACGCCGCTAGTTCCGCGACACGGGTCTTGCCGGCACTAGTTGGCAATGCTACAACAAGGTCATCAGACAAATCGCTTGAACGCCGAGCTGCAGCGAGTTGGGATGGCCAGAGTTCGACCTCAGCAGTTTTGCGTCCGTATAGAGAAGCAAGAAACAATTCCCGCAGGTGTGGGTACTTTCCCTCGCCACCGTCGGGGGCCACGACTGGAAGATTTACGTGCAGGGAATGCCGCCATAAATCGTCGATAAGGCTGAGGCACAATCGCGCGATCCACCAAAGCGGAACAGATCCTTCATCGGCCGCGAGCTTGACGGCGTCAGTCAAGAGAACTCTTGCGGTCTCCAGCAGAGACACCTCTCCTGTCTGGAGAGAGAAATCAAAATGAGCCAGAGCTCTGCATATCGTAGAGTTGAGTACGATTGCGATTAGGTCTTCTTCGCCCAGCTCGCCAGTGCCTAATGACGTCGCGAGATTCTCGTCCGAGTGCGTTTCGTCCAGAAGCCAATTACGAGTATGGACGCGCAAAGCGTCGAGGTCCCGCAAAATTAAGAGGACGAGAGCATCTTCAGCCGGATTAGCATTTAGGCCAATTGTGCGCTGACTGAAGAGAGAGTAGGCAATAGCGGAGAATCCAGCCAAGTGGTAGGCGGCAGCAGCGATCACTCGATAAAAACCTCGTTCTAGAGCCTCCGGCGAGCCGTTTCGGACTAGGGATTCGAAGGCATTAGCGGCTTTCTCAAACGCACGTTGACTGATTTCGACGGAGCCGCCAGCCTCTTTCAGCCGTAATCCTGCGCCCAGGAGTGAAAATCCATAGTCGGCAAGGTCGGTGTCAATTGTCGGCCCGAATGCTGGGGCGTCTTCGGGGAGGTGCCCGGCCTGCCGCATGATCGCCCATGCGGTACCTCGGTCGAGCAAGCGATCTCTAACGCCCGGTTGGGTCGCTTGGCCGAGGAATTCTTCGAGATTCTCAATCGTTTCCAAACTCTTCGGCTCCTTTGTAGGTCTCGGCTATGAACTCTTGATGGTCCTCGATCCTTATATTGACGACAGTTTGGTTCCGGCCAGCACTGGCTGCCTTAAGGTCGTGTTCCAGAGCCTCGGGCGGGGTGTTGCCGGACATGGTGAATAGGACATGGTCAATTCGCGTTGCCGGAAGGGATTTGGTGCCAACCTCTTCGCGGAGGGCTCGCCCAAGGTCAGCTTTATCGTCGTCGTCATCATCAAGGAGGCGGTCTGCAACGAAAAGGAGCGAACTTGGGGTGCAGCGGCCATTGTCACGGTTTAGCGATGCACGGGCCTTCGTGATGGTCGTTTCGCTAAGAATTATTCGACTCTTAGATTCACCTTTTAAAAGTTGGAGGAGGCCGTCGTCCTCATCCCATCTCACACCGATGAAATCGTCGCCTCGCAGCGCCATCTCCCGGCCGTCCTTATATCGAAGACGACGAATCGGTACGGTGAAATCCATCTTTTCTTCAACAAGCTCGCATGCCAGAATTTCCCCTAGATCGCCTGAGCGTGCTTTCTTGGTTCTGGGCAATCGTTCTCGAAGAATTCGTGCGGCGACTTTATAACCCAGTTTTTCGACATCATTGGCGATGCGGTCAACAGAATCGTAGTGTGAGCGTACGGCTGTATACAACAGAGCTTTGACTGCGTCTCGGCCGTTCGCCTTTTCGGTGAACTTCCAAAGGCGCTTGCGTTTGTTTTCAGAGCGGTGAACTTTGAACCAGTTGCTATAGAGAGGCATTGGTGTCTCGTTGTATTAACTTTCAGTCTCTGGTCAAATAGCGTCTTTGTCATATAGTACAGACTTCGGCCCTTAATCTCTGATTACGATGGCTTCAGCGGACGATCGATAACGATGGTAGATGGAAAAGTCGAAAGCTCAGGTCTGGCGCACAATCGTATTTTGCCTCTGCCTTCGCGCCCGCCAAAACTGGAATCGTCACCCCAGTTGGTTCTGGTCTTGGATCGCGTGCGATTTGACCTGGACAACTGGCATGAGTTGGGCGAATTCGTTTGGTTTGCTCGCGAATATCCGCGCATCTATCGACATCACATTGAGCATGCAGAATTTAGACTCCAGAGTGTGTATAACTCTTTCGAGGATGTACATAAGAGCCTTGCGAAGCGAATCTTAGAGGAAGACTCTCTCGACTGCTTCGAAATGGCTGTTAGCGACAAACAGGTCAGGACGATCTACTGGAATTTCGAAAGTTACATATCCGCTCTCTGTGCGGCGCTGGACGTCTTAGCGAGGATTTGTACGACGGCATTTCCGCAGCAAGTGCCGATAAGTTTCAAAGATTTCTGCAAAAGGGCTCCGGAAAGCAGTTTCAGGGATATTCTTCGCGGTGCTCAAACGCGTTGGGCACAAGGAATGAAAGACTACAGGGACTGTTTTATCCACTACACTCCTGTCGACACGATCCTGTCGTTAAGGTTCGTCAGGTACAACCAGGGATGGCAGCTTCGAGGGAAATTGCCTGCCAATCCGAAAGCCCGAGAGATCCTCCGATTTCGCTGGAATAGACGCAGTGAGTTACTGAGCTATTCGATGAGGGTTTGGAAACGGTTTAGTTCCTTGGACAGAAAAGTGGCACAAACTATTCTGCGAGCCTACCGGAGCGGCTCTTACCCGTTGAGAACAACGGATCTTTTTCGAGCCGGCGGCTAGAGTTTGTCGTGTACAGCTGTAGATTTGTTTCGGTGAAGAAATAAACGACGTAGCAAAGTCATTTGCTTCCCGTTTTGCAGCTATCAATGGACAGCGGTAAACTCCGAAACATGGCGACGCCTGACCTTTCGGCTATGCAGATAGCGCAAATATCCGGTCTCGTTGCAAACTACATTCGCGCGCAACGTGAGCTGTACGCTGCAAGAACTTCTGCTTTACCGGCGGATCTTCGTGTTCAGATGAATGGATTCTTTCGACCTGACATGCTGAACTCGACACGGGTTGTGGTGCTACAGAACGAAAGAGTTGCCAACCCTGACTTCTATCCGATGTTGCAGGAGTTGGGCTTCCAGAATTTGCCAGACTTTCAGATGATGGCGGCGGTCACATTCAACGACAATATTGTTTCGCATGAGCCGTTCACCTCTCCGTTGCTGTTCCACGAACTCGTGCATGTCGACCAGTATCGGCAGTTGGGCGTTGAGCGGTTCGCCGACCTATACGTTAGAGGTTTCCTCTCGGGTGGCGGTTATGAAGGAATCCCTCTCGAAATTAACGCCTATGGTCTCGAAGGAATCTTTCGCAACACTCCCCATCGGCCGCTTTCCATAGAGAATGAGGTCGCGGCATGGATAAGAGAGGGACGTTTTTGAGGGTCGCCTGTGTCCTGCATCGCGTGTCTTCAAGGTCAGAATGTTCCGTGCAGATGACTCTCAGAGCAGAATTAGCGATCAAGTCTTCGCCGATGGCGGCTCGGGAAGATCCAGATTCACAGTATTGTCGGGCGGTTCAGGGTTTTCTTTGCTTGCTGCCTTCTTGCTCGCTTGTGCTTTTTCTGCCAGACCTTTTTGCTGACTCTCAATACCGTTTATCAGATTCCTTACGAACTTAGTCAGTTCCGTTATTTGTTCGGGCGCGAGGACGATCTCCTTTCCTTCAGGAGTCCTTCCGTTTCGATGAACGAAATCGTGCCGGATTTGGACTGCCGCTAGCAGGTCCTTCATATCTTCGGGAAAGTGAACTCCTAGCGTATTGCGATAAAGCTTTCCGACCTCGCTCAGGCGATGCCATAACAATTTTGTGAGATGTGCCCTTCCCCGCTTGTCGATTCCCTCACTTTCCTTAAACAGAGCACTCAGCGGGATTTTCTGTTTTCGGAAGTGGTCCGTCGTCTCAATGTATTTTCGAAATGCAGTATTGTCAGAATTCAAGCACGAAAGAAAATTGTCCAGTAAGTAGGCTTCCATCGCCATAATAACGCTCACATACAGCATCCCTCGAAAGTGTCTTTGCTGTGCGGGGGGGACTTCTACTCCTAGCAGAGCTGTCACGTTTGTGATGCTGTTGTTGAATGTTTGTAAATGTTTTGGGAGTTCCTCGCTCGGTTCATAATCCCACTCTGTGAAATCGTCCGGCGCCACGGAACTATCGCCGCTCCATTCCGCGCACTCGTTCGTAAGATCCTCTGCGAGTTCTTCGATCACATCGTCGGACAGGATTCCACTGAATTCCTGTTGGAGTTCTTCACCTGCTTCATACGGGCCACCATAAATAAACTGATAACCACCTTCGCCAGAATTGTAGGGGCAGCTGTGTACGGGATCTTCGAAGTGGCTGTAAAACCAGACCTTCATCACTTCCCTTTGAATCTCAGGGTCTGCCTTCTGGAGAGCGCTGACGGTAATCGAGCCCTCGCCTTTTAGTTGGTACTCGAACTCGGGGGCAGGAAATTCACCGAAGATGTTTTGTTGTGCCATAAGGTGTAGTGTGGGGTGTGAAGGCTCATTTAGTATGAGGCAAGTGCCTCTGGTGTCACGTGTTAGTACTTGCGGTGGGCATCCTGCAATGAGGGCTGGAATTGTATGTTCGGTTGTTTAGGGCCTGACCCGTGAATTATTGCTGAACAATAGACTGGAAATGCAGGTCCGGCGGTTTGGAAAACCTCCGCTACAACGGTCTAGGGAACCGTGGCATTAGGTTCCGCAACGGTTGTTTGAACCGTTGTTGCGCTCTGTAAAGTCAGGTAGAGCTCCCCAGTTGAAAGCCGAGTTTCGCCCTCACAGCCGACCGGAACTGCGCAATGAGCGAAACAAAGCCGCACTGCACAAGGCGGATATCGCTGTCCCAAGCCACAAAGCCGCTGAGACCGAGTAATGTATGATGACCGCGCCCAACGCCGCACCCAAAAACATTGCAACAACCGACTCCACCCTTCTCGCTAATCTCAGGTTGTTGCCGTTCGCGAGTGAAGAGTCCGCGGCAATGCCCGTGATCGTTAGCGTCAGGACCGTTGTCGTCAGATCGGGAATTGCGAGCTTGCGGACAGCGGCATTCCGTGTGCCCATAGCGAGCGCCAGCAAACCAATCAGAGCAAACGGTTGAAACGAATCTTCCAGCAAATGTCCTCTGTATCCGATGGCGCAACAAGACGCAGCAAACAGAAAGGCTACTTCCAGTAGGAACGCTTGTGCCGCGAATTGAATTTGTGCCTCTGCGCTAGCTCGGGCCATGATTCGTCCGCCGAATATCGCTCCTACAAGGAATGACAAGAGCCCCGTCGACGAGCGCACGATGGACAGTCCAGGTACGCGCGCCGTCGAAAACGCGAGAATCACCATATTGCCCGTCATGTTCGCTGTGAATACGCGCCCGAGCGATAAATAACTGACCGCATCCACGAGGCCAGTGACAACCGTCATTCCGAGCAGTGCGTACGCGATGGTCTTTTCAGCGGTTGGACTGCTCGTCATGAACAACTAGCCGACCGAGTACATTGGTTTTTGCTCATTGTCGGCCCTCCTCTCGAAACATGCCATTTGCATGGGCGGTATTCTTCGGATCGTCGATTTCCTGCAACATGTCCCAACGCTCTCTAGCCTTGCCGTCCGCATTCATCGTAGGTTTCAAGAGCGCGTCCGCCGAGTCACGCAGATGCCCTCAGAATTTGTAACCAGCCCATAGGGCCCAGTAATTCAGGTTGCGGCCTGGCTGACTCTCTCTGACGAATTTTCCTGCATAAAAAATCCCGTAGTCGGCTTGAAACCATAGATGTTGGTTCGCCTGCCAGCGCACTTCCGTGCCCGGACGGTGCCCAACGAAACGTGCATTGCTCTTGCCTGCTGGAATAATTAGAAATCCAGGAACGGAATACACCCCGTCTCGCAGGCTCTCCCGCCACTGAAAGATCCAATCGACGGAGACAGTCACACCCCGCGGCAGAGTTGCTTCCACGCGAGGGTGTAAGTCAATAAAGTTGATGGGGCCGGGGCCAGCCGTGGCGAGAACACCAAAATAATTGCCCTTGGGGAATAGCGGATTGAACGTTCCGAGAGTTTTTGTCTTCGGATCGTCGCCGCTCGAGATGTCCGCTTTGGCGCTGAATCGGGGCCTTAGGGGAATGGTCGTAATTCGGTAGCCCGTTTCCGATGCTACGGTCCATGCCCGGATATTTGCGGACCCGAAACTTCCGAATTGCCAAAGCGCCTCGTAGTCGAAATCCCAGCCGGGCTTCCTCTCGGCGACGGGACGAGAAAGACGTGCACCAATACTGTGCCGCACTTCGTGGCCTAAACCCCGGTTAAACGTAGCTGTTTTTCGATCAAGACCAAGATAGTAAGCGTCCAGTGTGATGGTCTGCGTCAAAGGTCGGACGCCGTACACGCCCCAAAATCCGACGGCGTGGTTTGGGACGTTATCGAAAAACCCCGGCTTGTCCAGGTCCGGGCGCATGGCGAAGCCGTCAATCTGCCAAGAACCGATACCGGCCTTCACCTTAAACCCGTCAAAGCTCAAGCGCACGTTGGGGCCCTCGCGAACATCGATCAGCCGCCCGGAGCCATACTCCATCTCATGTCTCCCGGCTCTGACCTTGATCCAGTTGCGTTCATTCCCTGTTCCGACTTCGAGAAATCCTGCTTGGAAATCGAGCTTTTTTTCGTCGATCGGTCTCGGACCACCGATGCGGTAAGAATTCAAACCGCTTTTGAACTCGACGAACGACCGAACGTGCTTGCCGTAATGAACGTCGAAATAAAGCATGTACCGTTCATTGAGATAGGCGTTCATGAAAGGCTGTTGGCCCCAGTTGTCATTTCCGATCTGTTCCCAAACCTCGCGAGCTTCGCCACCCATGGACAGGAACCAATCATTCCGACCTGGCCGCAGACGAATATATTTGATGGGGTCCCAAGACTCCTGCCGCTCAGCCGGATCAGCGAGAAAGCTCCAGTCGTCGTCCTCGCGGAGCAAGTGGTAGACCCGGGCAGGCGCCGGGGATTGAGCCGTGGGAACTGATTGCCCTCGCGACAGTGGCGGCGTCGCAAGAGACACGACCATTAAGATCATCAACGTTCGCATGTATTTCTTCGTTCCAATCCCACATTCGGCACTGCGCTTCGCGGATCATCGTCAGAAGTCGTTTGCACTTCTTATTTCTTTATTAGCGAGTGGATTTCCGCGATGTATCCTCCGGGGAACTGCACGACAGCGGATTCTCGCTCGTCGGTCTTATAAGGGGGTACAAGGAGGTCGACGCCAGTGGCTTCTGCCTTAGTGAGTGTGTCCGTCAGATTCGTCACTTCATAACCGGTCATTTCCCGGCCGTAGGGATACGGAAGGTGACCGTCGGTAACGAGCGCGGTCAGCTTCCCGAACTTCGATTCGATCCTTACTCGCCGATAGGTTTCCGTGGGCTTTCCGATTTCGACGCCCGGTGCGCGCGACTCATCAGAGACGAGACTCCCGTGGGAAAACGCCAGAAAGCTGGACACAAATGCATCCACTCGGTCCTGCGAGACATAGACCCGATTCTCCGGAATAGTTTGGAGCGCGGCATAAGATGGCGCGGTGGTGTGCCAGTACAGTTGCGTGTTCACGCCACCCGGCCATTGAATGATTGCGTCTCGGCCAATCGGATCGTTGAAGGGAGCAACTAAGACATCCGCGCCCGTGGCCTTGGCGGCGCGGATCGCCTCGTCCACATCAGTGACCAGATAGCCTGTGCGCTCCAACCCGAATGGATACGGAACCGGCGTCTTGAATCCGAATACTGATACGGTGCCTGCAGGAGTCATGACCAGCTGCGACATGGTGCTGCTGGGTGTCGGAGTTACGGTGAAAACGCCCTGCTTGGTTGTTGTG
>Ga0137418_10004572_pt1 | contig 12683 bp, 8 predicted proteins | sample CZODoug3_1_2_16f_FD_122242 | JGI IMG/M metagenome (GOLD analysis project Ga0137418, IMG submission 122242) | Vadose zone soil fungal communities from Angelo Coast Range Reserve, California, USA - CZODoug3_1_2_16fungal (Hybrid Assembly) | ecosystem: Environmental > Terrestrial > Soil > Vadose... | reverse complement strand
GCCGCGTCCGCGTTTCAAGGGGAGGCCGGGTTGGGTGCGGTCCAGAGCCTGGATCTGGCTTTTCTCGTCCACGCACAGCACCAGGGCGTGCTCGGGCGGATTCAGGTACAGACCGACGATGTCCTCCAGTTTTTCCGCGAACGCGGGATCGTTACTGACCTTGAAGGTTTCCACGCGATGCGGTTTCAAACCGTGAGCGTGCCAAATGCGGCGCACGCTGGCAGGGCTGATGCCCACCGTGGCCGCCATGGTGCGCGTGCTCCAGTGCGTAGCGTTCCTGGGCTGTTGCCGCGTGGTCATGGTCACGACGCGTTGCGTCAGGCGGGCACTGATGCTGGGCTTGCGCCCAGGTCGGGGCGCGTCTTTCTGCAATCCCGCCACACCCAGAGCGAGAAAGCGCTCGCGCCAGCGCGCAACCTTTTTCGGCGTCATGGACAGGATGGCGGCGATGTCCTTGTTCTGCTGACCCGCAGCCGCCAACAACAGGATGCGTGCACGTTCCACCACTCGCATCGGGAGGGACCGGCTCCGGGCTTGGGATTCCAACACCGTCCGCTGCTCTGCACTCAACGTTATGACAGGGGCTATGCGCATGCGCTACGTCTCCTTACATCATAAGACGCGCGCCCTTTAATAAAGGTTGTTAGTTATGATGCACTACACTAGATCTACCACTGCGAACTCATCCTGTATTTCTTCTTTCGGATAACCAGTTTCCACGTCGAAAAGATGTTCCCAATATTCGGAGATGTCGCCGGAAATGCCATCTCCGAGTCTCTCCGCACTGATGCCGTGGTCCAGTGCCTCGCCGAACTGAACCAGCGAAGCTGCAATGCGCCCGACGTCCTCTCTTCGACGGCTTTCCGGTTCGGCAATAATCCTTCCAGCAATGGAATGAATAAAATCCGTCTCAACGGATTCGTGCAGCTCAGCACGGAGGACGAACTCAACACTCGCGACGACATTCTCATCGGAATCGGTTCCCTTACTCTTTTCAGTCAATGATTTGGTCGGTTTCATTTTCCGTTACCCCGCTTTTCTGAGCTTCCGATGCACCCGTTGCACGACACTCTCCGGGACTCGGAGTGTGGTATAGCCTCGTTTGAACCGTGTTTCACCGTTCTCCCGCTTGATGACCCCAGGCTCGTCGGTGAAAATGCGACGAATTGTTCGTTCGCTTAAGCCCCACAATTCAGCGACTTCGCTTACGCAATAGTGCTTTTCAAATACCACACTTGCCGGCATTGCTGGTTTGCTTGGAGGAGCGTAGCTGGGGTGGAAAGATGGTTCTGTTGCCATAGCACACCGTGGCTGATGTATGTAGTACAGGATTGAAATCTCGTCAAACGGACGATTTACCAGACGCTAGAGACTTCTGCGCTGGACATGCGAAGGGGAATGGGGCTATTTCTTGCGATTTTCAGTAATTAACCTGTCGCTGATGTCGGTAGGCGCGATTTGGCGGTGACCACGAAATGGGTGGTGACAGGTACGTCGCACATGAATAGCGAAACTGGCACCCAGAAGAGGGCTTTTTTACTAAGAACGTGCCGCGCGCCTTACCACTCTGGCCGCGCACCCATCCGCTATATTCACCACTGGGGAGGCACTGTTCAGGCCCATCGTGGACCATGCCGTCCGCACGCTCGTTGCCAGCCTCTGCTGTCGCTCAAGAACCCAAGGAGCGTAGTGCTTCTGTGTAATCAGTACACTGGAGTGACCAAGCAGACGAGAAACCTCTTCCAATGGCATGCCCGCCAGGAGGTACTCGACCGCAAACGTGTCTCGCAGCACGTGAAGGTGGGCTGGCCTGGAGTTGCCATCAGCCTCCAAAAAGAGCTTGGGGTGTGTCTCGGTAGCCTTGTCCAGAATCTTCCCAAAGATTTTGATCCAATTCGAAACTTCGCTCTTTCGTTTACTGCGACCACTCCAAAACAAATAGCTCGGATGTGTGTAGGCGTTGGCCGGTACGTTGCGTAGGTCTTCTGCTACGTCGTGTGGCAGCAAGCCATAGACGGCAGAACTTGCTTTGCCTTTGACCTTCTTCTGGTAAAGGAAAATGGAATCGTCGTCCCGTAGCTTGTCTCTGGACAGACACGCAGCGTCGCCGGCCCGGAGTCCACTCCAACGCAGAAGCTTCAAATAGGTGCGGGCACGGCGAGCGTTCACTGTTTCGCCATTTTTCTTGCCGTCGCGACTGTCGTAGATCCACGTTGCTTCAATCAACGCATCATATTGTTCGCGGTTGAAAGGCTGCGTCTCATCCTGCTCCGGAGCAACTTTCTTGATTTTCCTGGCTGGATTCTCTTTTATCCATCCTTGTTCCATGCAAAAGAAGAGGAAAGTGATGACCCGCTGGTGCTGATTGTGCCGAGTCGTGGGTGCACCGGGCCACGAGTGGATCCACCTGCGCATAGTTTCGACGTCCAACTCGGAAAGACGAGCAATCGGGGGTTTCGGTTGCGCACACCAGTTCAAGAGTCGATCTTCGAGGGTAAGGCGGTATTTTGCTCGGGTCGCCTCTTCACGGTTCAGACGTTCCACTTCTTTCAAAAACAGCACAACAGCATCCGTGATCAGTACTTCCCGCGCCTCGCTCTTTCGGACTTTTGCTTCCAGTTCACGCTGAAGAGCTTTCACGGGACTCCAGGAGTCACGGATTTCCTGTGCCCGCTCTTCCGCCTTTTCCCAACTACGTGTCTTCGCACTGATCTGCCGTGAAGTATTCTCCCTGTAGACGTAGAGGTACTTCACGCAGTGGCACGCTTCCAATAGGGCTCGCCGTTCTTGGGGCAGGATTCGGTGTGGCGCGTGTAGACGGTAACGGTTTGGGTGGAAAGCGAAGCCGGCGGATTTGTGTCCTCCGGTGCTTCTAGACCGATCGCATGGGACCCCATCGACTCAACTCCACACAGACTGAGTTTGGAGAGCAGCCCTTTGTAGAGCGAAGAGCCGAAACTGGCAAACGGCGCCCACGCATAGACTGCTCTCTATTTCGGAGAGTCTAGCAGATCGTTCATTCAGTTTTCATTCAGTTTTGAGAGTGAACCTGTGAAAGAACTGAATATATGGAGCTTGAGGTTGGTTGCGGGGGGTGGATTTGAACCACCGACCTTTGGGTTATGAGGCCAACCGCGTAAACGACAGTAGTTACATTTCAACGACTTGACGCCGCCGGGAACGACACAAAGTCATTGAAACGACTCCAAAACACAGTTACTGGACCACGATCGGACCACGAGCAAAGGCGATTGTTAGCGCCGGCGGAAAAGTGATCCGTTTTAGCCGGTGTAGGCCGGAGCCAGTGGTCCATCCGAGAGAGCCCCTGTCGGCGGGGACGCGGTAAGAACTTTACAACAGTTTCTAAATTGCCTTGCACGCGCAAGCACGCTTCACGTATAACCGGTGCGAGCAAATCAGTTGGGATACTTCTCCGAACATTTCCTTACGAAAGCGCCAAAGTCTAGCTTGCTCAGGTGAGAGGGAAATGCCGAACCAGTGTCGCGTTCGTAGGGTAAATCGTTTTGAGAATGTGGGGTTACCTGCTGTGAGAACTTTCCAAACGCTCCAACGCTCAGGCAAGGGCCCTGCATGCGCTCGGGAGAGGCGGTTCGCAGCGCGGAGGAATTGCTACCTGCCTCTCAATCGGTCGAGACGAATATCGACGCCACGGAAATTCCGCAGTACGGGCAGGAGTGGATGGCGCGGGGGAAGCGCCCTTGAACTAGAAATCGTCGGCGGGGAACAAACTCGGAATCGTGACTGCTTGTCTTCGACGGGCGGCCGCCGCCTTTGTGTGCTCCGCGACCATCGGCAGGCTCTCTGGCTCACATCTAAACCGGCTGAACTGGCTCCTTTTTAAATCGGCGCTAACAGAATTAGTTGTGGCCTTACTATTATAACTGAGTTCGATTGAATTCTGGTGATTCGAAGTGCTCCCGCAGCCTCAATTTCGTCTACAGTTGGTTAATTACGTCGCTTCCTACTCAGTTATACTCAGTTAAAATGCTATCGGCCCTTCTTTAGTTATGCTACTTCGTGCCATCGTTTTACTGGTGCTCCTATCAGTCGGACTCGGCGAGACCTCCGCCGTCTCAGGCACACGGAGTGAAGCTGAAACGAGTCGAGGCAATACGGAGTCCACGCAAGAGACTGCCAAAGGCGTGCAAGTAGCCGCCGAAAGGATGCTGGTCCGGGCCCGGCAGCTCTCAGACATTCGCTCGGCAAACGCACCGACGTTTCGCTTGAGACTATCTTTTTCGCTTACTGACAAGCACCTGGATACCATACGTGGCACCTACGACGAGGTATGGATATCGAAGTCGCGGTGGCGACGAGAGACGATTGTTAGCGGTTTAAAGTGGATCGAAATCACAACACCGACGAAACGCTGGCTAGCGCTTGGAGGCAAAGATTTTCCTGAGCAGGCAACACGAGTTCCTGCCTTGGTTGAGATGCTGCCCGCAAAGGCTGATGGATTTCAGTTCGATTCTGTAACTGACAAAGACTCAGTGACTCAGTGCGCCATCACAAAGCCCGGGGCAGCACGGCATCAAAAGTATGCCTTCTGCTTTGATAAGAACGGCGGTGCCCTCGTTGGAACGGTTACCCCGCTCCTTGTAGGCCAGCGCGTCGCGGACTATTCTTGCCGGTACGGCGACTTTCGGAAATTTGGTAGCTATTGGTTTCCGCGCGAGATGGCCTGCTACCTTGATACGCACCAAGTCATGGAAGCAACTGTGGACGAGCTTGTTTTCGAGTCATCTCCCAATGCTGCGCTATTCAACCCGCCTACGGAGGCGGTAGAGATGGAAAATTGCTCCGTAGAGCCCGTACCACCCCAACTGATGTCCTCCCCTGCTGCAAAGCTCCCTCCCGACGCACAGAGTCGTCGATCCTCGGTCGGGCTGTGGATGATCATCGATCTACAAGGCAATCCAAAGGACATAAAGATAGCTAAATCCGGAGGAGAGCCATTCGATGACGTGGCGTCCGGAGCAGTCCGAAAGTGGCACTTCAGACCCGGTAGCTGTGAAGGGAGACCGTTCGCAATGCCCATCAGCTTCGAGGTTCGGTTTCAGCATTCGGATTGAGCGTCGCCTTAACTACGCTCTGTCGGGCCGCACTTGATCTTGTCTATTACGTTTCCCGGCTCCACCCAAAATTTGTGTTCCTATTGAACTGAGTATGGTAAGTCATGGCCTCGATTTGGATGGCGGGGAGTGCGTGCCGATGTCGCCTGGCGAAAGCCGGGCCTCTTTAGCGTGCATATCAGCGTACCGGAGCATGTTTGTCATCTTCGCGACTACGCCCCTGCTATCTTTGGTGCTTTCGTAGGTCCGCTGCAAAGAGGCAACCGCTGGCAGGTCCGAGTATCTTGACAATGCAAGTAAGAATTGTCCTTCGCCGTTCGTGCGATATGTTTCAGCCAGAGATCGCAGCTTTTCCCATGTGAGCGACCGTATCTCTAACATGTGCTTTCCTGCCGCAAGCTCACCCCATGTCGATCCGTCGATGAACTGAACGAACAGCACGCTTGCCGTTGCCTGAGGATCGGTCGTTGCCAGCGCGGTCTTTGCTTGGGGTGCGCTTGCAGGACCAAATGAATCCTTCAGCGTCTGAGTCTTGCCCGCTCCCAAGAGATCCTCGGCGAAGAAATAGTCATCCTCTCTTGCATTGTCTAGGTCGAATCCGCCCGCTCCGGTGAATCGCACCCTCGCAACTAGGAGTAGCACACTCTTCTGCGACACATTGTTAACGTAGGCCGTGGTTTTATACTCGTATCTGAACAGTTTAGAAGGTTCATCACTGAAAGTCGCAACTCCCGAAAGTTTCACGGGACTGTCCAGTGAAGACGTGTCGATTAAACGAATCTCAGTGTGCGGTAGCCCAAATGCGGCGGTGCACATCATCAACCACGTTAGTAAGGTTCTTACTCTTAGCATTTTCGAAACACCTCCAGTTTACAACGGCGGCGGCCCGTCAGGATGTGTGCACGACGAGGTTTGTCTGATAGGAAACCGTGCCAGGAAGTCAGTGCAGTCGTTGTTAATCGGCCGATATGCTCCCGGACAAAACATGACGGAGCAGCCAGGAGAAGACGCTTGTTGGTAGCACTGATCGCCGCTCGGTTTGGTTGCACAACTTCCACCGGTGAGTAGAAGGTTGAATGTGTCATTTAGCGAGCAGCCACCGAACGTTCCCCAACTGGCTCCGATGATTGGATTTCCATTGATGTCAGTTCCGCAGGTCGTCGGCCCGATGATATTTTCCTGTGGTGCATCTGGGGGTTTATCTTTCTTCTTCTGTTCTTCAAGCCAAGCCTGAATGGTATCGCCCACCATTTGGTCGTAGACCGCCTCCTCTTGGCCAGAAGGTCCACCCATTCTGGGCAGTGAGTACCAATCCATGCCCCAAAATGCGCGCGAAGCCGTGGCGCCCGACAAAATGCTCATTATAGTGCCGATATCTCCAATGCGAGCATCGTAAGGATTCCCTCCAGATCCCCATCCACCGTTGCTGCCAAATCCCGTATCACCACCGCCGCCGTCCCCACCGCCACCATCACCGCCACCTAGGCATTTTATAACGTCCCCGTATCCATCGATACAGATTTCTTTTCCCCCAAATTCGTCAGTGAGCCCAAGGGGGTCCACCGCGTTCGTAGGACCGTTGTGGACATAGGAGTATCGGTTCCACCGCTGCGGATTTGCCGGGTCTCCGGTCGCCCCCCCACCCGGATCTGGTGAAATCCACCTCCCCTGCACGGAACTGTACTCTCGGTACATGAAATCATTGAGCCAGGATACCGTATCGGGGCTCTGACCCGTAAAAGAAAGGTCTGGCGTCGTCCCCGACCCACTGTAGTTCTCCCCGTAGGGTGCGTATGCGACATCGTAGTACTTGGTTCGCGTCGGCGTGGTCGCGAGCCGCGCACTTCCGAGCCAGTCGCTATGACGGTAATAGGCCAAACCGTTGCTGTTGTAAACGGCGGTCGCTCCGCCCGGTAAGGGCACGAACGCCTTCTGCAAGGTCTGCGCTGTCATCAGCGCAAGCTTGCTCCCGGAAGGACCGTACAGGATCTCCGTGTAGTTGGTGCCGCGCGCTTGTTCGACCATCCGACCGAGTGCGTCGTAGGTCAGCGTAACAGCGGACCCATCCGCGCTGACCATCTTGCCCTCCGCGTCCCAAGTGTAGGAGTGGGTGGTGTCGTTGGTCAGGTTACCATTGCCATCATACGTGGGAACCATGGAACCCACCTGAGTCAAGCGATTGGTCGTTGGCGAATAGGTGGCTTGAAAAGCTGTCCCGACAGTTGCCGTCTTGCTGGTATTGCCGAACGGGTCAGAGCTGAAGCTCTGATTCCAGGCCATTCCGCAATTGGCGGTTGCCTGTCGGCTTAAATCATCGTAGGTATAGTTGCACGTCTGGTTTTCGACCGAGTTGATCTGGTCCGTAATCGCCAAGCTTCGCAGCGTGCCATTGGCATTCCAAGTGAGCGCACCCGTGTCGGTCTGCGGAGTCGCACCCATCTTGAACTGGTACTGGGTCAAGCGGCCAGTGCTAGTGTCGTACGAGAAGTTGTCGTTGTCCAATGACCCAAACGTCATCTGTGTCAACGAGCCGATTGGTTGGGTAGTCCCGCTAGTAGTATAGGCGACGCCGGTCACCAACGTCTGCCCCGCTCCGCTGACGCCTACCTTGGTGAGGCGCCCTTCCGTGTCTATGCCAGAGCCGTCACTCGCGCCGTAATAAACAGTCGGCACGCCGGGGATGCCAAACATCGTTTTGAGTGCACCGTGTTCCCAATAGGAATTGGTCACGTGATAAGGGGTAGCGCCGGAGTGCGGGGTGCTCTCGTAGCCGTCTGTGGCTTCACCTCGCTTAGAATAGCTATACCAGAGGTCAGCGATTTTTGTCAGCGTCGGAGAACATGTGGTGCATGTGTAAGCTTCCGCGAGGCGCCCTTTCGCATTGGAGACAGCTGTACCGTTGACGGTGGCAGTGTCGTATACGAAGTGCTTCTGGGGAGTAGCCGCAGAATAGCTTCCGGTCGGGTAGGTGACACTCAAGATCCGGTGCACTAAATCATAGCCGTAGCAAGTCACGTTGCCCACCTGATCGGTGCGTTTTACCAAGTTTCCGGCTGAGGTGCCACAAGTCGGGTCGGTGTCGTAGACATATGCTGTCGTACCTGTCTCCGGGTTGGTTTCCGATGTCATACGGCCCAGCCAATCAAAAGCATAGGATCGAGCCTGGCGGCTCCCTGACGCAGCTTGAGCGTTCTGGATGACTCCCGTCAACCGATTAGCAGTGTCGTAGGTATAGGTAGTCCAGTACCCTGTCTGCGGCGAGGTCTGGGCACAACTCCCACTTCCGGAACCACTTGTTACCTCGCAGACTGAGGTAAGACGACCCAGGGCATCATATTCTGACTGCTTGCGCTTCGTGTTTTCCCCAGATGGTGCCGGACCAACAGTTCGCAGCACATCATTCTTGATGTAAGTGTAAGTGACTGTGCCGCCTCCTCCGTCCGTAAAAGTGGTTGGGCGGCTAAGAGCGTCGTAAGCAACCGTGGTTCCAGGGCACGCTCCTGTACAGGGTGACCCTGCGGTGGCGGCGTAGGCAAGAGTGGTCTTGGCAACTCGTCCTGCAACATCGTAGTCGGTCTCGGTGGAATCATAGTTCGTAGCGCTGGGACCCTGCTTCCGTTGGGTCAAGACTGGACGGCCGAAGCCGTCCACTGTGGATCTCGTATCCACCGTGGACATAGCAGAGTTGACACTGAAGGCAGATTCTATAGCTGTCGGGCTGGGGTAGGTGATTGTCGTGTCGTTGTTCAGTTGATCCGTTGATTTCGTTGGACGCCAAAAGTATTGATCGTTGTAGGTTGTGCTTACGACATTCCCATTTTCGTCGGTAGCAGACAGTTGAACTCCGCCCGCGCAGTTCCAGGTCATGGAGTGGGAAAGGCTCAGTGGACGATTGACTTGCGTAGCAAATGAGTTGCCGCAAGAGCTGGCGCCGTAGATATAGGTTGTGGTAGGGCCATTCGTTGCGGAGGATATGCTTACATCGGTGGAAGTGTTCAGAGTACCGGTGTCGTAATAAGTAAACTTCCGGAATAATTCGTGCTGCTGGTTTAACGCCCTCATATCGAGAGTGGTCAGATTGCCGCGGGTACTGCTGACCGCGATATGTTGCGGCGTACCGGTTGTCGCGGTTACAGCTCCCTCGTCATAGGTGTACGCTGTCAGCGCAATGACGTTGTTGCTGCCATCCTGGACTGTAATCTGGGCGGGCTGACCGAGTGTTGCGAAGGACGTTCCAGTTTGGCGGATCAGTGCACCCACAGCTCCGCTTCCATCTACACCGAAATCGTATTCATTTAGGGCGCTAACTAACCCTGCGGACCCGGACGACGAGCTATACGTAATATCTGTCTCCGCTCGTTTTCCGTTTGCATCCGGCAAGAAATCAAAAGCAGTCTTTCGTGTGAAAGGTGAGGCAACTGCCGTGGTCGGACAGTTGGCTGGTGTAGCTACACTATGGCCGTTGTAGCATGTAATCTGAGTTTGCTGAAGAGTTCCAGTTGTTGCGCCTTGGTACGAGAGGCGCTGTGTCTCGTAAAAGTTGTTTGTCGGATTGACAGTGGCCGTGTCTTCCTGAAAATCAAGCACCGTTTGGTTGTGCGTTGGTGTCGTTGGGTCTGTGACAGTCGTCGTCCAGTGGGAACCTGAAACATCGGCACGGGCATAAGTCCACGTCCCACCAGGGTTCAGCTGCCGCGTAAGGCCTGCTGTGCTACCATCGGCGCAGATTACCCCATTGTTTCCACCGGTGTAGGTGTAGTTGATTGTGCCTCCAGTGGGCAGAGTGACAGATTTAAGCCGGCCAGTGACGTCGCCTGTAAAGCCAGGAGTCGGCTCGTACTGGAATGTGTACTGAGAGCCGTCCGGCAAGGTTACGTCACTGGCCAGTGAAGCACTGACGGGACCGAACTCCGCGATACTTGAACATCCGAAGTTAGTCTTTATAGTATATGGTGCGTAATGCATTACAAGTGAAACCGAGGTGTTCTGGGGGCCGGTATATGTAAAGTTAGTCGAGGTGGTCCCGGAAATCGTAAGCGCTGTTGTACCCAGAGTATCTGTAAAGACGCCGCTTCCATTAACTCCAATCTGGTTGCCGTTCCGGTCAGTCGAGGTTCCGGCACCGGTTGTGGTGTTCTGAGGAACGACGAGGTTCTGACCTCCTCGAGTAAGGATGCGGTTCGGGAACGTCGCAGTGTACCCAGAGCCGTCACTGGCGGGGGCCGTGCCCGTTCCGTCCCCACATCGCAATGAAATCGCGAAATAGTGCGACGCTCCCCATGTGTCATGGTATGTAAGACCATGGATGGTTTGACCCCATCTCCAGGTGCCGTCATCATTGAAGCACTTTGTCGTACCAACGGAGTACGTAGTGTAACCGAGCGCACTCTCCGTCCATCCACGCCATCCCCAGTTGGGTACGGACGTCCACGTCTGGCTACCGCTTACGCCTGTCGGGTACCAGACGGAGCTGTCGTAGCTAAGGTCGTAGTTAAACGGTAGCCCGCGACCCGCTTTGTGTACGACGGAGATGGAAAAGTGCACATTTAGGTTGCCCAGGTTCAGCGTGTCGAAGGGCCCGCCTCCAAAACTGCCGAACGGCTGCGGTCCGGTTGACGGCGGCGTTCCAGGAGCTTGCCCTGAACAGATTCCGGACAGTAGAACCGCGATAAGGATCAGAAAGAATGTGTTTTGCCTAGTCTGGGCCATAGTGGGTACCTGCCGTTTACTGCACGCTGAAGTTATTGTCTGAGATGTCGGCATTGAGGGTTACCGAGCTGAGCTGGATGTCCAGTGCGAGGCTGTTATTTACATACCGCTGGATGTGGAAAGGAATCTGCGCTCCATTCACATTGCGATAGTCAGAAAACATTACCTGCACCGCGATATTAACCGTCTGATCGCTATCCGGGTGCTCATTGAACATGACGACATTCGGAAGAAGAGTCAGCGTGTCCAAGTAGTAGTCCATGGTGCTCAAGCTTTGGTCGTCCGGCAAACTGGGCTTATAGGTGTAGGCCCGGATGTGCTGCAAGTTCGTCTGTTGTCCAAGGTAAGTCATCACAACATCCGGGTTCGTCGCGGCCACTGCCATGGAACCAAGCGGAGGGAAAAACCAACTCGTATCGATGAAACAGTTGTGCAAGGCGATAGCGTTCACAGCCCCGTCGGGGCCTATCCAATTGCCGAGGTTGTTAGGAGCGTTGACATTTCGGATCTCGCTACGATTTCCCCCGCTCAAGACAAGATCGATCCGACTTTCGGCGAAACCTTTGGCGAGCAACGTCGCCGTGCCCGTCTGCTGATCAGCACCCGCGATGCGGGTGACGCTACCCGTCAATGTCACATCGGTGATGGCACTGCCACCCGTCATGGCGGCGAGAGCTTGCGCCGCTAGAGTAACGGCCTGCGGATCGCTCGGTGGCGGAGACTGCGCGAGTAGTAGCGGAGAAACGGCGAGGGCAAGACTGAGGGAAATTGCTTTCAACACGTGAGCCTCCCTTGCTGATGGAAAGAAGAAACTCTGACCGCGCCCAAAACTTCGCGCGCGGATAGAAAACGCCACTAAGGTTCTATATCTGACTCTGTTTGTAGATGGCTCTCGTCGCACACCAGCACGCACGCGCAATCCGAAGGAAATCGGACTCGTGAGACCCCAAAGCCTTCGAGAGAAGCTGGCGAGTGAGGCCGCGAGACAAAGTAAGAATCGTTCGCCACGGTGAACTCGTTCGTCAGAATGAACTGCAAGCTACACAAGCTCGTTGTGGAAGTCAAGCGAAATATGGAACTCAATTGTGAATCTCCGACACGAGCCAACTGGGGCTGCCTGTGGCAAAGTGACTTGGTTTGTTCCCAGCGCCAAAAGTCGCATTCCGCGGCTCAACGAAAGTAACAGGGCAAGTTAGCGGTCGTCACGCATGCTTGCCGGAAACACACGCTTTTCTGCTCAACAATCTTACTCGCATCGGCCCGTGTTTTCGACCACGACTGGATTGGCTACTCTCCTGCGAGGCGCTTATGCCAATCCGCAACGACAGCCAACAAATACACGGCCGAAACTGGATCGGAGATCTTATTACCGGAAGAACCGTAGGCGAGACCGCCCAATTGGAGCAAAGCGAAATCAAAGACCATCAGCGAATAGACATCCCAATCATTCCAGCTCGCGGCGGCCTCCCGAATGGCTCGGATAAATTCAACGACCTTCTCTCCCACGGGATCAGCCATCGCAGACGCACTGTCTTTCGTCAAAGGATCTGAAGACCGATATAGGGCGGAGCAGACCTCAGAAATTGTCTCCAAACTGATTTCCTGATGCAAAATAGCCGATACTTCCAATACTGCAAGATCGCGGCCTGCAACATTTCGCGTAACGACGCCAGGATCGAAAATATACGCATCCCCGCTGCCGTCGGACCCGATATCGAGAGCAACGTTGCTGAGATGAAGATCGCCGTGGACGAGTGATCTCTCCCTAACTCGTAGCTTCACTTCACTCGCCGCCAATTCTGTATATAGCGCAACAGGGTCAACGGCCAACCCTAGTTGTCTCTCTATGTCCGCTCCCTTCCTTGCGGCGTTCGGACTCAC
>Ga0137418_10004571_pt1 | contig 12684 bp, 10 predicted proteins | sample CZODoug3_1_2_16f_FD_122242 | JGI IMG/M metagenome (GOLD analysis project Ga0137418, IMG submission 122242) | Vadose zone soil fungal communities from Angelo Coast Range Reserve, California, USA - CZODoug3_1_2_16fungal (Hybrid Assembly) | ecosystem: Environmental > Terrestrial > Soil > Vadose... | reverse complement strand
TTGGAGAGCGCGAGCATGTTGCGCTCGACGCGGCGCTTTTCTTCCTCGTAGATGGCCATGACGAGGAGCATGCAGACAAAGGCGACGGGTACGGCGGAGACGGAGAGGATGGAATCTCCGATCAGCTTTTGCGCGGACTGCAGCAGGAAGAATCCCAGGAAAACGATGCCCCAGAAGGAAAAGGCCAGGCCGAGGAGGCGGTCGGCCAGGGTTTCGTGGTGGCGGCTTTCGTTCCAGAAGATGAAACCGACGGCGACATAGATGAGGGAAGCGGGAATGAACGAGGAGACCGGGAAGATCTGGAAGGCGTTGGCGGTGGACCAAAGAGCGAGGAAAGCGGCGGCGCCGAAGGCGGGTTTAAGCCAGAGATTGTTGTGGGTGTAGAGCTGCGCACCGAGAAAGAAGCAGATGGCGGCGAAACCGAAGAGAGCGTGATTCAGGGAACTGAGAACTATGCTGGTGCCGATCCAGGGAGAGAGCGCGGGGCAGAGATAGTGGAGAGCGTAGAGGGCCCAGCCGACGGTCCAGTAAACGAGATAATTCTGGCGCTTGAGGCTGTAGATATAGGCGAAGAACACTCCGACGAGGAGAGTTCCGAGAAGCAAACTGAGTGCGATCACGCTTTGAGACATTCGGGCTAGTCAGGTCCTTCCGCAGGGCGCAGAAATTCCGAAGGCGACAGGAAGAAGGAGTGGGTGGGGCACTCGCGAAATTTTAAGATGACCTGAAACGGAGTGACACACACCCGGCTTTTTCTACCAGTGGCCCCCAAACCCTACAGAAAACGAATCACATAGGATTATGAGGCAGAGGAAAAACGGGGGGCAAGACTACGGGGGTACTGGTAGCGAAAGAGGTAGTAGGGGGACGGACACGGTGAATGGATGCTGGAAGGCGGATAGGCCTGTCAACCGCGAGGTGCGGTGGAGGATTGGAGCGGGCGGACTAATCGTTGCGTCGCAGGCCAGTCTGACAGCGCCGATTACCGGCGGCAGTTGGGATTGCTTCCAGGTTCCGCGTGAACCGGTCATGAGCTAGCGTTTTGATTCGGGTTGGATCTTGCGGATTCCTGAGCGTGAAGGTACGCGGCAATTTCTGTGTTGCCGGCGTATTGGGCCCATCCAGCTGGCGTGGCTTGCCAGAGAATGTCTTTTTGATCGAGTTTGGCGCCTCGTTCGACGAGGAGGTGGACGAGTTTTTCATAGCCGGATCCTGCGGCCTGGTGCAAAGGTGTCGTGTGAGAGTGACCGCCGACCGGGTTGTAGCGGTTGGGATCTTCGCCCGCGTCCAGCAACAGGCGGACGATTTCGAGATGGCCATACTGAGATGCCAAGGCGAGGGCGAGGTGGCGATCGTCGCTGGAGGCGGATGGAAGCAAGCGGCTGAAATCTTCGAGGCGGTTGAGAGCGGCGGCGACGGGCAGATCAATGCGGGCGCCGCGTTTGAGCAAGGCGTGCACGGATTGCAACTCACCGTGCAGGGCGGCGGCTTCGAGGGCGCTGTCCGGTTCCGCTCCGTGATCGCAAAGCAGATTGATTAAGGGAAGCTGCAAGCTGCATTCACGTGGAACGCTGCCGGTGGCGACGAGCATGAGCGTTTCGTTGCGTGCCGCGAGATCCACGCCGAAATCGAGAATGACTTTGGCCACTTCCACGATGTTGCGGGGCAACTTGCCATGGCGGACCGGATTTTCGGCAATGAATTCGAGCAACGCGGGATTTTTGAAGTAGTTTCCGCCTTCGAAGATTACCCGACTGCGCGACAGCTGCGGATGCTGTTTCAGATGCGCACGGAGGCCCGCGGTGTCGCCGGAATCGATGAGTTCCACGGCGCGGCGAAATGTGGCGTCTTCAATTCGCTGGTGGTGAGGCAAATTCAGTTGGTCGGAGAGCGTGGGTTTCTCAATGTGGCGCTTGAGCCGTGCCCAGCTTGGGAATCCATACTCGCGGGCAATGGCGAGTTGCGCGTCGGTGAGGCTTAGTTCTGCTGCGAAGATTTCGTCGTCCGCAGCGCGCGGGAAACGCGGATGAAATTCCCGGAGCCGCTGGGCCGCGCGCGGATCGCGGGCAGCATGGGCGTTCAGCAAGTCTTTCGCCTGATACTTGAGATGGACGAGATTTGGATTGGGTGGAAGGACTCTTACGGGCATGACGAACTTCCTTTCGTAAGCCCAAGGTCCGCATTTACGGGCAGAAAGTCAGTTCGTGAAGACGGATTGTGATGATCAGGTGGACTTCTGTCCTTTCCGCGGACCGGATGCGCCCTTAGCGCGACTCCGATATTAACACGGAGATGGCGGATTCGGCTGGATGGACTGCTCAATTCAACACTTCGCGACTCGTTGCCGGGGGAACAGACCTGGCACGAGGGCGCGAGCCCGGGTGGAAGGGATTAAATACAACCGGGGCCGAAGAGCCAGACGAACGCAGCGTGCATGGACTCCGCGGCGGCCTGCTTATCGGATTGTTGTTTCTCGCTGGATGCTTGATTTGCCGGCACGGGTGGGGCTGAGCGTGCAGCCTCGGTTGTTTGCCGCTGCGGTGTTTCGTTCTCTACCAAACTCCATTGAACTGACTCCATGTTGTTCTCCTTGTGCTTTCGAAATGAGGCGGATTCTCTGTGACTATTAACTCTCGGAGGGGGCGAAATTGTCCTTTGCCGGGACTGAATTTTTCCTGCTATTTTTCTGATTGATTTTTGGAGCCGAAGTGGAGTCGAGTGATTGTGCCGAAAATCTATAAGGTCACGGATTGAAGTAGTTGGCGGAGGCGTGGGTTGGTGATCCGATGAGCTCGTGAGGCGCAAGCCCGAAGGTTGGACGGGTCGCGGGAGGTTCCGGTAAACTGGACGTTTCGGGGAAGAGAGCGAGACGGCACATATCATGACAGACGCGGGGAAAACACAGGCAGGAGGCGTGCGGGTGCGATTTGCGCCGTCGCCGACGGGTTATTTGCATGTTGGGGGAGCACGGACGGCGCTATTTAACTGGCTGTTTGCGCGCAAAGAGCGCGGGACGATGATCCTTCGGATTGAAGATACGGACGCGGAGCGGAACAAGCCGGAACTGGTGAATGGAATTATCGAGGGGCTGAAGTGGCTGGGCGTGGATTGGGATGAGGGGCCGTTTTACCAGTCGCAGAGGACGGAGCTGTACCAGGCGGCGGGGAAAAAAGTTCTGGCGAACGGCAGCGCGTTTTTGTGTTACTGCCCGCCAGAGCGCTACGCTGGCGGTGATCACGCCGTTGAGGCTCAGGATGACGAGCCGAAGGCCTCCGGGCCGCGCCGCTTCGTGCGCTGCAGTTGCCGCGACGGCAAGCCCTCCACTCCGGGGACCAAGCCGGCGGTTCGCTTTCGTGTCCCTACCGGCGGCACCACCAAATTCTTCGACGCCGTTTTCGGCGAGCGCGAACTCTCCAACGATGAAATCGAAGACTTCGTGCTCCTGCGCTCGGGCAAGGGGGACGAGGAATTTGGCCAGTCCATGTACCAGCTCGGTGCCGTGGTCGACGACATCGACATGCGCATCACCCACGTGATTCGCGGTGCCGACCACATTTCCAACACCCCCAAGCAAGTCTTGCTGTACCGCGCGCTGGGCGCCGAGCCGCCCGTGTTCGCCCACGTGCCTCTCATTCTCGGCCCCGATAAGTCACGCCTCTCCAAGCGCCACGGCGCCACCGACGTCAACATGTATCGCACCGAGGGCTTTCTCCCTGAAGCCTTCCGCAACTTTCTCGCCCTGCTCGGCTGGTCCGCCGACGGAGACCAGGAGTTTCTGCGCACCTCAGATTTGCTCAAAAAGTTTTCGCTCGAAGGCGTCAGCCGCACCAATGCCGTCTTCGATCGCGCCAAACTCGAATGGTTCAACACCCAGTATCTTCAGAAGCTGCCCATCGAGGATTTGCTGCCGGAAGTAGAAGCTGTGCTAAAGCGCACAAATTTGTGGAAAGACGAATGGGCCAGCGGCGCCGGCCGCGAGTGGTTCGCGAAAACGGTCGACCTCCTGCGCCCCCGCGTTCGCCTGCTCCCCGATTTTTCCACTTGGTCCCGCGCGTTTTTCTCCGACGATTTTGAGATCGATCCTGCCGCCAAAGCCAAATTCTGGAAGGATCCTAAGGTTCCCGAGCTGCTCTCCCAACTCGCGGAAAAGCTCGCCGCTATCCCGCCCGCTGATTGGAACCATGACGCCTGCGACCATGCGTTGCGCGCGCTCGCCGAAGCAGAAGGCGTGAAAGCCGGCCTGCTCATCAACGCCACGCGCGTCGCCATCGTCGGCCAAGCCGTGGCCCCGCCCCTATTCGACACCATGGTCGTCCTCGGCCGCGACCGCGTGGTCAACCGTCTTCGCCGCGCCCTGCCCGCCCTAACCGCCGCCTGACACAGCTCCTGGCAGGCAACGCGACGGGCCTAGCCTTCGCCGCCTTCCTCCCCGGGCTCAAGGTGACACCCGTGCCAGTAATCATCATGCACGTGCGCGGCGCAAAACCAACGCTCGCACTTGTCGCAGAAGATTGCAGCGGATTGATTGCACGGCTCGTCCAGGCGGGACACGCCTTCACACGAAGGCTTCGTTTCTTCGTTTGGATTCTCGCGGGCTGGTTGCGCTTTCATGACGACACCCGTGCCGCCATTCTACTCCCAAGCGGCGTCCCCGAACAGATCAGCGGCGGGCGCGGTCTTTGCGCACGGCTTCGTCGATCAACGTGTCTAATTCTCCGCGCGTGAGCCGCACCTGATCGCCGCCGTCGTTTGCATCGGAGGTTACCGGCAGCTCCGCGCCTCCGCCGGGCGGCGGAGTCACGAAGTAGCGCGAGCGCGCGGCCATGAGCTTGGCCACTTCGCGGCTCGACAGCAACGTGGGATTGCCGGCCATTTCCGCGGCCAGGGTGATTTTCGCAACGTGCTCGAGGGTTTCCAGCCGGAAATACGCAGTCAGCAAGTCCGGACCGCAGGTCACCGCGCCGTGGTTGGCCAGCAGCAGCGCGTCATAATGCGGCACGTAAGGCTCCAGCGCGGCGCTCAGTTCCGGAGTTCCCGGCGTAGCGTAGCGGACGAGCGGAATGCGGCCGAGGCCGACGATGACTTCCGGAAGCAAAGCCTGGTCGAGTCCGCGTCCGGCGACAGCAAATCCCGTCGCTGTGGGTGGGTGCGCGTGGCAAATGGCATTCACGTCCGGGCGCATGTTGTAAAACAAGAGGTGCATGGCCAGCTCTGAGGAAAATTTGCGTTCGCCGGAGACTTGGCGCCCCCCCAGGTCGGTGACTACCAGATCTTCCGGCGCGAGCATTCCTTTGTTCATGCACGTCGGGGTAGTCAGAATGCGCTTCTCGTCCAGGCGCACAGAGACGTTTCCCTCACAGGCTACGTTGTAGCCCTGCTCGTACATCCAGCGCCCAGCAATACAAATATCCAGCCGATGTTGCCGTTCGGTCTTGGCGCTGCCCGGCAAAAGCGAGTCCAGTGACACGAGGTGGACTCCTTCCTGGCTCGAAGCTCTCCTCCGGGCCTTTCGTGAACAAATTGTCGTGCGATGCACGCACGCGTGGTGACGCGCACCGGCGAATCTTAAGCGTATATGCCGCGCAACTTAAGCGCACTGGCCACGCGATCGATGGCTAACATGTACGCGGCGATGCGATTGTTCACCTTATGCATTTCCGCGTAGCGTACCACTTCATCGAAGGCATTTTCCATCACATCGAGCAGCCGCTCATTGACTTCGCTCTCGCGCCAGAAGAAGCCCTGGCGATCCTGCACCCATTCGAAATAGCTGACCGTAACGCCGCCTGCATTCCCGAGAATATCCGGCACGGTGAAAATGCCCTTGGCGTCGATGATGGCGTCGGCTTGCCACGTGGTCGGACCGTTCGCTCCTTCGCAAAGAATTCTTGCCTGTACCTGGTTCGCGTTCTTCTCGGTAATCTGATTTTCGATGGCCGCGGGGATGGCGATATCGCAGGGCTGGAAAAGAACGTCGCGTGCGCTCATCTTTGTGCCGCCGCCCGGAAAATCGTTCAGTGGCTTCTTCTGCGTGTATACCCAATCAATGACCTTGGGGATGTCGAAGCCCTTTTCGTTGTATAGGCCTCCGCCGATATCGGCGAGCCCCACGATTTTGTATCCCGCCTGCTGCATCAGACGCCCAGCCAAGGAGCCGACATTGCCGAAGCCTTGAATCACTACACGGCTTCCTTCGCGTTTCATGCCCAGCTTGGCCAGCGCTTTGTCGCAGCAGATCATCACGCCCCGCCCGGTGGCTTCGCGACGGCCGCGCGACCCCCCTAGTTCGATGGGCTTGCCGGTGACCACCGCGGTGGTCGCCTGGCCTACGTGCATCGCATATGTATCCATCACCCACGCCATCGTCTGCTCACCGGTGCCAACGTCCGGAGCAGGCACGTCGCGCTCCGGACCAAGCCAGTTCACCAACTCCGCGGTGTAGCGCCGCGTCAGCCGCTCCAGTTCACCCCGCGACATCTTGCGTGGATCGCAAATCACCCCGCCCTTTGCTCCGCCGAAGGGAATGCTCACCACCGCGCATTTCCACGTCATCCACGTAGCTAGCGCGCGCACTTCGTCGAGCGTAACATCCGGAGCAAAGCGAATCCCGCCCTTGCCCGGGCCGCGCACCGTGGAATGCAAAACGCGATAGCCGGTGAACACTTCGAGCTGGCCATTGTCCATGCCCACCGGAATGTACAGCGTGATTTCCTTGCTGGGATACTTCAAATAGCGGTATAGCCCCTGTTCCAGTCCCAATTTGTTGACGGCTACTTCGAAGCGCGCTTCCGCGTTCTGATAAACATTCATCTCTTCCGGTGCAGGCGCTTGCGACATTCGAAGGTCTCCTTTGGACCGGACGCGCGCGGAAGGCACGTCCGCCCTTTCGCAGTTCGCCCTCGCGGTTTCCGGCGCTGGAGGCGATCTGGGAGCCAAGAAAGAGGCGAGTTTCGGCGGGCTACCCACCCGCCAGACCTGTCACTTGGCCGGGCCGCCAGTATACGAACCTGCCTCGCTGCTCGCAAGCCGGAGAGCCAACGCTCGCGATTTTGCAATTCATGGATCAGTACGCGCTGAGAAGGGTTTGATCAGCTTAACTGGAACCGCGCTGGAATTCACACTTGGCGAGGTGCGCGCTCACTTTCGCTGCGTTCGCAGGATGCTGATTCTTGGCCTGCGCAAAGAACCAGACGAACGCCAGCAGTGCGCCAAGAATCATTCCCGCAAACAGCAAGCTGGCCACGCTCAGAAACGTGTGAGCGTACTGCTTTAACCAGGCCGCGCCGGAGACTTCAGCCTGCGAAGTTCCATTCAAAACGGTCTTTGCGCCTTCTGCGGACGGCAACCCCGGAAGGCTCGAAAATTCCACGCTGGCGATGAAGCTGTAGCCGCGCCGCGGAATCGTTTCGATATACACAGGACTCTCCGGAGAGTCGCCGAGCACGTGGCGCAGCTTGTTCATCGTGGTGTTGACGTTGGCATCGAGGTTGGCCGGAAACGTGTCCGGCCAGAGCTGGCGCTGTACTTCCGAGCGGGTAACAATCTCGCCAGCACGGCTCAGCAGCAGTAGGAGCGCCTGGAAGAGCTTGGCCTGCACCTTGACGCGCTGGCCATCCTGGTACAGCTCTTCGCGCTCGAGATCGGCCTGGAACGCTCCGAAACGTAAGTAACGCGCCGCAAACGCCGGCGGTGTCACTAAGCTCGCGCTGGGCTCGTGCTCGCCTAGGGAGCTGGGTTGTGTGCTCATGCTGGGTCCTTTGGGGTCCGGCGCCGCTCGCGATCCGGCCACCGCTGAACGATGGCTCGGCACCTCCCTAGTCAAACTTAGACGCAAATAGCTTAGCGGTTGAGGCCCCTAGACTTGTCAAATTTATGTCTCTTGGACGTAGGTGCTGGTGCGCGGCTCCGGGGCAAGAGAAGCTGAACCGGCTATTGCAAGCGGAACTGGATGGTAACCGTAAGGTGCATGGGGACGGCTTTGCCGTCCAGCGTGGCCGCCTGATACTTCCACTGGCGCAACGCCTCCATGGCCGCTTGGTGCAGCAACGACGGGCCGGAAACGACCTTCATCGTAGTCACGCGGCCTGTCGCATCGATCAGCGCATCGACGCGCACATCGCCAGCTACGTGCTGGCTCTTCGCCATTGCGGGATAGCTTGGCGGGACGGAAGAAATCAGGTGAGCGGGTTTGACGTCTCCGCCTACCGGTAACGCCGGAGCGGCCGGCTGCTTCGAGCTTTCTGCAAGGTTCGCGCCGAGGGAAGTTTCTCCAGCCGCAAACGCGCCGTCGCTGCTAACCTCTAGCGCCGGTTCTATCTCGCCATTCGCCTGCACGCTGGCCGAGCGACGGACCTTAGGCTTGGCCAAACGAACTTTGCCGAGAGAAGGTCTCGTAATTTCAGGCTCAACGGGCTCGGCTGATTTCGCCGGCTCGTTGAATATGTCGTTGTTGGAACCTGATTTTGGGACCCGCTCGGTAATTGCCGCGGCCTGCACTTTGCCCAAGGCTGGAGAAGAAACGGTTGCCGGTGCTTCCGTCATTGCGCTCGCAGAGTTCTCCTTCTTCACGGGAGAGGACGCATCCGGCGCTGCGTTCGGCCTCAACGAAGGTGTCGCGAGTGCGGCGGAATTGACAGGCGGCGCGGTTTCAAGCGAAGCGGGACGCGCGGAAGAAGCTGGCGATGTATTCGATTCGCTCGCAGCGCGCGCGGGTGCCAGCGACGCCAACGAATCGCGGAAATACCACGCGCCGCTGGCCGCTGCGACGATAAGGCCTGCCGCAATGCCCATCCAGATCCCATTGCCTCTTCGGCGCGGACTGGTGACCTCGGGCCTGCTTTCGCCTAAAAGAGAATTGCCAAATAGCGGAGCGGTCTTCGTGTATCTTGTCGCGCGGGCCGTTTTCTTTGCCGTTGCTGCTACGTGTTTTGGCGCAGGAGCCGGTTCCACCGCCTCCGGAGCCTGCCGTTCTTCAAATTCCGCGCCGGAATCGCTCGCGCCTTTTTCTGATGCCGGCGCGGGAATCGCCGCATTGCGCGCCAACGGCTCGAGCCAAGCCGGAATTTTCACTTCTTCGTCATCGAAGCTGGACGTGGCCGGCGACTTCGCGCTCTTCGGCGTGTGCGCCAACAAACTCGCGTCGGACTTGACCGGCGCCGTTTCCATCTTGGCGGCAGCGGATTCTTCGGTGGCCATGTCAAATATTTTCGCCGCGGCATCCCCAAGCTGCTGCCTGGAGGGCGGCACAACCGAGGCCGCCGGCGCCCCTTCGCTCTGTTTCCGGTCGGCAGAAAGGAGGGACGACAGTTGTTCCTGCAAGCGACTCGCGTCGAGCTTCAGCCCGTCGATGGATGGCTCCGCAGGCGCCAGGAAATCGGCTTTGCTCGTTGGGCGCGAATCCGCTTTGATTTCCGCCTTGAACTCTTGCACTTCGTCGGCAAGATTTGGCGTGACGTTTTCAACTATTGGCCGCGCGTCCACAAGCAATGGTGGTTTCGTCTCCGCGTTCGCAGCCGGAAATTCCGCAGACAACGGAGCGGAGTCAAATTTTTGCCTGTCAGCCACAGTTGCGTTGGCCTGAGCGGTCTGACGTTCGCCAGGGAAGCGCATGCCCCAGAACCCGAGGACTGGCTCGGTGAATTCCAGCTCCACGTAGCCGGCGCTGCGGTAGTTTTTGGATTTCACTACCTGGCAGACGACTTCTTTTCTTGTTTTTTCGTTGGTGAGAAAAAGAAGCTGGCCCGGCGCAACAGACGACGAGAGGCGAATCACCGCTCCAGTGGCGAGCACCAGGACCGTGCTGGTGGTTTCCGAAAATGGTTCGCGCTTGTCGCTGCCTTCCACGGCCCGCGCGCCGTTGACTGTGACCGGCACTTCCAGCGTGACGGGTTGCGCGCTGCTGATTTGTTGGCCCGCCGATGCGGCTCCCGAGGGGCGTTCCGGGTTTTCCGGAGAGTTGGGAAGCGTGGAGCTGCCTTTGAGCGTCGGGGGCATTCTTACTCGTTTGCGAGAGTGATTTTCGGCTAAGCTCCGCCGGCGCGGAGCCGTGCGCGAACCTTTTTATTGTTCAGTGGACGCCAGCGAGCCAGCTATAGTACTTGCGTACTACGGCGGAAACACACCGCCCGTTCGTACAGGTTTCTTCGTGAAAAGAAATCTTATTTGTCGAGTGGAGCTTTAAATTGTTCGTCGATTGGCTGTTAGAAGTAGCCGCTTAGCAGGAGCGCATTGACGCGGCCAGCTCGAGATTGATTTGCAGCCGGCGGTCGATCTGCACCGCAGCGTAGCACGCGCAGACAGCTAGTTCGCGCTCGCTCCAGGCGGCAACCGCAGGCATGCTGTGTCCGAGCAGCGAGGCGATGCCATCCACCAGCGCGTAATAGCGGCGCACAAGTCCGAGACCATTGCCGCCAGAACGCAGTTCCGGGGTCAGATCGTGAAGGCCCAGCAAAGCCGGGAAGTCCTGGCCGGTGAGTTGGCCATTTTGCACGCCGGCAGCCTCCAGGAGGCGGTCGGAGACCGGCTGCGCCGCAGCTCCGGCCAGCATCGCTCGCCAGTAGTATGCGGCGAACTGTGACAGGGCCACGATAGAGATCGCAAATAGCATAGTGGCGAACATCCTCAGCCTCTTTCTCTTTGCACGCACAAGTCTGCCCGTGCAGTCCTATAGGACCAATAGTCCCGCAGTACCAGCTGGATAGGACTTTGTAACTCACTGAAAATACTAATCTTAATCACTTTCTTGGCCATGAAGGCTTGTACTTGCGTGTTTCAGCCTGGTCTTCTATCCTCCTGCCCGACGATTACACTGGAGGTAGGTAATGCGCATTGTGCGAATCACCGCAATCCCGGCGGTCTTGCTGGGGCTTTGTGCTTCGGTTGTGCACACGCCGAAGCTGAGCGCCGCACCCGACGAGGGGGTGAGCGATCGCGCTGCGATTACGAAGATTCTGGAGGCGCAGCAGAATAATTGGAACCGCGGCAATGTCGACGCGTTTCTGGAGGGTTACTGGCATTCGCCGGATTTGACGTTTTCCGGAAGCAGCGGAATTACGCGCGGATGGGATGGCGTGCTCGCGCGCTACAAAAAAAATTATCCCGATCGCGCGACGATGGGCCAGCTTGATTTTTCCGGTCTGGAGTTTCGCTTTCCAGGTAAGGATGCGGCGCTGGTGCTCGGACATTGGCATCTGACCCGGGCCCAGGGCGATATCGGCGGAGTTTTCTCTTTGGTGTGGCAACGTTTTCCGGAAGGCTGGCGCATAATTCACGATCACACCAGCGCGGTCGAGAAGACCAAGTGAGGGATTCCCGATGCTAGCGGAGGCCGTACACCTCGCTCTGGCGGGCTTGGGGACTGTGGCGGCGATGATGTTTGCGCTGTGGCTGGTTCATCTGCTCATCCGCAATGCGGCCATTGTCGATGTCGGGTGGGCTGCAGGGTTGGCAACGCTCGCGATTTTCTACGCCATCGAAGGGCCGGGATATCCGGCGCGCAAATGGACGATCGCGGCGATGGCAGGCTTTTGGGGGTTGCGCCTGGCGGTGTATTTGCTTTTTTCGCGGGTGGTGGGCAAGCCGGAAGAAGGGCGCTACGTGCAACTGCGCAGGGAATGGAAGACGAATCTGCCGCTGCGCTTCCTGTTTTTCTTCGAATTCCAGGCGCTGTTGACGGTGGTGCTGTCGCTGCCGTTTTTACTGGCCAGCCTCAATACGATTGCGCCGCTGGGCTGGCTGGAAAAGATTGGCGCGGGGATCTGGCTGGTGAGTATTTGCGGGGAAGCCGTTGCAGATTATCAACTGAACCGGTTCCGGAAAAATCCCGCGAACAAGGGGAAAACCTGCCGGCGCGGTTTGTGGGGATATTCGCGGCACCCGAATTATTTTTTCGAGTGGATGATTTGGGTGAGCTATGCGATTTTTGCGCTGGGCTCGCCGTGGGGCTGGCTCGGGCTGATTTCGCCGGCGCTGATGCTGTACTTCTTGCTGGGCAGCACCGGCATTGCGGCCACAGAAGCGCAAGCGCTGCGTACGCGCGGAGTGGAGTACCGCGCCTACCAGAGGACGACGAGCACGTTCATTCCATGGTTTCGGAAGAAAAAAACGGCGTGAGGGGGCTCTAAGGTGTTGGTTGCAAGATTTTCGTAAGCGACGAGCCGTGGATCAGCCTCAAAAGCGGCGGCAAGACCGCCGCACTCCCATATGCCCTGCTTTAACCTGCCCGATTACAGGATGTCGAGGACTTCTTCGTAGCGTTTGAACGGCGGAATCAGGTACGCGCCGGCCAATTCCGTGCGCGACCAGGCGAGCATTTCGCGGGCGCACTCGAAACCACGGTCGCGCGCGGCAGCGCCGGCCGCTTCCAGGGATTTCAGCAAAGGCTGCGGAATTACAATTCCTGGCACCTCGTTGTTGAGGCGCAACGCTTGTTTGTAGCTGTTGAGCGGCCAGATGCCAATGAGTATTGGAATGGGCGGCTTGCCGCCGAGTTTTTTCAGGAAGGCGTACCAGTGTTCGGGATCGAAGAGCGGCTGGGTCATGGCGAAGTGTGCCCCGGCTTCGATCTTGGCCTGGAAGCGCGCGATTTCTCCGTCGAGATCATCGGCAACAGGATTGACGGCGACGCCGATGGCAAAATTTGTAGCGCCGCCCAGCGTCTTGCCGGCCCAGTCGGTGCCCTGGTTC
>Ga0137418_10004570_pt1 | contig 12686 bp, 10 predicted proteins | sample CZODoug3_1_2_16f_FD_122242 | JGI IMG/M metagenome (GOLD analysis project Ga0137418, IMG submission 122242) | Vadose zone soil fungal communities from Angelo Coast Range Reserve, California, USA - CZODoug3_1_2_16fungal (Hybrid Assembly) | ecosystem: Environmental > Terrestrial > Soil > Vadose... | reverse complement strand
GCCGATGAGCCGCGCTCCACTGAGATTCCATCGTCGCAGGTCGCGCGGTTCTGCGAAACATCCTTTCCACAGTCCGCGCCGGTTCTCGCGTGCGTCAGCTTCCTCTGCCGCGAAACGGCCTCTCGCGGAAGGCTCGAACTTGATCGCCCATCCTTCGCGAACGAGCCACTCATTGAGCGTTGTGGCCTCGCCTTCGATCGAACAAATCCCGATCCGCCGGTGCTTGTAGATCGGGTCAGGCGCTTTGTCCTCGCAGCGAACGGCACGATTTCCAATATACGCGCCCAATCGATCGCGCGCCGCAACCCCGCACGGCCAGACGTGCCTTGACCAAAGCGGCGACGTCTGGTCGATTTCGGGCGCATCGATACCGTCCAGCCGATAAATTGTGCGATCTAATTGGAACGTATCGCCATCAGTCACAACAATTCCGGCCGCCAAGCTCGGGCCGACCATCGCCAACAACAGCCCCGCAATGAGAACGCGCATAAGATTTTCCCAGTTCTAACTGTATCCGACGCCCAAATGTCGAGATCAGCGGACGACCTGCTGGCTCCGCTTCCGGGCGGCAAGCTCCGGACACGGCGCAAGATCAGGCTCATTCGGCGTGAGATGCCGGCATTTTCGGAACACCCATGCCATGCCGCTCTCAAAGGCAATGTACACAGCTTGTTCAAACGCCCAATAGCTAATCATCCGCCGGAGCCACGACCAGTTCCGGCGGATCGATATACTCCACTGTCGACGTTTCGTCTCGGAAATGGGGAGGAAGCGCAACGCGCCGTTTATGACGGTAACGATGACATTGCCAAGAACCCGGGCCGCGAAGAGCGGAAGCCAGACAATCTGCATTGCTAAAGGGAAAGCGTAGTCGAGCACCGCATCAAGATCGAAAGAATGAAACGCAGGATTTTGTTTGCGGCGAGCGCGACAAAAACAAGTGGGATGATTATCACATCGTCCAGGGCACCGCGGAAGCGGCTTTCCTCGGTCCATGCCGGGTTATGATAATGGGTCACGATGCAACGGTTCCGGGGCTAAAGACAGGGGATCGTGCCAACTCAAATTAGCACACTGTAAGGGCCAGCGGGTGGTCTCAGGTACCGATCTTTGGAGCGATGACATCTCTCACTTGGGTCAAAAGCGCCGCTTCCTTAGTTGCTTCCTTCAACTAGGGGCAGACTCGACGGCTAAACCATTAGAGAGCGGGTAATAGCCGAAACCACCGCCCGAGGTAAAATTGATCGATTGCATCGAGACCGCGAGTGATCTTGCTCAATGGTTGTTATCCGACTTCGATTATCAGTATCCGACGAGTACCGACGGTTTTCGCGGGGGATGATCCGATGAAGTCCAGCAGTGTAGATTTGTCGACGATACTCAACCGCATTCTTGATACGGCGGCGGACAATCTCAGGATCGCAAAGATCCTGATTCAGCTGGGTCTCGACCCCAACAACGTCACGTCCGACGCATTATTCAACCGCCTGCTGGAAATTGTGCTGGCCAATATCACCCTGGCCAATTTGTTTGCCTTGGTCGGCGCGATCTTCTTTGTCGCCACGCTGCTGACGCAGACCATGGTGCCGCTGCGCGTCGCGAATATGATCGGCTGTGCGTTCTTCGTCGGCTTTGGTGCGCTCGCCGGTAACGTCGCGACTTTTCTCTTGTATCTTCTGTTGCTTCCGATCAATGCCTATCGCCTTCGTCAGATGCTCAATCTGGTCAAGAAAGCGCGTAGCGCGACGCAGGGCGATACTTCGATGGAATGGCTCAAGCCGTTCATGACCGAGCGCAAATATCGCAAAGACGACGTTCTGTTCAAAAAGGACGATGCCGCTGATGAAATGTTCCTGACCGTCACCGGGAAATTCCTGGTCACCGAAATCGGCATCGAACTCCCGCCGGGACGTCTGATGGGCGAACTTGGCTTCCTATCGCCCAATAACCGGCGGACGGCGACGGTCCAATGCATAGAAGACGGGATAGTGCTGACCATAACCTATGAAAAGCTCCTCGAAATCTACTTTCAAAATCCGCAATTCGGTTATTACTTTCTCGTCCTGACCAGCCAACGCCTGCTAGAGAACATTTCGCGGCTGGAAGGAGTCGTTGCACAAGAAAAAGCCTTGCGGCGGACTACAGCCGCGGGCGACATAGCTTAACCCTTGGCTACTGATTGCTCCACACATCCACGTCTCAACGCAATGCGGGTCTTGCAAGGCAACATTTCGGTTTGGATCAACTGGAAGCTGCCGCCTGGTCCCCCGCAGCCGGCATCGGTCCCCCCGCACCAGGCACTTCCGTTCAGTCCGGATAACGGACTCCTGTCAGCAGCAAAGATCATCTCCAATCGACAATCTTTTAACGGAGCGAGAGCAAGCGTGCGAAGTTGAATTGGTAGCCGTCTGCCTTGGACGTCAGCAGTCTGGGACTAAAGGAATTCGGGCGATCGATCCAGCTTGGTTTATTCCGGTCTTGAGGTTGAAAGCCAAAGGGCTCTGAGCATCAATGTCGGTTGGCTCGCACTCCGGGTGGAAGCCCGCCTCAGTGCGCCGCAAATTCTCCTCGATGTTCTTCTGAGAACACGTGCGCATATAGGTTGGAGATCCACTGCTTACCTTCCTGCGTCACCCGCAGATACCGGAGTGCATCGCCGATATAGGGCCGGACGGCCTGCCAGAAGAAAGCCGGGTACGCGGCCCGCAAATCATCGGAGGTTTGATATCCGAGCTTCTCGATCGCGCCTGTTTCCTGAAATTCGGCAAATAACGCGGACGTCTTGCGCAAATAGTTGATGTCGGCCAATTGGCCGATTAGATCCGCAGCACGAAGCAGGCCTGGATAATCTGCGGTGCTGGTATGCTGCTCGTGCTCCGGTACCGGAAAACGCGTGTGCTCGATATTGGCCTCGATTTCTTGCGTGTCGATGTGCGTCAAGCTTACTTTGCCGAAGCGCTCGCGGACAAAGAGCTTCGATCGCGTGACATGATAGGGGGTCAAGGACGCGTCCGTGGCTCCCGCGGATATGGGCGCGAGATCACCTTTTTCGTTGCAGACATAATGTCCATCGCGGTCGCCCCGACATACCCCCCGTACATACCCGATATCGTGGCATAAGAGCGAAATCGTAAAATGGAGCCAATCGCGTGGGGTAACGCCGCCGTCCCTGATGTGTTTCCCGCGCAAAATCTCCTGGCCGACCAATGTCACCATGATGGTGTGGTTCATGTCGTGGTAGGCCGCATCACTATCGGCGATATTCTCCAACGAGAGGCGCGCAACGAAGCCAATGATGTCCGAATAGGTGGGCTCGAGGACCCCATAGATTTGGCCGTACATATGTTGAAGATGCTGGACAAACGCTTGGATGACAATTTCTGTTGGATTGAACATGATCGCCTCCGATCCGTGATGCTATTCCGGTTCAGGCATTTCGTCACCGGTTATCGGTCTCGCGCAATCCGGTTCTCGTCTTGTGGCAGAGCACCCCGTGCCGACGTAAAACTTCAGGCGCCATGTCCGGTTTGGGCAGTCAAAAACGGAAATCGCGCCCCGCAATCCTGACTTCCGTTCTTCCCTCAACAGCAGACATTCGCCAACGCTCGGCCGGCGTTAGTAAGCTTTCCAGTACCCCTTGGAGCGCGCCCGCCAGACCGCGCGTGCATTTGCTCTTTTTGAATTGCCTGGGATGGTCGGCCGTGCTCCCGCCCCAGGAGCAAGCGATTCTTGTGAGGGGCACGAAAAGGTTTTTCGCGTATGAGGTTGCCCGGGCAAAATCCATCACGACCCTTCAGCCGTTCGATGTGGCACGGCGCCAGGCGCAGCGAGATGGGGCGCGTCGCCCCACGCATACCCAATGAATGAAGGCTCTGCACAAGTCCTCGCCTGTTCGCTGAACCACGCTGTCAGCAAAGCAGGAGGAGCAAAGGCGAAAAATCGAAATCATTTCGCGAAACTGGGGCGGCGGGCGTCCCAGTATCCCATCGGCAGCGCTAGCCCGGAAGCCCGCCGATGGCTCGCCACTACATGAGGGTGGCACACAGACTCGATCGCGACAGCTTCGTCAGAAGGTCCGTGAATTGGGAAAATGTGCCAATAGCCGTCGTGGCCGGGTATTTCTTTTCTCCTCTAGGCTCTCCTTGCTTTACCCACGAATTCGGCGAGTTCGCGGTTGAACCGCAGTGGATCCTCAAGAAAGGGTGCGTGTCCCGTTTCGGGGTACCAGGACGCGGTACTGGTCCGACATTTTTTTAGGATCTGATCACCCATGGCCGGGAGGATCACCGTGTCGCACAGACCGTGAGTCATTAGAACGGGTCGATCCAGTGCGCTCAGCACGTCCTCGGAATCGATAACGCGAGTGACAAGGGCGGCCCGTACCTTTGCGGGTACCACGATGTTCCAGCACAAGGCGATTGCGTAGTCGTCGCGCGGCAGGGGTCGTGCGGTGCAGCCATCCACGAATGCGCGAATTGCCTGGATATTGGAGGGAAAATCGTCGGCGGTCGCGCCCGGCACGTGATCGAGGAACCCGGACCCGATCAGTACGCCGAACGCGGCCCTGTCGAGCGTTACGGCTGCGCCCACGAAGTTGATTCCCGCGATGGCATCCTGACCGTACGCACGAACATAGTCACAGATGACGAAACCGGCATAGGACCACCCGACGAGTGTGGGATTTTTCAGGCCGAGCTGATCGATGATGGCGGCAATGTCATCCGCCCAGGGCTGGGGTTCCGTATAGTTGTCCCGCGCCTCGGGCGCTTCCGACATGCCGTGGCCGCGAAGATCGAAGGCCACGAGGTGGAACGCATCCGCAAGCTGGCTCTCGTACTGCTTGCGCCAGCAAAGATGATTCTGTGACCATCCATGGATGAAGAGGACCGGCGGAGCATCGACCTTACCCCATTCGCGCACATGCAGCTTCACGCCACCTCCGCCGATTACGGAATGATTTTTCATTTGGTCCTCCATTCGCTGATCCCGGCTTCGATGATCGCCGGCCCACGTTGGAGCAGGTGTAGTCGCGAGCGTTGAAAAAGAGCAGCCGAAGCGTTGAAATTTGCGGTGCCGGACAGCCTTAACGACAATGCCCTGCCGGTATGCGGCTGAGCCAATGGGTCACTTGGGATCGGCCGCGGAAATGAAGGATCTGACCTCCCGCACGAAATCAGCGAAAGCCGGCTCCTCGCTAAGGAGCATATGATTTGCGCTGTTAAGATCCACAAAACGCGCTCCGGGTATGCCAGCCGCTAGCGCCTTGCCTTGCTCAAATGGGACTGCTGCATCATTCCTGGCGTGCAGCACCAAAGTCGGCACGCTCACGTCTCCCAAAATGTCCGAAACGTCCATGTCCCCAAATGAATAGTGAAGTCGACTAGCGTTGTCAGGCGAAGCGGTCTCCTTCTGAAGGTCATTAAACCAAGTCATTTGCTCGCGGCTCGCGCCTGGGATGAAGGTTTCGGTGAACAACTGCCGAAACGCGGGATTGTCTTTTCCCCATCCCTCGCGGATCAACGTGGTCATGGCTTCATGGGTATCAATCTCGTGGCGGTCACCTCGCTTTCGCCAACCTTTTGCGTATCCGCCATAGAGGATCAGGTGAGATACGCGCTCGGGGTGCCGGACGGCGTAGGCGACCGATACCGCACAGCTTTGCGAGACACCTAGCAGCGGGAACCCGCTCAGACTGTTTGCGTCGGCAACGCTCTCCAGATCGCAAACCATTGCGGCCAAGGACAGATCACTGGCATTCCAATCGGACAGGCCGTTGCCGCGCTCATCGTATCGAATGAGCGTATTGCCTTTCGAGAGTGAATCGATCCAGTGTCGCCACACTGGGCTTTCCCACTCATATTGAAGATGCGACATCCAATGCGCCGCGCGAAGAATTGGTGGCCCCTTGCCGGAGATGGCGTAGGCAATTTGGACGCCGTCTGGGCTCCTGCAATAACGTATTTGCTGGGAACGCTGGTGTTCATTCAGCGTGACGTACGCATCGGGAAGGCCGCCACTTGGTCGACCCAAACTCGCGCTCGCCGATCGCATTGCGCTCTTCCGAGCCGAAGTGTCGAGCGATCGCAACTCAAATGCCACTTGCTCATCGCTCAGATCCATGGACTGCAGCGCTTGGGCATACGGAAGAGCCCGTTCAGGTTCACCGCGTAGCCGTTCTATAAGCATCTGTAGGATCAGCGATCTGGTGCGATCCAACGCGTCAGCTTGGAAGGTGCGCCAAGCCTCGAACACCGGACAACGCGGCAGTTCGAGACCTTCAAGAAAGCGCCCTCGAAACAGCGCGGCGAGAATTTCCAGATCTGAGGTGGTCAGAGAGCGCACGTTCTTTGATGTAATGTGGGCGACGCGCAGCAAATCGACATCAAGCTTGTTGGCGTCGAGAAACACGCTGCTTCCGTCGGTCCTGAGGCAGGGCTCATCAGCGTCTTCGTTGAACACCCGCCTAAGCTTCGTGAGGCTCCACCTGAGCGAAGCTCTGGGATCGTCCGGTACGTTCCAGAGCAGTTGGCATAGATAGTCGCGACGTTGTCGCCTGTTGGCCAAAGCCAGGTAGGCGAGCAAAGCGCGCGTCTTCTTTGACGCCGGCAGGACAATTTCCTGCGCGTCGCGCACGACCGCTAGTTCGCCGAGCACCTTGATCTGTAGGGGGCCCTTCATCTGAAACCCACGATCGCCAACAAAAACGGCGCTGTTACCAGCGCCGTTTTGGTGCACCAACGCGTGGAACCGCCCCACTTCGACTGGCGCTCGCGGGAGCGACCCGCTCTGGCTCTGCTGGCGTGGGAAGCCTGCTTGCGATCCGGAGACGACGCTATGCTCCACCCAACTGGAGTCAATTAGAACAACGACTATTTTTCTTCCTTCGATTCAAAGAGTATGAGGACCGTGCGGTGCAAAACATGGGACAGCTTTACTGTCACACCACAGCGCCGTCAGCATCGCGCCGCGTTACGGCTCACCGGATCAATGACCGTTGCAATCGCACTGGCTTCAGACGATCAAACGCTTTGCTCAGACGCTAATTGATAGAGATTGGAAAAAGGGAACCTCCTCCACATTTCGGAAAATTGAATCAGGAGCCTGCGCATAGCATGTCTGATGAGCCACGATCGACTTCCCATCACTTGATTCCACGAAGAGAGCGTTTCCCCTATCAGATCGGAAACTGGCAATGAGGGGCGGTTCTTAAAAAAGTCGAGACAGACGCGCGGTTGTTTTCTTGTCCTTGCAGGAAATCTTATTCGGGAGGAAGATCGGCCGTCTTAAAAAACAAAAACGGGAGGTGCGATATGCAAAGCAACGTTCAGATCGACCAGGCGTTGCCGCAGCCCCGGCAGCCTCGCCTCGGCAGGCCTCGCCAACAATAAACTGGATCGCCCCCTTCGCGCAAAATCTCAGGTGTCGTTCTGATGCAGATGCTGGCCGTGCGCGGACAATAAATGTCTGCAGACGTTCGCGGCTCCCGAAAGCGGCGTCTGTGGCTTGCTCGATGCGGCGCAAAGGCGGCGTAGCTGCGGGGTTCCTCGCTGCTGCGGCGGATCGAGTTTCTCTGTCGTCGGTGCAAACAACAAAACAGGAGTGACAAATGGCTAGCGCAACTCAAAACTTTGACGCTGTCGTGATTGGCGCCGGTTTTTCCGGCCTGCACATGCTGAAGTCGCTGCGGGACAAATTGGGTTTGAAGGTGCGAGTCTATGAAAGTGGTGAAACCGTGGGCGGCACCTGGTACTGGAACCGCTACCCCGGCGCGCGTTGCGATTCCGACGCCTACATTTACTGTTTCACCTGGGACAAGCAGCTCTTGCAAGAGTGGGAATGGTCCGAGCGCTATCCCGAGCAGCACGAAATCCTCCGGTATCTCGAGCATGTTGCCAAACGCCACGATCTCAAACGCGACATCCAATTCAATACGAGCGTGACAGGCGCCGAATTCGACGAGACAACCAACCTGTGGACGGTGCGTACCGACAACGGGGAAAAGGTTACGACACCTTACCTCATTGCCGCCGTAGGTAGTTTGTCGACCACGAACATACCTCAGTTCAAGGGCTTGGAGAAATTCAAGGGCAAGTGGTACCACACGAGCCGCTTCCCTCACACCGGCGTTGACTTCACCAACAAGCGCGTGGGCGTGGTCGGCACCGGCGCCACGGCGGTGCAGGCCATTCCTGAAATTGCGCAGCAGGCTAAACAACTCACCGTGTTCCAACGCACCGCCAACTACTGCGTTCCAGCGCGCAATGGCAAGGTGGACCCCGAACTGGCCAAGGCCCGAAAGGCGGACTACGAGGGCGTGGCCAAGCGTATCCGGGAATCGTTTTTCGGCCAGGAGCATTATTTCATTCCGAAGTCGGCGTTGGAGGCCACAGCCGAGGAGCGGGAGCGTGAGTTCGACAGGATGTGGGACGCCGGCGGGTTCGCCTTTTGGCTGGCCAACTACCAGGACATGTTCTTCTCGCAGGAGGCCAATGATCTGTGCGCCGACTACATCAAGCGGAAGATCCGCAAGACCGTGAAAGATCCAGTCGTCGCCGAAAAGCTGATTCCCAAGGGCTACGCCTACGGCACCAAGCGCCAGCCGCTGGACACCAACTACTACGAGACCTTCAACAAGGACAACGTGCGGCTGGTCGATGCGAAAACCGACGGCGGGATTGAAGAAATCACCGAAACCGGCATCCGCGCAGGTGACAAGCAATATCCTCTCGACATCATCGTTTTCGCCACCGGTTTCGATGCCATGACCGGCCCGCTGAAGGCCTTGAACCTGAAAGGCCGCGGCGGCCGCACGCTGGACCAGGAGTGGTCCGACGGCCCGCATACCTACCTTGGCATCTCGGTCGCCGGCTTTCCCAACTTGTTCACCATCACCGGCCCGCAAAGCCCGTCGGTGCTGTCGAACATGCCGGTATCGATCGAGCAGCATGTGGAGTGGGTCACCGAATGCATTGAAGCCATGCGTAAGACCGGCAAGACGACCATCGAGGCGACGCCTGCGGCGCAGGATCAATGGGTCGCCCATGTCAACGAAATCGTCAATGCGACGCTGATGACCAGCGCTAACTCCTGGTACATGAGCGCCAATATCCCCGGCAAGCCGCGCGCCTTTTTGCCCTATCTGGGTCCGGAAGGCGTCGGCGGTTACAGGAAGAAGTGCGACGAGGTCGCGGCCAAGGGCTACGAGGGTTTTGAATTGGCGTAACCAAACCTGGACAAGAAAAACAGGCGGGAAGGGCATCAGCCTTACCGCCCAACAAACGAAAACGGGAGGTGATAATGATCGACAACAGCTACTACTCGCAGGACGTTCACGGCCCTTACGAGCTTTACGACATCGGCAATCTCGAGTTGGAGGAAAGTGGGACGATTCGTGCTTGCAACCTCGCCTACGCAACTTTCGGCAAGCTCAATGCTGCGAAAGACAATGCCATCCTCATCCCCACGTGGTACTCCGGCACAAACAAAATCATGGAGCAGGTATATATCGGCGAGAGCCACGCCCTCGATCCCAGCAAGTATTTCATCGTCGTCGTCAATCAGATCGGCAATGGTCTTTCCACCTCGCCGCACAATACACCGCCACCGGCCGGGATGGGAAATTTTCCCCATGTGCGCATCGGGGACGACGTGCGCGCCCAACACAAATTTGTCACGGAAAAATTCGACTTGAAAAGTCTCGCGCTGGTCGTGGGCGGCTCCATGGGCGCACAACAGACCTACGAATGGGCGGTACGCTACCCCGACATGGTGAAGCGCGCTGCGCCCATCGCCGGCACCGCCAAGAATACCATCCATGATTCTCTCTTCACGGAAACGCTGGTCGAGGCGATCACCTCCGACCCCGGTTTTAACAAGGGTTTCTACGCATCGTCGGCCGACGTAAGGGAAGGCATGTTGCGCCACGCTAAAATGTGGGCGGTAATGGGTTGGAGCACAGAATTTTTCCAGCAAGACCGGCACAAAGCGTTGGGCTTTTCGTCGATGAGCGACTTCATCGTAAACTTCATGAACGGCTATTTCAGCGTCATGGATCCCAACGATTTGCTGTGCATGGCATGGAAATGGCAGCGCGGCGACGTGAGCCGACACACGGGTGGCGACTTACGGGCCGCGTTGGGCCGCATTAAAGCCAAGACCTTTGTCATGCCGATGTCTTCGGACATGTTCTTCCCGCCGTCCGATTGCCAGGCCGAGTGGCGGCTGATTCCCAATGCCGAGTTCCGGCCGATTCAAACCATCGATGGCCATCTTGCGCTTTTCGGTGTTGATCCCAGTGCGATTGGTCAGCTCGACAAGCACCTGAGCGAGTTGCTCGCGACAGAAGTTTAGCTCGCGACAAAAGTTAACAGGGGCACCGCACCCATCGGTGCCCCTGCTCTTGATGGTCCCGTCCCAGTCCTTGCGCGCAATCTTGGTCAATGCGGCGGCGTGTACGGATCAGGGCTTTCCCATGGCGACCAGCGGAGATTTCTTCACGCTGGCCTCGAATTCGCCCACCATCTTCAGCACCGGGCCGAACACCCAGCTATCGGTGATCACCTTGTCCTGATCCTCGCGCGGGTTGCTGTAGAGGTGAAAGAGGACATTGCTCAAGGCAGTCGGCATGTCTCAAAGGTGCCACAAACGGACTCATGCATCGACGCGGCGGGCGCGAACTCGCTTGAACTCGGTCCTTAATCAAGCGGACGTCGACCCGGTCTCGAGGCCGATCCGCACCGCGTCCATTGATGACCGCGCTGCTGCGGGCTGCGCATTGAATGAGACGATCCGCCTCTCAGTCAGCGCTGATGACCGAGGCGAATGCCGAGTTTAAGCGCCTTCTGACGTAAAGCGCCCACGGTTCTCTTTGGTCAACTTTGCAATCTTGTCGACAGGTGTTCTGGCTTTGGAATGAGCTCGAAGCTCTCTAACATCGGCTTTCGAATATTCACGACGAACGGTTTTCTTTTTGGACTTCTTAGCCAATTCCTACTCCTGATTTTGCAAGGGGCCGTTGTAGCATAGGAACAATTCGATCCCATCTCTTTTTTTGAGGACATCCTCGCTTTAACGAAGACAATCTTGATTTGGATCCAAAGATGCTCGGTATGCCCTGAAATGAGCAACAAGATTGCTCTGGTTTCGCTCGACTTCGCCGGCACGGGAAGCGTGTGTAGTGGCAACAAAGGAGTTGTCGGCGATGGACGCGCAATTAGTCGAAGCAACAATCAAGACCTATCTAACCGAAATTCGCAGCCGGCTCGATAAAGCCGCGGGAATAGGACGCGCAGCCGACGCTTGCGCCGGTGCGGGATTTCACGAGAAGGGCCTCGAAGTCGCACTCGACATGGAGCAACTTCTGTACGAGGCAACAACGCTGCTGAATGCCGCAAGCCTGATCAACCGGATCGGTCAACAAGGCTGAGTGGTCACTTTCCAAGCCTCCTCCCCGCCGGCGCTTGCGCCTTCCGCGGGGTTGCGGTCGTGGCGGCGATGATGCCGCACGACCTTGAAGGAGGATTTTATGAAGCTCTCCGATACTCAACTAATGATTCTGTCTTCGGCTTCGCAACGAACCGACCATGCAGCGGTTCTGCCTGCAAACCTCAAAGGCAGCGCCGCAAACAAGGTGGTCAACAAGCTCTTGAATGAAAAGCTCTTGCAAGAGCTTCGAGCCCAGGACGACATGCCAGTATGGCGGCGCGGCGATAATAACAGGCCCTATTCGTTGCGGATTACCAAGGCCGGCCTTAAAGCGATCGAAGTCGAGGATGTCGCCGAGGCGTCGGACGATATTGCCGCGGCCGATCAGTTCGCAGTCCCCGATATGTCCACTCAAGCCAAATCGAGCGAACGACCGAGCCGCGCCAAGCGATCGGGCGCAAAGAAGACCGCTGCCGTTTCTTCGAGAGCACTCAAAGCATCGTCCGATCGAATCAAACCAGACACCAAACAGGACAGGATCGTAGCCCTGCTTCAACGCCCGCAAGGCGCGACATTGGATGCCCTGGTCAAGGAGACGGAATGGCAAAAGCATTCGGTGCGCGGATTTCTCGCGGGCACGGTGCGCAAGAAGCTGAAACTCCCCCTCTTCTCCGAAAAGATCGACGGTGTCAGAAATTACCGGATCGGCACGGCCAAGGCCGCCAAGACCAAGAAGACCTCGGCGGCGCGAAAGGCTTGATCCATGCCGCGTGGCACGATCGACGATGCTGCTCTAGAGACTGAGATCGGGCAATTGCCCGCTCTCAGTCTTCTTGAACTCCGGACTCGCTGGAAGACACTATTCGGCCATTCCGCGCCCAAATCATTGCGCCGGAACTTTTTAGCACGGGCCGTGGCCTATCAAATGCAGGTCGAGGCCTATGGCGGACTATCCGTGGCAATAAAGCGTCGGCTGCGGGAAATCGCCAACGCCGTTCGAAATGGTGATGCGAACGCCTTGCTCGGCAGCAGCCGCATTAAGCCCGGCACGCAGATGATCCGACAGTGGCAGAACACCACCCATAAGGTCACAGCTTTGAACGAAGGATTCGAATGGGACGGGCGGACCTATAAGTCGCTCTCTGCAGTCGCCAACGCTATCACCGGCACCAACTGGAACGGATATGCCTTTTTCGGCATTAAACGCGCGCCATCTTCGAATAAAAATGCAGCCGGCCCGCGCCGCAATAAATTGGGTGCGA
>Ga0137418_10004569_pt1 | contig 12686 bp, 12 predicted proteins | sample CZODoug3_1_2_16f_FD_122242 | JGI IMG/M metagenome (GOLD analysis project Ga0137418, IMG submission 122242) | Vadose zone soil fungal communities from Angelo Coast Range Reserve, California, USA - CZODoug3_1_2_16fungal (Hybrid Assembly) | ecosystem: Environmental > Terrestrial > Soil > Vadose... | reverse complement strand
AAGGGTGTCTCCCGGCACAGGTATTTGGGGAGGTGGCGCGCGCAGTCGTCCGCATAGATCCGGAGTGCCACGGCCGCGGGGTACTGCCAATGTTGTTCAGGGCCCAACCGGCGTGCGATGCTCCCCGCTTCTTGGGAGACGGTGTGCAACTTCGCCGCGAGTGCCCGCAGATCGCCGTTCATGGCCGCGCCGACAGCGCATCGGGCGTGCCTCGACGACAAGGGGGTTGAGCCGTGCTGCGACGACCCCGGCCCGGCGCGAGAATAGCCGCGCGGCCGCGACATGTGGGTCTGAAGGTGTTGCTGCGACGCGGCGCGGCCGGCCCTGCTCCCCGCTCCCTGCTCTCTGCTGGAACCTCTTGACGCCCTGTCAGTTAGCTCCCATGCTATGCGCCAGGTGTGATCTCCATCCTCATCGTCAGCTTCAACACCGCGCATGAACTTGTCGCCTGCCTCGAATCGATCGAGCGCTGCGCCGCGGCACTGCCGCACGAGATCATCGTCGTCGACAACGGATCAACCGACGGCTCGGTCGAGGCGGTACGGACGCGATTTCCAGCCGTGCAGCTGGTTCTAAACCAGGAGAATCTCGGGTTCTCTAAGGCGAACAATCAGGCCCTCCCGCTCGTGCGCGGTGAGTACCTCCTGTTTCTCAATCCCGATTCCGAGATGCAGCCGGGAACGCTGCAACGCATGCTCGCCGAGCTCGCCGGGTTCCCGCAGCGGGCGGCGGTCGGGCCGCGCGTCAGGAAGCCGAGCGAGTTCATCTCGCGCAACTGTGCGCGCAGGCTGCCGACCTTGTGGACCGAATTCTGCGACCTGATGTGGTTGCACCTGATTTTCCCGCGGTCGCGGATGTTTGCCTGGAAGTACTACGCACCCTGGGACGGCACCACCGATCGCGACGTCGAATGCCTGCTCGGCGCGGCGATGCTGTGCCGCACCGATCAGGTGCGCGCGCTGGGAGGATTCGACGAATCCGTACCGCTCTATCTCGACGATATGGATCTGTGCAAGCGCCTCGGCGACCTGGGACGGCTGCGCTATGTGAGCGGCGCACCGCTGCTGCACCACTACAGCGTCGGCACCAAGCAGCTGCCGTACGGGCTCACAAAACGCCTCGGCCTCCAGGCAACCTATCGGTACTTCCTCAAGCATCGCGGCCCAGGGTACGCCCGCGCCTACGTCGCCAGCGTGGCGGGTGCAGGCGTCGCGGCCTTCGGATTGGGCCTGGTTCGGCTCCTCGGGGGCTCGCTTCGGAAGGCACGCCGCCGCTGGAATGAGGCGCGGGTGTTCGTCGACTGGGCCTGGCGGTCCAAGGAGGTCACATATGCGCTCCCCCGACTGTGAGAAGAGGCATCATTCTGGCCGGTCGCTCCGGAACGCGCCTCTACCCAGCACCACTCCGATCGAGCACCGCGGCGTCTTCCCTGGTCGCGAGCGGCACGCCTTTGGCGTCCGTCACGGCCACGGCGATCTGGTACGTGCCCGGCGGCAGCGAGCTCGCCGGGATGCCCGTCGCGAGCGTACGCACGGGGCGGCGCCCGCCATCGGGCGCCTGCGAAAACGCGCTGCGGCTCGAGTGGACAATCGCACCGTTCGGCCGCTTGACGGCGAGCAGCAACAAGAACGTGCCGGGATCGGTGCGCACGCGGCAGCGCAGGCCGATCGGCTCGCCGTCGCTCGCGGCAGCACTCTCGATCTCGACACCCTCGATCACCGCTGTCGCGACGCCCGACTGCTGCTGCGCTGGCATGGTGAACGCGGCGATCGCGGCGTCCACATCGGTATCCGCGATCAAGCGCCCACGCACCAGCAGCAACCCGCGACGGCACAGGGCTCGCGCCGTGAGGAGATCCTGCCCCGCCAGGATGACGGCCGCGCCCTGCGCGGCGCGCCGGCGCAGATGGTCCGTCGCCACGGTGCGGAATGTGGGCTCGCACAGTGCCAGCCCTTCGTCGATCAGGTACACATCAGCGGGCGCGGAGAGGCCCAGCGCGAGCGCGAGCCGGGCCTGCTCGCCCGCCGACAGCAGCCGCACCGGGCGCGCGGCCACCGCGTCCAATCCGGCGAAGCGAATGACCGCGTCCACATCCAGCTCGTCCCCGGCCACCACACCGTAGGCGCGGACGTGCTCCCGCGGGGTGAGCTCGGCTGAGAAAACCGGCAGCCATCCGATGACGGCGCTCACCCGTCCGCGCGCCCTCAGCTCGCCCGCCTGCGCGCGGTACACACCGGCGAGGAGCCGCAACAACGTGGTCTTTCCGGCTCCGTTCGGACCGATCACCGCGACCTCGTCGCCGGGCTCCACGCTGAACGACACCCCGCGCAGCGTAAAGGGAGCCGGTCCCCCCGCTCGGCCGAGCCCCGCGGGCGGACGCAGCGTAGTGGCGAGGTCGCGCACCTGAAGCAGCGGCTCGGCCGGTGTCACAGGACCTCGCGCAATCGCGGATCGAGGCGACGCAGCACCGTCCATCCAGCCACGAGCAGCACACCCGCGGCGACAGCCGCTAGGCCCAGCGCGTCGAGCGAGACAGGCACGCCGCCCAGCAAGGCGGCACGGTATGAGTCGATCGCCGCGGCCATCGGGTTTCCGAGGAACAGCGGGCGGAGCCACGCGGGAATCAGTGACGACGGATACACCACCGGCGCGGCGAACATCAGGATGTAAAGCAACGGTCCTGCCGCGAGGCTCACGTCCCGATAGAAGGCGTTGGCCGCCGCGATCAGCCAGCCGAGGCCCAGCATTGCCGCGATCTGGAATGTCAGCGCGACCGGGAGCCACAGCAGGAGGGTCCCCACCGGCGGGAGCCCGTGCAGCGCCACTACGGCCACCACGAGCAGGGGCACGGCGATCAGAGCGTCGAGACAGGCACCCACGATAGCGGCCGTCGCGACCACCGTGGCCGGGACCGGCACCTGGCGCAGCAGCGGCGCCGCCCGTACGAGCGACGCTCCGGCGGCGGTGACGCCGCGCGCGAAGGCCCGCCACGCCAATACGCCGACGTACACAAACAACAGGTACGCCGCGGGCGTCACTCGCGGGCGGAGGAACAGTGTGAAGACCAGCGTGAACGCCCCGCTCTCGAGCAGGGGCAGCACGAGCGCCCAATAACGGCCGACCAGCGTTTGCCGCAGCCGGCCGGCCCGCTCGTCGAGCGCCAGGCGCCACACCACCCGGCTCAGCACGCGGCCGCCCGAGCCTCGAGCGAGCCGAGGCAGGCCGCGAGCCGCGCCGGATGGCGATAGGTGTCGCGACCGAGCCGGAGACTGAAAGCGCCACGTTCGACAGCGCGTCCGAGCAATGCGAGGACGGCGGGCGCGGCGGCGCGGCAGGCGAGCAGCCAGGGCGATTGCCGCACCAGACCGGCGAGCGCAGCCGCCGCGGGAACGGGCGTGAGCACGGTCGGCTCGCCCGCGGCGACGCTTGGGAGGATCACGCCGGCCAACCGGGCCGTACGCCGCCAGCCCGCGAGGCCCAGCTCCCCGGGAGCCACCTCGCGCCGCTCGCCTGTGGGCTCGCCGCCTTCCCCATTGCGGTCCAAGTGAAACGGGCGGAGCCAGCCTTCCACTTCCACGCCGTCCTCACGAGCCGCGAGCACCACCTGATCGTCGGACACATAGCCCCAACCAGCCGAAGCGAGCGTCGCGCAGGTAGTGGACTTGCCCGACCGCGCGTCCCCCGCGAGGAGCCAGGCATGGCCATCCGGTGCAACGACCGCGGCGGCGTGAACCAGCGCGCGCTCGAGCCTCGCGAGGAGCAACGCGGCCGAGATGGTGAGCATGGAGTACAGGTCACCCGCCGCTTGCTGAGCCCGCGCAGCATCCACCTGCAGTCGGCCGCGCCCCGCCGCAAGACTCAGGACACCACCGCTCGAGGGAACCGCTCCCCGCAGGACCGCCGTGGCGCGGCCCTGGTCCACCCACGCGGCGACCCGATCGAGCGCCAGCGTCGCCGGTTCCGTCGGGCGCCGGAGGGAGGCGCGACACGCACGGACGGAGATGGTGGCGCGGGCGGACGCGCCACGCGGCTCGCCCAGCCCCTGGGGGATCCACCGCTCCGCCAGCGGATAGAGGAAGCGCTCCAGCGCGAGCCGGAGGGCTCCGTCCGCCACAAGGTCGAGCGTGATTGGGGATGTCACCGCAGGACGATCATCGAGCCGGCGGACGGCTCCGCCTCGGCATCTCCACGCACCACCCAGGCGTGCGCGCCGATCGCCGTCGTGTCGCCGGGCCGGGTGACGCCGAGCTCGACGCGGCACGGGATGCCGTAACGACGCAAGACCAAGCATTCGGCGAGCGCGCGGTACAGGCAGGTGTTTCGCCACCACGGCAGCCGGGTTCGGGCCAGCACGCGCAACGTACGGTGCGCGGCCCGGAGGGCATCCGCCGGATCTCCGCCCCGTCTCCCGAGCGGCCCGGGCGCTCTGATCAGATCCGCCAGTCTCGGGGTCCCCCCCCGGAGCCAGAGCGGCACAGACAGCGCGGCCGCCACACCGATCGCGAAGGCCGCCGGCCGCCGAACGGTCACGTCACGAGCCCGCGGGCGCGCAGGTCCTCGAGCGCCCGATCCATCGCCGCCTGAGCGGTGGCGGCGTCCACGGCAAACTCGTCGACCAGTGCGTCCACGATGTGCGGCGGCCCGAGCGCCTGCTCGAGGCCCTTCCAGATGCGCGCGGCGGTGGCATTGAGTCGGTAGTAGCGCTTGGTCTGAAGATCGAGCAGCACGGCCTCGCCCTCGAGGTGCGCCGCGAGCACGTCATCCCGGATCTTCATCGTCGGCCCCCCTGGCATCCTCACCTCCGCAGTCAGTTGCTGATCGTTACCGTGACTCCCGCCGACGTCGTCGCGTGGCCGGACGTGTCGCGCGCCACCGCAGTGAGTGTATGGGTCCCGTTGGGTACGGCGCGCGAGTCCCAGGAGATCGTGTACTTGGTGAGCGGCGAGGGCGTGGTGATTTCCGCGCCGATGTTCTGGCCGCCGAGCTGGAATTGCACGCCGCCCACGGCCCAATCGTCCGCGGCGGTCGCCGTCAGGCTCACGACGCCCGTCAGCGTGGTGCTCCCCACGATACCGGGCGAGAAGAGGGAGACCACCGGCGGCGCGATGTCAGGCAACAGGCTCGGGTGATCGGCCTTCCATTGCGCCACCGCGGCGTTCCAGTAGTCGAGCCCCGCCTGCCCGGTCATCAGGGTGTAGCACGTTCGGCCGTTGAAGGTGAGCGGCAGCGGTTCCGGGAACGGTCCGGTGCCGAGCCAGACCATCACGTTGTTCGCGCAGTCCACCAGCTTGCCGGGCGGCGGCGCCAGGTACGGCTCGCTCGAATTCTGGTCGACCCGGAACACGTTGTTGAACAAGGCGAGATGTGGACTCGCGGTGTCCGAGGGCGTGCCCCATTCGAAGATCCCAACCGTGCCGGGGATGGACCCTTTGAAGACGCCATCCATCGGCTGCACGTGAACGAGCGAATTCTTCAGGGTTACGAGATGGCTGCTGCCGCTGACCGGGAAGCCGCCCGCATCGGCAATCGGGTCGTAACATTCCATGTACACATCGTCGATCGTGCCGCTCAACCTATAATCGTTTTCGACACAGCCGTCCCGATCGTAGATGTAGTAAGCGCTCCGCACCGTGTAGTTCGGGGCATTCTGCTGGAGCGACACGCCATTGCCGTAGTCGAACATCGAGAAGTCTTCCACCGTCACGTTCGTGCCGGTGTCGACCAGTATGGCAAAGGTCTTGATCATCGTGGGCCAGGACGTCGAGGGAGGCAATTGCCCGATGTATTCGCCGCCATGCCAGCACGCGTTCGCACCGCTGATGCGGACGGGGTAGTTGGTCCCGGTCATAAACTGCGCTGTGGACGCATCGACTTTCGTATTGGCCAAGCCGGCGTTGTGATACTCGGTGGTGTGCAACCCGGTCAGCGTGATCGTGGGGCCCGCTTGCGCGAGACAGGTCGTGGCCCGAGGCGGCGCGGTCGCGGCGTCCACCAACACGTCGAAGGTGAACCTTCCCACCGTGGTAGGGACGGTCCACTGCCACGTCTTGGCGCCGGACACCTGTCCGGTGGGCAGCATCTGATTGTAGAGGAAGTACGGCTGATTCGTCCCCGTGAACGTCCCGGCCCCGTCCGCGTTGGCGACCGTGACGGCCCCGGACCCCGAGACGACACTCGGCCCGGCGTGGAAGAACACCTTCACGCCGCTCACGGAGTTGCCATCCGGCGTCCCGAGCGTCGGCGTCAGGAGGTTCTGCACCGTCACGTCCGCCTGAAAGATCTGGGAAGCCGGGTCGTAGCGGACGTTGGTCGATTTGAGCAGCACATTGGTGTTCTCCCCGCCGACGATCAGGTCGGCCGAGAACCCGGAAGGGCTTCCAACCGCAGCGGGCGCGCTCGACATGCCGCAGCTGAGGGTGCGCGCGGCCACGTCGCCCTGGCACGTGACCACGAGATCGGATGAGCCGGGGACGCGGGCAGGGGCACTGGGGATGCGGTCGCTACAGGCTGCGCCGCACGCCGCGAGGGCGAGCACGGCGCGCCGCACGATGGCCGACGCCGGGTTCCGTGACATAGAAGACAAACTCATCTTGGCAGCAAGGCACGGGCCGCAGCGCACCGTCGCTCAGGCGTAGGGCGTTGCGCGGGTCGGGTGGACCTTAGTGGAATCTTAGTGCGGCACGGGGCTGGCAGGGTGCGGCAGGTTTGATGCAGTCCCCGCATCAGTGCATCGCCGACGCATGCTGGAGGTCGCCCGCTCCGAGATCGATGTTCACCGCAGCATCGGCCGTCGGATCGCGCCACCGCAGTCGGGGCGCGCCGCCACTCCACGACGTGTACACGAGGCGCCCGTCCGCAAGCCAAGTCGGCTGACCGGCGGTGGCGGTATCAGTGGTGAGCTGCCGGATCTGCAGCGTCACCACGTCCACCGTGAAGATGTTGGTGACGCCGGCGCGGTCGGAGGCGAAGGCGACGAGCCGCCCATCGGGACTCCACGTCGGCTCGACGTTGGCACTCGTGTCGGCGACGAGCGGGGCCGGCGTGCCGCCGGCGGCGTCCACGATGTAGAGCCCGGCCGTGCCGCCGGCCGTCGAGACGAACACCAGCCGATCGCCCGGCGGCGCCCAGCTCGGGCTCGCTTCAACCGAGCCCGCAAACCCGAACCCCGCGGTTAGGGGTTGGGGATTGGTCCCGTCCGCGGCGGACATCCACAGCTTGGGAACGCCGCTCTCGTCGCTCAGATACGCGATGTACCGCCCGTCGGGGGAGAGCGCCGGCTGGGTCTCGTTCGCGGTAGTGGTCGTGAGACGCTGCTCGGCGCCCCCCGTCGAGGGAACCACATACAGCTCACCGTTCCCGTCCCGGTAGCTCGTGAAGACCACGACGCCCGCGGCCTCCGTCGGGTGTTGATCGTCGCCGGGGTCGGACGTCAGCCGCACCGTGTCCTTCCCGTCGAGCCCCGCCCGGTAGATGTCCCGGTTTCCGTTGCGCAGCCAGTCGAACACAATCACCGGCAGCGGGGCCACCTTCGGCGCCTCGCTCGCGGTGCAGCCCAGGAACAGCACCACGGCGAGGGTGAGTGTGCGCTTCATCTAGAATGTTCCGTTCACCGTCGCGCTCTTGAGCGTGGCGCCTTCCGTGCACGCCGAGGCGGGGAAGACACTCGACCCGGACACGCTCCAGTCGCCCGTGCTCGACGTGGCCGGCGGCCAGTTGTTGTCCCACCCGGACAGGGCGGAGTAGTCGGCGAGCGCCAGCGTCGTGGACGTCCCGCCGAGGTAGCCGAACGTCGCGCTGATGGTGACGGACTTGTTGGCTCCGTCGTTATACCAGAACGAAGTCGAACCCTCATAGTCTATCGGCAGGGTGTATGCCGCCTGCAGCCGCTTGTAGGCGGGGGGCGTAGCCAGGGTAGTGATTGTCGGCGCGGGAATTACCGCGCCCAGCGTCACCGTGCGCGCGGTCAGGTCGTGGTTGTACTGGGTGATGAAGCGGGAATCGTTACCCAGCGACGCGAACACGGTCAAGCCGTGGAAGTCCGTCCCCAGCTGCTGGCCGCTCGGGATGCCGGACGCCGTGAAGGTCGCCCCGCCCGTGGCGCCGAAATACAGCGCGGCGGCAGCGCAGTTTGCGCCCACCTGATAGGACATGTTGTGGTTAACCTGCTCACTCCCGAGCAGGCCGCCGAGCGTGATCGTGGCGGTGGCCGGCGCGAACGCCTCGACCCCGGTAAAATCGAGCGTTGCGATCGTGCCGTTGTCGGCGATGTTCTGCGCCCGGCGGATGATCGCGCTCTCCGGGCCGTTAGCTAGGCTTTGGCGATACGCCACCAAGTCCTGGTTGCCGTCGGGAACGTCGGTAAGGTGGAACGTGGGGTCGATGAACGTAAAAACCGTCGCTTCACGCCCGCCGAGCGAGATCGACGACCGGTCCGAAAAGCCTGCCCCTGCCACATCGCCGTTGATCGTCTTGCCGGTGGCCGGTGGTGGACAGAATGACGCCAGCGTGCCCGCCGTGAACTCCGCCTGCGTCCTGTACTGCACCGTGATCGACGCCGCGTCGTTCGCGCCCAGCTCCACGTACGCCAGGCCGCCGCCGCTGCTCCCGATCGTGAAGGTGTAGACGTCGCCCGTGCCCGCGATGCGCGTCCAGGGACCGGCGCCGTTCTGTGCCGCGAGCCAGACGGCCCGCTGCGCCACGGGACAGCCCGAGAAGTCCACCGTGACATTGCCCGTGCCCGCCGTGCTCACGGTGAGAGTGAGTGCGGTCGAACGGGGACCGGCCGTGGTGATGCCGTTCACTGTCAGGCTGTAGACGCCGGTCGCCACCGCGCCGCCCACGTTCAGTGTGAGCGTGGAGCTCGTGCCCGTGGGGGCTGCCGGAGCGAACGCGCCGGTGACCCCGCTGGGCGCACCGCTCAGGCTCAGCGTCACCGCGCCGGTGAAGTTGGTGCGCGTGAGGTTAACGGTCGTGGCGCCGCTTGCCCCCGGGAGGATGGTGAGCGCCGACGGCGTGCGGGACAGCCCCAGGGCGACGAGCGGCGACGTTTCATCCGGGAGCCTGGTCGTTACGAAGACCGCGAACGCGAACGTCGACACCGTGGCGGGCAGGCTGAAATGCCATGACTTCGCGGCCGTCGTCGCACCCGACGCCAGCAGGGCGCCGTCGCTGTACAGGAAGTATGGCTGGTTCGTCCCAGTGAATGCCCCCGTGCCGTCCGCGTTGGCTACGCTGACCGTCCCCGTTCCGCCCGTCGCCGTCGGACCGGAATGGAAGAACACCTTGATGCCCCCGAGGTCAGGCGTGATCCCATTGGTGGTGTTCATCGCCTGCGACAGGAGATTCTCGACCGTGACGTTGGACGTGAGCGTCTGGGTCCCGGCGTCGTACGCCGTCCCGCTCGACGCGAGCCGCACCAGCGCACCCTGACCACCCATGATCTTGTCGAAGTTCATGCCCGGGGCGGCGTGCGCTTGCGGGGCGGGCTGCGGCTGCGACGACGCGCAGGTGAGGGAGCCCGCGCTCACCGAGACCTGGCACGTGATCATCTCGGTGCGGAATTGAGCGGTCGGTGCGGTGGGAGCACGGGAGTCGCTGCACGCCGCGACCAACAGCACGACGGCGGACAAAGCAGCTGGGTCGATCAGTCGGAAAGTGCGAAGCATGGCCCACCTCGAACAGTGATTGGTTCCCATCGCTAGAAAACGGCGAGCTCGGGCGCGGGCGGCGCTGCCGCCCCCGACCAGGCGCTCGACGGATGTGCCGTGAGCCACTCAAGCTTTCCCGATGCCCGCGCGCAGCGGATACAAGGAAGCGAATCGAACATGTCGGTAGCGCCGGTGCGTGGTGCCTGCGCGGCGCGCAGCTCTCGCAGACGAGCGACGTACTTGCGATGCGCCGTCGCCAGGGGCTCGTGGTGCAAGTCGGCCACCACCTCGACCTCGTTGGCCCCGTACTTGTCGAACGACAGGCTCCCGCCGGAGTCTTCGACCTCGCCTTTCGCGTTCTGATGTCCCCCAAAGATCAGGCCGCCGTTCTCGCTGCCCTCATCGTTATAAAAAAGCATCCCGGCCTGAGGTCGCGCAAAGGCCTGCTCTTTGCCATGCACCACAATGCCCGGCAATTCGGCGTGATTCGAGATCACCATTCGTAGCGTGCCATCCGGCTCGACAATATTGATGCGCTGGACGGTGATCTGCTCGAACGACGGTCGGTTCGAGTGTGGCAGGCCATGCAGCACGAGGACGCCAAGTATGGCGCTCACCGCACCGGAATAGACCGCAAGCAGCCATTGCCCTTTGCCCATTGGAGCCTCCAGATAGCGGACAGACGCAGCTTCGTCAGCTGGCGGGCTTGACGAGCGCCTTAAGGTCGACCAGCAGCTGCGCCGAGTGCGTCTTGGGATCGACGCCGAGATAGTGCCTGGCGACGCGACCCTGGGGGTCGATCACGAAGGTGTCGCGGCGCGCGTAGCCGATCAGGCTCAGCACGCCGTAGGCTTTCGCGACCGACTTGTCGGTATCCGCGAGCACCGGGAAGGGCAGGCTGAATTTGCTGGCGAAGGCCTTCTTGGAGGCCACATCCTGCACGCTGACGCCCAGCACATTCACGCCGAGCTTGCGGAAGGCAAAGATATTGTCCCGGAATTCGCAGGCCTCGGTGGTGCAGCCCGGGGAATCGTCCAGCGGATAGAAGTACAGCACCACCCACTTGCCCTTCTGCTCCGCCAGACTCACCCAGGCCTCATGCTGGTCCTGCAGTCGAAAGGCTGGCGCCGGCATGCCCATCGCGGCGTCCGCGACGGCCCGCGTGGGCACTCCGAGGGACAGCCACGCCGCCAGCAGCACCGGGGACAGGACGCTCAGGCGCAAAACGAGACTTGGGTTCATGTCAGCGCTCCACGATTTCCGGTTATCTTATGCGCGTGGACGCTCCTCCGTCACTGACTCCCGGGTCCGGGGTCGGGAACACCGTCGGCCTGGTGCTTCCGGGCGGCGGCGCGCGCGCGGCCTACCAGGTCGGGGTGCTGCGGGCCATCTCCAACCTGCTGCCGCGAGCGCCCAATCCCTTTCCCATCATCGTCGGCACCTCGGCCGGCGCGGTCGCCGCCACAGTGCTGGCCGTGGAGGCGTTTCGCTGGCACAAGGCGGTCGATGCCCTCGAACGGGTGTGGGAAAATTTTCACGTCGAGCAGGTGTTCCACTCCGATGCCGTGAGCATGCTGCGCTCGGGGATGCACTGGGCCCTGTCGCTGATGTCCGGGGGACTGCTCCTGCCCCCGCCGCGGGCGCTGTTCGATAATACGCCCCTCCGGCAGCTGCTCGAACGCAGCATCCATTGGAGTCATCTGCGCACCAGCGTGAAGCGCGGAGCGCTGAAGGCCCTCGCCCTGTGCGCCACCAGTTACAGCAGCGCCGCCTCCGTCGCCTTCTTCGACGGGCAGAGCGATCTGCCCGATTGGGAACGCCACCAGCGCCTCGGCCGGCGCGAGTCCCTCACGATCGACCATCTGATGGCGAGCATGGCGGTGCCCTTCCTGTTTCCGCCCGTGTGCGTGGACGGCGAGTACTACGGCGACGGCGCGCAGCGCCAGCTGTGGCCGTTGAGCCCGGCGATTCACCTCGGCGCCGACCGGCTGCTGGTCATTGGCGTGCGCGCGCAAATGGGCGCAGGCGTGAGCGCCCGGGCACGCACGGCCCTCGAGGCGCCGACGCCCGGACAGCTGTTTGGCTACATGCTCGATACGCTGTTCATGGACCAGATCTACGCCAACGTGGAGCACGTCGCGCGCCTGAACCATGTGGGGAGCATGCTTCTAGCAAAAAACGCAAGGGCGCGTCAAGGTTTTTTTACATTTTTTTAAAAAAAATTCTCTGGCAAATAAAATACTAAATCCAGACGCGATTTGAGATTTAAAATAAGAACTTTTTTGAGGGATGGTTTTTGCTGACATTAGAGATAATTATACGTGGTCTAGCCTGGCTTGGCAATGTCGGGAGATCTCTCATTGATTTCTCTGCTATCATCAATTATAGTATCGCTATTGTTATGGAAGGTGTAAAAGTATATACAGGAAATGCAATTTCAGATACCAGAGGAACAATTTCATTTGTGAATGCATTTACCTTTCCGGGAGTAAAAAGATTTTACCAAATAGAGTCTGCAAATACCAAAATTATCCGGGCATTTCACGGGCATATGAAAGAGGCAAAATACGCGTATGTTATTGCGGGATCAATCCTTCTTTGCGCAATTTCTTTGGATAAACCAAAAGATCCGTCACAAGATGCCCCGGTGCAAAAATTTATCCTCACTGCAAAAAATCCGCAGATTGTGTATATTCCTCCAAAATACGCGAATGGGTTTCGCGCACTTGAGAAAAAATCACAAGTAATATTCTTTTCAACCAAAACTTTGGAAGAATCAGTAGAGGACGATTATCGGTACCCCTATGACTATTGGGGAAAAGATGTTTGGAAATAACTATGTCAAAAATTATTGGAGAATATACTCACTACACCACGTGCCGTTTTTGTTTGGCTAACACTGTGGAAGAAGTTATTAATTTGGGATTTATGCCTCTTGCGGGGGGATTTATCAAAGACAAAAAAAAGTTATCTCAAGAAAAGCAATATCCCCTGAGTATTGGATTTTGTAAAAAATGTTTTTTATTACAATGTAGAGAC
>Ga0137418_10004568_pt1 | contig 12686 bp, 14 predicted proteins | sample CZODoug3_1_2_16f_FD_122242 | JGI IMG/M metagenome (GOLD analysis project Ga0137418, IMG submission 122242) | Vadose zone soil fungal communities from Angelo Coast Range Reserve, California, USA - CZODoug3_1_2_16fungal (Hybrid Assembly) | ecosystem: Environmental > Terrestrial > Soil > Vadose... | reverse complement strand
TGGCCGAATGAATTCAAAGGTGTGCATGGGATCGCTCCTGTTCCCTGCTAGGTGTTCTTGCGAACTTGTTGAATCGCGGCCACGATATTGGCATAGGCTCCGCAGCGGCAGATGTTGCCGCTCATCAGTTCCTTGACGGCTGCGTCGTCAGGACCGCATGGTTCCTTGAGCAACGCAAGGCCCGACATGATCTGCCCTGACGTGCAATATCCGCACTGGTATCCATCGCAGGCAACGAATGCCGCTTGCATGGGATGCAATGCGTCGGGTGTGCCCAGGCCCTCTATGGTTGTGATCTCTTCCCCATCATGCATTAAGGCCAGGCTAAGACATGAGTTCACGCGCCTGCCATTCACATGCACCGTACATGCGCCGCATTGCCCGTGGTCACAGCCCTTCTTCGTTCCGGTGAGAGCAACGGTCTCACGGATGCAATCGAGGAGCGTCGTCCGAGGGTCGACGCGAAGCTGGCAGTCCTCGCCGTTGATGCGCAGCGTGATCGAGACCGCGCCTTCGATGTTCGGGCCGTCGTCAATTTCTGCGGGCGCGGCACTCTGCCCCGGGCCCGATTGTGCATCGTCTCGCATAGACCCTCCGTTCGAACCCAATAGCCTAATGCAGCAACGCGTAACTGTCCACGGTGTTGTATAAAATACCTAGTCGAGCTGCGAGTTTAGGCGGATCGGTCAGCACGGGAGTTCTCCCTAAGACATTTGACCACCGGCTTGAGTTGATTTCAGCTTCAGCAGACACAGGTCTATGACTCTTGGTCAGGGAATCTGCTTGTCAGACGGAACCGCGATCCTAAGAACGGGCTTCCCACCAACGTTCCGTAACGGGAAGTACACCCGATGAGTACGACTGTCGACCGCAACAGTGTGAGCGTTAGGGGCGAAGAATCCTTCTCCAACCTTCTCCAGGCTGTGACCATGTTCATCGAAGATCGAAATGACGCCGCTCTCAGCAGAAACGTACAAGCGACCGAATGCTTTATCAAAGGCAAGCACGTCCGGGTCTGCGCCAACGGCATGAAGGGCCGTCATTTTCTTTGCGTCCAGATCAAATACTGCCAGCTTTGCATTCTCTTCGCAGGCCACGAAGGCCAAACGATGCTCGCTGTCGATGTTGAGTCCGTGGCTCCCGTTGCAACCGGGCAGCGGATATCGACCGATCACCTGATCCTTGTTCGGGTCGATTTCGGCCAGCTCGTTCTGCCCGTGCACGGTGACAAAGTTATGCTCCAAGACTGAATCATACTGCGTGTTTCCTGCGCCACCACCGAGGGCAATCGTCATCACCACCTGATTGGTTTTGGCGTCGATCACGGTGTCCGTTTTGCCATGGAGATCTGAAACGTAAATCTTGTTGGCCTTGTTCGCATAAGCAACTCCGTCTGGATAATCTCCGGCAGGAGCACGCGCAATGATTTGCAGTGTACTGTCATCTATTACAGCTAACTCATTCGAGCCAGTAGCGGACGCATAGACGCGATGAAGCTCCGGGACTGCTAGAATCCCATGCACGCGCGAAAGATTTTTGACATCGCCGACCACTGTTTCTTTGATTGTGTCAAAGACAACCATCGAACCGTCACCGAGATGCGCAATGTAGAGTCGTCCGGTGTTCGGGTCAAAACTTTGATAATCGAAGCGCGTCGCGCCGCCGCTCAAAGGAACGTCACGCAAAGTGCGCAGCGGAAGATTGCCTGATGTCGCGGACGGCAGGTTCGAGGAGTCAGGAGTTGCCGAGCCGGCAGACGATGGAGTCGCAAGATTCGTAGGCGGCGCTTTTCCTGTGCAGGTAACTGCAAATACCGTGAAGAAAATGGACAGGATGACGCCGCCAATAATCGCAAGAGATTTCAATAAAGCCACCTCCTCAATCATCAGATCCCGAACTGAAAGAGAGCACTCTCACTTGCGAACATGCATCTCTTCAACCCTTCGGTTGACCTCATCCCAATTTACGTTCTGCATGAAAGCATCAACGTATTTCGCTGCTGCCGCGCCGTAGTCCATCTGATAAGCATGCTCATACATATCGAGCACCAAGAGCGGATAACCCAGCGGCGCGTTATGCATGTGATCCCAGGCCCAGTAATTGTGAACCTCACCGGTATGTGAGTTGTAACAGAGAATAGTCCATCCCGAGCCGCCACCGATCGCATTGGCTGTCTTCTTGAATTCTGCTTCCCACTGTTCGTAACTCCCAAACCACTGCTTGATCAGATCGAGCGCCTTGCCGCTCACTTTGCCGTCTCCGCCAAGGTTGGCGAAGTAATTCTCGTGCAAGACCACAGAACCCGTGCGCACAAGCTCTTCGCGCTTTACGTCGCCATAGATATAAGGCGGCAGATCTTTGTCCGTAAGCATCGTAGCAAGTCGTTGCTCAACGGCATTCAGAGCTTTGACCGCGCCGCTGTAGTTGTTCTCCCAATGCGACTTGATGAGCTTCTCCGAGATCCCCTTGAGCTTCGCGGGATCGAACGGCAAAGGTTTCGGTGAGTGCTGCCCACTGAAGGCGCGTGCCGCCGGAAGGACACTTGCCGCCTGTTCTTCGGTGGTCAACCCAAGCGCTTTCACTTCGTCTCCACCTGTCAAACTAGTGAGCGCCGCTCCGGCGCCACCAGCAGCCATGATGGTCATCGCTCGTCTTCTAGAAAACTTATTCATTGCTCAATCCCCCTCTTCGAAAGTTGTTCAGCACTCCTGGCGTGCTACATAAAACAAAGTCCATTAAGTGGACCAGTCAAACCGCCGTGATGCTCTTAATGCTCGCGTAAAGCGCATCGTACACGAAAAAGGCGCGCTTAGCCGTTTCGTGATCGTCATTCGTCACCAACGAGAAACCACGGCTGATTCTAGTCGCTCGCGGTCGCGCTGCATCTCACGATCGTTCGCTAGCCACGCCAATGTGTCCTTCAGCACTCGCGCCGCATTTGGCAATCGGCAATTCATTTGATTGGCTCTCCCACTCCGCAAGAAACTGAGCTTTAGGAACGAGCACTTCAGCGCCCACAGCATCGCAGGTTTCCAAATTTTGGCCGCCTCTGCCGACTGGGCGATTGCGTAAGAGGAAAAGGCTTGACCATCTCCTACTCTAGAGCCGATTCGAGAAGAGGTCGTATTCTTCTGATCTATAGCGTCGTGTAATTGCTGCCTTTCTGGTTAATTCTTCACTAGAAGCCTACAATGAAGTTACGAATGTGTTGATGGTGGCGGATCTTTCGTGCCTCATAAGGGCAACGCTTGGACACCTCTTTCCCGAACGGCGATTGTCGTGAACGCTAACGAAGAAACATCTGGCCCGGAGCAGCCCACGGAAACGTTGCACGAGCAGCGTGAGTGGCTGCGCGTAACACTCTCCGAAGGAGAGAAAAGGTTCCGACCCAGGCTGGCGTGTACTGGTGGTTGATGACAACGTAGATTCGGCTGATTCTATCGCTACGTTACTGCAAGTGTCGGGGCATGAGGTTCGAGTGGCTTACTCTGGTCAGGAAGCTTTGGAAACGGCAGCTGAATATCAGCCTGACATTGTGCTCTTGGATATTGGGTTGCCTGGAATGGATGGGTACGAGGTCGCCCGACGACTGCGCGAACATCCTCAACTGAAAGAAGTGAAGCTGATAGCAGTGACCGGATATGGACAGGATGCAGACCGCGTACAGTCTAAAGAAGCTGGGTTCGACTATCACTTCGGCAAGCCCGTCGACGCACAGAAACTTCAAGACGTGTTGGCGGGACTAATGAAGACTGATTAGATCGCATCGAAAGACTGAAAAAAATATAAACATCGGATTCCTTCGTTTGTTATTGCTACTCTGCAGGAAGTTGTAAGAACGGAATGAGTAGGTATGATTTCTTAGTCGAGACATACCGAACAGAAAGAATTAAAACTCTCTCTGTCTGGTCGCAATTCAATGACGAGGAGATGGAATTCCGTCCAGAGTCGCGCGCCAGAACTCCCCGCGAACATATGCTCCATCAGTGCGTCAGCGAAGATAACTGGATGAAGAATATGCTCGGCATTGATACAAATGAACCCGCATTGCCGTTGGTCGAAAGCAAAATTGAATTCATTAAATGGTATGCGAGAGTCTCGCAGATCAGACTAAGACAGTTGCTGTCCCAGTCCGACGATTGGTTCGAAGCGGTAACGAACTTCTTTGAATCATCCAGAAGCAGGGCTTGGATCTTGACGAGAAGAATCGCGCATACATCGCACCATAGAGGACAGTTAACTGCCTATCTTCGAATCTTAGGTAAGGATTTGTATTCCACGTACGGACCCAGCGCAGATACGGGAGGCTTGCCGCAAAACAAAGCCAGCGTCGTTTACCGATATTCTTCCATTGACGAATTGATAGGAGAAGAAGAAAGAGGCGGAAAATGGCCTATCCTTCCCGGCCCCGGTGCTAACAAACCGACTGAGAGGCCAAACGAATAACTTAATTCGAACTCGGATCTAGATGCTGGTGCTCGCTCTCGGTAGGTAATCCGGCGTCAATCCAATCTTGTTTACCTCCGGCATAGTCCCGCACGTTTGTGTTGCCGCCCAAATTGAAAGAGTCGCTCCGGAGGTCGGTTGCATTCCCTCGTCACCTCTCACAAGCAATCGGCCGCTCTATCGTTATTCGAAAAATCCGTGCTGTACACACACTGATGGACGCTTCAGCGACATTAGAAGTTGACTATCGCTTTCGCCCGTTCGTTTCAGGCTCCTCCGCCCAGAAGATCCACTGAGCGCCGTTTGTGTGTTGCTCGCGGGGCGATAACAACCCGCGCTGCTCCAGCATAGTGCGTGCCCCGCGATACATATTCGCGAAGAGACACTGCGTAATGTCAGTTGTCCCCCAGCCCTTTTGCGGAAGATCAGTTTTAGCAAAGGCACGCTCGATTTTCTTTTGTCTCCTTTCAAAGAGAGTGACCATCTCTTTACTCATCTCTTCGCAGAGCGCCCTAAACTCCGCGCACTCTTCAGCTTTGAAGACTGGGAAGTTCGGTTCATAGTAGCGCTCCGCCGGATGCGTTTTCTCCCACTCAACGGCCTCGCGTAAGAGTTCGCTGCGCAGCATGTCCCGTACATGCGTGTGGACGCTGGGAGCGGAAAGACCGAGCGTCTCAGCGATTTGAGTGATCGTATTCGGACCTTGAGCCAGGACGTTCAGAATTTCTTCTTTGGTGCCGTTCGGCAAGAGTTTGTTCTTGGTGATCTCGGCCCATGGATCGCTGTAGCCTCCAGCCCGCGACGAGACGCATTCACAGGGAAACCGGAGTCCTTTGAAACCAGCAGGTACACTCATAGCTTTTCCATTTCTGACGAATGTCGACTTGGTTGTAAGGGGTTATTAACTAAGGGGGGTTTGCCGAGATAAATTATAGCAGCATGAATGCCGAACGAATCAAAATCTTGACGCAGAGAAATGACACACTTTTTTGATATTTGCCAAGGAGCTTATCCTTTACATTTTCATTTTTAGGGCTTACCCTAATTTTGTTCCCCGCAGCAGAAGACCCCCCTCAAGTAACCCCCTGCATGGCTGGATTCCACTGGCAATGCAGCTAGTGAAGCCCGCCTGAGTCATAGCGGACAATTGTCCGCGCAATTCAAACTCCAGGTTCGTTGATCTAAATCGTTATTCGGTCGATCGCTTACTTGCGCGAAAACCAGCAGCCGGTTTTACAGGTTGAGAAACGAGCGGGCTATGAGGTCTCTAAAATCGCGTGTTTTGGTCACTGGCATTGGGCTGGTTATCTTAGCTTTCGCTTGTTACTTTGCGCCGGCTATCGGTGATTCAAAAGATGCAGAAAGCCCTATCGCCACGAACTTCGCCACACTGCGCTACCGGCTCGATTCTTCTCAAAGCAAATTCATTGCCCATGCATTGCGAGGCGGACTGCTTTGGTTCAAGGGGCATGATCATCTCGTTGCGGTTCGTGAATTCACCGGCGAGGCGCAAATGACTCCTGACACACTCACTCCTGCCTCGCTTGAGATCAGGGCGAAAACAGCGTCCATGGAAGAGACCAGCAGCGTATTCACGGAGCCGCAAAAGAAAATAATTAACAAAGAGTTGAAGGAGATTGTGCTATTGCCCGATCAGTATCCTGAAATCGTCTTTCGCAGTACCAACATTAATGGCAAAACCATCGGCAATGGCCAGCACGACTTAAGGATTACCGGCGATCTCACGCTGCATGGCGTGACCAAGCAAATCACGATTCCCACAAAGGTCACGGTTACTGGAAACGATCTCCGGGCACAGGGAGAGTTCAGCGTCAATCGCGATGATTTCAAAGTCAAAGCAACTTCAGCGGCGCATGGATTGGTGCGCGTGCGTAATAAGATCAAGTTCACGTTCGATATCGTGGGACACGCGATTTAGCTTGAGCGAGTCAACGAAAGGGGCCGACTCTGAAAACAAATTGTGAGCGAGAACATTCAAATCACAAGTGAAGTTGACCGGCGCGATCCTACGATCTGCCGCTTCACGTCGCCGCGAACTCTGTATGTCGGCGCTAAGACGCTCAGCAATGCGGACGATGCAAAAGGACTTCCACTCGCTGAAAGATTGATTTGCTTGGGAGGAATAGAAAAGCTTCAACTGATCGGTCATCTCCTGGTGGTTACCAGAACAGCAGACCGAGAATGGACAGACCTAGGAAGTGAAGTCGAATCCATTCTGACTTCATATTTAATCTCAGGCCAGGCATTAACACCTGAAGACGTTCAGGAAAAGATGATGCTTATCGGAAGAAATACGAGAGAGAAGGTTCAATACCTGGTTGACACACAAATCAATCCCGGTGTGGCCGAGCACGGAGGGTCTGTGCAGGTGGTGGATGTTAGGGATGGTGGTGTTTATCTGAAACTCCATGGCGGATGCCAGGGATGCGGAGCCGCCGACTTCACCCTCAAACAAGGGATTGAAACGATCGTAAAACGCGCAGTCCCGGAAATTGATCAGATTATCGATCTGACAAATCATGGTGCGGGAATAAATCCTTACTATCAACGGCCGGACTTGGTTCGGCCAACATGAACCAATCGAAAGGTATGTTAGATGAGTGAATGGTGGGACAAGCAAATTCAAAGAGCGGATCAATTGATCCCAAGCGCGAATGGGTCTAAAGACCTTCTCAAATTCTACGCCCACCTGCTTCGTGCTCAGAAAGATATCTACGAGTTTCTGCGGAGCCGCAAAGATTGGCTTCCCTCAGGTGACCTTGAATCTGATTTGCCAGTGCTTCTCGATGCGTTACCAGGATTCTTGAAAGTAATTCAATCCTACGGCCCAGAATCTCTTGCCGCAGAGGCTCACGATCTATTAGACGCAGATCTTCAAGTCATAACCCAGAAGGTGATGAGTTATTGGCTCAATCCATCGGATATCCAGTTCTTTGAGAAGGCATTAATACAGCCTTACCTCAGATGGGTCGCTGAGAGTGGAGCGAGACCGGTCAGACAAGAAGTCTCAGCGGGCGAACGCTATTGTCCGTTTTGTGGTGGAAGTCCCCAGGTGAGTTTTCTCCAAAACAAAGAGACCACGGCTGAGAGTGGAAACCGCGATCTGATTTGCGGGACCTGTCTCTCGTCCTGGGAATTTCGACGAGTAGTATGCGCCAATTGCGGTGAAGAACGACCCGCGAAACTCGGATACTTTCATTCACCTGAGTTCGATCATGTGCGAATCGAAGCCTGCGACACCTGCAAGCATTACATCAAGGGAGTTGACCTTACTCGTGTTGGCTTCGCTGCGCCGATCGTCGATGAAATCGATTCCGCGCCTTTGGATCTTTGGGCGCGCGAACATGGCTATACAAAGATTGAGTTGAATTTAGTTGGCCTATAAGTGGTTTGAGTTTTTCCCCCGATTTTGCAAATTTCCCCCCAGTTGGTTGACCCCCAATTCTTAATTGTTAGTCAGAGGAGTGTCTTGCCATGGAAGTCTCAAGAAGAACCTTCATTAAGACTACATTGATCGGTGGCGCAGGCGTGACGGTGTTTGGATTCAGTCTGGCTCCGGTCTACGCACAGACGCAAGGCCTGAAGATTGCGCGCACGACGGAGACGCGCAGCACATGTCCATACTGCTCAGTGAGTTGCGGCGTGATTATTCATACTCTCGGCGACAAAGCCAAGAATGCGATCCCACAGGTCGTGCATGTCGAAGGGGATCCTGATCATCCGATCAATCGGGGCACGCTCTGTCCGAAGGGCGCCTCACTTCAACAGGACATTGTTAACGAACGTCGCCTGTTGAAACCGCAAGTGCGGCGACCGGGTGCAACCGATTGGGAAGATATTTCCTGGGACGCGTGCGTCGACGAAATCGCTCGCTGGACCAAGAAGACTCGCGATGCCACGTTCATCGACAAGGACAAGAATGGATACACCGTCAATCGTCTGGAAACGATCGGTTGGATTGGCGGATGCACAGATACCAATGAACTAAATTTTCTTGCGGTCAAGACAATGCGCAGCATGGGGGTCTGCTATTTCGAAACGCAGGCCCGGGTTTGACACGGTCCGACGGTCTCCAGTTTGGGGCCCACCTTCGGACGCGGCGCAATGACCAACGGCTGGATCGACATCAAGAACACCGACATGATGTTGATTATGGGCGGCAACCCAGCTGAGAACCACCCTTGTGGTTTCAAGTGGCCGGTGGAAGCGAAGCTGCATCGCAACGCCAAAATGATCGTCGTCGATCCGCGCTTCACCCGAACGGCGACACAAGCCGATCTGTTTTTGCAAATTCGTGCGGGAACGGACATCGCTTTCCTTGGCGGCGTGATCAACTACGCGATCCAAAATGATCGCATCGCCAAAGACTACCTGATCAACTACACCAACGCGGCTTTCATAGTTAAAGATGGATTCAAACTTCCCGAAGATGGATTGTTCTCGGGATTCGATCAAGGTGCAACGACCTACGACAAGACTACCTGGAATTATGAAGAGGGAGGGAAGATCGATCCCGCAGCCGCGTTAGCGGCGCAGACTTCAAATCTAAAAGCCTCGCCTGCTGCGCAGACAAGTCAACCATCGTCGAACGAAAATTCTGGAGGCAAAAATTCGGAAAAGAGCGGCGAAACTGGTGGCCATCAAGCCGCCAGTGGCATGGGTGCTGCCGGACAGGGCGGACTGAAGCCTCCACCGATGTTGCCGCCGAATGTGGCTTACGATCTTTCACTGCAACATCCTCGGTCGGTCTTTCAGCTTCTGAAGCGGCAATACTCGCGCTATACGCCTGAGATGGTAGAGCGCATCACTGGGATTCCCAAGGATCAATTCCTGAAAGCCGCCGATCTCTTTACGTCCGTTCGAAAGAACGGCGATATGAAGAAGGCCGCGACTATCATTTACGCAGTCGGCTGGACGCAGCATACAAGCGGCACGCAGATCATTCGCACTGCAGCGATCCTGCAATTGATTTTGGGCAACGTCGGACGCGCAGGAGGCGGCGTGAATGCTTTGCGCGGCCACTCAAACATTCAAGGCGCGACTGATATGGGCGGGGTGTTCGATATCTTCCCCGGCTATTTGAAGCCGGGCCAGCCAACGGATACTGATCTTGCGACGTATCTCAAACGCACAACCCCGACGCCTTCGAAGCCAAACGAGTGGGATTCCTATAACTATTGGTCCAACACGCCGAAGTTTATGGTGTCATTCCTGAAGTCGCTCTATGGCGATTCGGCAAAAAAGGAAAACGACTTTAACTATCATCATCTTCCCAAGATCGATCGCAAATTCTCATGGACCGAAATGTGGGACGCGATGTATGCGGGCAAGGTCAAGGGTCTGTTCGCATTCGGCATGAATGGCGTGGCCATCGGTCCGAACTCGCGCAAGAACATTGAGGCGTTGAAGAAGGCGGATTTTCTTGTCGTCTGTGAACTTTACCCCGAAGAAACTGCCGAGTTCTGGCGGGCTCCGGGAATCACGAAGGACGACATGAAGCATATTAATACGACGGTCTATCGCCTGCCGGGCGCGGGCTTCGCAGAGAAGGATGGAACGTTCGTCAATTCTGCACGCTGGCTGCAATGGAAGTATGTGGCTGTCCCGCCCCCCGGTGATGCCAAAGTCGATCAGGAAATTCTCGCGCGTATCTTTTTGAAAGTGCGCGAACTCTATCAGAAAGAAGGCGGCAAGTTTCCCGATCCGATTCTAAATCTCACCTGGGCTTATACAACTCCACAGAATCCTTTGCTCGCTGAAGTCGCAAAAGAGATCAACGGCAAGGCGCTGGCGGATCTGACCGATGAAAAGCTTTTTCCGGGTCAGACAATCAAAACAGGCCAACAGGTGCCGGGCTTTGCGTGGCTTCGCGACGACGGAACAACTGCGTGCGGCAACTGGCTGTATTCCGGTTCATGGACTGAAGCCGGAGCGCAGATGCAACGCCGAGGGACCGATGATCCTTCGGGCTTAGGCATCTACCAGAATTGGGCATGGTCGTGGCCGGCGAATCGCCGCGTGATGTACAACCGTGCCTCGTGCGATCCGTCCGGTAAACCCTGGGACGCTGATCGGCGCCAGGTCTGGTGGAATGAAGCGCAGCAGAAATGGGTCGGCAATGACGTGCCGGATTTCAAAGTAGATTCAAAGCCTTCGGATCACATGGGGCCTTTCATCATGAATCCCGAAGGCGTCGGCAGGATCTTCGCGCCGCTCGCAGCCTTCGCTGACGGGCCATTTCCCGAGCACTACGAACCAGTCGAAAGTCCGGTCGCAAATCCGCTCCACCCGCAGCAATCGAACAATCCGGTCGCCAAGAAGTTCAAATCCGATATGGACAAACTCGGTACTCCAGCCGAAGGGTTCAATATCGTCTGCACGACTTATCGTCTGACTGAGCACTATCACTACTGGACCAAGAACAATCCAATGAACGTGCAGCTTGTGCCGGAGCCTTTTGTCGAAGTCCCAGCGCAGCTCGCCAATGAGATGGGAATTACCGGCGGCGAGAAGGTAAAGGTGACCAGCGCGCGCGGCATATACATCGCCAAAGCAATGGTCACTAAACGGATCAAGCCTATGATGATCGACGGCAAGAAGACTTATCAGATCGGAGTGCCGATTCATTGGGGCTATCGCGGGATTGCGGAGGACGCGGGCAAGACTTCACTGATGACGGCAAATCAACTGTCGCCTGCGGCAATCGATCCCAACGCATATACGCCAGAGTTCAAGGGATTTCTGGTGAAGATCGAGAAAGTCTGACTTAAACACACGGAGGAATGAAATGCTCAACGATAACGAAGCGATGGCAACAATAGCGGTGAAGAAAGTCGGCAATGCTAAGGATTTCTACGAAGGCGTGCTCGGCTTCAAACCGACCGGCGACGACCATGAGGGAGTAGTAGCTTACGGCAGCGGTGGATCGAAAGTGTTCGTTTATGAATCGGAGTATGCAGGAACGAATAAAGCCACGGCAGCAACCTGGGTGGTCGACGATGTTGATGGAACTGTGAAAACGCTGAAAGGCCGCGGCGTGGACTTTGAACACTACGACTTTCCCGAAACCAAACTCGAAGGTGATGTCCATGTTTCAGGAGAAATGAGAGCCGCATGGTTCAAAGACCCTGATGGCAACATCCTGGCGATCGTGAATAACACTGAGCATTGACGACTGGGAGCCGGTGAAATGAGTAATCCACGAACATTTCAGATTCAGGAAATCTCGGCCCATCCCGGACCTGTGCCCGGCCAGGGGACGCGCCGCGAGGAAGAGGTTTGCAAGTACATTGATGTAACGACGTGCATCGGTTGCAAAGCCTGTGAGGTCGCGTGTGTCGAATGGAACGATCATCCATTTCGGGAAACAACTTTCGATGACACTTATCAAACGATGCCATCGACCGAGTGGAATTATTGGAATTTGATCAAATTTGCCGAGGACGAGCGCGACGGCAACCTCATGTGGCTGATGCGCAAGGACCAGTGCATGCACTGCGAAGATCCTGGTTGCCTGCGCGCCTGTCCCGCCGATGGCGCGATCATTAAATACGAGAACGGCATCGTCGATTTTCAGCAGGAGAACTGCATTGGTTGCGGTTACTGCATCTCGGGCTGTCCCTTCGATATTCCGAAATTCAACGAAAAGACGAAGAAGGTTTACAAGTGCACGCTCTGTTCTGATCGAGTGGGACAGGGACTCGAACCCGCTTGCATCAAGGCCTGTCCAACCGGCTGTCTGCACTTTGGTACTAAGAGCGACATGGTGCAGATCGCCAGTTCGCGCGCGAAACAATTGCGCGAGCAGTCGGGTTTTGCCAATGCCGGAGTCTACGATCCCGCCTCAATCAAAGGGACGCATGTCATCTACGTTCTGCATGACATCAAGAGCCCGGAACGTTACGGCCTGCCCGCGAATCCGCTGATACCTCCGAGCTACACATATTGGAAGTGGCTGGCAAAACCGACAGGTCTGGCGATTGCAATGCTCGGACTCGGCGCCGTCTTTTTCCATCGAATCTTCTATGGCCCGAAGTTGCCAGAACCCGAAGACACGCCAGTCGTTGAAACAACGCCGCAGGATGAAATCGATGCCGCGCGAAAGGAGCAGCCATGAGTACCTCTGCCGAGCAGTTTGATCGGGCAGCGCGGGGTGAGTTCGCGCGCCTGGGAAGAACGAGAGTTCATCGTGGCGAGCTGCTTCGTCATCCCGTTTACAC